>WNFX01002383.1_pt1 | contig 19040 bp, 15 predicted proteins | sample 5400111 | NCBI WGS metagenome assembly WNFX01 (sample SAMN13153363, study PRJNA577476) | soil metagenome | isolation source: 40 cm soil or saprolite under grassland replicate 1 | place: USA:California | collected 2016-06-15 | reverse complement strand
TAGTGGGCCGCCACCTGCGCCGCCGACAGCGCCAACGGGTACTCGGCGACGTCACCGATCGTCCCGTTGAAGTAGTAACCGTACGGCTCGGTGGTGCCCTGGCTGTTGCTGCCCCACGGATCCAGGTTCCAGCCGTTAAGGTTATCGCCGCCGGCCCGCCAGTAGCCGGTATACGGCTGAGCCGCAGTGTTCGGATTCGTGCCGACCCGCTGCCCGTCGACGTACAGCGCCATGCCAGCACTCGGATCGAAGGTGGCGACCACGTAGTGCCACTGGCCGTCGTTGTACACCAGCGGCGTCTCGATCGTGACGACGGCGGAGTTGTAGACGCCGAACACCAGCTGGCCGTCGTTCATCATGTAGACGTGCCGGTCGTAGCTTGAGCTGGTGCCTGCCTGGCTGCTGCCGAAGCCGATCAGCTTGCCGCCGGTGTTGGTGCCGGTCTTGAACCAGCCTTCGACCGAGAACGCCTGGTGCGCGGTCATCGTGACCGGGCTGGCCGACGTCACCAGGCCGGTATGACCGTCGAACGCCGTCGCCGGGTCGCCGCTGCCGGTGATCGGCCCCGCGGCTCCCTGCGTGGTGCCAGGCTCGTAGACCCCGTTGAAACCGTTGGGCGAGGCGTCGGCAGCTGTGCTTCCCGAAGTCTCGCTCAGCGGCCAAAGGAACGACGGGTTGTCGGCGAGGGCCGTCTGGTAGTAGCTCAGCGACGGGCTGGTCGACGCCACGGTGACCGTGGCGGAGACCGGCGAGACCGTGGAGCCGTGCACACCGTCGGTGGCCGAGACCGTGTAGGTGTGGGTGGAGCCTGGCACCAGCCCGCTGTCCCTGAAGTGCAGCACCGGGATCGCCCACGGCCAGGAGGCCGCGGTCATGGTGTGGATCGGGCTGGTGCCGCCGTCACGGTAGATCCGGTAGGTGAGCGTGCCGTCGTCGGTGTCGCTTGAGCCGGAGAACGACACCGAGTCGACGCCCGCCGACGTGCTGGTGACCACAGGCTGGCCAGGGCGGCTTGGCCCGGCGGTGTCGGGAGCCGGCGCGAACCTGGCGAAGCCCTGCTGCGTCTTGCCGTTCACCGTGCTGAAGTCGCCGCCGAGGAAGAGCTGGGTACCGTCGGTCGCCATCACCCGCGGGCCCAGGTCGTTGCCGTTGGTGTTCGGCGTCCAGTGCCCGACCGAGCCGTCGGTCAGCGACTGGGTCAGCAGGCGGTGCGTGACCCAGCCGCCGGACGGGTTGGTGACCTGCGGGAAGCCGCCGGGCGAGAAGGCGCAGTCGTGCGCGTGCGAGCCCTTGTACAGCCAGCCGTTGATGATCACCAGGGACTGGGTGGCGCCCAGGCAGTCGCTCTGCCAGACCAGTGAGCCGTCGCTGATGTTCACCGCGAAGTCGCCGTCGAAGCAGCCGCCGCCCGTTCCCTCGGCGGCGATGTAGGCGGTGCCGCCGTTGACGATGATGTCCTTCACATCGGAGACGCATGAGCTGTTGTTCGGAATGAAGTTCTTCGGCAGCACCCAGGTCGCCGAGCCGCCGGTGGCCGGGTCGGTGGAGCCGATCGCCTGCTGTGTCACGCCGTTGAAGCTGGTGAAGTAGCCGCCCACCAGCACCCGCGAGTCGTCCGGCGCCACCGCTATCGAGGTGACCGTGCCGTTCAGGTTCGGCGCCCACGGCAGCAGCGCGCCGGTGGCGGCGCTGACCGCGCCGGCCCTGGTCCGCGGCTGGCCGTCGAGCTTGGCGAAGTTGCCGCCGACATAGATCGCCGACCCGTCAGGTGAGGGTGCGATCGTGTTCACCGATGCGGTGGCGCTCGGCTTCCAGGTGGACAGCAGCGCACCCGTGGAGGTGCTGAATGCAGCCAGGTAGGCGTGGTAGACGCCGTTCACGTGGGTGAAGCTGCCGCCGACGTACAGGGTGCTGCCGTCGGGCGAGACTGCCAGGGCGGTGACCTTGCCGTCCAGCGTCGGGTTGAAGCTGGTGATCAGGTCGCCGGTGCTTGCGTCCAACTCGGCCAGGTAGGTCCTGGCCACCTCACCGGTGCCCAGCGGATCGCCGGGCGGCCGGACCGAGGTGAACTGCCCGCCGACATAGACCGCGCCATTGACCGAGGCGAGCGCCCACACGATGTCGTTGGTCTGCCAGGACGGGGATACCGTGGCGCTCACGTTCTGGCCTGGCCCGCTGCCAGAGGCCATCGCGGCCAGCCCGGCGCGCCCGGTGTGGGTCACGGGCGCAGCCGCCGCCTGTGCCGCCGGCAGGACCGTTGCCATGGCGGCAGCCAGGGCAAGCGCGCCGGATCCGAGTAGAACTCTTGCCTTCATATCCGCTCCTCATTGGGCACAGCGGCCGTCCCCGACGAAGCCGATGTGCGCACCGTGTTACCTTCTGTGACCGGCTGTCTCGCCGGTTCCGGTGAATCTGCTGCCGGGCCGGCCACCCGGGCGGCGCCCGCACCGCGGGCCCGCCAGGTCCGGTAGGGGGCAGGCCGCCTGGCCGGTCGGCTGACAAGCTCATCGACGAGCTCGCCGAACCGCGCCACGGCCGCGGTGACATCGGGCCCAGGCCCGCTGGTGCGGAAGCCATCCGGCGCGGCGCTGGCCTCGTCGAGCAGGCCGGCCAGGACGGCGTAGTCTTCGGCCAGCCTGACCCGGCGCAGGTCGGCCAGCTTGCGGCAGAAGTCCACCTGATGATCGTCGACCACCTCGCCAAGCCGGCGAAGGCGCGGAACGACGATCGGCATCCGGCCCCGCTGCCAGGCGTCAGCGATCGAGCCAGGGCCGCCATGGCAGATGATCACGTCCGCCCCGTCCAGCAGCCGGTCAAGCTGGCCGGCCTGGAGGAACGTGGCGCCCGCGCAGGCCGGGCGGAGGCGGGCGCTGCCCGATTGCACGAAGAACTCGCTGGCCAATGCCTGATGCTGGCCGAGCCAGTCGTTGATCCAGCCGATCAGGCGATCGAATGGATGGTGGTCGGTGCCGACGGTGACGACGAAGCCAGGCGCGTCACCGCGCGGCCCGCCGGATCCGGGCGCGCCGGTCACAGCAGGCACCCGATCACCTTGCCGCGCGGATAGCTCGCGGATTGCTCTGGCCACTGCAGCAGGAACAGCTCGCTCAGCGGATAGCACAGCCGCCCGGTCAGCGTCGGGTGGCTGATCCGGTCATACACCTCGAGGTAAACCGTGCGGACGCCGTGCAGGCGGCCGATCACGAAGAACGGGAACGCGACCCCGGCCCCGTCCGATACCAGCACATCGGGCCGCTCGGCCCGGATCAGCCTGGCAGCCAGCCTGAGGTTACGCAGCGCGTTGGGGATGTTCCTGGTGGTGGGCGCGAACGCCGGCACCACCTGCTCACCGGCCAGCAGCGAGTCGGCATGCGCGCCTGGGAACGTGACCCATATCCTGTCGTGCTCCCGCCACCAGGATTCCAGCCGGTAGAGCTGGGCCAGGTGCCCGCCGGAGGAGCAGACGAGCATCGCCTTCATGCGGCCCGGTCCACGGCGCGCGGGCCAGGCCCGCCCGGCACCGCCAGGCAGGAATTCTCGAGCAGGCTGAGAACTTCAGGGAAGAACCGGTCGTCGGCGTCGCCGGTGGCGCTGCGTGCCTCCTCGTGCCTGACCGCAAGCTCCAGCAGGTGCAGGAGCGGCAGCAGGTCGAGAGCGCTGGCCGGGATGGCGAGCGCGGTCAGCGCGGGCTGAGCTTGCCGCGCGGCCAGCGCCGCGGCGCGGGCCAGCGGCGTCCGGCGCGCGACGAAGGCGACCTGGAAGCCGAAATGCAGCGCGTCGAAGCCGACGGGAGCGGCTGCCGTGCTGCTCTCCCAGTCCCAGGCGAATGTCGCGGCGCCGAGCCTGGCCAGGTTCCACGGCACCAGGTCCCCATGCCAGCGGCCGAACTCCAGCCTGACGTCGCCGCGGGATCGCTCGATGCCGTCGGCGATCCGGGTGAGCCTGCCGCGCGCCGCCTGATCGGTCACGCCGGCGGTGACCCTGCCCCGCAATCCGGCCCACCACGAGCTGGCGGCCAGCTCGCTATGCCCGGCGGGGTCAACCTGGGATATCGCGCGCAGCAGGCTGGCATCGGGCAGCGAATCGGGGTGCCGCCTTACCCCGCCGGGCAGCGGAGCGGTGACCAGCAGCTCAAGGCCGTTCCAAGTGCCATGATGCAGCAGCGCGGGGACACCGAGCCGCGACCCTGACTCCGCGCAGGCGCGCAGCGCGGCGGCCTCGCTGCGGACGGCCGCCCTGGTCCAGCCGTTCCAGCCGATCTTGACGTAGCCGAGCGGTGCGCCCCGCATGCTGAAGACCTGGAGCACCGGCTTGCGGTAAGGCCCGGTGCCGCCGCCGCAGGCGATGACCACCTGGCCGACCTCGAACAGCGCCGCCAGATGCTCGCCGATCAGCAGCACGGCCCGATGCGTGTCAGCGGTCCCGCTGGCCACCCCGACGTCGATCCGGTGCCTGAGCAGCGGCTGGGCGAACCCGGCCAGCAATGCCAGCCCAAGCACCTGGCGCTCGGCTCTGCGGCGGGCGGGACGGAGCGCGTTGTAGGAGGTCAGCGCGGAGGCGGCGGCGCGACGGCTGGCCAGCGACACCAGGAAGGCGCGGGAGCCGCCGGCCGGAAGCACCGCGAACTGCCCGGCCAGCTCACAGCCTGCAGGCAGCCGGCCGGCCGGCGCCCAGGTCACCGCGGGCGGCACGGAGAACAGCAGGTCAAGCAGCCACGCGTAGCTCGCTGCCGGTGGCATCGCATGGATTCGCCGCACGCGCTCCCCTTCCCAGCTATCTGGCGAACTTCCGGCCGGCTGCGATGCCATCACGCGTCGCGCGACCTGCGGCTTTCCCGCCCAGACGATCTCGTTTCTTACATCAGGCAGCTATCTGGCCCAACATGGTTGACGCTCTGCCGAACGGGACGGTTGACATCTATGCCGCCTTGTTACCGGATCTCAGGATAGACCACTGCGGAACCCGCTACGACACTACAAGTCATATTCTGGTTGCTGTCCGTAGCTACGGCCGACCGCGGGGGTTATGAATGTGCGCAAGGCGGTAGCGAGCGGTGGTGTCCGCACAGGGCGGAGCGCGGCCGGGCTAGGCCCGCCGGCCTGGGCGTGGCTGACTCGGCTGGTATCAGCCGGCTTCGGTGATTATGGCCGCGCCGACCGTCGCGCTGGTCGCCTCGTCGATCAGGATCAGGCCGCCGGTCATCCGGTTCCTGGCGTACGGGTCGCAGAAGATCGGCTGGGTCAGCCGCAGCGACACCCGGCCGATCTCATTCAGCCTGAACTCGCCGGCCGACTCGTCTCTGTGCAGCGAGTTGACGTCCAGCCGGTAGCCAATGTCCCTGACGATCGCCTTGACGGTCCTCGTCGTGTGCTTAACGATGAGCCTGCTGCCCGAGGTCAGCATCGGGGTATCGGTCATCCAGCACACCATCGCCTGGATGTCCTGGGTGACCTGGGGCTGGTTGTGCGGCCTGCAGATCATGTCACCGCGGGAAATGTCCAGGTCGTCTTCCAGCAGCAAGGTCACCGACATGGGCGGGAACGCCTCGTCGGTTGCTCCGGCCGCGGTGTCGATCTGCCTGATGGCTGTGGTCAGGCCGGACGGCAGGTGCATGACCTCATCGCCGGGCTTCAGCACGCCACCTGCCACCTGGCCCGCGTAGCCGCGGTAGTCATGCAGGTCGGGGTCGGTGGCCTGGTGCGGGCGGATGACGTACTGGACAGGGAACCTGACATCGATCAGGTTGCGGTCCGACGCGATGTGCACATGCTCCAGGTGGTGCAGCAGCGACGGCCCGTTGTACCAGGGCATGTTCGCCGACCGCTCGACCACGTTGTCACCATGCAGCGCGGAGATCGGGATGAAGTTCAGATCGCCGATCTCCAGCTTGGTCGCGAACGCGGTGAACTCTTCCGCGATCTGCTCGAACGCGGCTGACTCGTAACCGACCAGGTCCATCTTGTTCACGGCGAGCACCAGGTGCGGCACGCGCAGCAGGGTGGTCAGGAACGCGTGCCTGCGGCTCTGCTCGGTCAGCCCGTTCCTGGCATCGACGAGCACGATCGCCAGGTCGGCGGTGGACGCGCCGGTCACCATGTTGCGGGTGTACTGGATGTGACCGGGGGTGTCAGCGATGATGAACTTCCGCCGCGGCGTCGCGAAGTACCGGTACGCCACGTCGATCGTGATGCCCTGCTCACGCTCGGCGCGCAGCCCATCGGTCAGCAGTGCGAGGTTCGTGTAGTCCTCGCCCCGTTCCCTGCTGGTGCGCTCGACCGAGGCGAGCTGGTCCTCGAAGATCGCCTTCGAGTCATAGAGCAGTCGTCCGATCAGCGTCGACTTGCCGTCGTCCACCGAACCGGCGGTCGCCAGCCGCAGGATGTCCATGGCCCGTTCCCCTTTCGGCGCAAGCCCGCCGCTGCCGTGCTGGTCAGCCGCCATCAGAAGTAACCCTCGCGCTTGCGGTCCTCCATCGCGGCCTCGCTGGTCCGGTCGTCGGCCCTGGTCTGGCCGCGCTCGGTGATCCTGGTGGCCGCGATCTCACTGATCACCTCGTCGAGGGTAGCCGCCGTGGACTCCACCGCGCCGGTGCAGCTGATGTCGCCCACCGTCCGGTACCTGACCATCGTCTCGAAGGACGTCTCGCTCTCTGCCCTGCTCACGTACGGGTGATCGGCGAGCAGGATCCCGTCACGCTCGAACACCATCCGGCGGTGCGCGAAGTAGATCGACGGTATCTCCAGCCGCTCCCTGGCGATGTAGTGCCAGATATCAAGCTCGGTCCAGTTCGACAGCGGGAACACCCTGATGTGCTCGCCCCTGCGGATCCTGGTGTTGTACAGGTTCCACAGCTCGGGCCGTTGGTTCTTCGGATCCCACTGACCGAATTCGTCGCGGAAGGAGAACACCCGCTCCTTGGCCCTGGCTTTCTCCTCGTCCCGCCTGGCACCGCCGAAGACCGCGTCGAACCTGTGCTCGGCGATGGCATCGAGCAGCGTGGTCGTCTGCAGCCGGTTGCGGCTCGCCCACCGCCCGGTCTCCTCGACCACCCGGCCTGCGTCGATCGAGTCCTGAACCGAGGCGACGACCAGCCGGACGCCAAGCTCGGCCGCGCGCCGGTCACGGAAGCCAAGCACCTCGTCGAAGTTGTGCCCGGTGTCCACGTGCATCACGGGGAACGGGATCTTGGCCGGCCAGAAGGCCCGCTCCGCCAGTGCCAGCATCACGATCGAGTCCTTGCCGCCGGAGAACAGCAGCACCGGCCGCTCGAACTCGGCGGCCACTTCGCGCATCACGTGGATGGACTCGGCCTCGAGGACATCGAGCTGGGAGAGCTGGTAGTCAGAGCGTGCGGTGGTCATCTGCGGACTCCGGGGTCGAGGGCGAGCGGCCGGGCCTGGTGGCCCTACTCGTGCCGCCGCACGATGCTGATCGCATCGAGCAGCGGGCCAGCGAGCGCGATGTCACAGATCAGGATATCCGGCAGCCAGGGCTGGCCGGAGTTGTAGCGCAGCGGCGAGCCGTCTATCCGGGAGGTGTGCAGCCCAGCCGCCCTGGCGACGGCGACCGGTGCCGCCGAGTCCCACTCGTACTGGCCGCCGCTGTGCACGTACGCGTCGGCCTGCCCGGTGATCACCGCCGCCGCTTTCGCCCCGGCCGAGCCAAGCGGCACCAGCTCGGCGCCCATCTCCCCGGCAAGCAGCTGCACGAAGTCCGGCGGCCTGGTCCTGCTGACCACCAGCCGGACGTGGCCGTCGGCAGCGCCCGGCGCGCGCCCGGGCGGCAGCTCCGCGGTGCACAGCACGGTGCCCTGAGCCGGCAGCGCGACCGCACCAGCGGTCAGCTCACCGCGCTCCCACAAGGCGACGTGCACGGCCCAGTCCGTCCGGCCTGGCTCTCCGAACTCCCTGGTGCCGTCCAGCGGGTCGACGATCCAGACCCTGCTGGCCGACAGGCGGGCCTTGTCATCGGCCGCCTCCTCAGACAAGATCGCGTCCCCCGGCCGCAGCCTGCCGAGCTCGGCGGCGAGGAATTCCTGTGAGCCGAGGTCACCGGCCCGCCGCAGCCGGTCGGCCGGGCCGCCAGGCGGCATCGCCGCCCGCAGTTTCAGCAGCCGCTGCCCCGCCCGCTCGGCGAGGTCGCGGGCAATCTCATCGTCAGCCGGAAAGGCCACGCACACTCCATCTGGGTACCGAACCCTCACGCAGGAGGCTCAGTACGCCCCTGACCCGCGCACCACGGCAGCGCAGGTCTTCCACAGGATCTGCAAGTCAAGTACAAAGGACCAGTTCTCCACATAACGCAGGTCAAGGCGCACCGACTCGTCCCAGGACAGGTCGGATCGCCCGTTCACCTGCCACAGGCCGGTGATGCCAGGCTTCACGGCCAGCCTGCGTCGCACATGGTCACCATACATCGCTGCCTCTTCCGGCAGCGCTGGCCGAGGTCCGACCAGTGACATGTCGCCGGCCAGCACGTTGGCGAGCTGCGGCAGCTCATCAAGCGACCACCGGCGAAGCCAGCCGCCCGAACGCGTCACCCGCGGATCGTTGCGGATCTTGAAAAGCAGCCCGCGCTGCTCGTTGAGCACCGCCAGTTCCGCCTTGCGCTGCTCGGCATCCTGCACCATCGTACGGAACTTGAAGACCGTGAAGCGGCGGCCGTCCTTGCCCACCCTGGTCTGCCTGAACAGCACAGGACCGCCATCATCCAGCTTGATGATCATGGCGACCGCGGCCAGCAGCGGCACGGCGGACAGGATGGCGACGCCGGCCAGCGCCTTGTCGAACGCCGCCTTGATGACCCTGCGCGCACCGCTGAACTCGGGATGGTCCATGTGCAGCAGCGGCAAACCCGCGACCGGCCTGATGGTGGTCCGCGGTCCGGCCACATCAAGCAGCGCGGGCGCGACGCACAGGTCGGTGCCGGTTTTCTCCAACTCCCAGGCCAGCTGCCGCAACCGGTGCCCGGCCATCTCCGGGCAGGCAAGCACCGCAACCGTGTCGGCTTCGAACCGCTGGACCACGTCGGCGACGCCGTCAAGCCCGCCGATCGCCGGGATTCCCTCGATCACCCTGGCCCGCGCTGAGCCGACCACGCAAGCGGCGACCACCGAGAGCCCGTGGTAGGTCTCCCTGCGCAGCACGGTGACGAGATCGGCGATCACCGGCTCGTAGCCGACCACGACCGCGCGCCGCATGCAGGCGCCGAGCCTGCGTGCCCTGTGCAGGCGCTTGCGCAGCGCGTACCTGGCCAGCAGATCGAACGTCGTCACGCTCGGCAGCGCGATGAGCACATAGCCTCTGGCCAGCGCCACCTTCGCGGCATAGGCCATGATCGCCACGGTGGCGGTCAGGAATAGCCCGGCGTTGAGGATCTTGCGGAACTCATCGGGCCCGACGCCGATGAACCGCGGATCGTAGCCGCCGGCCAGCAGCACCGTGAGCAGCCAGGCGAGCGGGAGCGCCAGGCTGATCGCCAGGTACCAGCCCGGTCGCGCCCTGACGCCTTCGAACCGCACCTGATAGGCGAGCAGACCGGCGGCCAGCCCGCAGATCACGTCCGCGACGCTTGTCATCCGCAGGTAGCTGGTCCGCCACAGCGCCGGGCTCTGATCAGTCAGGCCCGCAACAAGCCTGTCTCGTAGCGAGACGGTGACCGCGCTCTGGCCTGCCACTCCCAGTCCTCCCCATCCTGAGCCAGCCGGCCGCCGGCCCGCAGCCGACGCGAAGTACACAGTTCGCCTGGCGTTCACCATTAGCCCACTGTTATGACGCCCCGGCATAGTAGGCAGTTGACATGCAATCGCGACGAGACGAACCAACTAGCAGTAGATCATGCCGTATCGCCGCTGGTCAGACGGGCCCTTCCGCAGATGTCGAATAACTGCGGAAGTCGCTGGTAGGCGCGCTGCAGACCGTGGGTGGTCTAGGCAGGGGCGGCGGTATGGAACTGATTCTGGGCCGCGGCCAGACCGTTGCTCAGCAGGGCCTGCACCGCGTCGGCCGCCCGCTCGATCACGAGCGGTATCTCCTTGCGCTCGGCGGCGGAGAAATCGGTAAGCACGAAGTACGCCGGGTCCATCCTCCCCGGCGGGCGCCCGATGCCGACCCTGACCCGGTAGTAGTCGCGGGTGCCGAGCGCGGCAGTCACAGAACGGGCACCGTTATGCCCGTTATCTCCGCCACCGAACTTGAGCCGGATCGTCCCGAACGGCAGGTCAAGCTCGTCGTAGACGACCACAAGCCGGGACGGCGCGATCTTGTAGAAGGCGCACGCCGAAGCCAGCGTCCCGCCGGATCCGTTCACGAACGTCGTCGGCTTGACCAGCAGGACGGGCAGGCCCGCCAGCCGGCCCGTCGCTAGCTGGGCACCGGACCTGTCCCGCTTAAAGCCGGTCCCCATCCGCTCGGCCAGCAGGTCAGCGACCATGAAGCCGGTGTTGTGCCGGTTCGCGGCGTACTTCTTACCCGGGTTGCCAAGGCCGGCGATCAGCCATCGCTCATCGGCCATCGGGAGATCACCTCAGCCTGTCCACTCGCCCGGTGCCGTGTCGCCGTCCGGGCGGCAGGCTTACTCGCTCGGCGACTCTGATTCAACGGCAGGCGGCACCGCTGCCTCGCCCTCGGCTTCCTCAGCCGCGGCCGCAGGCGCCTCGGTCACCAGGCCGGCCTCGGCCTCAAGCTGGGCCGCGGTCGGAGCCGGGATGACGTGCAGCACGAGTGTGTCCGGCTCGACCGCGAGGCTGACGCCGCGCGGCAAGGTCAGGTCGCCGGCGTGTACCGAGGCACCGACCTGCATGCCTTCGATGTCCACCTCGATGCCAGCCGGGATGTTGGTCGCCTCGGCGTCGACCGGAATCTGCACAAGCTGCTGATCGAGCAGTCCGTCGGGGCCGATCTCGCCAGAGAGCACGACCGGGACGTCGACGGTCACCTTCTCGCCGCGGCGGACCAGGATCAGGTCGACGTGGTCGATGGTGCCCTTGATCGGATCGCGTTGCACCGCCTTGGGCAGGGCAAGCTCGCTGAGGCCGGACAGGCCGTCAAGCTGAATCAGCACGTTCGCGGTCCGCAGCGCGAGCAGCACCTCGTGACCGGGGAGGCTGACGTGCCTTGGCTCGGTGCCGTGCCCGTAGAGAACCGCGGGAACGCGTCCTGCCCGGCGCTCGCGCCGCGCGGCGCCCTTGCCGAACTCGGTCCGCAGCGTTGCGGCGATGTGTACCTCGGACACTGGCACTCCTGTTCAGGACAGCGGGATTCGAGAGCAGAGTCTAGCCGAAGGCGCGGCCAAGCAGGATCGGCTGCGCCAGCGCCGTTGGCGGCACCGCCCGCCCTGGCAGCGGCGCAGGCTCGCGGTTAGCTCTGGCCGTCGAACAGGCTGGTCACCGATCCCTCGGAAAAGACCTCTCTGATGGCGCGGGCGATCAGCGGCGCGATCGACAGCACCGTGAGCTTATCGAACTGCTTTTCAGCCGGGATCGGCAGTGTATTGGTGAGGATCACCTCGGTGATCGCCGAGTTCTTCAGCAGGTCGACAGCCGGGCCAGACAGCACCCCGTGCGTTGCCGTGACTATTACTGATGCGGCACCCTGCTCGAACAGGATCTCGGCCGTATTTGCGATGGTGGCGCCGGTATCGATCATGTCGTCCACCAGGATGCAGGTGCGGCCCGCCACCCGCCCGACCACCTCAAGCACCCTGACCTGGTTCGCGACCTCGGGATCGCGGCGCTTGTGAATGATCGCAAGCGGGCAGCCGAGCCGGTCGGTCCACCGCTCGCAGACCCGGACTCGTCCGGCGTCCGGCGCGACCACGGTGACCAGCGACAGGTCCAGCTTGGCCTCCAGATAGGAGGCCAGGATCGGCAGCGCGAACAGGTGATCGACCGGGCCGTCGAAAAACCCCTGGATCTGGGCGGTATGCAGGTCGACGGCCATTAGCCGGTCCGCACCAGCGGCCCGGAAGAGGTCAGCCATCAGGCGGGCCGAGATCGGCTCGCGGCCCCGGCTCTTCTGGTCCTGCCGCGCGTAGCCGAAGAACGGCGTCACGACGGTGATCCGCCTGGCCGAAGCCCGCTTGAGGGCGTCGACCATGATCAGCTGCTCCATGATCCACTGGTTGATCGGCGCGGTATGGCTCTGCAAGACGAACGCGTCGCAGCCGCGGACCGATTCAAGGAAGCGAACGAAGATCTCGCCGTTGGCGAAGTCGAACTGGGTGGTCGGCATGGGCTCGGTGCCGAGGTATCCACCGATCTCCCTGCCAAGCTCGGGGAAGGCCCGGCCGTTGAAAAGCATCAGGCGCTTGGCGTTCGACACGGCGGCCGGACCTCTTACACTCACTGGGCTCGGCTCCTTGACATCGCGGCGGCTCATCGGCAAGCGCTCGCCCGCGTGTTCATTCTCCCAACGAAAGCAGGATACCTCCGCGCACCTTGGTCAGGTCTGCCACCCACCATCTGCCCGGCTGCGCGAATCCGGCAACGGCCGTATTGAGCGGCCGCCACGCCAGCGGCACGATGGCCGGTCCAGCGGCCGCACGAGTATCGTGAAGGTGCGTGCGCCCGGCGTGTACCGCCTCGCCGTGGCGATCCGGCGTAGGGTAATTGGCAGCCCGCCAGGCTTTGGACCTGGGTCTTGTCCTGGTTCGAGTCCAGGCGCCGGAACTCTAACGGCGTTCACCGAACCTGACATGCGCAGGCACCGAAATCTGTCAGACACCGCCCTAGGGGCCCCCGCGAACCTACGGTAACGTAAGCTACGGTTACGTAAGCGTATTCGCGTCGGCCCCTGCCCTCGGTTATGCGGATCGCTCTTCCCCCCGGCCACCGCGCAGCAAGGAAACGTGATGACCGCTACCACCGATATCGTCAGCGCGCCCGATCCTGTCCTCGCACCGCCGAAGTCGGTGCGCACCGGCCCGCTTCCCGATCTTGACCCGGAGCTTCGGAGCAACGGAGCGCGGGTCCTGATCGCCGTCTTCGTCGGCCTGCCGACGCTCGCGCTGATCGCAGCGGTGCCGCTGGCCTGGGGCTGGGCCCTGAGCTGGCACGACATCGTCATCGGGATAGCGCTGTACCTCGTCTCGGGGCTCGGGATCGCCGCCGGATTCCACCGCTACTTCACCCACGGGTCGTTCAAGGCCAACCGTGCGTTCAAGATCGCCATGGCCGCCGCAGGAACGCTGGCGCTCGAGGGTCCGATCCTCGACTGGGTATCCGACCACCGCAGGCACCACAAGTACAGCGACAAGGAGGGCGACCCGCACTCGCCGTGGCGGTTCGGCGATGACTGGAGGGCGCTCAGCAAGGGCATGGCCTGGGCGCACATGGGCTGGTTCTTCGACCGGGGCGTTACCTCGCACCGGAAGTACTCGCCCGACTGGCTGGCCGACAGCGACGTCACCGCGATCCACCGCTGGTTCCCTGGCCTGGTCGCCGTCACCCTGCTGGCACCGGCCCTGATCGGCGGGCTGTGGTCGATGTCCTGGCCGGGCGCGCTCACCGCGTTCTTCTGGGCCGGCCTGGTGCGGATCTCGTTCCTGCACCATGTCACCTGGTCGATCAACTCGGTCTGCCACACGTTCGGCAAGCGCGAGTTCGACGCCAGGGACCGTTCGAGGAACGTGGCCTGGCTGGCCATCCTGTCGTTCGGCGAGTCCTGGCACAACCTGCACCACGCCGACCCGACCTGCGCACGGCACGGCGTGTTCAAGGGGCAGATCGACATCGCGGCAAGGACGATCTGGCTGGCCGAGAAATTCGGCTGGGTCACCGACGTCCGCTGGCCTGACACCGACCGGCTGACCGGCAAGAAGGTCGGCACGCCACGCGAAATTGGTGCGATGAGCAAGCGCAGCGCGCCAATTTCGATTAGCTGATCTGTTGCCGGTAGCGACATGATGGGGCAGTGATCAGCCAGCCCCCAGCTTCCGGCCGCAAGCGCATGACCGGCAAGGAACGCCGCGAGCAGCTTCTGGATGTGGGCCGCCGCGTGTTCGCCGAGCGAGGCCTGGACGGCGTCTCCATCGAGGAGATCGCCGCACAGGCCCGCGTGTCCAAGCCGGTCATCTACGAGCACTTCGGCGGCAAGGAGGGCCTCTACGCCGTCGTCGTCGACCGCGAGGTCGAGCGGTTCCTGCAGATGGCCACGGACCTGCTGCAGGGCGAGGACACCATGGACAAATTCGAGATAGCCGCCGTCACCTTGCTGCGCTACATCGAGGACAACAGCGATGGTTTCCGCATCCTGGTGCGCGACTCGCACCCGGCTTCTGGCTCTGGCACGTTCGCCAGCCTGCTCAGCGATATCGCTGGCCAGGTCGAGTACATCCTGGCGGACGTGCTAAAAGACCGCGGCTACGAGCCGAAGCTTGCCCCGATGTACGCGCGGATGCTGGTCGGCATGGTCGCCTTCGCCGGCCAGTGGTGGCTCGACGTGCGCAAGCCGAAGCTCGAGGAGATGGCCGCGCACCTGGTCAACCTGGCATGGAACGGCCTGTCGCAGCTCGACCCCAGGCCCCAGATCTCGCCGGAGGCTCAGCGCAGGCTCGGCCTGCAGCCCTGAGGTCGGCAGGCCACTCGGCCGGCGCCCTTCTCTCGGCCGGCGCTCTTCCTCGGCGCGCACCCATCCCCTCGGCCGGCGCCCATCCCTCGGCCGGCGCCCATCCCTCGGCCGGCGCCCTTCTCTCGGCCGGCGCCGCTTACCCCGGCCTGGCACCCACCCACCGGCCGGCACCCATCCCCGCCGGCGCCCGTCCCCCGGTCGGCGCCCATCCCCGCCGGCTCCCATCCATCGTCGGCGCTCTTCCTCGGCGGTCGGGAGCGCCCGCCGCGCGCGGTCAGGCCGGCCCGGCGGTGGATGGCACGGCACCGGGCGTTCCTGGCGCTATCGTTGCCTGATGCGCAGAGCGGGCAGCTCAACAGCCGGCCGGGTAGTCGGCACCCTCCTGGCCGGCGGAGCGGTCACCGTGCTGACCTCATGGGCGGTAGGCCGGCTGCTGCAACGCGACTCTGTCACCAGGCCATCCCGACGGCTCTACGGCTACTGCCGCGATCGCCGCTCTGCGTCCATGGCCAGGCGGCTTGACCCGGTCACGACGCTCGGCGGCTACTCCGTCATCGGATCATTCTCGGTTCTGGTCGGCGCGATGGTCGCCTACGACCGGCGGCGGTGGGCACCGTTGCCGCTGCTTCTCGGCGGCTGGGCGGCGGAGGTCTATCTTCAGAAGGCGCTCAAGCGGCTGGTCAGAGGAAGCAAGCCGCCAGCCGAGACATCCCTCGGGCCGCCAGGGGACTTCCCGTCAGGCGGGGCGGCCCGCATGGTCATCACCTTCGGCCTGCTCGCGCACCTGCTGACGCAGCGGTGGAACAGTCCCGCCGAGCGGCTGGTCATCTGGTCCGCGGTCATGCTGCTGGTGCTGGCCCAGGGCGGCTCGCGGGTGTATCTCGGCCGCCACTGGCCGGAGGACGTGGCTGGCGGCTGGCTGTTCGGCTGGCTGGTCCTGCAAACCCTGACTCGGGTAGACGAGCTGCTCCGCACCGGATCAGCGGCCCAGCAGGCGATAGCCGGCTGACCGGGCAGGCCGGCACTGCCCGATCGTAAGGACCGGTGCGAGCCCCGCCGCTCAGCACCGGTGCGCGCCCGGCCGCTCAGGACCAGCGTTGCGCGACCACGAACACGCGGCCGAACGGGAACACGGTGCCGTAGGGCGCCGCCGGGGACACCTCGCGCAGCACCGCGCCGTATTCGGCAAGGAACGCCTCGGCAGTACCTGGATCAAGAGCCGCGAGCACGGGCCGCAGCCCGGTGCTGCGGTACTGAGAGTCTCGATGTCAAGAGATATGATGCTGGCCATGACCATCCCGCCTACCACCTGGGGGCTCACCAGGCACACGGCCCAGCGCCTGGGTGCTGCGCATGACTGAGCGGTGCACCGCGTGAACCGGGCCGTGGCACTGACCGACGAGGTCGATGACCTGGTGGCCAGCTGGCGCACCGAGCGGCCGGACTTGGACGTCGAGCCGCTGCAGGTGCTGAGCCGGGTGTCGAGGCTGGCCAGGCATCTCGACCGGGCGCGCAGGGGAGCATTCGCCGCGCACGATCTGCAAGCCTGGGAGTTCGACGTGCTGTCCGCCTTGCGCAGGCAGGGGGCGCCGTTCCAGCTCAGCCCGGGCGCGCTGCTGCGCGCCACCTTGGTGACATCAGGCACGATGACCAACAGGATCGACCGCCTGGCGGCGTCCGGCTTGGTCAGCAGAAGGCCGGACCCGCAGGACAAGCGGGGCGTGCTGGTCGCGCTGACCGAGCGTGGCCGGGAAGTCGCTGACGCGGCTCTTGAGGACCTGCTGGCGCGGGAGCACGACTTGCTTGCTCAGCTGGACGGCGATCAGCGCGCACAACTCGCGGCGCTGCTCAGACTATTGCTCGCCCCCTTCGACGCCGCCCCGCCGCCCCCGTAGTCCGCTTCTCGCGGACGGCCCATGCGACTTATCACGCCTTCCAGTCAAATCGTGCCCCGATTTACGGCTTTTGTCCGCACCCAATCGGTGCTAAGTCGCGGTGCTGCCAAATGCGCCACGCAGATGCCGTCGGTCCTAGACGGAGAGTTCGTCGGCTAGGACGAGCCAGCGCTCTTCGAGTGACTCTTTCTCGGCGTGGAGCGCCCGGAGCTGCTCATTGAGCTCCATCAGCCTGGAATAGTCGGATGCTGCCTGCGCCAGCGCTTCGTGCAGGTCGGCTTCCTGGCTGGCAAGCCTGGCAAGCTGGCGATCGAGCCTGGCTATCTCCTTCTTCGCCTGCCGCTGCCGCTCCGCGAGCGGCCTGTCCGGCCCTGCACCGCCCGGCCCTGCACCGCCCGGCCCTGCACCGCCCGGCCCTGCACCGCCCGGCCCTGCACCGCCGGAACCGTCAGCCTGAGCCTGGTCGCACAGCTCCAGGTAGTCATCGACGCCGCCAGGCAGGAACGCCAGCCTGCCGTCGATCAGCGCGAGCACATGGTCGCAGACCCGTTCAAGGAAGTACCTGTCATGGCTGACCACTACGATCGAGCCGGGGAACCCGTCGAGCAGGTCCTCAAGCTCGGTGAGAGTGTCGATGTCCAGGTCGTTGGTCGGCTCGTCAAGCAGCAGCACGTTCGGCTCGGCCATCAGCACCAGCTGAAGCTGCAACCGCCGCTGTTCTCCGCCGGAGAGCTCGGGCACCGGTGTCCACTGCCGGTCGCCGCGCAGGCCGAGCCGGTCAAGCAGCTGGCTGGCCGATACCTCGCGCTTGCCGAGCCGCATCGACCTGCGTACCTGCTCAGCGGCCTCTAGCGCCCGCAGTCCGGGATCGAAGGCGGCCGGCTCCTGCGTCAGGTAGCCGAGCCTGACGGTCTTGCCGGTTGCCATCGCGCCGTCCGCGATCATAGTCCCGGCCGAGCCAGGCCCGGCGATTCCGGCCGAGAGCACGCCGCCGGCCGAGGCTGGCTCACCGACCCCGCCAGAGAGCACGTCCCCGGCCGAGCCTGGCTCACCGACCCCGCCAGAGAGCACGCCGCCGGCCGAGCCTGGCTCACCGACCCCGCCAGAGAGCACGCCGCCGGCCGAGCCTGGCTCACCGACCCCGCCAGAGAGCCCGTCCCCGGCCGAGCCTGGTACGGCGATGCGGCCGGAGAGCACGCGCAGCAAGGTCGTCTTGCCGCTACCGTTGACGCCGATCACGCCGACCCGGTCGCCCGGCCCGAGCTGCCAGGTCACGTTGTCCAGCAGCAGCCTGCCGGGCTCGCCGCCGGCGGTCACTGCGGCCAGGGTGCCATCGTGCGGGCCGCCGGCCTGGCCCGCGGTGACGCTGACGCCGTCCAGCTCGATCACGGTCTTGCCGAGCCGTGCCGTCGCCAGCTGCGCAAGCTCGACGGTGTCCCTAGGCGCGGGCTCATCCGCGATCAGCGCCGAAGCCGCCTCCAGGCGGAACCTCGGCTTGCTTGTCCTGGCTGGCGGCCCGCGCCGCAGCCATGCCAGCTCCTTGCGGAGCAGGTTGCGCCTGCGCTGATCATCGGCGGCCGCGGTCCTGACGCGTTCTGCCCTGGCGAGCACATAGGCCGAGTAGCCGCCGTCGTAGGAGTACACCTGCCCGTCGGCGACCTCCCAGGTCTGCTGGCTGCTCGCGTCGAGGAACCAGCGGTCATGGGTCACCGCCACGAACGCCTTGCCGTGACTGGCCAGGTAGTCGGCAAGCCAGCGGATCGCCCAGATGTCCAGGTGATTCGTTGGCTCGTCGAGCAGCAGCAGGTCGTGCGCGCTGAGCAGCAGGGCCGCAAGCGCGACGCGGCGGCGCTCCCCGCCGGACAGCCGCTGCGCCGCGGCCCCATGGTCGACGCCGTCAAGCAGTGCAGCAAGCAGGGTACGCCGCCTGGCGTCCGCGGCCCATTCATGCTCGGGCAGCGCGCCGAACACGATCTGCCGCACCGTCCCGCTGAGTTGCTCGGATTGCGGCAGGTAGCCGATCCGCGCGCCGCGCGACCTGGTGGACCGCCCGGAATCAAGCTCCAAGGTCCCGGCAAGCGCGGCGAGCAGCGTGGTCTTGCCCGAGCCGTTGCGGCCGACAACGCCGATCCGCTCACCGGCCGCGACCCCGAGCGAGACACGATCGAGCGGGGTACGCGAACCGTAGGCCTTGACCGCGGACTCCAGGTTGACCAGGTTCACAGCCGGCCTCTGGGCTCGGCCACGCTGGCTCCGGGCACCGGGCCGGTCACCTGGGCGACCGCGCGGCAGACACCCGCTCCGGCGAGCGCCACGGCCAGGTCCCTGGCGCTGCGGGCGTCGGCGGCCAGGAAGGCGCAGGTCGGCCCGGAACCCGAGACGATCGCGCCGACCGCCCCGAACTCCCGGCCGGCCGCAAGTGCCCGGCGCAGCACCGGCTGCAGCGACAACGCGGCAGGCTGCAGGTCATTGGACAGCAGCGGGCCGACCGCCGCCGGATCGCCGGATCGCAGCGCGGCCATCAGCTCGGTGTTCAGCCGGGGAGTCAGCACGTCAGCGGGACCGCCGCCGTCATGGC
>WNFX01004025.1_pt1 | contig 19041 bp, 17 predicted proteins | sample 5400111 | NCBI WGS metagenome assembly WNFX01 (sample SAMN13153363, study PRJNA577476) | soil metagenome | isolation source: 40 cm soil or saprolite under grassland replicate 1 | place: USA:California | collected 2016-06-15 | reverse complement strand
AGTCCGACAACCCCGCCAGGTCGACCACGAGCGGCCGGTCGAGGTCGGCCAGCGCGGCGGAAAGCAACACCACCTGCGCCGTGCGGGCCGTCGGGGGGAGGGGCGCTGGCGGAGCGCCGCGGCCAGGCCGAGTCGATCGGCCGGGCCATGCGGATCGAGACCGTGGTCAACGACACCACCGACCTTGGTGTCCTGCGCCGGCTAGAACTGGGCAAGCGCCTCAGGATCGACGGCGTCGATCGTCACCGAGGCCACCCAGCCGATGCCACCCGGCGCCGTCGATCGGTCATCAGTCATGGCAGCGCAGTGTAGTCCGCACGGAGGCGGACATTGACAGCCTTCAGGGTGGGTCGACGAGGACCAGGACCACGACGACCCGGCAGCGACCCACCGAGCGAAGGCAAGTCAAGCGTCGCCACCAGGATCGCTGGCCGGTACGGGCTGCGCTGATACAACGCCGACACCCGTACGTGGCAACACCGAGACCGCACGCTAAGCGCCGCAAACGCGGCAGCGCATCGCTGGGAGGCGATGACGCCGCAAGAACGCTGGGTGGGATCGACGCCACCCGAGATGCTCACGATGTCGCGGCACCGCGAACCAGGGGCCCACGCATCAGGATCTCATCGTCGGATTGCCCGCAGTCGATCGGGGGTACCTACACAATGCCGCACAACAGGGGTGGCCGCACCCCACTACGCCAAGGCGCGGGCCGCGACCATCCGCCGCGAGATCATCAACGTCGCCGCGCGGCTGGCCCACCGCGCCCGCACCATCCACCTGCACCTACCCGAACACTGGCCCTGGCAACACGCCTGGGCGAACCTGTTCACCGCGGTCCACGCCCCACCCGCCTGACCATCCACATCGGACAGTCCCCGGCGGTCGACCACCGACCACACCCCCCGAAAATCCCTGCGAACCCCACCCGAGCAGGCCGACATCCGCGGTCGGCAGACCAACCACACCCACCACACCCAAGATCACGAGCCGAATTCCGAACTCAAGGAAAAGCCGCCTGCAGAATCAGGTCGGTGGATCGAGGCTCAGAGAGTCAGATCACCTTCAGCGACTTCGGTGCCACCTTCGATGACCTGAAGGCGCCCCCGGAGGCCGAGGTGGTCGACTTCGAGAAGCTGAAGCGCAACTGACCGATAACCTCGGGCGGCTATCACGATTCGGAGGGCCGCCGACCGGTCCGCGACCGGAAGGCCCGAATGGCAGCCGACCTGCAAGCGTAGCCACTGGACGGCAACCGCTGACAACCAATGACAGGCCATAGCCGGAGTCGAGGCCACGCAGGACTTCACCGATCCGCTCAGCGCGAGACCCAGCTACTACGGTGGTCATGTGTTCCCCGGATTCGGGCGAGCCCTGGAGGGCGGCATCCTCCCGTTGCATTGACCACTGCTGCCGGCAGTGTGATGCCCCCCGCGCCGCCCGCACCGAGGTCACCGACCGCATGCTCATCTTCGGCCAACGACATCTACACCGAACGCTCAACGACTACGCCCGCCACTGCAACGGACGACGGCCACACCGGGCACTTCAACGGGAGCCGCCACGATCCGACCGTCCACCAGTCGACCCGACACACAAACACATCAAGCGCCGCCCCATCCTCGGAGGGCTGATCACCGAGTACGAACGAGCCGCGTAGAAGTCCAGCTCAACGGCCGCGGCAGCATTATGGAACCCCACACGCTTGCCGGCACGTCAGAGTCCGCACCGAACTCTTCGTCGAGATCGTCGACCCAGGTATCCAGTGGCGCCGGCGCGAAACGCTGGGGTGCCGGCACGGCGCGGCCGACCAGCCGCCGACGCTTCCCGGCTCGCACACGCATATTCGCAGAGGATGCAATAGCGGAACGCGGGTTGATCATCTCGGCCTCCCCGCGGAACAGGGGCCGTCACGGTTGATGCAGCCTCAGCATACGTCGGGTAAATGGCTGGAGCGGCCGGGGGTTCTCGCGTTTCGAACTCCCGATTGACCATGTTCGCGGTGGACGGTCCCTAACACCTGGTCCGCCCCCGTCCGCAAGCACTTCTACGCCATCGTCGTCGCGGCCGAGCCCGGCCTGCCCAACTCCCGGCTTGAGAGCATCAACGCCAAACCCGCGTCATCCACCGCCGCGGCTACGGCATCCGCCACCTCGACTCCCTCACCGCGAGGATTCGCCAGCGGATCACCATCAACGTATCCGCAGAACGCCGAGTTGTCGCACAAACGGTCGGCGCTGACGGCGACGGTGACCACGGGAACAGCCCGTCATGGCGGGATCGCACCGCCAAGGTCGTTGGCCCAGAAATCTGACCTCCGACATCAAGGCCGAGACGATGAACCCTGCCGTCACCGAAGGTTCTGGACCCGGCGCCTCGGCAGCAACGCGCGGAGCGTGCCGGCGAAGAACGCGGGCAAGCTCCGCCGGCTCACGAAGTGCGAGCAGGTGTCGCCTTCTTGCCGGTCGGCGCGGCCTGTTTGCCGGTCGGGGCGGTCGTCGTCTTACGCGCCGCCGGTGCGGCCGCGGCCGTGGTGGACTTCGCGGTCGTCTTCTTTGCCGGCGCCGCCTTGGTCGCCTTCGCCGCAGCGGTCTTCGTGGCCGTATTGGTGGCCGCGGCCCGCGTGGTCGCCGTCTTGGTCGCCGCCTTGGTGGCGGTCTTGGCCGCAGCGGTCTTCGCCGGCGCCGTGGTGGCGGTCGTCGTCGCCGTCTTGGTGGCCGCCTTGGTGACGGTCTTCTTGGCGGCGGCCTTCTGCACCTTGCCCTTGGCGACGAGCGTCTTGAAGCCCGCGCCGGGACGGAACGCCGGAACGGAGGTCTTCTTGACCTTCACCGCTTCTCCGGTGCGTGGGTTGCGCGCGGTTCTCGCGGCTCGGACCTTCTTTTCGAAGACGCCGAAACCGGTGATGGCTACCTTCTCACCCTTGGTGACGATGTTCTGGATCTCGGTCAGCACTGCGTCCAACGCCTGTGCCGCGGCTCGCTTGTCACCGAGACGAGCCGACAGCGCATCGATGAACTCGGCCTTGTTCACGATTTCCTCCTGTACCTGGACCTGCGCGACTCATACAGCGCGCAACGTAAGTCCCACGTGGCCAGGATACAAACATGTTCGAAGAAAGAAATCGTTGTGTCGCGACGAATTTGGCCGGTGACCCGAACGGACCACCGGCCAAACCCTTGCAAGCGGCCTAGATGACGGCCGGCATTCGCTCCGGGCGACGCTCTTCATAGGCCCCGACTGCGTCTTCGTGGCGCAGTGTCCGACCGATGCCGTCAAGTCCTTCCAGCAAGACGCCAACCGCCATGAGCCTCGAGCAGAGACGCAATAAGGCCCGGTCGACGCGCGAACAAACCAGGTGGAACAGCGCCCGCCGTCGATCAGATCCGTATTACCCATCCTGGTCTCGCCGTGAGTCCCATCGACGGCGCCGGGACCAGGGATGTTGCGCGGCGCTGAGAATGCCGACGACCGCGTCGCTCAACATGCCGATGAGGATTCCAGCGGATCGGACACCGGAGAGCCGAGTTCGTCGTCACGGTGTCGCGGTACGTCGGCATAGTGCCGCATGGCGGCACGCTGACGGGCCCTCCGGACGCCCCAGTCGCCTACCAACGTTGGTAGCGACCAAGAATGGGCACGGTCGGGCCCTCACGGACCCTGTTGATCACGGCGACGGTGACGGCACCAGCAGCCCGCCGCGGGTCAGCGCGCAGATCACCGACCCAGGTCTGCTGGATTGCCGCCGAAGCGGCGCACCACCGCCAGCGCCGCCGCGGCGAGGCCTCCAAGGCCTCAACGGGCCGGGTGGCGCGCACCCGGGTTCGGCAGGAGATCCTGATCGAGGGCCACCACCCCAGACCGTCCGCCGGGGCTGCGCCCCCACATCCCCGACCCTCCTTCAAACGCAGCCAACCCCGCCCACCGTGCGGTCTCCCGACCGGCCACCCCACACGCGTACCCCGAACCCCGAACCGCGGCACGGGGCACGCCTCGCTGCGCTCGGTCGCGACGCGACCCCCGGCCCCGCCCCGGGAACCAGGGTTCCGGTCACCGACCGCCCGACCGAGAAGACCCCTCACACACCCGGCCTCCGCACCGCCACGATCAATGAAGGGTGGTCTCACCCAGACGATCAATCAGATACACCCACGGATCCAGCAGGAGGGCCCCAAAATCGGTCCGCACTGGGAACGGGCGGCACGCGCCATCATGCCGTTGACCTGGACTTTCTCGGCGACTGGGCTCTCGTGGGCGGCCGCGGATGTTGCCGCCGGCTTGGCCGCCACGCTGCGCCGCCGACGCGCTGCGCGTGCCCGCAAGCAGGTGCGCGATGGCTGGTGAGGTACAGCCCCGGGTGGTCCTCGACTGGCGCGATCCCCGGCACTGGTCGCCGCGCAGGCGCCGGCTCTGTCTGCCCGGGGGCCGGCATCAGACGGCGGTCAGCGGCGGAAGGCCAGGGTGGTCAGCCCGACGATCCAGCCGACGAACAGGCCGTAGACCGCGCCGGCGGCGGCCGGCGGCGGCCCAGGTGAACGCGGTCAGCAGGGAGGCGTGCGCGGTCAGGAACGCGGCGAGCAGCCCGGCCAGGGCGGCGGCGAAGATGAACCCGCCCCAGCCGGCGATGATCGCGCCGAGGACGCCGCGGAAGCCCCAGCCGGGCGCGACGGCCAGCAGGGCCAGGAACACGGCGGTGAACACGACCAGCAGCAGCGCCTTGAGGTCGGTGGCGAGCAGGTCGCGCAGCGGCTGGTTGGTGTCGAACGACCACGCTGGCCAGGTCAGTTGGCGCAGGAAGAAGCCGCCGGCGTCGTTGGTGCTGGTGTGCTTGTTGACCCAGTCGCGGTAGGCGGCGTTGCCGAACGCCAGCACGAGGATCAGCGCCACGATGGTGCCGGCGCCGGTCACGGTGCGAAATCGGGGAGGAGCGGCGGTGGTGGTGGCCATGTGCACATCATCAAGCCAGCCGTCGATGTCCACAATCGGAGCACGCCGCCGGCGGTGACGGGCGGCGCCCACCTGATGGCCGACCGGCCGGGACGCACAGTTGACGAACCCGGGCGGGGACTGTGCCACCGTCCCGGCGACGGCGATCCGGCACGGGTCGCGGCGACCCTCCCGCGTCTGCGTGCCGCCGCCGGTGGGGCCGCCTGCCGGCCGCGCTGGCTCGAGGCCGACCGTGACCGCTGACTGTGTGGGGGCCGGCCGCGCAAACGCGCGTCATCCGCGAGCATGTGGTGCAGGAACTCGGAAACCGCGGGCACCTCGAGATCCCCGCCGTCCAGAAGACGGAACGGCAGCAGCGCATCGTCGGTCGCCTCCACCCGACCAGCCCTTGCCACGTCCAACGCCGCAACGTTCCGGACCGTCGTGCTCTGCTCTGCCATCCGTACCTCCGCGTGGAGTAGCCGTCGACACGCGATGACAGCAGATTCGTACCGGCACACGCAGTAACCCGCCCCGCCAAGTCGGACACCGGCCGCCCCCAGGACTACTGTCCGTTGACCTCGGAAGAAGCCCTGAACGCGCCCGAGTTAGTTCGGTCAACGGGGCATCCGCTGTCCCATGCTCCAACCCGATCCCACCCAGGCCGACCGACTCGACACAATCATCACCAGCCTCGGGGAACGGATCGAGGAAGCCCGCGAACGCGGCTGGCACGGCGAGGTCGAAGGACTCGAAGTCAGCCTCGCCGCCGCCCGCGACAAGCGCCAACGCATGGTGCGCATCACCAATCTCGGCATCCCCTCCGTCAGGGAGGAGCGCCGCTGACCTGCGACCCTGCTCAACCGAGCAGTGCCCCGAGCTCCACTCCCGACAACTCCACGACGGGGTTGCGGGCTCACGCGTTTGAGATACGCCGCGGTCAGGCTTCCGCGGCGACCGCCTCCCGGGTACTGAAATGGGCGAGGTCGGCCGCGGCCCTGCCCGAGGCCCATCCCTCCCGGTTGGTGACCGCCACCTGGCGGCCGACGAGGTCGGGGAAGAGCTCGTCGGCCATCTCACCGACCGTCGCTTCCCGGGAGGCGAGTACCGGCAGAAGCTGGTCCGCCCCTGGCTGACCGGCCACGTCCCGGCTGGCCTGTTCGGTCGCCGCCTTGGTCGCCGTGGTCAACCGTTCGCCGATCCGCTGGGCGTACGCGGTCAGGAACGACTGCCGAAACGAGCGGGTACTCGAGCGGCCGTAGGCGTCGCGGCGCGACCCAGCCGCCACCATCGCCGCGGTCGCCTGCACCAGCAGCGAGGTGAACAGCAACTCGACAGCGTCCACGTCGGACGGAAAACCGACCACCGTGACGAATCCGAAGGCGCTGGACCAGACCGAACGGCAGCGGTTCGCGCTGGCTACCGCATCCAGCAGAAGAACCTTGGGCGCCTCGTACGGATTGTCGACGCCGACCCGCCGCCCGACCGGCTCCTCAGGGGCACCCGCCCTGACTGACAGCAGCGCATAGTCGATGCTGTAGCGGGCCATCAGCTCCTGGGCCTTGGCGGTGTACGCCTCGGCTTCTTCCGGGAAGCCGGTCGACTCCGCCTTGGCCAGCAGCGCCCGCACCCGGTCGAGCTGACGCGCGTGGACCTCCCGATCCTCGGTCGCGGCCGCGCCCAACGAACCGCGCCGTGCCTGACCCGGTGGCGGGCACAGTTTCTGGATCTCCGGGCAGGTGTTGAAGAAGTACAGCACCTCCAGCACGCAGCGGATCAACTCCGGCCGGCCCAGGCCCTCCCGCTCACCCAACGCCGAAAGGTACTGCTCGTCGCGCTCCCACCAAACCGTCGCCCCGAGGTCGCGCAGCTGAGCTTCCCAACGCTCGTCCACGGTGGCCACGGCGTAGCCGCGCATCTCCGCGGCGATGACGTCAACGACGACACGCCCGTGCCGGGGACCGCCGCTGCGCTGCGCCACGCGGACCACATCGGCGGGCTGCCAGCCCCGCCGCCACGCCGCGGTCAGGTCGCGTTGCAGGACCGCGGTCAACGCCGCGTCCATTGCCCGCCGCCCGTCAGTGCCGCCCGGCCCGTCCACCAGCACGTCACAGCACGTCTGCACGGCGTCGTCATCCTTGGCGTGCAGGGCGTGCATCGCCTCGCCGACGAGAAGGTCCACCACCTGCGCCGGCCGCACACCACCGTCGATCAGGCCGAACGGATCCCCGGACACCGGTCTCGCGCGCGCCCCACGGCCGAACTCGAAGCCGGCCCGCTCCTGACGGCTACGCTGCTGCTTCTGGCGCGCCTTCTGCTTAGCCCGCCGGCGCTCACGATTCTTGGCGCCCACCGTTACCACCCAATCAATCTGCCGTCGCGCGGTCTGGCCATCCAACCGGTCCCCGTTCGTGGACTCACCGCACGGTCAATTCCCGGGCAGGTCAACGAAGAAGTCCGCATTTCCCCGCCCGACAGTACCCACGACCCCCGGTGCCCGTCGTGAGGCCCCTCGACATGGAGCGGGCCCGCCATCACATAAATGATCAAGGCTCGAGAGTGCGGCGGCCGAGCTTCCAACCGAGAGACATTCATGATCTTCTTAGTGCCGAGGACGGGCGGGCGTTGCTGCGCTCGTGCGACCGTCGCCGGGCGGTGGGCCGCCGCGACTACGCGGTGCTGCTGATCCTGCTGCGCCTGGGTCTTCGGGCCGGGGAGGTGGCGCGGCTGCGGCTGGAGGACATCGACTGGCGCGCCGGACAGATCGTGGTGCGCGGCAAAGGGCGCCGGGACGAGCGTATGCCGCTGCCGGCCGACGTGGGGGCAGCGATCGCGGGGTATCTGCGCCGGGGCCGCCCGGCCGTGGCGGTGCGGGAGGTGTTCGTCAGCGCGATCGCTCCGTGGTCGGCGCTGGCCCGCGGATCGGTGTCGCTGATCGTGCGTCGGGCCTGCCGCCGGGCCGGTATCACTGCGATGGGGGCGCATCGGCTGCGTCACGGCCTGGCCTGCGCCGTGGTCCGCGCGCAGGTTCCGCTCGCGCAGATCGGTCAGATGCTGCGCCACCGCAGCCCGATCACCACCGCCGGGTACGCCCGGGTCGACGTTGACCAGCTGCGCACGCTGGCGCGGTCGCGGCCGGGGCAGGTGAGTTCCAGGTGACCAGCGACCTGTCCCGGCACGTGGCCGACTACCTGCGGCTGCGCCGCGCGTTGGGGTTCAAGCTCGTCAACGAGGGTGTGATCCTGCCTCAGTTCGTGGCCTTCCTGGAACAGGCCGGGCAGTCCACGGTGACCGCGCAGACGGCCATCGCCTGGGCGCAACAACCGCAGGGCGTGAACCCGATCAACTGGGTGCACCGGCTGGTCGCGGTGCGCGGCTTCGCCTTCAACCTGGAAGTCGACCTGCTGTTCTTCGACACCACCAGCACCTACTTCGAACGCGACGAGGAGGAGGACGGCGATGACGCCTTCCGCCGCTTCGGGCACTCCAAGGACCACCGGCCCGACCTGCCGCAGATCGTCATCGGCCTGGCCGTGACCAAGGAGGGCATCCCGGTGCGCTGCTGGTGCTGGCCGGGCAACAGCAACGACCCGCAGGTCCTCGCTGAGGTCCGCGACGACCTGCGGGACTGGAAACTGGGCCGGGTCATCACCGTGGTGGACCGCGGGTTCTCCTCCGCGGACAACCTGGCGTACCTGCGCCGCGCCGGCGTGCACTACATCGCCGGGATGCGCATGCGTGACGGCAACCCGCTCGTTGAGCAGGTCCTGTCCCGCCAGGGCCGATACCAACAGGTCAAGGACAACCTGCGGGTCAAGGAAGTCCGCCTCGACGCATCCGACACCCGATTCGTCATCTGCCACAACCCGGAACAGGCCGAACGAGACGCCGCACAGCGCGCCGATGCCATCACTCGCATCCAGGCCGAGCTGGCCCGCATCGCCGACCAGCGCCACCGCGACGCCAAGCGCCCCCGAGGCGACAAGACCCGTCAGCGCAACGAGGCCGCGCACGTGCGCGCGGAGTGCGCGCTACGCGACCACCCCACCCTCGGCCGCTGGCTGACCCAACAGGCCAACGGACGCCTCAAGGCGAACACCGCGAAGGTCAAGGCCGAGGCCAGGTTGGACGGCAAGTACCTCATCGCCACCTCCGACCCGCACATCAGCACCGAAGACGTCGCCCTGGGCTACAAGAACCTCCTGGAAGCCGAACGCGGCTTCCGCGACCTCAAGACGCACCTGTTGCTGCGCCCTGTCTTCCACCGCCTCGAACACCGCATCCGCGCCCACGTGCTGATCTGCTGGCCGAATCGTGTTACCTGCGCTACCCGCACGTTGCACGCGATCTCATCACGTTCGCGGCTGAGGACGATGTCTGGCTCGCCTCGCTGAGCGAGGCGGCGGACGGCCGTGGCACCCAGGCGCGGCGGGTGACTGCTGACCGGGCCCCGGTGCTGCGTCCGCGGCTGAACCCGTCAGCGACGCACGTCGCCTGGGCCTCGACTCGCGACGGCATCCGGTCGCTGCGGGGCGGCCCGCGGGAGGCGTATGCGGTGTCCGTGGACGGCGGCCCGGTCAGGCGGCTCACGTGCTGGGGTGACCGGTTCGCGACGGTCCGCGGCTGGGTCAGCGACAGCGAGGTGGTCGTGCTCAGCCGGACCGGCCAGCACGCCAGCAGGAAGACCTGGGCGTTCGCTGTGCCGTTGAGCGGACCGGCCCGCCGGCTCAACTACGGGCCGGCGGGCGACGTCGCGGTACGCGACGGTGCCGCGCTGGTGGGCAGCGCCATGAACGTCGAGCCGGCCGAACCGGCCCAGTGGAAGCGGTACCGCGGCGGCGCCGGTGGCAAGATCTGGTATTCGCCGGACGGCGCGCACTACGCGCGGATCTTCGCCGACGTGGGTGACAACCTGGTGAATCCCATGTTCGTCGGGGCCCGGGTGGTGTTCCTGTCGGACCACGAGGGGGCCGGTGCGCTCTACTCCGCGCTCCCGGACGGCACGGACCTGCGCCGCCACACCGATCTCGGCCCGTACTACGCCAGGCACGCGACGACCGACGGCGAGCGCGTGGTCTACCAGTGCGCCGGTGAGATCTGGATGCTCGAGTCGCTGGACGCCGAGCCGGTGCGCCTGGACATACGGCTCAGCGGAGTCCGCTCCGGGCGGGCTCCCTATCCGGTGTCCGCGACGTCGCGGCTGGGCTCGTTCGCGCTGGATTCCATTGGCCGGGTGCTTGCTGCGGAGGTGCGCGGTACCGTGCACTGGCTGCCCGGCCGGGACGAGTCCGCCCGGGCATTGCTCGCCAAGCCGGGCGTGCGCGGTCGTCTCCCGGTGGTGATCCCCGGCACGGACGCTGTTGCCTGCGCGTCGGACAACGGCGGCGAAGACGGTCTGGACGTGATCCCCGCTGATGGCTCGGCGGCGAGGCGGATCGGGCACGGCGAGTTCGGCCGGATCCTGGAACTGGCCGTGGCTCCGGACGGGGCGCACGGCAGCGGTCGCCTGCGCCGATGGTCGGCTGCTGACGGTGGCGCTGGATGGCGAGCCGGTCATCACCGAGATCGCGCGCGGCACCAACGCAGAGGTAGCGGGCCTGGCCTTCTCTCCCGACTCCGCGCTGCTCGCCTGGTCGCAGCCGTGGCGGCCGGAGCGCCGTGGCTCGCACATACGGCTGGCCCGCCTGGCCGACGGCACTGTCATCGACGTGACCCCGCCCCGCTTCGACGACACCTCGCCGGCGTTCACCCTGGATGGCAAGCACCTGGAGTTCCTGTCGAACCGCGCATTCGATCCGGTACGCGACACGCATACCCCCTGATCTCGGGTTCCTGCCCGGGGTCCGGCCGTATCTTGTGCCGCTGCTGGCCACGACGCCGTCGCCGTTCGGTCCGGAGCTGAATGGCCGTCCGGTAGAACCGGACGGTCCCGGAGAGGTCCCCGCGACGCCGGTCGGTCTCGACGTCGCTGGGCTGGCCGATCGGATCGTGCCGTTCCCCGTGGAGGCCGGACGATACGAGAAGCTGCGCGCAGCCAAGGACGGCGTGGTGTGGCTGGAACTGCCGCTCGCCGGCGAGCTGGGTGAGGCGGCAATCGGCGCGGCCGAGGAGCACCCGACCCGGCTGGTCCGCTACGACCTGGCTCAGCGCACGCGCTCGATCGAGATCGAGGCCTTGGACGACTACGCGGTCTCCGCCGACGGGAACCGGCTCGCCCACCGGACCGCGGAGACGGTGGAGATCAAGCCGACGGGCGTGGACGAGGTTGTCAACGTCGATCTGGACCGGATCCAAGTGACTGTCGAACCGGCGGCCGAGTGGAAGCAGATGTACCACGAGGCGTGGCGGCTGATGCGGGACAACTTCGAGCGCGCGGACATGGCCGGCGTGGACTGGCCCGCGATGCGCGAGCGCTACCGGCCGCTGCTCGACCGCATCGGCTCCACGGATGACCTGCACGATGTGCTGTGGGAGCTGCACGGCGAGATGGGCAGCTCGCACGCCGGGTTGCTGCCGCCGGGCGCGGGCGGTGACCCGGCGCTGGCTCAGGGCCTGCTCGGTGCCGATGTAGAGCGCACCGAGGACGGGGCCTGGCGGATCGCGCGGATCCTGCCCGGCGAGTCGTCGGTGATCGGCGCGCGCTCCCCGCTGGCCGCCCCGGGCGTCGCCGCGGCGCCGGGCGATCTCATCGTCGCGGTGGACGGGCGGCCGGTGGACCCGGACTTTGGCCCGAACGCGCTGCTCGTCGGAACGGCCGGCAAACCGGTCGAGCTGACTTTCCGGCGCGACAGAACGGACCGGCGGGCCGTCGTGGTTCCGCTGGCGAGCGAGCACGCGATCCGATACTACGACCTGGTCGTGCGGCAGCGGGCCGCGGTCCGCGACGCCTCCGGCGGGCGGCTCGGCTACCTGCACATGCCGGACATGATGGCGCGGGGCTGGGCGGAGTTCCACCGGGACCTGTACACCGAGTTCCGGCGGGACGGCCTGATCGTGGATTTGCGGGACGTGGGAGGCGGCGACGACTCGGTGCCGGTGATCGAGAAGCTCGCCCGGCGCATCATCGGCTGGAACGTGTCCCGATACGAGGAGCCGTTGAGCTACCCCCTCGAGGCACCGCGCGGGCCGATCGTGGCGATCGCGGACGAGTACGCGATGTCCGGCGGCGACATCGTGGTCCAGGCGCTGAAGTCCTACGGCATCGCGACCGTGGTCGGCACCCGGACGTGGGGCGGCACGCGCGGGGTTGACCTCAAGTACCAGCTGGTCGACGGGACCCTGGTGGCGCAGCCGAAGTACGCCTGGTGGTTCGCCGGCGTCGGCTGGGCGGTGGAGAACCACGGCGTGGATCCGGACGTCGAGGTGACGATCGCGCCGCACGACTGGGCCGCGGGCCGCGATCCCCAGCTCGACACCGCCGTTCGGCTGGCGTTGCAGGCCCTGGAGCAGCGCCCGCCCGCGGCTCCGCCTACCGTCTGACCAGGTCATTTCGCATCACTGCGTGTCGTTGAGTGCTTCCGACATGCACGCGTCGACGGCTGCCAACCGCGGCCGCGTGGGCTGCAGCGTGGTGTTCACGTCGATCAGTTGCCGGTCGGCGTCGATGTCGTCGTCAGTGATCAGGGCTTCGACATGGTCGGTGAGAACGCGCATGTGCAGGCCGTGCAGGACGGTAGTGACCTGGTCGGCGGCCTTGTTGCCGCCGCGGGTGCCGTACGTGATGAAGCTGGCCGGCTTGTCGTGCCATTCGTGCCGCTCCCGGCGTGGTGGTGTTGCGCTGCGACGGTGACGCACGGTGAGGCATGGCTGACTTCCCTGCTTCCGGCCCTGGTGTCGTGTTGTCTGATCATGTTGTTCTGCGGGCCGCGGTGGCGGCGTACCTGGGCGCTACCGCGGGGAGACCCGGGTGCACACCGACTCCGACCTACGGGATATTCCTACGCTGGTGCGCCGACCATGACCTCGATCCACTGACCGCAGCCCGGGTGGGACATCGAGCGGTACGTCCGCTGGCTGCAGCGCCGCCCGGCGCACGTGATCCCTGTTCGGGAACCCACGGCTGCCGTGATGGTGATCTGGGTGGACCGCTGCGACCGCATGTCCGGTTGCACAGCCCTGCGGAGCGTGCGCGGCGAGTTGGGTCGAAGGCCTGCGGCACCGGCACCGCGACGGTCGGGAAGAGACGTGCGGCTACGACTGGGTATCGACGTGGCATGCAGGGCGGTGCACCAGGCGACCTGCGCCGATGACACCGGCAGATTGTTGTTCTCGGGACGGTGGTTTCGCACCACCGTGGAGGATCTCGACCGGCTGTGGGCCAGCCTGCCGACCGCCGAGGAGGTCCTGGTGGCTGGCGATAGTGCGATTGCGCACGCTGAACAGCGAGTATCCGGCGCTCAATCGCTGATGACCTGCTCGCCGAGTGCTTGGCTGGCCGCGTCGACGTCGTCGACACAGATCACGGCAAAGAACTGCTCGTTGGAGACGCGAACTGGAAGGAGCAGGTCCATGTTGACGTCGGCATCGGCGAGCCTGCGGAACGTCGCGGCACCCGCGCCGGGGACGTTGTCCATCCGCACCGTGAGCGCCGGCCGCTCGCTGAACTCGATGCCGGCCTCTTCAAGCGCCGCTCGGGTGGCCGCCTCGTCGTCGGCGATGAAGGCGATGGTGCCGCTGTCGCCGTGCGCCATCCCACACAGAACGAGATTGACACCACGCGCGGCCATAGCGCCGCAAAGCCGCGCCAGCTCGCCGGGCTGGTTCTTCAGCTCCACCGTGAACGCGCTCATCTCGTGATCCTTCCCGCGCCCTCAACGCCGAACGTACTCCACTGCGAACGGCTGAGGAACATCCGCCTGACGTGGCTGAGCTCGACCAGGTCGTGCAACGCCGCATCCGCCGAGTAGCCGCTCGGACAGGAGACGCCAGGTTCCGTCCGCGTCGATCGCCAGAGGGGCTCCCGGTGAGGCCCCGGTACGGCGGGGTCTTGAGCAGGTCATCGTCGAGCTTCAGATCAGCGAGCAGCGTGCGCCGCCGGATATAGGCCTCGTCCAGCACGGACCGTGTGCCCACGTGCAGCGCAGGTCGAACACGTACAGCTGGACCGGTACCCGCTCCAGCAGCGCCTCGGTCGGGGTTTTCACGTGCATCCGCTGCTGGAGCAGGCTGAAACTCGGCCGGCCACGGCGGTCCCGCGCGACGATCTCCCCGTCCAGGATCACTCGCCGGCGCGGAAACCTCGTGCGGAGCGCGCGCAGCTCCGGGTACCCGCCGGTGATGTCCCGATCCTTGCGCGACGTCACCTCGATCCGGCCGCCCGCCACATAGACCACCACCCGCACGCAACTGCCACGACAGCCAGATCGCTCCGACATCAGCCTGGGGTCGGAGCGAGTGCTCGACGTACCAGTCCCGTCGTGGCGGATACGAGCCGGTCGAGGGGCGGTGATCCGTACACGACCGCAGAGCACAGCGAGGAGGCGAGGGCGACGCTGAGCAGGTTGGTGGTGATGAGAGGGCGGGGTTTCCTGAATGCGCACCGCGACGTCGCCATCGGCCGGCTGCCTGGTCGGCTGGTGCGCGCCGACGCAGGGTTCTCCCGCTGGGCGACGGCCGCGTCGATGCCGCCGTGACCTGGCCATACTGGGGCTTGCCACTGACCCCACCCCGGGTACTGGCGGAGATCGCTAGCGCCTTCCATACCGCGCTCGAGCGACATAGCGTCGAGGTCATGGGCGAGTACGAACATGTCCTTCTCAAGCGTGAGAAGGGTACTGTGACGATCACGATGAACCGCGCTTCGCGGCGCAACTCCCTGTCGGCGGATCATCTCGCCGAGCTGCTGGCGGCGTTCCGCGAAACGGGGAAGACCGACGCGTCCGGCATCGTGCTGGCCGGAGCTGGTCCGGTGTTCTGTGCGGGGCACGACTTCGGTGATGTCGCCGCCCGGGATCCCCCCTCGCCCACCTGCTGCAACCTGCGCTACCACAAATCCGAAGATCATTTTTCTGAAATCGGCAGTAATTCTCGCGGGAGCACCTAGCCACCCGCAGACCGAACCGACCTCACCACCGAGGGTGAACTAACCCCACTCCTTGAAGATCTCTAGCGGTCAGGTCAGCCGGCCGCTCCGACGGCGCGGGAGGCCAGCGCGTTGTCCGCCGTGAATCGCAACTCTGCGGCCCGTGCCTCTGGATCGAGCCGTCGACTGCTGGCGGGTAGCGTGCAGGTGTGATCGAGACGACGTGGCTGGACGCGACCGCGCAGGCCGATCTCGTACGCCGCGGCGAAGTCGCCCCCAAGGAGCTGGTGGAGTCGGCCATCGCCCGGATCGAGGCGGTAAACCCACAGCTGGACGCTGTGATCCGTACACGGTTTGATCGCGGGCGGGTGGAGGCGGGCAGCGAGCTGCCCAACGGACCGTTTCGTGGCGTGCCAATCCTTTTCAAAGATCTCGGTTGTCTGGTCGCGGGCGAGGCCACAGCGTTCGGCGTCGGGCCGCTGCGTGACAGGGTGTGGCCGGTGACGTCTTATCTCGCTGAGCAGTTCCGGACGGCTGGCTTCGTTCCGCTCGGCCGCACGAACGTGCCGGAGTTCGGGACCACGGTGACCACCGAGGCGCGAAGCTTCCCCCCGGCCCGCAATCCATGGGATCCGGGTCGCTCCGCCGGGGGCTCGTCGGGAGGATCCGCGGCCGCGGTCGCCAGCGGCATGGTACCGGTCGCACACGCCAACGACGGTGGTGGATCCATCCGCATTCCGGCCAGCGCGTGCGGGCTGGTCGGCCTCAAGCCGACCCGTGGGCGCGTGAGCCAGGGTCCGATGGTCGGGGAGGGTTGGGCCGGCGGCACGATCGACGGCGAGGAAGTCAGGGATGTGCTCCCGCGGCCCGTCATGGGTCAAGTACCGCAGCCGCAACGGTTGTGAGATCACATCGACCAGGTCACCGGCGAAGTCCAACGCCAACAGCAGCCGGGCCTCCTCCAACGACTCGAACCCGTGATGGCGGCCCGTGCTCACCAGGAACTGCAACCCGGACCGGTGCCGCTGACCCCGACGCCACGAAAACCGCCGCACCGGCTCACAACCCGTCGCCGGCATCGAACCCAGATCACGCACCGAACAGGTGGTCCCGTCGCCCGCATACCGCCAGGTCGCCGTCCAGCGCCTCGACCAGTCCGCCACGACATCCAGCTCGCTGCGCATGTCGTCCAGCCCGCCACACAAGACGGCCAGCTCGTCCCACCCGCAACAATGCGACCACGCCTCCGCCGGGCCGAGGGTCGCCATCCGGCCAGCGGTGCCCAAGCTTCCCTCGATCGCCGTCACCGTGCCATCGAAGCGGATGACTGCCGCGCCCGTGCCGCGACGCGCCGGGCTGGTGACAACAACGTTGAAAACCTCGGTGATTCCGGCCAACTTCGCTGATCTTGTGGAGCACCGGCCGCTGCTGCCGCAAAGGCTGATCTGTTGGTATGCGCCGAATCCGCAATTCCGTGGCACACAGGTCGATGACTCGCTCACTGCACGTTCTCACTTGACGGCGCAGCCACGTGTATAGCTATAGTGCTATCCGCCTAGATAAAGTTTGGGGACATGGTGATCGAGTTCCACCTGAACGCCCGGTCCGGTGTCGCGCCGTACCTGCAGCTGATCCATCAGGTGCGGCAGGCGCTGCGGTTGGGCCTGCTGCGTGAGGGTGACCGGCTGCCGAAGGTCAAGGATGTGGCGGTGGGCCTGGCGATCAACCCGAACACGGTGCTGAAGGCCTACCGGGCGCTGGAGTTCGAGGGTCTGGTGGCGGCCCGGCCGGGGATCGGGACGTTCGTGACCGGGACGTTGGGTGGGGCGCCGCTGGCCGCGCACGGGCCGCTGCGCCGCGAGCTGCAGCGGTGGCTGGCCAAGGCGCGCCGGGCCGGGCTGGACGACGAGTCCATCGAGGCCTTGATGATGAACACCTTTCGGTCCGCGGCTGGGGAGGACATAGCATGAGCGCCGTTCTGCAAGCCCGCGGGCTCGGCAAGCGGTACCGGCGATTGTGGGCGCTAACCGAGTGCACACTGTCCATTCCGGCCGGGCTCGTGGTGGGCCTGGTGGGCCCCAACGGGGCCGGCAAGAGCACCCTACTGAATTTGGCCGTCGGGCTGGTGGCGCCGACCACGGGCACGATCGAGGTGCTCGGCGGCCCGCCTCCGGCCGACCCGGCGCAGCTGGCCAGGGTGGGGTTCCTCGCCCAGGACGCGCCGGTCTACGCCGGGCTGTCGGTCGCCGAGCATCTGCGGCTGGGCGCGCACCTCAATCCGCGTTGGGACGCGGAGCTGGCGTGCAACCGGATCGAGCGGCTGGACCTGGACCCCGGGCAGAAGGCCGGGAAGCTGTCCGGCGGTCAGCGCGCCCAGCTCGCGCTGACCCTGGCGGTCGCGAAGCGGCCCGAGCTGCTGATCCTGGATGAGCCGGTGGCCAGCCTGGACCCGCTGGCCCGGCGGGAGTTCCTGCAGGAGCTGGTGGAGGCCATCGCCGAGCAGGACCTGTCGGTGGTGTTGTCCTCGCACCTCGTCTCGGACCTGGAACGGGTCTGCGACTACCTGATCGTGCTGGTGGGCTCGCGGGTGCGGGTCGCCGGGCCGGTCGAGGAGCTGCTGGCCACCCATCACCTGCTGTCCGGCCCGCGCCGGGACCCGGCCACGCTGCCGGCCGGGCAGGAGGTCATCTCTGCCAGCCACACCGACCGGCAGACCACGCTGGTGGTACGCACCAGCGACCCGGTCCTCGACCCCGCCTGGACGGTCTCCGAGGTCGGCCTGGAAGACCTGGTCCTGACCTACATGAGGCAGGCGGCCGGACGCGGCCGCCGCCGCGACCTGGAGGTACAGAAATGATGTGGCTGACCTGGCGCCAGTTCCGGGCCCATGCCGTCACCGCGATCATGGTGCTGGCCGCGTTCGCGGTCCTGCTGGCGGTGACCCGGCCACATGTGACGAGCCTGTATGCCACCAGTGGGATCGCCGGCTGCGACGGCGACAGGTGCGAGCAGTTGGCCAACGCCTTCCTCGGGCTGGTGAACACCGGCATCTACCCGCTCGTGTTCACGCTCGGCGTCGTCGGCATCGTCGCCGCGCCCGCCGTCATCGGCATGTTCTGGGGGGCTCCGCTGATCGCCCGCGAGTTCGAGACCGGGACGTTCCGGATGGCCTGGACCCAGAGCATCACCCGGACCCGGTGGCTGGCCAGCAAGCTCGCGCTGCCCGGCCTGGCCGCCATGGCCGTCACCGAGGCGCTCAGCCTCATGTACGGCTGGTGGGCGGCACCCATCGGCCAGGCCGCCCGCTTCGCCACCGAACCCAGCTTCCCGCTCGGCATGAGCCCGTTCAGCCTGCCGGCCTTCGACGCCCACGGCATCGCCCCGCTCGGCTACGCCGCGTTCGCCTTCACCCTCGGCGTCACCACCGGCGTCCTCGTGCGGCGCGCCCTTCTCGCCATGGCCGTCACCCTGGCCATCTTCGCCGTCGTCCAGGTCGTCGTGCCGCTGGGGATACGACCGCACCTGTTCCCGCCCGACCACACGACGGCCGCGATCTTCGACTTCTCCGGGGGGACTTCCGTGGGCCCCGGGAGCTTCGCGTTCGCCGTCGAGCACCTCCGCGACAAGCCCGGTGTCTGGATCCTCTCCAGCGGAGCCGTCGACGCCGCCGGGCAACCGGTCAGCGCCATCCCGGCCGCCTGCCGCCGGGATAGCACCGGCGGCGCACCGGATATCGGGAGCTGTCTGGCCAGCCAGGGTATCCGCGTCGCCGTCACCTACCAGCCCACCAGCCGCTACTGGCCCATCCAGTTGATCGAGACCGCGATCTACCTCGCCCTTGCCGTGGCCCTGGGCGGGTTCTGCCTCTGGCGACTCGGCCGCCGCCTGCCCTGACAAGCCTGTGGCGCGTGTCAGCGCAGCCGGGGTTGGGCTGGGACCGGGTTGATGTCGATCTGACCGGCTCACCTTCGACGCCCACATCATCGAAACCGGCAGCGAGTCTTACCGGCTCAAGACCACTCGCCAGAGGCAGCAGAAAGCCGCCTCAGCAAGCACTTCACGGCACCGTCCACAGTAGACACCGCTGGACAGCA
>WNFX01004241.1_pt1 | contig 19049 bp, 14 predicted proteins | sample 5400111 | NCBI WGS metagenome assembly WNFX01 (sample SAMN13153363, study PRJNA577476) | soil metagenome | isolation source: 40 cm soil or saprolite under grassland replicate 1 | place: USA:California | collected 2016-06-15 | reverse complement strand
ACAAGCTTTTCAGCAAGCAAAACGATATATTAAACCTCTTGCAGCACTTATAGTAGGTTTGGAAGATTTAGAGCGAGTAATTAATGAGCAAGGTTATGCGGTTGGCAATCAAATTCTTAAGGGGTTGGCTTCCCAGCTAAGAGGTTTTCTTCGTACGCCAGATATCTTGGGTCGCTATCAAGATGATAAATTTATTATAATCTTGCCTGAAACAACCCTGGAAAATGCCAGAGTTGTGCTGAACGAATCATAAAGTTATCAAAAAAATCTAGCTTAACTGAAAACTACAAAGTAATCTCTAAGCTTACAATTGGTGCAACAATGCTAGATTTCAAGAATGACAATTCAATTGATGCATTAATTGAAAAAGCTTATAAAGTTTATACGTCTGCACAAATTGATAAAAGGTGCCAGATAAAAGTTCAAGAATAGCAACTTGTGATTACTAGCTTTCATATAGAACTGAAGTATCACACAAAATTATTCTTTAGTTTGAATTTCTATTCAATAGAAACAGTAATAAGGAAAGAATGAGACTACTGATAACCTTTGGAACGCGTCCAGAAGCACTAAAATTGGCTCCTGTAATTCTTGCCGCTAAAAATGATAAGTGTCTTGAAACAATTGTGTGTGCCACGGGCCAACATCGAGAAATTGTAGAGCAGGCAAATCGGTTATTTGGAATCATCCCAGACTATAATTTAGCAATTATGCAACCTGGCCAGACACTGCATGAGCTTACAGCAAGAGTCTTGACAAATTTATCGCCCATCATAGAAACTACGAAACCAGATTGGTTAATTGTACAGGGTGATACAACTACCGCAATGGCAGCATCACTCTTATCCTTCTATCATCGGGTAAAAATTGGTCATGTTGAGGCGGGATTGAGGACAGAAGATAAATTCCAACCATTCCCTGAAGAAATTAATCGACGAATTACGAGTGTCATCGCGGATCTACATTTTGCACCAACCATTCAAGCCAAGAATAACCTAATAAGAGAAGGCATTCCTACAAAAAATATTCTTGTAACTGGGAATACAATTATTGACACCCTGCAACTAATCGCTAAGAAACCTTACGATTTGAAAAATAGTATGCTGAAAAATATTCCGTTCGACAGAAAATTGATACTTGTCACTGCACACCGGCGAGAAAATTTCGGCGATCCATTAATAGCAATTTGTTCAGCAATAAAGGAACTAACAAATATATTCTTGGATGATGTCCATTTCATTTACCCTGTCCACCCTAACCCGAATGTTCATGATGTCGTGCACAAAGAATTAGGCAGTAACCAAAGAATTACATTATTACCGCCAATAGATTATGAATCATTAGTTTTTTTATTAAAAAATGTCGAATTGGTGCTAACAGATTCAGGCGGAATCCAGGAAGAAGCACCCACTTTCGGATTGAAGGTTTTAATTTTGAGAGAAAAGACAGAACGACCGGAAGGGGTTAAAGCAGGTATAGCAAAGTTAGTTGGCGCAAATCCTAAGAAGATTATTACAGAGGTAAAAGCCATATTGAAAGAAAGAGAGCGAGGAGAGAAACTTTCAATAGAGAATCCATACGGTGATGGAAAAGCGTCAAATCGTATTATCAAAGCTCTGAAAGAAGGAACAATCTAACAAATCTGCCTAAAATAGTGGAACAGGTTATTGGCACAACACTAGTCATCAGTATTGAGAGGGCACTTTAGCGGCGCGCGAAACGCGTCTATGGCGGGACAGTTGGCGGGTCACTGTGAGAAGCGGCTTGCTCATCCTAATCATCGTTCAATTTGAATTCACTTTGTTGATTCCGAAGTACACCTTTGGATTTTCATTCAGCATCTAGAGCACTCGACCAAGGCGAGACTGTCTTCATCTGGAATATAATGTAAATACTCGTGTCCAGTTTTAAACCAATTTACAACCATTTTATTGAGGTCACTGGATGACCACAGAAGCACCTCGGGTAAGCATTAACATACTTGGAGTTCCAGAGGTACTTGTTTCTGGCATGCCGTTGGCATTGAACCACCAGAAAGCAAGCGCGCTTCTTTTTTTCCTGGCAGCTACAGGGAAAGCTCACACACGCGATTATTTAGCAACACTCTTATGGGGTGAAACGAGTGCAAGTGAGGCACGCCATTCATTACGTTCCAGTCTTTATCATCTACGCCAAGCTGTACAAACCAATCAAGCAGATGAATTGCTTGTGAGTAACGGTGAGTCTCTTTGTCTTCAACCGAATACTTATACATGTGATGTGAGCGAGTTTTATCGTCTTTTGGCAATGAACAATGAGCAATCCCTGAGCCAAGCAGTGGCTTTATATCATGGATCACTCTTGCAAGGATTTGCCGTAACCCAGGCGCCCATGTTCGAAGAGTGGATGCGCACAGAAGAGACCCATCTAAACCAGAAATGCCTAGAGGCACTTGACCGCTTGGCAAACTGGACAGAGTCACGTGCAGAATGGGCGGCATCGATTGGTTTTGTTCAGCAGATGATTCGAATCGATCCCTTGGCAGAGACCATTCAACAACGATTGATGCGCCTGTATTTGCGGCAGGGTGAAGTCAGTCTGGCATTACGTCAATATCGTCAGTTCGAGAATCAACTCCAACAGGAACTTGAAATCGCGCCTTCTTCTGAAACCCAAGATTTGTTCCACGAGATATTGAGACAACAGCGGAGTTCAACGACCTTTACTGGCAATACTTCGTTTTCCACCACGCGCCAAGCGAATATCTTGCCCTTTGTTGGACGTGATCCTATTCTTCAACAGTTGGCCCTGATAGCAAACGGAGCACTTATGGGCCAGGGTATGATAGTGCTGGTGCAGGGCGAAGGGGGAATTGGTAAGAGTCGCTTGCTGGATGAATTAGCCTCGCGTTTGATTTCAGAATCGCATCCGTGGCAAGTTTTGTATGGTGCTTGTTCACCGTTCGATGATCTGCTTTCTCACGGACCATTTCTGGAAGCACTTCAGAATGGAATTTCTGACGATCTGGTTGATTTTTTGGAGGAAACTGATACTGCGCTACCCGATGCACGCGGACGATTTTCCTGGCGGGTATTACAAACCATTCAAGAATTGTCCCGTAGTGCGCCACTTCTGCTTATGATCGAGGATCTGCAATGGGCTAACAGTTCAACACTGAACCTGTTCGGTTTTCTTTCTATGCGCATCCGTCATTTGCCTGTAATATTGATTGGAACGGTACAACACGCCGAAGCCATTCCGGCTTTGCAAAGACTCATTACGCTCAAACGTCGCCGGGGCGAACTGTATCTATTTCCTCTTGCATCATTGACGTTGGATGATGTGACAGAGCTCATTCGTAATTCTGGCATTCATTCAACATCACTTAAAATTTTTGCGGAATGGCTGCATGCAAGATCAATGGGCAGCCCATTTCTGTTGAACGAAATTTTGGCGCAGTTGCGGACGGAAGCGATCCTTCAAGCTGAAGGTGCCGGCTGGCAGTTGAATATTACTCACTGGCTGCGTTGGCGCGCAAACTTTAAATTGCCGGAGACAGCTCATGATCTGGTCAACTGGCGTCTGGCGAATCTTTCTCCGGAAGCACTTGATCTCCTGAATGTGTTAGCCGTGGCTGGTCAACCACTGCCGATAAACATTCTGGATCAATTTCCCCATATTCGAGCAAGTGCGTTTCCTACTATGGTAGATGATCTGGCGGCACGTGGGCTGATTGTAGAAATGGCCGATGGCACTCTGGCATTGCCACATCACTTATTGAGGGAGACTCTTTTGCATCGCCTGAGCAATCTCCGCCGACGGGCAATTTATAATCAACTGGCCGAGGCCTTGGAAGCACATACTTCCCTGGAAGAAGATGTCTTGCTTCGTCAAATGGCATTGTATTCTGTTGCCGGTGAAGACATTCCGCGCGCGCGACGTTATGGTTTGCACTTGCTACCTAGCTTGCCACAGGAATATACCGGCGCGGAAACAGTGGACTTTGTGCATCATTTGCATGACCTGCTTGCGCCCAGCGCGTCTACAGCTGAGATGATTCTGCTCACACGTGCATTAGGCACATTGCATCAATCGCTTGGTCATCTTGAAGTTGCGGCCCAATGGCATGGACAAAATCTGCATTGGGCGCAAAAGGCTGGCGAGTTCGCCGCGCAAGTAGACGCTCATTTCGAGATGAGTGAACTTGCTCTTATGAGGAATGATTACCAAACCGCGGCAGACTCAGCTCAAGAAGGCCTCTCAATCATCTCTATGGTAGATACATCTGATTCATTGTATTCTGTACTTCATCCAATGAATGGAAGAGGACATCGCCTGATCGGCGCGGCATTTGCTATGGAGGGTAGCGATCTTGCGGCCGCCGAGAGTCATTTGCAGGAAGCTGTATTCGCGCATCAACAGTCAGAAAATCAAAGTGATCTTTGCGCAGCGCTATTTGAACTCGGTAATATCGCGGCACAGCGCGGTGAACTAGAACAGGCACTTAATCTTTATGATGAATCTGCACGCGCTGCTGAGGTTGGACGCATTCATTATTATCTGGCTTTGGCTCGCAATAATTTTGCTTATCACAGCTTGTTGTTAGGAAAGGTTGACGCGGCTCAACAATCGATTAACCAAGGTGTGAAAGTTGCCGAAAGTTATGATCTACTTGCCGCATTATTGCATCTTTATAGTACGAAAGGCGAAATTCACCTTTATTTGGCTGAGTGGGGAGAGGCAGAAGAATCATTCCGAAATGGACTTGTCATTGCTGAGGATTTAGGTAGCCTTGAGCGACAGGCCGGTTACCGAGGAGGTTTGGCTTTGGTTGCCCGCGGACAACATGATCTTGATCGTTCCATTGTTTTGATTAGTGAAGCTCTTGCGCTCATTGAGGGACAGGGTTATTGGCATCTCCATACGCGCCTGAAACTGTGGCTGGTGATTGGCCGGCCGCTAAGACGCTTTTTACCGAGACCCTCAATATCGCTTCCAAACTTGGTCTTCCACTGGAAATTGCTCGTGTGCAGGCTGACTGGGGAAAGGCCGCTCTCCAGTATTCTTCTACTCTTGAGGAGAGCCGCGCCCTGATCGCAGCCGCCCGCACAATTCTGGTCGCCCATAACTCCAAAGCTGACTTGTCTACTTTGACGTGAGCGCGATCGGGTTCATATCCAATTTCACTGTATTGAAATAAGCAAATCCATAATAAGGATTACCATGCGAAATCTGAATGAGGACAATCTATCTGATGCTGTGATCACTGCAATGGCAGGTGCGAAAAATGCGCGCTTCAAAGAAATCATGATCAGTTTGGTGAAACATTTGCATGCCTTTATCCGCGAAGTGAATCTGACCGAAGCCGAATGGCTGGCAGGCATTCAATTTCTGACGGCTGTTGGTCAGAAGTGCGATGAGAAACGGCAAGAGTTCATTTTGCTTTCTGACACACTGGGCGCAACGACAATGAAAGACATTGTCAATCATCGCAAGCCATCCGGGGTGACTGAATACACCATCCTCGGGCCATTCTATCGGCCCGATGCGCCTGAATTTCCCCTGTCAGGTAACATCGCCGGCGATATTCCAGGTGAACCAACCATTGTAAGAGGCCGCGTCCTCGCGCCGAACGGATCGCCGATTCCCGATGCTACGCTAGATGTTTGGCAATCAGATGCTGAGGGATTTTACGATCTGCAAATGCCCAATAGTAATGGAACAGCATTACGCGGCATATTTCATACAAACACTGAAGGGGAATACATTTTTCGTACAATCAAACCTTCGTTTTATCCTATTCCTCATGATGGTCCCGTGGGGCAGATGCTCATTGTGATGGGACGCCATCCTTATCGCCCGGCGCATATTCATTTCATTATTTCCGCGGAAGGCTATCAATCGGTGACGACCGAGTTATTTGTCAGTGAGGATCCCTATCTTGACTCGGATGCAGTTTTTGGGGTGCGAAAGTCGCTGATCGTCCCATTTGTGAGAAACGATTCCGAGAGTGAAGCCCAACGCTTGAACGTATCCATTCCGTTCTTTACCGTTGACTATGATTTTGTGCTCGAGCCTGCGTGAGGTTTAATCTATCTCGCCGAAAATGAATTCAAAATATCTTTCTCTTTTTTGTAATATCTTTTTAGTGATTGTATTGGGTGCCTGTCAACTTATGCCGCCTAACTTTTGAGATATTAGTAATTAGGTGAAAGCGAAGCCTATTATTCCATCGGAAGAAGGGAGTTACTTTTACCCTGTGTGGATGTTAAACGGAAAAATTTTATTCTTGGATGCCCCGGCTGGGGAAACTATTTTACCCTTATTCCTCTTCCCGACATACCTGATTCACGATTTTATGACACAGCGAATAATATATGGGGCATAATCCCTGTAATGCCGGATCCGAATTGTCGTCGAATTGAGTTCGATTTTTTGCAAAGACTGCCCGATCAGAACCTTGGGTTTGTTGAAAGTTGTCTTCTTTACAATACAAATGAGGAGGTAAGAGCAATACGAGAAATGGATGTTTCAACTGGAAAATTGAAGACACTGATAGAGCCTTCATGGGATATTAAAGAGATGGGACCATTTTCCTTCTCCCCCAATAGGTCTGAGCTAATTCAAGAAGATATGGCTGATCATATCCTTTCCAATAAGCTTTTTTATCGAAAAGATGGAACCTTAATTCAAATTGTGCCCAATTTTATTCGAGCAATGCATCCTAGTTGGTCACTGATTGATCGTCAAATTGCTTTTTTAGGTACTCAGAGCTATCCAGGCAAAAAACCTCAAGAACTAAAAACATTGAATGATCTTGCCAAGCTGGCCCTATATCCTTGGGATTTGTATATATCAACTCCTGAGGGAACAAATCTAAAAAAGTTCTTGTCCGCTGGCCAGGACGTATTCTTGGTTAAATGGTCGCCTAAAGAGGATGCTATTGCTTTTTCAGGTATGTATGAAAAAGTGCCAGGGCTATGGTTAATTGATCTGAAAACATCAAAAGTAACTCGCGTTTGGTCGAAGACGGGAGAGACGGATCTTTTTGACTGGTCACCAGATGGCAGAAAAATAGTTGTCGTGAATAGTGATTTGGATAAGAATTCCAAAGTTATCGCTCAAAAAATAAATATTATCTACCTCGATAACGAATAACAATCTTTCTGATAGACCTATTTTCCCACCCTACGCTGGGCGATGATCTCCTGACCAAACCGCGTATTGAGGTCTCACAAATCATTAATACATGGAAGAATGGCGACCCTTCGACTGCGCTCAGGGCGGGCTTGGGTTCGGTGAAACGCGCTTCTAAGGTTCTGTACGAATTTTGGGTCCACCGAGGATTGCTAATTCAGACATCCAAGACTCCTTTGATTGAGGAAACGCTTTCATTCATACTCTTCTTTGACAGTTCCTTTGCTCCCTCAATTAATTTTTTACGCATTGGATATGGATCGAACCCAGCTATTTGTATGCCAAGCATCAGCGGGCCCACGACCGGCGGACCATCGAGACGGATCATTTTCGCTTTTGGTAAATGTCTCATCACAATATTTTGCATGGGTTCCATAATCAGTTCACCCGCTTCAAAGACACTACCCGATTGCACAATCTCGATTTCGTCGTTTTCCATTTCGATTTGGCGCGCAACAGAGATCGCCAACCATCCAAGTTCCTCACCTGACCATCTGATCACTTCAAACGCCGCTTGATCACCCTCTCGCGCAGCATTCACGACTTCAATAACAATATATGGAGATAAATGATAATGACTGTTTGAGATTCCCTCCATCAAATCTGTTTCATCCTTCGCGCCGGTGGCTTCCAAAAAAATTTTTGTAAGCTTCGTGGGTGGGATGCGTTTGATCCACGCGTAATTAACAAATTGCATTGCGCGGTATACGATTTCGATCGCGCCACCAAACTCACCAAATATCGGGCCATTGCCAACAATCCGCCCCTCTTTGCCATTTTTACCGCGACCACGGCAATTTGTGCCCGAGCCTGCTGTGACATTAACCCCAACTCCATGTGACGTACCAGAAATCAATCCATTTGTGCCATCATTGACGATTTCGATTGGACATGTCAATCCCAAAGGAGCAATTGCTTGTAAATGATCTTCCCTTTCGGAGGGAAAATCATAGCCTGCCACGCCGAAACCCGCTCCCGCGATCTGATCTTTTTCCACACCCAACATCTCACACGCGCTCGCGAAAGACTTTTGTAAGACATTGGTTAGCCTTTCATAACCAAGACTTTGATGATTGCCACCACCTGCTTTGCCAAAGCCAATACAGGTACCTGTTTCATCGGCAATCAACGCATGAGTTTTGGATGAGCCCACATCAAAACCTAAAAAATACTTCATCCCTGCCTCATCGCATCACGGATCTGACGATAGCCAATCAACTTGATATCTTCGCTCTCGATGAACTTCTTTAACTCATCGCTCATGAACGTGTTGTAATTTGCCACGCGGCTTTCCCAATCTAGAGCGATCGAGCGCAGTTCGGCTGTATCCATTGAAGGATGCAAGACAAAATGCGTGATGCCTACAGGTAAATTGCCCAACAAATCTTTCGCTGTTTCCATTTGCCTATCGGAGTTCGGTTCATCGAGTGGCATAGAAAGAAGTCCGTTCAGCATTGGCACGCCCATATTTTCAATCTGCTGCATAATGGGTTCATAGGCTTGCATTTCGTTGATGCCCAACATCTCCAGTCCTTTTGCGTCCGTGCGCGGCAACATACTCGGCAGGAGTCTGCTCGCTGCGGCGAGGATATAAGCCTGAATAAATAGCGGACTCATGATGGTACCCAAATGAGTATCGACATGAGTGACATCAATTCCTGCGGCGAGCGCGCGTTCGATTTGTGTATTGACTTCTTTTTCGACCGCCTCACATGTTGCGTTTTGAAACACCGCGTCTTGCCATTGATGGAAATAGCCATCTGCATCTAACAAACCAGACGATGGATCATGCGTCGACACCGGTCCCCACCGATAGCTTTCCCATTCCGCATTTAGCGTGGCATGAACGCCCATATCTATTTCAGGGTTCTCGCGGCACATCCGCGCCACTGACGGGAACCAAGGACATGGAACCATCGCCGCTCCGGATGTGATCGTGCCAAACGCCCACAAATCCTTGAAAGCCTGCACCGACGCGTGGCACATACCGATGTCATCGGTGTGAATAATGACCGCACGGTCATTATCTGAAAAACCTAACTTTTTGAGAAAGGGATTCATTTAATCTCTATAACCTTCCTGTTCGATTCGATACCCAAATTTTGCGCGGCTTGCGCGTGAATCTCGTGGATATAACCCGTCCCCACAAATACAATTTTCATGCCTTCTCCCTGAATTGGATTGTCATGATTTGATCAAGTCTTAGATTCAATTCGAGTCGTTGTTTGATCTTTTCAGCCGTCCAGCGAGTGCGATGATACATAATATTGATTCTCCTTTTAGATGTCGCTGGTTCTCACAGAAGCTGTGATGGAAGCGATAAACTTCTATGGTTATTATCTTATCCCTTCATTCTGTACATTGCGGGATAATGATTGTTGACACCCGCATGATTCACGGATGACTAGTTCGGTCTGCATTAGAGTTAAGCCGTCTACTTCGTGACCATTCATCAACTGTACCAGTTTACCGACCGCTTCGCGTCCGATTGCCTCAATGGGAGCTCGTACCGTCGTCAGGGCAGGGGAAAGGTACCGGGCGAAGGGAACATCATCGAAACCTACGACAGCCACATCTTGTGGAACGAGGCGTCCCGCCATTTTGAGCGCGCGCATTACACCAATGGCTGAATCATCATCCCCCGCGAAGACTGCATCAAACTCAATCCCATCCATCAGCATTTGTTGGATGGCGGCAAAAGCTTCATCTTCATCGAATTGACCTGAGCCGATGAGATCAGGATCAAAATTGATCCCGTGTGCCTCGAGCGCTTCACGATAACCACGCGCGCGCCAGACTGAGTCCTCATGCCCTATGGGACCTTGTAAGAAAACAATTCGGCGCCGACCATGTGCTTCAATTAGATGACTGATAAGCATGGCAGCGCCGTCTTTATTTTCAATTGCTATTACCGGAATATTTAGAGAGTCGGGCGGAGTTTGATGTAAAAGTACCATCGGGAAATTGATGTTGTACAGTCGACGCATGTCGTGATGGTCGAGGCTATCAGTGAAAATTAGCAATCCATCTGTATTATGCTCACCGAGCGGACGACGCGAGGGTCCTTCCTTCTTTGTAGAATGGATGAGCAACTCATAACCCGCTTCATATGCACTCGCTTCAATACCCTTCAACATAGGTGGGATAAACGCTCCACTGATCTCGGATATCAGCAATCCGATAGTGTTTGTACGTTTACTGGCGAGGACGCGGGCCGCGTGGCGGGGAACAAACTGTAGCTCTTCCATTGCAAGGCGCACCCGGTTGGCTTTTTCTAGATGGACAGGAGTTGTCCCATTAAGGACACGGCTCACAGTGGCAATCGAAACCTGAGCTTTTTGGGCAACATCAGCAATAGTAGGTGGGTGGTTTTTAGAGGTCATTGTTTTGAAGCTAAATAAGTATTACTCATAAAAGAGTTTTCATAAGTCTATTGCAGGTGAATGGAAATTCAGCCACTTAAGCAAGAGGGCTGTTTACAAGTACTGGCGCATAAGTTGATCCGCCACCTATTACTGCAACTTGTAGCATATTATTTTTCGACCCCGGTGATGACAATGCCTTGTACAAACAAACGCTGTGCGAATGCAAAAAGAATCAGAGGCAGGATAAGGGCCATTAGAGCGCCAGCTTGAACTAGCTGAGGTTGTTGAGCGTATATGCCATTGAATGTTGAAAGCGCCACGGAAATAGGCCATTTTTCGCGAGCTGTCGATAGATAAATCAGCGGACCAAAATAATCGTTCCAAGCCCAGACGATGTGAAAGACGGCCACAGCCATGAGGGCCGGGTAGGCTTGTGGAATGATGACTGACCACAAAACCCGTAGAGGACCAGCACCATCGATCATAGCGGCTTCATCCAGTTCACGCGGCAGGGTCATGAAATATTGCCGCAGGAGAAATACATCATATGCGTTGGCAAAGAAGGCAGGAACAATGAGCGGCAACCATGTACCCACCCATCCAATCTTTTGGAAGAATGTATACGTGGGAATAACAGTTACCGCGCCAGGGAGGAAAATCGTTGAGATCAACACAATGAAGAGAAAATCCCGGCCGGGGAAGCGAAACCGGGAGAAACCAAAGGCAACCAGTGTGCAGGAAATCAACACACCGATCTCGGTCATGATCGCATAGAAGGTTGTGTTCCACAACAAGCGCGGGAATTTAATAAGTGAAATGACTTGCTTATAGTTATCTATAGCAGGCGACCATTTCCAAGCCCTGTTGAGAGCGCGCCAAGACACTGTACACTTAAACTCACCTTTTTCAAGGTTATTAGGATTAACAAATAGACTTTCCTTCAAGCCTTTCTTAACTATTGCTAACACCTGAGTGGAAGTATCATTTGGATCGAAGCCTTCACATTTCCCGATTGGGACTTTGAACAGTTCCACTTGTTTTCCTTGGTATTCGTAGGTGGCTGGAACAGCAGGCCAAATCGGCGCACCAAGGATAGAGATTTGTGCCTGAGTCTTTAGGGATGTGGAAACCATAAACAGGAATGGTGCCAGATAAATCATCAAAAGGGCGATGGTCAAGCAAGTAACAAAAGTAATATTGAGGCCTTTGCGCATCTTTTTGGTCTGTAACCTTTTCATAGAGGTATTTACAGTATCTTTCTGAAGGGTGGATGACAGTGACTTATTCATGGTCTATCCTTCTTAATGACTCTCTGCGGCATAGTAGACCCAATATTTGGCTGTTGCGAATAGGAGTATCGTGACCAGTAAAATGATCAAAAAGAGGAACCAGGCAAGCGTAGCGCCATAGGACATGTTCTGGAATACAAAAAATGTCCTAAATAGATACAAATTGTAAAACATCGTGGCGCCACCCGGCCGTCCCGTTCCCTGGTCGACAACCAGGGGAACAAGGAAATATTGAAATAACTCAACTATGCCTAGTGTCAGATTGTAAAATATGACTGGCGAGATCATGGGAAAAGTAATGTTCCAGAAAGACTGCCAGCTATTCGCGCCATCTACTTTGGCAGCGTCATAAAGCTCGGTTGGTACCCCTTGCAAGCCAGCCAGCATGATGAGCATTGCATTTCCTACACCCCAAATTCCCATAATTACGTAGGCAGGGTATACACCGGTAAATAGATCTGTACTGTTTGTCCAGCCGGGGAGATGTTCCTTGGCGACTCCCAAACTCAATAGTGCTCGGTTAATCCAGCCTGTTTCCGAATTGAGCATTCCATTCCATAAGAATACAGCTGCAACAAAAGGGACGATATAGGGCATATAAAACAAACTACGGAAGAGCATCTGACCTTTAAGATTCTTGTTGTTCATCAAAAGCGCCAGCCCTAATGGCACTAAAATGCCGACCGGCAGTGCAATTAACCCAAACCGGAAGGTAACCCATAGTGCTCCTGGCGAAGTCCATACCTGTCCATCCTTGAATAAAAACTTGTAATTAGCCAAGCCGACAAAATTAGGCTTGCTCAAGATTCCACTCGTAATTTTCAAATCCATAAAGCTAAATATAAATGAGGCGATGATCGGCAGAAATGTGAATGCCAGAAAGCCAAGTATCCAAGGCGTGAGGAATATTAATCCATGCTTGAACTCACGACGAGCAAGCGGTTTCATATTACGAAATGACCTCAACGAGGGTAGGGCACTTCGGATATTTGAGAGTTGCTCAAACATGTAGCACTCCTTTTAGTAACAGATCAAACTTACTTGGGGTGGGCTAATTGAAAGGCCCACCCCAAGTATATCTTGCAAGCTACTTATTATAGATTCCGTTTAGGTCATCAACTAGTTTCTTGTATTCTGTTTCAAAGTCGAATTTATCAGGCGGGGTGTTATCCATCAAGTTACCGAAGGTTTGTTCGCGTGACCAAGCTTCATTCCAATTTGGCTGGTATTGTTCGGCACTCGGAGTGTCAGGGTAAGCCAAGCCTGCTTTAAAAATATCCCAAGTTTCCGGTTTGACGAATGGAAACTCCTTGCTCTTTTCGGCAAAGAAAGCGTCGGTCTTAGAAGCGACCGCGGGCATCGCGCCATAAATGGGCAGAAGCTTATCAGCTCCAGTGGTGTAAAGGTAGCTCACCACAGCAAACGCTTCGTCCGGGTGCTTGGTGGTTTTCAGGATGCGGAAAGTGTCAGCGTCCACCCGGCCATTAACTTTGCCATTGAATCCAATGGGCATAGCGCCAGCTTGCCACTCAAGTCCGGCGGAGACAAAATCACCAATACAGCAGGTATACCAGAGTGGCGAAATCGCCATGGCAGCTTTACCAGCATTGAATACATCTCCGTTGCCGAATTCCGGAGCACTAGCAAGGGGACCCGTAGCTATAAAGGGCTTGTCGCCCCACTGGGCATCATAATACCACTTCCAAGTATCCTTCCAGCTATCAGGCCAAGCGACTTTATAACTGCCTTTGGAATCTCCTGAATACATCTTGGCCGCGCCGGCGAAATAGGATGCTGTATAAGGCGGATCGACTTGATCCACAGGAACAAAACCAACCTGAACGATGTTATTGCGGTCGAAGTCCGCGTCATTGGGAGTATTGCCATTCTTATCAACAGTCAGGCGTCTGGCAACTTCAGTAAAGGTGTCCATGTTCCAGTCAACTTGTTTACCATCCAGCGTGTACTTATCCCCATATTTTGAAGGTGGATACGCAAGCCCGACCTCATCGAACATGCTAGGTACGTAGAATGTGGCCGCAGGATAGACAGCGAAGGGCAATCCTACTTGTCCCTCCTCAGTCTGGTAAAACTTAACCAGGGCCGGGTCGAAGACAGAGGTGTCGAAACCTGTTTTCTGAATATAAGGTGCAAGGTCAAGCCATTGTCCGTACCAGGCATTGGAACCACCCCAACCCACAGGACCCACGATATCTGGACCATTGCCAGAGGCGATCTCCGTCGAAAGAGTTGCATAGGCACTATCATAAGGAATGATCTCAAGAATGACCTGGACCTTATCCTGGGAGGAATTGAAATCTTTCACGACTTCTTCTTCAGTAGGGATCTGCTCCGGATCATTACCAGTACCAACACCGATGAACCATCGGATACAAGTCTTGCCAGCTTGGCATTGAGCAATTGGATAAGGTGTGAGCGTGGGAGTGGCAGCAGGCGCTTCTGTTGCAGCGGGAGATTCGGTCGCAGCGGGAGCTTCAGTCGCGCTTGCGGCTTCGGTTGCTGCAGTGGCCGCGGCTTCAGTTGCTGCCGGAGGTTGCGTAGGAGTCGTTGCTGCACCACCACATGCCGTGAGGATCACCGAAGCGATGATCGCCACAGATAGAACATACAAAAGTTTCTTCATGGTGAATTTATCTCCTCTTCTTATAGACTTAAATTAGAAATAGTTGTTAAGATCAGTGAGAAGTATCGGTGAAGTTCTCACCTCCTCTCGAAAATACCTATTGCTTATGAAAGCGTTTTCTGAAAGCGCTTTCATAAGTATACAGAAAATATTCTTGAGAGTCAACAAAATAGATGTCATAAATTTTTCTATCAGGGGAACTTCTACTTTAGGCTGACAAATTATCCACTATGTACTTGACATAACTAAAATAATCACTAAAATGTTAATTAAAAATTTACATAAATAGCATAAAAGGTCATGCAATGGAAGAAAGGGTTAAAATCAGTGATATTGCCCGACAGAGCGGAGTTTCAACGGCAACTGTGTCGCTAGTTTTGAACAATAAGCCAGGCGTCTCAAAACAGACCCGGAAACGGGTGCTGGAAATTGCGGAAAAGCTGGAATACCCAATTAAACCTGCAAGCGTAACAGGAACGAGGGGACAACTCACCACGATAGGCATGGTAGTGAAGACCGATCCAATCCCTCCGCAAGCGAATCCCTTTTACTCAAAGGTGATTATTGGGATCGAGGAGGTCTGTCGCAAAAATGGGATTAACCTGCTCTTTGCCACACTTCCAGTCGATGAGAATAATCATCCAACTGAAATCCCCCAATTGCTGAACAACAATATTGTCGATGGCTTGCTTATGGTGGGGACATTTGTTGATGAAACCATCACATCCGTTTCGGGCAAACGCACCCCTCCCATCGTGCTGGTGGATGGTTATTCCAATACCGAGAGTTTCGACACCATCGTGTCCGATAATTTTCATGCCGCATACCAGGCAACTGAATACCTCATCAAAAAAGGACATTGTCATATTGGGCTGGTGGGCGGTGAGATGAACTGCTATCCAAGCCTGAAGGAACGACGCAATGGATATCTGCGGGCCCTGAAGGAAAATGAGATCACTGATGCCTATATCGCCAATTTCAACATCAACAAGTCCCATGGCTATCAGGAAACCATATCCCTGCTGCATGAGCACCCGCAAATTACTGCTCTATTCTGCCTGAATGACGATATTGGAAATGCGGCTATGCAGGCCATACAGAATCAAGGGAAATCCATTCCCGGAGATATTTCAGTCATTGGCTATGACGATACGTATATCGCCGCGCGGGCCTATCCCCCACTGACCACCATGCACGTTGACACAGTTGCCATGGGACGGGCGGCTGTCCATCTCTTATCTCTACGCCTTGACAATCCTGAGTCCGTGCGCATGACATTGACTATCCACCCCACATTAGTAGAACGCGAATCGGTTGGCTCGGCTCCTTTTCCAACAACGGAAATTTCGTCGCTCTGAGCAATTCCAGTTCTGAATATTTTTTAGGAAGAACGGTTGCATAAATTGCACCGATAGGGTTTGTCTCACTTAAGTCCTGTTTTATTATTTGGTCTGACCAAGCAAAGTTTCTCTTGCATGGAATATTACCCAAGCGGCCGATTGCAAGTTTGATCTTAGATTCGAAAAGAAAGGAGGCAGTTGGTATAGAACCAAACAGATTGTTGGTATCGGACTTAGATTCAGAAAGGAGAACGTAAGCCATGCTAAAAAAACTGAGACACATTCTCAGCGTTACACTGGTCTTGTTGGTTTTAGTGGGTCAATCATTCTCTGCCTCCGGCGTTTCCGCGGCACAGAATAATGGATTTGTCCGGCGTAATGGGAACAGCTTGAAGCTGGACGGCAAACAGTTCCGCTTCGCGGGTTCAAACAACTACTATCTCATGTACAAGTCGCAATTCATGGTCAACGATGTGTTCGCTGCTGCCGCGGGCAACAACTTCCGGGTCATGCGCGTCTGGGGTTCACTGGATATCGGTGATCCGAACAACCCTTCCACATCCCTGCGCGGTCCGGCAGATGGCGTATACTTCCAATACTGGGATTCATCAGCAGGAGCGCCCGCCTACAATGATGGCGCCACAGGGCTTGAACATCTCGATTACGTTATTTACAAGGCTGGCCAGACGGGCCTCAAGCTCGTAATTCCCTTTGTCAACAACTGGAATGACTTCGGCGGTATGGACCAATATGTACGCTGGCGTGATATTAGCACTCCAGATGGCCAGACTTGGTACCATGATAGCTTCTATACCGATCCGGTTATCAAACAGTGGTACAAGGACTGGATCGCGCACCTGCTCAACCGGGTCAACACATACAATGGCATCGCCTACAAGGATGACCCAACCATCATGACCTGGGAGCTGGGCAATGAACCGCGCTGCCTAAGCGCCGGGGCGTATGGGCGCTCAAGCATGTGCACTACCCAGACCTTAATCGCCTGGGCTGATGAAATGTCCACCTATATCAAGAGCATCGACAAGAATCATCTGGTATCTGTTGGTGACGAAGGCTTCTATTGCCTGCCAAACCCCACGCACTGGACTGAGAGCTGCAGTGAGGGTGTGGACACGATTGCCTTCACCCAGTTGGCAAATATCGATGTGATGTCAGTCCATCTCTATCCTGATTATTGGGGCACGGATGCGGCCTGGGGCACAGACTGGATCAAGCGTCACATCAACGATGCCAAAGCCAACGGGAAAGCAGTAATGTTGGGCGAGTTCGGCATTCTCGATAAAAGCATTCGCAACAAAGTCTATAAAGAGTGGACTGACGCTGTCTTCAAGAGTGGTGGGCAGAGCGGCGGGGATGGCGCGCTGTACTGGATTCTCTCCGGCAAGCAGGACAGCGGCTCACTTTACCCGGACTACGATGGTTTCACGGTTTATACTGGCACGCCGGTGTTTATCACGCTTGGCAACTTCGCGCAGATGATGGCCGCCAACCGCGGGATGACCTTCGCGCCTGTGGCGGATGACGATGTCGCGGTCACTGAATTCAACACTGCAGTAACGCTCAACCCTCCAGCCAATGATATTACTTATGGTGGAGCAACGCTCAAAGTGGATTCGGTTGATCTCGACCCTTCCACCCCCGGCCAGCAGACTGCTATATCGGTGAATGGAGGTGCGTTCGAAGCCTCTTCGGATGGTACAGTGGCCTTTACGCCGACCGATAGCTTCGTGGGCAAAGCAGCAGCTTCCTATGTAATTAAGGACAGCAGCGCCCGAATATCAAATGTAGCCGCACTGATCGTGACAGTAAAGCCCAATCCCGCCGCGGCGATCTTGTTGGCTTCATATGAGACGGGCACAGATGGCGCGACTCCAATCGGCGGCTCCGGCACTCTCCCTCAATCTTCAGCCTTCGCCACTCAAGGCACATCGAGCCTGGAACTCAACGTGACCGGCGAGGGCTGGTTCCGGGTCGCAGACCTGACCGCTTCACCTGTTGATGTAAGCCAAAAGACAGCAATCAAGCTCGACCTTCAAACACTTGCCAACCAGACCTATAGGAAGCTCTCTATTCAAGTTGGTGATGGTTTCACCTGGTGTGAACAAAACGGCGGTGATGGGAACACGCCGCAAAACACGGTAGCAACCATTACTATCGACCTCACTAATTTGACTTGCTCCGGCGCGGATCTGACCAAGCTGCAGTATGTCAATATCTACATCCAGACTGGTACATTCCGGATCGACAATGTCCGGGCCGAGTAATCATTGCTAAAGGGTTGGGCAGTTGGATAATTTCCGGCTGCCCAACCAACGATGTCTTTTTATTCTCGCGCGAGTGGATTATGAATACCTTCGGAACCTTGACTTTGTGAGATCAATATCAAATTGCACCTAAGACCCTGCCAAAACGCATCTGTTCCTCCCTGTTGGCAGATAAGTTCATAGTGAGAAAAGTAAAGGCATGCCACAGGTCGCGGATATTCGCAAGCGGTTCAAAAAATCTCCTAAGAGTGGAACGCGTGCCATAGAATGTTCGATACATCTCTAGGCGCTTTACCGCTAGTTCCTGTGCGGAGATTTTGCGCGGCTCAAAAACAGGTGTGCCATAGCGATAATCGGGATCGATCCACCAATGAGGACTCATCAACCTACCAGCCTCAAGCATTTCTTTAAATAGTGGAGTGCTAGGATAAGGCGTTAGGATATTAAATAATGCTGCAAAGAGACGCTGTTCAACTGCAAACTCAAGAGTCAGATCAAGTGATTCGCGTGAGTCTTCGTCCATACCCAAAATAAACGAACCTACGATTCCAATTCCGTGATCGCGCGCGATGTGCAGCGCCTGGTCATAACCAATCCCCACTGTATTCCAACTTTTGTGGATTTGTTTCAAGTTCGCTTTATTGATTGACTCAATTCCCACTAGTACACCTGCACAGCCACTCTCACGCATGAGTCCCATCAACTCAAGGTCTTTGGTCATCGTCAAACTCGCTTGGCTGATCCAGCGGATTTTCAATGGGATGAGGGCATGGAACAAATCCTTCGCGGCCTCTTTGTCAGCGACAATGTTATCGTCAACGAGAAAGACAAACTTTTTATCCAGACTCTCGATCTCAGCGATGACTTCCATAGCAGGGCGATGACGGAAATTGCGCCCGAAGAATGTCGTGACAGAACAGAAACTGCAAGAGAAGGGACAGCCGCGCGTC
>WNFX01002381.1_pt1 | contig 19050 bp, 19 predicted proteins | sample 5400111 | NCBI WGS metagenome assembly WNFX01 (sample SAMN13153363, study PRJNA577476) | soil metagenome | isolation source: 40 cm soil or saprolite under grassland replicate 1 | place: USA:California | collected 2016-06-15 | reverse complement strand
ACTTACCACAGTTCATCGGATATCTTTACAACGATAACCCGTTCGGGCTTTTATAACCCTGACTGTAGTAAGATCACTAGGCTTCGGGTCTAATTTTAGATACTAATTCATTATTTCATAATTGGTTTATCTAGGCATTTCTGCTCGCATCTAATATTAACTTGTTGACCCATTATGCAAAAGGTACGCTCTCACTATTTATTTAAATTTTGCTTGAGCTGCTTATAAAACTACTAATTCAAACCTTTCCTTCACAGGACTATACGCTATCGCTTATATATTATATTTAGTCTTAGAGGAAGGTTCCCCTTTATATTCAAACAGGTTTAAACCCATTTTACTTATTTTAATACTATAAATTATAATACTTTAGACTAATCTACTTTCATTCACACTAATCATAGAATCTCGTTTGATTTCTTTTCCTAAAGTTACTAAGATATTTCAATTCACTTCGTTTATTACTGGATTTCTCTAAGAATACATGTGTTATTTATTCTTCCAAACACAAATTAATTTTACACTCTCTTTAATATATAGCAAGGTATCCCTAATAGTTTCTTTATATACTTGCCTATACTACTTCTTTGAAGAAATAGTATAAAAACATTATTTCTATATCAATCACATTACTAATATTAATTAACACTAAACTTTAATATTAATTAGCATTATTATATTTAATCAAGTCACTTAGATTCGAACTAAGTCTTCATTGACCCAAACAATGTGTATTTCCAATCCTACTCTGACTTGTTTTACTCTTATATATTACTTCTTAAATTATTATTAAATATGTAACATATATAAATAATATCTTATATTAAAGTATTACTTAGTTTATGTTAAAAACTAATATCTAATTATTTCAAATTTCTATTATACGCAATTTATACTCTGGTCTTCATTCTTTGTATCTACCTACTTGCATTAAATGTTTATTGTCTTTTTTTAGTTCTCTTATCAGAAGTAATTTATTTAATCTAAGCTTTTTACAACCATATAAAGGGTATAACTCAAAATGTTTGAATATGATATTTTCTCATAAGGAAACACCCCTCAAATGTATCTGTAAATCCTCAGATCGGCCTGGATAAACTTTTAATGGCGATTTGAAATAATTTGCTATACTTTCCATTAAAAGTCTATTATTTTTATGTTGACTGATAGACAAGTGCATATAACCAAAATGTTTACCCATATCCAAAGTTAAACAACCATCTCCTGCAATAAAGCCATTAACATAGTGGCCATTTATAGGAATATAATTTATATTGTTTTCTTTAGTATGGTTTGGACTATAAGAATTAAATTGAGAAAAATCTCTTTGAATATTCATGTTCTTTTTTAAAAGACAAAGTTTATTAATACCTTCTTCTTTTAAGTGTTCTCCCTTATCAAATATAAGGGATGCTTCCTTAAAAGATAAGAAATCTAAATATTTAGTACCTCTTAAGGGATACTTCAAGAAGTGAGGTATAAGAACAATTTTAAGGGAAGAGAAATCATTTATTTCAAAATCCGTAGTGCCATTCTTATTTTGTCTTAAAACACCACAGTCAAAAAATGATTTAACCATTTTAAGTAATTCAACTTCATTATTTAACATGGATATTTTATATTTTAAACTAAAATAAACCTTAGAATTTGTTTTATTATTTTTTGGTGATAAAATTAAAAAGCATCCCTCAGCATCAGTTAAACCTGTTACAAAATTAGGATTCAAAATATTATTTTTATTATTAGGCATATTATTATTATCTTCTTTCATACTATAAGTTTATATTATTTATTAAAAAGGGGCACAGTCCTCTAATGTTATATACGGCTTAAACGTATTCAGAGAATGTGGGATTTGAACCCACGAAAGGGTAAACCCTTTAATTATTTTCAAGATAATTACCTTCAACCCCTCGGTCAATTCTCTTTTAAATGTTCCTATATATTTATAAGAATATTTATTTTAAATGTTAACTTAACCCCCACCCCCTTTTTTTTATACTTTGCTTTATGGCATTCTTATTCATCGAAGAGACTAGCCACAAAATCAGGATTTAGAGTAATGTTACTCTGGTTGTTAAGTAAATTGTTGTCACATTTGTTGTTTCATGTTTTCTGATTGCTTAAATTTTATTTTAGAACTAGCCCTCCCTTTATATTATACTCTGGCTTTAAAAGGTCAATATAATAATGTTCTCTTTTTATTAATACACTTAGTTCACAATATTCGAGAATATCTATGCTAAAATTTGAATAACCATATTTTAATAATGCACGATGTATAATAGTTGATCCTTTTACTTTACTTTTAAGAGAGCTTAAAGAATAATAAATACTAAATGTATTGCTTAAAGATATAGAAGAACCCACATAGCTTTTGCCGTTTATTTTATTAACTCATCTATAAACACCACTTTTATTTATATTTTCCTTATAAATAATAGATTTATTTGTGTGAGTATTAACGTATGTAATTACAGGAATAATTCTTGTAATAGAATTATTATTATATATATTACTGTTGTTTGAATTAAATTTATTGTTTTTCATATTTATATTATTTTATTGTTGTTATATTAATTAAAAAGAGGCTAATCCCCTAAAGAACCTAAGTATTGAAAATATGGTTACAGAGAATATTCGGCTCGAACTACCTTAAGGTTTTTATATCAAATATATAATGGAATCCTTTTAGTGATTCGAACACTAAATATACTTTAAATTAAAGTATATTTTACCAATTAAAGGATTTGTATGCATACATTTATACATACAATATACTATATTAGACTATTAAGCTTTTAACAGTTAATTTAACTTAGTTTAAGAAATGATACAGTTACAAATTTATGGTTGTATCCTTTAGCTTCATTATCCAAAATAATACTTTTTATGTAAGAATAAAGTTTATCTATACTTGCATGCATCTCTATATTTTTATTTGGTACATACTCAATCGTAATTCTCTTTATAATTATTTCAAAAACACCGATATAAGTATCAGTCTTTTTGTCGCTTAGATGAACAATATAATTTGTGTGTTCTCCTATACAATGCTCAAAAAATCAATTAAAGCGTCCCATGTTAGTTTTTTCATCAAAAGAAAGATCTAAATAAAAATTTGTACATTTTTCATTTATATAAGAAGGTGTAAGTTTCCTTATAAATAAGCTACTCTTTAGATATGTGTTGTTAAATTTATCTGCAGATGTAGATCTAATTGAAGGTAAGTTTGAATTTAAATTCTTAAATTGGGTTTTCATTTTTGTTTTATGTTTTACTTTAAAAAGAGACTAAAATTCTCTTAATACTTAAAAAAGGATATCGTCAACTGTTTAATATTATCTCCACCCCCATAACCGTGTATAAAAAACATTTCATCTACCTGTCCCATTATATGAACAGATATTTGATTTACTAATTTTATATCTTCAGGTTGATACGTTAAATCTCCAGCTAAATAAAAACCGAAAGATGTAAGTAATTTATTTTCGTGACTAACAACTATATGATAAGGAGCAGAACCTTCTAGATTATTAAATATAAAAGAATCAAGCTCCTTTTTATTAATGTTTTCATCTCTAGTAAGGTCTAAATTGAAATTTTTACTTTTAGCTAGAATATTAGGAAGCCCGAAAATGTAAATGCACGACTTAAAATGTAAATAGGAGTACATACTTTCAAGTGTTAATAATATAATATTTTTCATTGTTTTATGTTTTAGTCTAGTCTAAAAAGAGACTTCAATTCTCTAAGCATAATAATATGTTATCATGCGAATTAAGCATATTATTTTTATTTTGTTATTTTAGCATTGTGCTTTAAGCATTCCTGTTTATAATTAGCAAAATATTTTGTGTTAATATAATTTGTATCAATTGGAGCAATAAATAGTCCAAATCATGTTGGATGGTTATCGTTGAAATTTTTTAAGAAACTTTGTAAATAAGGAAGTAATTTAAAAAAAAGTTCTTCAATACATTCTTCATGGTCCTTTGTACTTAATAAATAGAAGGGGGTGTTAATTAAGACATTGCTATCACCATTATTAGAAGATAAGTCTATTAGATGTACATAATAAATAGAATGGGGTTTAAACCCATAGTTAGTATTATCATTATACATCTTAATTATTTCTTTACGAAACATAATTAAGTCTAAATCTCTAATACTAAAGTAAATTAAATTAAATTCGATTTTTTTGTAAGAAAGCATTTATTGTTTTATAGTATTTATTAAAACAAAAAGAGACATAGTTTCTCTAAAGATTAAACCCATTAATGACTAAATTTATGTCTTTCTCTGAAATCATTAATTTCATTAGATAAATTGGTTTTTAATTCTTCTAAAGCTTCATTAGCACTGGGGGGTGTCAGATAAAAGTTCTGAACCAAAAGATTTTAGAACGATAATGAAAATTAGACTTAATAAGAAAGGAAAATAAAGGAAAAACGAAGAAAACAATAAATGATTCAAATAATTTTTAATTGTTTAAAAATTAGTGGCTAATGTATTTATTACTACTTACTTATTTTATGAGTAATAAAATTGATTGCGGGTAAATAAATATCCTTATTATATTTGATTATATTTTTGTAGTAATACATTTTTAAGAATTTCATTAAGAATAAAAAAAAACTAAAAAGAGGCTATTCTCCTCTAAGTTATAGAAAATTCTAGCTTCTTATAACTACTAATATAAATATATTGTTATATTATTTTTAATTTATCAAATAACAATTCCCCTCACTATAGTATAATTCAGCATCCCCTATCATACGAAGGAAAGCTTCATTATTTGTGTTATTACTATCAGGGTCATATATGTCTTGATAGTAACACAAAGGTTTAGCTTTATAATACACTGTTGCAAAGTATTCATTATCTATTTGTCTAATAAGATATGAGTATAAATTATTTTTACATCTTAAGTATATCCGGTTTTTTTCAAGTATCATTTCTTCTACAAAACTTCATTTTGAGAAAAATCTATCTTTAGGTAAATTTGTATAACATTTGGGCAATAAAGTTTTACTTTTATCAAAATCTGTTGGGTAATTAAAAAGGCATTTTTCTACTGGGGCTAATGGATAATCTAAAGTTTTATATGTAAATATTATGTTCTTCACAACTGCATCATAATAAAGGTATAATTTACAATCTCAGAAATCAATAAAAATATCTTTTAGAGTTCCTAAATTTTTTTTATCTATTATTTGAAATGGAGATATGTTTCTTGTATCATCCTCAGTTTGTATTTTAAATAGTATAATAAACTTAGTATCATCCTTTAAATTCATAATATTATTTACATAAAATTTATTAAGAGCTAATTGTATATCCTTTCAATTAAGAGGTTTATTTAAGGGGTAACTAAATGTTTTAAAGTGTGTTTTCATTTTATTTGTATTATATTAAATTATTATTAAAAAGAGACTAACATTCTCTAAGTTTTATTAAATTTTTATTTTATATAACTATATATTGAACGATCTGTTTATACTCATGTAATATATAAGATAAATCTAAGAATAACCTATGCAAATTATCAGCATTATTATAAAGTATTTTATATTGATTATCTACTATAATATCTATTGAATTTATATGAAGAATTGGTGTATTAAAAGAAGTTGGGACAAAACAACTAGGATAATAACTATAGGAAGTTGTACCAGTTTTGTCGAATAAATCTATAAATGGAGTAAAAATACTGTTATGGTGACTTAGAGAATTACAAAAACCATTAGTCTTAGCATAATAAAGATTAGATGGATAAATATAAGATTCAGGTCTTATATTTTCATCTCTACTTAGTATATCTCTTTTTACAAGTAATATATCATAATTATAATAATCAAGCATATAAACAAATAATATGCTTATAATCATAATAAAAATTATTGCTAAAAATAATGTATAAAGTTTCTTTATACATTTGAGGTTTATCTTATCTTGGTTAATTTTTTTATTATCAACATAATAAGAAAAATTAATACTCTCTAATCTATTTTCACTATTATTAGCTATAAAATAATCCATATAATTATCTCATATAGTCCTTTTAATGTCTTTGTAATCATCAGTATTGAAAGGCAAATTGTTAATTAAAGTAAAAGAATTATTTTTTGTGTCTATAACCCTTATAGTTAATCAAATTCTGGTATGGTTAAATACCTTAAAGTTAGTCATCTCTTTTGTTCAAAACCGTTTTAATTGTAAACAAACGTTTTCATAACTAAAGAAACAGTTAAGGCTGTTGTATGTTATAAATTTCATATTTATATGTTTACTAAGTAATTAAAAAGAGGCAAACTCCTCTAATATTCAGATAATAAATTATATAATCTATTATCCTATATCCTACTTCCTCCCTAAGGATTCCTAGGGGTTTCCACCGTTTCTGGGGTTCCTTTGGCTAGGTCTTAAAATTCAAGACATTGTTCGTTTAGCTATGTGAATTTTATCTAGTTCTGTCTTTATTTCACTTTTAAGTCCTTTTTTTATCTCAAATCATACCTTAGTGTTAGTATTTCAAGATTGTTTAAATTCTCCATAACTAGCAAAAGTACCTTTACTTTTAACACAGGAAATTCAAAAGAATTTTCGTCTGCAAACATCTTGATAATTAGTAAAAACGTTCAAACATTTAGGTTCTATTGACTCATTATCAAATAAGGATCTGTCTTGATTCATATCTTCTGCATGAGAAGCAGAAATGTTATTAAAAGAATGATTACATATAGGACGGGTCATGTCATTAATTGATTCAACGCAACTATCACAAAGTATAGGTTGATTAATATAAATTTGTCATATTAAAAAAAGGATGAGAAGAAAAGAATAAATATAAAAATAGGAAAAAGAACTTAAGGTTAGACGATATAAACATTGGTTTAAAAAGAATTGTAACTTCATTTTTGTATTTTTATTTAATTTAATATTTAAAAAGAGGCAAACTCCTCTAAACACTAATATAAGCGAATATGTTTATATTAAGATCTTTTGTGTCGATGTGAATATTTATGACTATGGTTATGTTTATGGCTATGGCTATGGCTACTTTTTTTATGCACGTGTCTGCTTTTATCTTTATTACCTTCCTCAACTTTATTATTCAATGCTTTAGAATTAATAACATCGGATTTATCTATTTTATCAACCTCAGGTCTAGTTGATTTATCAAAAGGACGTTTAGTTTGTAACAAATCTTCTATTTCCTTATTCATATTTCTTCCAATAGCCGGTCTGTTATTGTATAAACCTAATATACTTTCAACTTCGGCCTTAAAATCCTTTTTTGTTCTTTCCTTAATTTCTTTTCAAAGACCTTTCTTTGAATCTCACTCTTTTTTAAAATCATCATAAGATTCATATCTACCACTACTTTCTTCAAATAAGTTTCATATTATATGACGTTTACTTACCGTTTCATACTTAATATATGCACTCTCAACCTTATTAATACCGTTAGTAAATTTACTTCCTATACTTTTAATAACAAGTTTTACTCTTCCCTTAATTCCTGACTTATTAATATCTATCTCTTGAGTAACATTAGAATTATAATAATTATTCTCTTCATGAGGTCTAGGAAACGCCATACGATATCTAATATAAGATGGGTTATGTCTACTTTGATATTGAAGAGAACATGGATCATCCATACGAGGTGTATCAGCAATATTATTTAAATCATTATTCTCATAATTATTAGAAATTAGTGGTAAATTACGATTCATAAACAATCCATTATTTAAAGGAATATTTTCTCTTACAGAACTAACATTATCGAAAGGAACATTAGGTAAAACACCATTACCGCTTAAATCATATGGACGTATAATAGATGCAGGTCTAATTAGTGAAGAAGAAGTATCTGAATTTTGAGTAGCTTCTGTTCTATTAGGTATATTTAAAGATGTTGGACGTAAAGAATTATTGGAGCTAATACCACTATAATGATGTGTATCCGTTAGTGTAGGAATATCTCTCATACTAATATTAGGATTTGAATTATTAAATAATGGATTCATAGTACTAGGAGTATTAAAATTAGAAGGGTCATCATATAAATAAAAATCTTGTAAATTATTATTTCTTGTATGAAGCTCAGATTGTAAAGGCAAATCTTGTGAATAAACACTTGAACTAGGATAAGGCTCCTTAGTTTCCTCATTTGAAGTTGATGGTCTCCCATTTAAAGTTGATGGTCTTCCATTTGTGTCATTTAGTTCATTTATATCACCTTTAAAAACAAAGGGAAGTGTTTTAACACTTTTTTTACTTGAATTAATTGTAGTAGAGGATTTGCTAGGGTCAATATTAGAACTGCTAGGTACATTTTGTGTGGAAGACTGCGATGTTTTATTTGTTTTATCAGCAGATGAAACTTTTTCACCATCTTTATTTAATATGTAATTTTTAAAAGGTTTATCTGCTTTATTGTATTCTGTACCACCCATAGTTAATTTAGTACTATCATTTGTATAAGAACTAAACAAAGATTTAACAGTATTTACTATTGATTTTATATTAAAGTCACTAAGCTTTAAGTTAGATATGGAAATATTTTCAACAGGTATTCTCTTTATAAGAGAATATGATTTTCATAAATATAATATTATTAAGCTAATAATATTATATAAAGCATTAAACCCTTTGACTATAAATCCATAAGAATCAATTATAATAGGAGGTATAACATTTATATTAAAATATGTAACAAATTCATGAATAATAACAACTATAAAGGAAAAAGATATGTAATATATATAAGATATTTTATTTAAATAATCTAAAAATACATTAATACCATATATATGGTTAACAATAATTCTAGTTATAAATCCTATTATAAATATAATTATTGCTTTATTAAGATTTGATATACTAAATATTCGAGCAAATAAGTCCGAAGACCTTGGGAATCAGGAGTAAAACTTGTTTTTTATAGAAGATTTAACATAAGAAAACAAGTAATAATATATAAAATATATATGTTTTTTCATTTTAATTTATAAGTAATTAAATTGGAAAAGAGACATGTTTCTCTAATAAGGGAGAGGATTAGGGGGGTTAATAGAAGGAGTTACTCGTAAAAAAACATATTTGTATGTTATCAATACCATATAAGAAATCAAGACACTTCCATTTTATTAATATAATTTAAATCGTTCCAATAAGATAAAAAAGGCAACTTTACCTTTAAATAACTCAGGGTAACAAAACTTATTTTCTAAATAAAATAAGTAAAACTTAAAAATATTTTTAATAAATTTCATGAGATAAAAAGTTAAAATTAAGATTAAAAAGAGACTACCTTCTTTAAAATAAGTTTAAGGAATTAATTCAACCTAATAAAATTAATCCTTTCAACCTCCGCTAAAATAAAGTTAAAATAAATATTGAACCGGCTATACTTTATTTTCAAGAGCTTGTTTTCCTAAGGAAGATTTGAAATTAGGATATTTTTCTCTAATCGTTTCTTCAATAGAACGAACTTTATTCAAAGTCTCTTTAGCTGCCCTTAAATGAGAATCCGCTCTTTCTTTACAAGTATCTATTCATTCAGACATTTCCTCTTCATCAGAATCTATTATAGAATTTAATTCTTCTGTAGCTGCTCTATCTTTTCAGTATTCATGATAAAAATTGGAATCTTTATATTTATTAATCTCTGATCCCAAACTTTCCTTCATTTCTTCTATAGATTGAGAATCACACAAATATACAGAGTCAAAAGATTTAAAAACCAGAAAAAACACTAAGGAAAATAAAAAGGGTAAATAAGGGAACAAAGGTGAAAATAATAAACGTGTTATTAAACAATCATTATTCATATTTATAAATTAGTGTATAATAATATAAAAAGAGGCTTAATCTCTCTAAGACTTTCATTCAAAGAATTTCTTATTAGGAATATTTATTTCAAATCATTGTTTTTGAACATTTGATACAAAAGAAGATTCTATTTTTTGAATAGCAGACTCTGTTTGACGAATTCTGGCTAAAATATTCATAGCATCTTTCATATTCTCAGATGCTTTTCTATTAAGATAATCTATTTTACTTAGCTTCCTTATGGGGTCATTAACCGCATTTCATCTAGCATCATCATAATATTTATAGTCTTTCATAGTATTATCATATTTAACAATATCATTTGATAAATTATTATTTAAATCATCTAAAGTTAGGTCCTCACATAACATAGTTGAATTTATACTTCAACAAGTTATACATGCAAAGAAAGTTAATAAAAAGGGAAAAATTGGAGAAAGCATAAATAATTTTATGCGTAATAAAATATAATTGCTATAATACATTAAATAGTTAAAAAAATTAGAACAAAAGAGGCAATTTCCTCTAAATTTAATTAATACCTTCAAGTCATGATTTTTCAAGTGATGGTTTAAAAAGAGGATCTGTTTTTCTAATATTTGTCTCTATCCTACAAATATTAGAAAGATAATTTCTGGCCAAAGACAACTTATACATTTTCTGGTTAATAATAAGAAACTCCAATTCAAATTGTCTCTCCGGCCTATTCTTTGCTTGTTGGTAAAGATCTCCATAATACTTATATTCATTAATAGTTTCTTTATACTTAAAGATATCTTCCTTTAAAAGTGATTTTAATTCTTCTAACGGAAGATCATCGCATAACATAGAGGAATCAAAGTAATTTACAAATAATATTGAAAATAGAGACGCTAAAAAAAGGTAAGAAAGAACAACGGGCGAAAAAGATAAACGTGTTAATATATAATTATTCTTCATATTATTTAATAACTTATTTTTAAAAAGATTTAAAAGAGGCAATATTCCTCTAAATATGACCAGTCGAATTCGAATCAACACATTTTACTTACTTAATAGGCAATAGGTCTACCATTAACCTATGGTCATTTATACACACATTATGTGTATTCTTAATAATAAGATTCTGTTTTTAATATATACTTGGTGATAGCTTATTTATCAATAAATACAATATATTTGATTGATAATTCAGTAATTCCGTACTTCGAACTCTATTAGTAACTGCATCTATCGAAGTATTTAGTGTAAGACTATTTCTATTGTTATTAATACCTAAGTTGTTATTAATAACAGATTCGGGAACAAAAGTTGTATTACTAGTCAAAGTATTAAAGATATTATTAAGATCAATCCTTTCAATAATTGGACTTGAATATACAGAATTAATTGTTAAAGTAGTATCCCTTGAGCTAAAATCTAAGCTGATTTCATTAATTATACAATGGTAAATGCCAAGCTTGGCATTAAATTTTAACTCTCTATTTGCTTCAATAAATCTACTTATTTTATCCATAGATATATTCCACTTGCTATTCATTATTAAATTAGTTTTTTAACCCCGTAACAAATAAACTTAAAAAATCTAACATAGAAATTATTATCTTTTCTATTAGATTTTTTATCTATAACCATCATTTGATAGCGACCTAAATATAACTTAATACCATAAACTATTCTTCATATTGTTTTAGGATAAGTATTAAAATATCTTGCTGCTTCTGATATAGAAATAAATTCAAAGCTTCTATTTAATTTTACATCTAAAACCACAATCGGAGTTCCAATAGCAAATCCTCTATTTGTTCTTTTATCTTTATTAAATAAGATAAACCTTAAATATTTATTATTAAATATATTAAAATTCATATTTATTTTCATGCATTTTTTTTTATTTTTATTAAAAATAGTCTAAATTACTTTAAACCAGGTACTAAATAGAACAGAGAATATGGGATTCGAACCCATGAAAGGTTTAACTTTAACTAGTTTCAAGCTAGTCGCCATCAACCACTCGGCCAATTCTCTTTTAATAATAAAACTATTTTTTGTTATTATTAAATGATTCCTCAGAGACTTGAACTCCGAACATATCCTTATCAAAAATACGCTTTACCAATTAAGCTAAGGAATCTATTGCTTAAACACAATAAAACACAATAAAACACAAGAGTACTCTGACTTGAACAGAGAAATGAAAGTTTGAAGCTTTCGGTTTTACCATTAGACTATACTCTTTATTAATCGGAAAAAAAGAGATTCGAACTCTTAGATACTATAAGTATAACGTTTAGCAAACGTCTCGCCCTGCCAATAGCAACTCTTCCTTAATAAAAGTATAACTATATAAGCCATACTTTTATTAATTAACCTTGATGTTTATACATGATATAGTAAATATCTATCTTTTCCTATAGCATTAAACGCATTCAATTCAGAAACAAGTTTATAGTCTAAATTGTATAAAGCCATTAAATAGCAAGATAGTCTTAAGTCTAAAGGACTCACCATATGAGATTTCTGACCTCCTCCTCTACCAACTTTAACATCATAACCACTAATTTTAGTTAATATTTTCTTAACGTCTATATAGCTACCGTTTCTTAGAATGTACAAAGCATTTTTATTATAATCTAAAAAATTAACTTCTGGATCATTTAAATGTTTAGAAAAATTTTTTATTCCTATTTCTATATAATCCACACTAGAAGGTTCTTTAATTCTAACTATATTAATGCCATCGTATACATCGCTTCTATTAACGGAATAAATATGCAACTTATCAATTTGTATAACATCCAACATTTGACTCAAATCTAATAAATTAATATTTGTATTTTCTTTAATAACTACCATCTTACCTACTAAAGAAGTAAGATCTTTATTATAAATACTCTTGTTAATTGTTAATGTAAATAAAATGTCTGATGAATCAAGATAAATATTATATTGACTACTGTCATTAACTTCCGATTTATTGGAGTTATCTGCTACTTCTGAATCTAAAAACTCATTACTTACACTATCCGTATTAATAATATCATTATTAGCAACTACATTTTGTGCAACATCCTTAAATTTTCCTCGTTCTATATCTTATTTTCATATTACTGTTCATAATTTATTTTGTTGTTTTAATTGAAAAAGAGGCTAAATCCTCTAAAAGTGGATATACACTCCTTATATATATCTTCACTACTATTATATATTAATACCAATAACATATATATGTATATAACTAATTAAACTATGCTACTTTATGACGGAAAAGAGATGAATCGAACATCTAGGTGCATTAACACAATCTTTAGCAAAGATCTCGCCTTACCATTGACAACTTTTCCATTATTTAAATATTCTAAGCAAAAGTAGAATATTTAATATAAAAGCACGAGTTAGACCAGCTTCGATCTGGTATCTACCCCTTCGACAAAGGAGCCCTTTACCTATTAAGTTACTAACCCTATAATTATATATAATTTTATCGTTTTTCAAAACCCATGTACATAACAAATTTTCTCTAAATAAAAATAAAATAGTCGCACCAAGTGAAATATAAGTAATATATTAACAAACATAAACATGCAATGCATTGCTTATATTCCACTACTAATATATATTTAACTCTATTTTTAAATGCAATCAGTCGGGCTTGAACCGACAATTATCATGTGGTAGACGACGAGTTTGCCAATTAACTTATGATTGCTATTTATACTTATTTATATAAAAATGACTGCTTTAAATATGACCAATAGGATTTGAACCTACATAAACTCTATGGAACAGAATTGGTTTACCATTAACCTATAATCATTAATAAGTATATTAATATACTTATTTTGTACATCAATAGAGTCTATACCTCTAAAGGAATATAATTATGCAAGACTCTTACTTAGAACGAATGTCAAAATTAATATTATTTACCATTATTAGTAAAGTTATTACTAGTATTACCCTGATTATTATTAGTAAACTTATTATTAGTATTACCCTGATTATTATTAGTAAAATCATTATTAGTATTACTTTGATTAGTATTACTATTTAAATAATTGTTTAATTCAGAAGCATTCTTAACGTCATAAACATAAGACTTTTTAACAGGGGGTTCCGGGTCCATATCGATAGGTTCCATAACTGGAAGCTTATAACCAAAATTATTATTATTAAAAATCATAGGAGGTAATTCTAAACTTGCTTGATATAAACGCAAATCCTCCCTTCTTTTATTACTCCCTGTTTGAGAAGATGTATTTGCATCGAAATTAATTTCTCCACCCTTCATTTGTCCAGAACGTAATCTTTCTTGTGCTATTTTTTCAGCTGCTTCTCTTCTTATTCTAATCTCTTCTCTTCTTGCTGAAGTAGATTCTGATCTACTTCCCCTAGGTAACGATTTTTTAGATTCATCCTTATTATTTTTTTCTAATATATAAGAACTTTCCTTATATGGCTTATTATCGAGAATTTTAGTCCCATCATAACTTATAGATGAAAAAGATGGAATTACATTAAAATTAAAGTATTCTACAAACTCATGCACTAAAATTATAAAAAAAGACATACACATATAAACATTAGCACTACCAAAGTAACCCATAAATATTCTAGAAACAAAACCAACTATAAATATAATTAAAAACTTATTAAAATTAGACTTATTAAAAATTCTACTTAATAAAATATCAAATATATTTCTTATATTATTATTATTATTTTTCATTCTTATTTTTTATTAAAAACAACAAAAAAGAGACAATATTCTCTACTATTATATATACATACTATATAGTAAGACCTATGGGACTCGAACCCATATAATAATGATTAAAAGTCACATGCTTTACCAACTAAGCTAAAGTCTCTAGGTATTTATATATATATAATAATTAATTTAATAACTACTATACACTATAATATAAACTACCTAAATTAATGTTCATATTAAATTAATTTATTTACTCAAGTTTTCCAAAGAAGAGAAGCGTTTCTCTATCAAATCTATTCAAAATTCTTTAGGTTTACCGTATTTATTAGGTATATCATAGAGTAAAATTACAATTTGTTGTAACCCTTCCTTATTAAGATGACCTTTATTTTTAAAAATAGCTACTATTTTTTGAATATTAATAAACTGTTTCTTTCTTCAAAACAACCACTCAAAATGCTCATTTAAAAAGGGCATAATATAATTATATACCGTATCACCCCTATATTCTAAGCCAATCATGCCAGTTTTTCTTACATATATTTGGGGTTCTAAACCCATGCTTTTAGCTACCAGTTCCAATAGTTCTATATTGGAATTAGTATAGCTTTGTGCCGCAAAGTTAAAAACTATTTTAATATAAAATTTAGGTGATCTAAGAGGAGGGTTATCGAAGACGAAACCAAAACTACCATCACCTAAAAATAAACCTATTATAAATAACTTAGTAGGTAAATTGTTATTTTCTTCTATCTTTACTTTATCATAATAAGTTATAGATTCACAATTAAATAAAGTTAATTTATTAATTAATGGCAATTTACGTTCTTGGCCATTAGGGTTAATAGAATACACTAAATTAATAAATTCATTTACTATTAACATATAAGGCTTAAGACCTTTTTTTGATATGGTGGCTATATCAAGAGATATCTTATATATCTTTTCTAATGTAGCTTTATCTCTTCTCTTTTGACCATATAATAAGGAAAAATACGGCAAGACAAAGATAAATATCTCTTTTGTATTGCTTACTACATACCTAATATGTACTTGATTTTTCGAATCAAACTCCAGCTTAATCGCACCTACCCCTAAGACTTTTTTTAAGTTTAAAAAAACCTTAACTGCTTCACTTGAATAATTCTGTCCCATAGAAAATGAAAATCTTATGCTTAAGCTATTCTCTCTAGGGAAATAAGCACCCATAGTCCCTTCCGCTTGATATAAACCATTAATAAATTGACGAAAGTCCTCCTTATCTTTTCGCGAATTAAGAAAATAAGTGTCGGAGTTATTTAAAAGATTGTTATATTCTAATTGAATATCCTCTTTTGTTATTATTTTTATTTTTGTTTTAATCATGGTATTTTTATTTTAATATTTAAAAGAGACACATGTCTCTATGAACCTCAGTAATATATAGATACGAAAAGGAACAATCAGACGATATCAACAAAGTGTCAATACAAGATACCTGATTCCAATCCTAGATGATGATTTTCAGTTGAGTGATAAGCAAGAACACGTCATAAACCTACAGCTAAGAAAGCAGTACCAATCATAACATGTAATCCATGAAAACCTGTACCGAAATAGAAACATGAACCAAAAGCTCCATCACTAATAGTAAATGAAGAAACTGTATACTCTATACCTTGAAAGGCTGTAAACACTATAGCTAATATTACTGTGACAACCAATCCATATAAAGCTCCACTTCTGTTTCCTTGTATTAATGAGTGATGAGCATATGTAACTGTAACACCACTTGATAATAATATTACTGTGTTAAGCAAAGGTAACTCAAAAGGATTAATCGCTTCTATACCTATAGGAGGTCATTGACCTCCTAGTTCTATAGTAGGTGCTAAGGCACTGTGAAAAAATGCTCAAAATATAGCTAAGAAAAATAAAGCCTCTGACACTATAAATAGAGCAACACCCATATTTAATCCTTTTTGTACAGCTAAAGTATGATTTCCTAAATATGTTGCTTCACTTATAACATCTCTAAATCAAAATGACATAGAAGCAATTACTAAGATAAAAGCTAATATTAAAAAATTGCTTGCATGGCTAAAGCCGTGCATTGATAATACACCTGTAGTAGTTAAAGTTAATAAAGACACACATGTGTAAATAGGTCAAGGAGATGGAGATACTAAATGAAAAGGATGAGCTTGAAATTTACTCCTAACTAAATTTATCATTTTGATTTATTTATCTATTACTTTTATTATGCATATAAATATATATTATTGTATTTATTTATTTGCATATATATAATTTATTCTATTGAATGGTCTATATTTGTTTAGATTATATTATCTATATTTGCATATATAGGTATTCATACCCTAAGGCATATAATTTTGAAAAAAAAAGTATTAATTCTAATGAGGGATAGGTGATTCGAACACCTAACCTACCGCGTGTAAAACAGCCACTCTACCAATTGAGCCAATCCCTCTATAGGAATATTTATACATGTTTCTGTTTTATTGTTATAACAATAGCACCAACCATTGCTAATAATAAAATTATTGAAGTTAATATAAGTCATATACTATATGTAGTATACATAATATTCCCTATTGCAGTAATGTGACTAGTTTCTGCTAAATTTCCGTCTCATATATTACTTGTAACGAAAAATATCTCTCCACTATCTATTTTATTTGTAACCAAATTGAATACTTTGTTAAAAAAATCACTGTAATTATTATACCATATATCATTTAATGTATTAGTTAAATCAATAGTATAACTATTAAAAGCTGCAATACTATAGGGTAATACTTGATATACAGGATAATTAAAGGCTATAGCAATAATTACTGCTAAAGGTATACTATTACTAGCATCACTTAATAATTCACTTATCCTTATATTTATAAGCATTAATATAAATAAAAATAAGATAGAGACAGCTCCAACATAAACTAATAAGTAAGATAAACCTATAAAGTTTATACCTAGTATAATTAAATAACTTGATATACTAAGAAATAAACCAATTAAAAATAATACAGATACTATAGGGTTTTTACTAATAATAACAAGTATACCTGATACAATAGAAGCTGCTGAAATAAAATTTAATATCTCAATTTTATAACCATTAGTAAAGGTCTCATTCAAAATAAAAATACTATCCATAGTAATAAAAATTTTCTTTATCTCACTTACCTTTTCAGACAGAAATGGTATGAAAATATATTTAACTAAACTTGTTTATTTATTAACATATTTTATTTTGTTATAATTATATTCCACTGTATTTAGATATAATACAATTATACGAAAGTAAATTTAAAGTATTTAATAATAGACAATATTATATAGAGAAAATATTAGTTAAATATAAAAGTTATTTATAATATCCTTTTTCCTTATAATATAAGACAAAAAGGATATGAAAAGAAGCGTGTATAAGACTCGAACCTATATTCTTTGTGTCCGTAGCACAATGCTTAACCAATTAAGCTAACACACCTTTTATTTATACTTCTTTTTTAATCTAATACTTTCCAAGCCCTTAAGATGAATTGAACATCTATAAAAATATTAACAGTATTCCGCTCTACCGTTGAGCTATAAAGGCTTTAATTATTATGTTAATGTATTAAATAAACCATAAATCATATATAATTAAAAAAAATCTTATAAAGATTTTTTAGTTTAATTATAGGAAACAAGAGATTCGAACTCTTAAAAGTTTATTACTATTGAGTTTACAGCTCAACCCATCTTACCAATAATGGGAGTTTCCTTTGTATATATTTCTATATACAGTTTATTGTTAAAATTAATTAATCCCGTGCAATTTCCACTACACGAACCGTATTTCGACTTAACACCAATCAAAGTCACACATACGAAAACTCACCATTGTAATATATAAATCTTATCATTTATAATAAAAAACAATAGTTTGCCAAACTTATTGCACATACTTCTTTCGGCGCCTGACGAGTGGTTAGTACCTATCTAAGATAAAATTCACCGTGACATGGTGATTCACGATTACTAGTAATTCCTTATTCATGCAGTCGAGTTTCAGACTACAATCCTTATTATATCCTATTTTTATAGATTAGCTTTTACTCGCATTTTTGCATCTATTTGTCTAGGAATATGTGGCACGTCTATAGCCCACAATATTCAGGCCATGATGACTTGTCTTGGTCCCTATTATCATATCCAATATGACGGTGAACTACTCTATAAAATTTATTATAAATAGAGCAAGGGTTTACGTTAATTTTATGGAACTAACCAAAATCTCACGACATTAACTGAAGACAGCCGTGCAACACTTGTAATATTTCTCATATAAGAAATAATATTCAAATTGTGGTAAGGTTTTTCGAGGATTATCGAATTAAATAACATACTTCACTACTGGTTTTAGAAACGGTCTAATGATTTCAGTTCCTGCGTTGCCACATTACTCTTGAGGTGGAATGCTTACACTTTCATTTATAAACAAAAAATATCTTGTCTATGGC
>WNFX01004824.1_pt1 | contig 19077 bp, 19 predicted proteins | sample 5400111 | NCBI WGS metagenome assembly WNFX01 (sample SAMN13153363, study PRJNA577476) | soil metagenome | isolation source: 40 cm soil or saprolite under grassland replicate 1 | place: USA:California | collected 2016-06-15 | reverse complement strand
GCCGAGGCGGTCGTCGGCGATCTCCTGAGCGCGGCAGGCGACCGCGACAAGGCCTTCATCGCCACCAAAGTGTGGACGACCGGGCGCGCCGCCGGCATCGCGCAGATGCAGCGCTCGATGCATCTCCTGCGCACCGACCATATCGAGCTGATGCAGGTCCACAATCTCGTCGACTGGCGCACGCAGCTCGGGACCCTGCGCGGCTGGAAGCGGGAGGGACGCATTACCTATTTGGGCGTCACCCATTATACATCGGGCGCTTATGAGGAGCTCGAAGCCGTCATGCGCGCGGAATCCCTGGATTTCGTGCAGCTCAATTATGCGATCGACGACCGCGCGGCGGAACGGCGCCTGCTGCCGCTTGCCGCGGATCGCGGCATCGCCGTGGTGGTCAATCTGCCGTTCGGGGGCGGCGGCCTGTTGCGGAGCTTGCGCAACAAGCCGTTGCCGAATTGGGCGGGCGAGATCGAATGCCGCAGCTGGGCGCAGATCCTGCTCAAATACGTGCTCGGCCATCCGGCCGTTACCTGCGTCATTCCGGGCACGAGTCGCCCGGAGCACATGCGGGAGAACGCCGCCGCGGGGATCGGCACGCTACCCGATGCCGCATTGCGCGCAACGATGCTGGCATCGCTGCGGCTGTAGGGCTGCCGCGTGACCCAACGGCGCTCGGGCGGATGTTCGATCTACGCTTCCGCCAACCGGGTCTCCGCCGCCATCAAGTCCTGCCTGCGGCCGAGCCAAAGCCCGTTGGCGAGCCAGATGACCGACAGGATCACGGCCGCGAAACCGGTCTCGTTGGCGCTGAGGCCGAGCCCGGACAACAATGCGAACGACCACGCCCCGACCTGATCGCCGGCACGATAGACCACGGTGTCGATGAAGCTCTTGGCCTTGTAGCGGTCCTCGCGCGGAAGCACGGTGTAGAGGACCTCGCGGGTCGGCCGCGCAATCGCATAATCGCTGGAGCGGCGGAGCACCTGAAACGTCACCAGCGCGGCGATGCTCGGCAGCAGCGCCAAAACTCCGAAGCCGACGATGGTGAGCGCCGGCAGGAACGCCAGCGTCGGCCCGACGCCGAGCGATCGCACGATGCGGCCGGTGAGGAACAGCTGAACCAACAGCGTGAGCGCGTTGACCGCGAGGTCGATCGTCGCGAAGAACGCCGTCTGCGCGCCTCTATCTTGAAAGCTGCGGCTGACGATGCCGGCCTGCTGGAAGTAGAGAAACGTCGAGGTGATCGCGAACAACAACAGGAATGCGCTCACGTTCATCAGGTAGCTGGACTTGAACGGGTGGATGATGCCGGCGAAGACGTTGCCTCCGATCGGGGTTTCCGCGGCCTGTTCCGCCGACCGGCTGTGAAATTTGGCCGACTGGCGCGACAGGCGATGAACGCTGAACACTGCAACCTCCAGCAACAGTGCCGCACCGATCAGCAAGAGCGAGGTAGGGGCGTGGCGGGCGAGCGATGCGGTCACCGCCGAGCCGACGATCGCGCCGATGGTGGCGCCCGCGGCGATGAAGCCGAACAGCCGCTTGCCGTCCTCCGAGCTGAAGAGGTCGACCATCAGCTGCCAGAACACCGACACGACGAACAAGTTGAACACCGAGATCCAGATGAAGAAGGCGCGCCCGACCCAGATGATCTGTTGCGCATCCGCCCAGTACAGCGCGAGCGCGAACAGCAGAACGTTTGCGGCGAAAAACCGGTAGGTGATCGGAATGAACCGCGCGCGCGGCAGTGTCTTAACCAGATACCAGAACGGGACGTTCAGCAGCAGCATCGCCGCGAGCGTTCCCAGGAACAGCCATTGCAGATTGTTGACGCCGCCGGCGACCCCCATCTGATCCCGGATCGGCCGCATGATGTAGTAGGATGACAGGAGTGCGAAGATGTAGAGCCAGGACCAGCCGAGCGCGGACACCTCCGCCGGCCTGACCTCGATTGCGCGGCGGAGCAGACGATACAGCAGGCGTTCGGTGCCGGAATCCGCGGCGCGAGAATCGCCGGAAGCCTGGTTCATTGCGTGATCCCGAGCCGCTTGCGGAGCTCGCCTACGGGAAACGCCTTGCCGAACAGCGGCGTTCCGGGCGCGAAGTCCATCGCTCGCGCAAGCGGCAGCACCACCGGTTCCACGCCGGCATCACGCGCCAGCTGCGATGCTATTTTGACGGCCTCCGGATCGTCTCCCGCCACCGGCATGCCGATCCTTTCGCCATCGCGCGGCGCCTCGCCCTCGAAATTGCGGAAGCCGACCGGGTTGAACGCGCGCACCAGCCGCGCGCCCGGCAGATATTTCAGCGAAGTGGGCCCGATGCCGTTCGCCATCGCCTCCTGGACGATCTCGCCGTCTCGCGCCGCGATCGGGTTGCACGCATCGATGACGATCTTGCCGGAGAGTTCCGCGGCGTGCTCGCGGCCGATCTGCGGCAGCGCGCCGTACGGCACCGCGATCAGCACGACATTGCCGAACGCGATGGCTTCGCGAACCGTGCCCGCGCGCGCGCGGGATCCGAGCGAATCGACGAGCCCTTTGAGCTCTTCCGGATGACGGGAGGAAAACAGCACTTCATGGCCGGCCTTCACCCAGCGCGAGCCCACGGCGCCCCCGATCTTGCCCGATCCGACGATGCCGATCTTCATGGCGGTACCGCCGCCGCCCGCCTGGGCCAAGGCCGGCGTCCGCCGTGCCGCGAACGCGAGCAGAGCGGCCATGCCGGAAATGCGCAGAAATGCGCGACGACGCCGGTCGACGGATTGTTCGCTTGCCATCCTGGTGCTCCCTCGATTTGGCCGGTGCGGCGGAGGTCCGGATAACCAAATAACTCACGTCATGGTGCAATCCCAAATTGACGATCGCGTGATAGCGCCGCGGTCTGGGCGGTCCTGGCCCCGCCGGCTGTTGCCGCATCGCGTCCTTTAACTGCCGGATTTGGCGCGAGTTCCAAACCAAAGGTTCGCGCGGACAGCTTGACTCGCCCAAACATTTTCTCGATTGAAGACATCGGCGTTCAAACAGGACAGTCGAGCCCGCCGACGCAGCGACGGCCGGCATCGGATCGCCGTGGTGCTACGCGCAACGCATGCGGCGGCCGAGCCCCGAGGGCCATCGATGGGGCAGGGCTACTCGAGCATCGGAAGGCGGGGAATTCGAGCCATGGATAAGGCCGCCTATCCGATCCCCGACGAGAGCTGCCGCTTGCCCGACGGCAGGCTCGCGCGCGCGCCGATCGCCAAATGGCACGACGTGCGGCTCAAGACGACGCACGGCATCCTCATCGCTCTCGACATGGACTCGCTCGATCAGATGCGGCGGGTCGTGGAGGCAACCACCGCGATCGACGGCATCGTCGGCTACAAGGTGGGGCTCACCGCGGCGTTGCGGCTCGGCCTCAAGGGCGCGGTGAGCCATTTGCGTCCGGTCACGCCGCTGCCGCTCATCTACGACCATCAGAAGGCCGGTCCCGACGTCCCCGACATGGCGGCAAAATTCGCGGCGACCTGCCGGGAGGCGGGGGTCGACGGGCTGATCCTGTTTCCGGTCGCGGGCCCCCGGGCGGTGGCCGCGTTTTCGGGCAGCGCCTACGCCAACCGGCTGGTGCCGATCGTGGGTGGCGATTTGCCGTTTCCCGACTACAATGCCAGCGGCGGCGGCTACGTGATCGACGATGCCCTGGACAAGATTTTCCGCAAAGCGATCGAAGTCGGCGTCGACCATTTCGTCATTCCCGGCAACACTGCGGAAAAGATCGCGCATCACGCGCGTTGGCTGGTCGAGAAGATCGAAAGGCCCATCTTGTTCGTGCCCGGCATCGGCGCACTCGGCGGCTCGATCGCCGACGCCTTCGCGGCGGCTCGCGGTTGCGACGTTCACGCCGTGATCGGCCGCGCGATCTACGATGCGGCGGATCCGGCCGAGGCGGCGCGCCGGCTCGCCGGGCAGGCGCTCGAGTTTGCTTGAAAGGGCGCCCGCCAATCGATCATGTCCAATCGTAAGGCGACGGAGCCCGCGAATTGATGCAGCTCGAGACCGGCCTGCTGATCGACGGCGATTTCACGCCGAGCGCGACGGGCGAGCGCTTCGACGTGATAAGCCCGGTGAACGGCGCCCGTTACGCCGAGGTCGCCCGCGCCGGCACGCGCGACGTCGATGCCGCGGCGGCCGCGGCGCGTCGCGCGTTCGATCATGGACATTGGCCGAAGCTCGCTCCGTTCGAGCGCGGCCGCGTTCTGCGCGCGATCGCCGATGCGATCCGCGGCAATTTGCAAACGCTCGCCGAGGTCGAGACGCGCAGCGGCGGCAAGACGCTGGCCAATTCGAACAACGAGGTCGAGGCCGCCGCCCGGGTGTTCGAATATTACGCCGGCGCCGGCGACAAGTTCTTTGGCGAGACCATCCCGATGGGCGAGGGCGTGCTCGACTTCACCCTGCGCGAGCCGGTCGGGGTCGCGGCGCAGATCACGCCGTGGAATTTTCCGTTTCTGGCCGCGGCCTGGAAGGTCGCGCCCGCGCTCGCGGCCGGATGCACTGTGATTCTCAAGCCGGCGAGCTATACGCCGCTGACCTCGCTGCTGCTGGGCCGCATCGCGCTCGATGCCGGCCTGCCCCGCGGCGTGCTCAACGTCGTGCCGGGACCCGGCGCGCAGATCGGCGAGCACATCGCCCGCCATCCGCTGATCGACAAGATCGCGTTCACCGGCGAAACGCGCACCGGGGCGAGCCTGCTCAAGGCGGCGGCCGACGACATCAAGCGCGTCTCGCTGGAGCTCGGCGGCAAGAGCCCGAACATCGTCTTTGCCGATGCCGATCTCGCCAAGGCCGCCGCTGCCGCCGTCAAGGGCGGCTTCGGCAATGCCGGGCAGAGCTGCTCGGCGCGCACGCGGTTGTTCGTCGAGCGCGGGGTGCACGACGCTTTCGTCGCGGCGTTCACGCGGGAAACGCAGCGACTGAAAGTGGGCGATCCGCTGGATGCGGCGACCGAGATGGGGCCGCTGGTCTCCGATACGCAATGGCGCAACGTGAAGGCGCTGGTCGACGCCGGCATCGGCGAGGGCGGGCACATGGTGTGCGGCGGCGATCGACCAAAAGACCTTGCGGCGGGCGCCTATTTCGCGCCGACCATCCTGACCGGCGTCAGCAATGGCATGCGCATCGCCCGCGAGGAGATTTTCGGGCCGGTCGTCGTGGTGATCCCGTTCGATTCCGAGGAGGACGCGGTGCGCCTCGCCAACGACAGCGAATACGGACTGAACGCCTCGGTGTGGACGCGCGATGTCGGCAGAGCGCTTCGGGTCGCACGCGGGCTGCGCACCGGCATGGTCAGCATCAATTCCCACGGCAGCGCCAGCCGGTACGGGACCTACGCGCCGTTCGGCGGCTACAAGAAATCCGGCCTCGGCCGCGAGCTCGGCATGCACGCGCTCTCGCTCTACACCGAAGTCAAGAACGTCTTCATCGAGCTCGGTGCTTGAGGGGCGAGCACCGAAGACCGGCCATGGACCCGATCGCAAATACCCGCGAAACCGACGCGCTGTTGCTGGCGGAGCGCGTCGGCAAGGATTTTGGCCGTTTCGCCGCGGTCGAGCAGGTGTCGCTCGCGGTTCGCCGCGGCGAGCTCAAGGCGATCATCGGTCCGAACGGCGCGGGCAAGACCACGCTGTTCAACATGCTCTCGGGCGAGATCAAGCCGTCGCGCGGCCGCATCTTCTATCGCGGCGAGGACATCACCCGAGCGCCGGCCTATCGGCTGGCGCATGTCGGAATCGGCCGCTCGTTTCAGGTCACCAACGTGTTCCGCCGTTCCAGCGTGCTGGAGAACGTACGGATCGCGGCCCAGGCCAAGCGGCATCGCAATTATGATTTCGCATCGAGCGCCGAAGGGCTGACGCAAACCACCGAAGTTGCCGAACGCGTCCTGGAGACGATCGGGCTCGCGCAATACCGCGATTCGCCCGCGAGCAGTCTCTCCCACGGCGATCAGCGGCGGCTGGAGATCGGCATCGTGCTGGCGACCGAGCCCGAGCTCGTCCTGCTCGACGAGCCCACCGCCGGCATGTCGCGCGAGGAAGCGCGCTCGACCATGGCGCTGATCCGCGACGTCGCGGCAAGCCGCACCGTGCTGTTCGTCGAGCACAACATGGAATTCGTCATGGGCGTTTCGCAATCGGTCGTAGTGATGCAATCCGGCCGGATCATCGCCGAAGGCACGCCGGCCGAAATTCGCGCCGACGCCGAGGTGAGGCGGGCCTACTTGGGCAACCTGTATGAATGACGAGGGCTTGCTGCAGCTTGAGGACGTGCACGCCTATTATGGCCTCAGTCACGTGCTCCAAGGCGTCACGCTGCGCGTGCCCGCCGGCGGCGTCGTGTCGCTGATGGGCCGCAACGGCGTCGGCAAGACCACGACGCTGAAATGCGTGTTCGGACTGGTTTCGGTGCGCGGCGGTCGGGTCACGTTCGCGGGCGAGGACCTCGCGCCACTGCGCCCGCACCAGATCGCCCGCCGCGGCATCGCGCTCGTCCCGGAGGACCGCCGGATCTTCAGCAGCCTGAGCGTTGCCGAAAATATCCTGCTCGCCGCCGGCGGCCGCAAGCAGGCGATCCAACAGGTGCTGTCCTGGTTCCCGAACCTGGAGGGTTCGCTCCGGCGGCCCGGCGATCAGCTCTCCGGCGGCGAGCAGCAGATGCTGGCAATCGCCCGCGCGCTCGTCGCCGAGCCGCGGCTCATCCTGGTCGACGAGCCGCTGGAAGGGCTCGCGCCGGTGATTGCCGAGCGCATCGAGGCCGTCCTGCAGGACCTGCGCGGCAAAACTACGGTGGTTCTGGTCGACCAAAACCTCAAATGGTTGATGCAGGTGGCCGATCATCACTACGTGATGGATCACGGGCGCATCGTCCATCACGGCGATTCCGACTGGCTGCGGCGTAACCCGGAGCTGATCGAGCAATATCTCGGGATTGCCGCATGAGCCTGATCGGGATCGCCAATCAGCTGTTCCTGGGGCTGAGCACCGCGGCCATCTACGTGCTGGTGTCGCTCGGGCTCACGATGATCTTCGGCATGATGAACGTGCTGAACTTCACCCACGGGGTCCTGTATGCCCTGGGCGCCTATTTCGGCTATTTGGTCGTGAAGCTGACCGGCAGCTTCTGGACCGCGCTCTGCATCGCTCCGCTGATCGTGGCGCTGGTCGGACTGCTGATCGAGCGCATCTCGATCCGGCCGCTCGCCGACCGCCCCCACCTCATCCAGTTTCTCGCCACCTTCGCGCTTGCGTTGATCATCGAGCAGCTCATCCGTCTGGTGGCGGGAAACGATGCCTATCCGGTCGCGCTCCCGGCCGGCCTGACGCAGCCGGTGAGCTTTGGGCCTTTCGTATTTCCATCCTACCGGGTGTTCGTGATCCTCGCGGCGCTGCTGGTCTGCGTCTCCCTGGGCGCGCTGCTGGCGTTGACCCGGGCGGGCATCATGATCCGCGCGACGTCCGAGGACCCGCAGATGGCCGCGTTGCTGCGCGTCGACACCGCATCGGTATCGACGCTGGTGTTTGCCGGCGGCAGCGCGCTCGCGGCTTTGGGCGGCGTGCTGGCGGCGCCGGTGTTCAGCGTGCATCCGAGCATGGGCGAGGAACTCATCACCAGCGCGTTCCTCATCGTCACGGCCGGCGGGCTTGGCAGCCTGCGCGGCACCATTCTGGCGGCGGTCATCCTCGGCGAAGCCTCGAGCCTCGGCCTGCTCGCGGTCGGCAAATACTCCGACGTGCTGACGATTTGCATCATGGCCGCGGTGTTTCTGGCTTGGCCGACCGGCATCTTCGGCCGGGTGGAGGGGCGATGAGCCCGCGCATGCGTCTTGCGGTCGGCGCCGTCGCCTGGCTCGCCTGCGCTCTGGTGCTGGCGTTGGCTCCGATCGGCGCCTATTCCGCCACGCTCGCCACCGAGGCCGTCATCCTGTCGCTGTGGGCGGTCTCCTACAATCTGGTCTACGGTTACATGGGCGAGATCTCGTTCGGGCACGCGGCGTTCTTCGGGCTGGGCGCGTTCGGCGTGGCGTTGCTCGAGCGCGACCTCGGCCTGCCGTTCGGCCTCGATCTGGCCGGCGGCATGCTGGCCGGCTGCCTGTTCGCGGCGCTGGTGAGCTTCGTCATCCGCCGTACGCGCGGCGTCTATTATGCGGTACTGACCTTTGCGCTGTCCGAAGTCGTCTACGTGATCGCCATCAAATGGACGAGCTTCACCGGGGGCGACAACGGATTGCCGGTGGCGCGTCCCGCGATGCTCAATTCTCCGGTGCGCTACGCGTTGTTCGCGCTGATCGTGGTGACGATCGCGATCGCCGCGCTCCACCGCATCGTCAATTCTCCCGCGGGCCGGGTGGTGCAGGCCATTCGCCAGAACGAACGGCGCGCGCGTCAGATCGGATACAACACCACGGCGTATCGCGCGCTCACCTTCATGCTCTCGGGGACCTTCAGCGGACTCGCCGGCGCGCTGTACTCGCCGTTCATCCACTTTGTTTCGCCCGATGTGCTGTTCTGGACTTTCTCCGGGCAGGTCATCATAATGACGATCATTGGCGGAGCGGGCGCGTTTTACGGTCCCATATCGGGTGCAGTTCTGTTCGTGGTTTTACGCGATTTCATTTCCAGCTGGTCGGCCAGCAATGCGGTGATCGGCGGCGTGGCGGTGGCCAGGCTCGGCGAGCACTGGCCGCTGTTCATGGGTTTGGTGTTCTTTCTCATCATTTTGTTCGAGCCGGACGGCATCGCCGGAATTCTCGCCCGGCTCCGACGCGTACGCAGTTTCGCTCTGGGTCGATCCGCCCCGATTCAGCGACCCTGAAATGCCGACTCGAGAAGAGGAGAGCCAATGACCCGCGTTCCCGTTTCCAACAAATGGACCCGCCGCCGCGCGCTCTCGGCGCTGGGCGCGGCCGGCGCGACCTCGCTCGCCGCCGCGGCCGGAATCCCTCGGGTGTTCGCGCAGGAAAAGGCGCCGATCAAGATCGGCGTGGTGCTGCCGCTGTCCGGCGCCTACGCGGCGCAGGGTACCGGCGCCGCGCAGGGCATTCAGCTGCTCGCCGAACAGACCAACGCCAAAGGCGGATTGCTCGGCCGCCAGGTCCAGGTGCTCGTCGAGGACTCGCAGCTCAAGCCGCAGACGGCGGTCGTCAAGGCGACCAAGCTGATCCAGCAGGACGGCTGCAATTTCTTGATGGGCGAGATCAGCGGGGCTTCGACCTGGCGCTGCTCGAGGTCGCCGAGCGGGAAAAGATCGTGATGGTGACGCCCTATAGCTCACCGGAGGCGGTCACCGGGAGTAGAGGCACGCGCTACCAGTTTCGCACCTACAGCAACGCCTACATTCAGGCGGCGATCGCCGTCGACACCATGATCAAGGTAGGCGGCAAGAAATGGGGCGTGCTGGCGGCCGACTATGCCTACGGTCAGGACTACGCCAGTCACCTGCGCCGGCTCATAGCGCAGAACGGCGGCCAGATCGTCGCCGAAGCTTTTCCGGCGCTCGGCACCACGGATTTCGTGTCGCATCTGCAGCAGGCTTCGAGCGGCGATCCGGACGTGCTGTGGATGGTCGAATACGGACGCGACGCGACCGTCGCGCTCAATCAGGCGGTCAGCCTGGGCCTGAAGAAGCGCATGGCGCTCGGCCTCGCGGTGGCCAACACCGAGCAGGTCAGCGGAATGCAGCCCGGCGTGTTCGAAGGCACGTTCTCGTTCGTGACCTGGTATCCGAACTGGTCCTCCCCGGAGAGCAAGGCCTTCGTGAAAGCCTATCTCGACAAGCACGGCGGCTATTCGGAAGCCGCGGGCGTGCACTATATCGGCGCGCAGGTGCTGTTCGCGGCCATCGGCAATGCGAAGGGCATCGAATCCGATCCGGTCATCCAGGCGCTGGAGGGCAAGGAATTCGACACCATCAAGGGCAAGATCAAGCTGCGCGCTTACGATCACCAGGCGGTGCAGACCTATTTCGTCGGCAAGGGTGCGGTCACCAGCGAGTTTCCGGTGCCGATCTACGAGCCGGTGAAGACCTATGCGCCCGACGTCGTCGAAAAGGACTTCATGCCTCCGCCAGATCCCAAGGTGCATCCCGTGCGTTGGCGGCAGGGAGGATGAGGCTGAGGCCGAGGTCGCTTCTCGTGCGTGCACCGGATGATCCCGATGGCCGCTGACGCCGCGTTGGCAATCGTGGGCGGACGCCTGATCGACGGTCTCGGGGGCGATCCGATCGAGAACGCCACCCTCGTGATCGAAGGCGGGCGGGTCAGTGCGGTCGGCAAGGCGGCGCAAGTCCCCCGCGGCGCCGAAGTGATCGATGCCGCCGGCCGCACCGTGATGCCCGGCATCATCGATTGCCACGTCCACAGCACCTATCGGGCCCGCGACATTCGCAAGCACCTCACCAACACCCCGACCTACAACGTGCTGCGCTCGAGCTACATCTTGGAGGAGACGCTCGCCTGCGGCGTGACCACGGCCCGCGACATGGGCGGGGCCGATGCCGGCTTTCGCGAGGCGATCGCCGAGGGCTTCGTCGAGGGCCCGCGGCTCTTGATCTCGATCGTGATGATCTCGCAGACGGGCGGCCATGGAGATTCCTGGGTGCCGGCCGGAATTCGCCTGCAGAAGCGCGCCTGGCTCCCGAGCGGGGTGGTCGATGGACCGCACGAGATGCGCAAGCTGGTGCGCTCGTTGCTGATGGCGGGCGCGGATTTCATCAAGATCTGCACCACCGGCGGCATCACGTCGCTGACCGATAGCTGGGACGAGCCGCAGCTCGCCGCCGACGAGATTCGCACCGCGGTCGCGGAAGCCGCCGCCAAGCGCAAGCGGGTCGCCGTGCATGCCGAAGGCCTCGACGGCATCCGCAACGCGCTCTGCGCCGACATCTATTCGCTCGAGCACGGCTGGTTCATGGACGAGCGCTGCATCGAGCAGGTGATCGAGCGCGGCATCTGGTGGGTGCCCACCATCGCGCTGGTGCCGCTCTCGGTCGAGCGCCGCAAGAACGACCCGGCCTGGAGCAACCAGCAGCTGGCCAAGGAGGACGACAAGGACGCCGCCATCTATCAGGCGATGCAGAAGCAGATCCCGCTGTGGAAGCACGCGGTCAAGCGCGGCATCAAGGTCGCGATGGGTACCGACCAGTCGCATCGGCTCTTGGTAGGCGAGAACCTCGTCGAACTGGAATTCATGGTGAACTGGCTCGGCATGTCGGAGATGGAGGCGATCGTCGCGGCCACCAGCCGGGCCGCCGAATGCATCGAACGTCCGGAGCTCGGCGCGCTCGTCCCCGGCCGGATCGCGGATGTGCTCGTGGTCGACGGCGATCCGCTGGAGGACATCCGGGTCCTGCAGCAGCGCCATCGCCTGCATCTCGTCATGAAGGAAGGCAAGCCGTATCGCAATCTTCTGCATTGATGGCGCCATGCATCAGGCTGCGCGCCCGGCAAGGATCAAACAAGGGAAGAGACGCCATGCAACTCAATCGATTCATGATTCGGCCGTATGTCGAGCAGGCGCTGCGCGACGAGATCGGCCCCGGCGATACGACCGGCGGATTTCTCGTCGGCGACGATCCGGCGCAGACCGGGCAGATCTACGCCAAGGGCAGCGGCATCGTCTGCGGCCTGCTGCTCGCGGACGAGACCATCAAGACCGTCGACCCGGAAGCGAGCGTCGAGCACATGGCGAACGACGGCGACGGCATGGGGCCGGGCACGGTCCTGCTGAAGATCCGGGCCAAGGCGTCGACCTTCTTCATGATCGAGCGTTGCGCGCTCGACTGGATCCAGCAGATGTCCGGGATCGCCACCAAGACCCGCCGCTACGTCGATCTGGTCAAGCACACCAATGTGCGCGTCACCGACACTCGCAAGGGCTGGCCGGGTTTGCGCATGCTGCAGAAATATGCGGTGCGGGCCGGCGGCGCTCACAACCACATCTTCAGCCTGCACAATTGCGTGCTGGTCAAGGACAATCACATCAAGATCGCGGGCAGCATCCGCAACGCGGTCGAGATCCTGCGCTCGCGCGCGCAGCACACCTTCAAGTTCGAGGTCGAGTGCGAGACGCTCGACATGGTCAGGGAGGCGCTCGACTGCGGCGTCGAAGTCATCATGTTCGACAACATGGATCTCGACGAGATCAAGGCCGGGCTCAAGCTGGTGGGAAAGCGCGCCGTCACCGAAGCCTCCGGCGGCATCAACGAGAAGACGATCGTGCCGATCGCCGAGACCGGCGTCGACGTGATCTCGGTCGGCGATCTCACCCACAGCGTCACCGCGGTCGACATCAGCCTCGACGTCCAGGACATCAAGCCGAGCGCGATCCGCACCATCGAGCGGCTCAAGGCGGCGGCGACGCGATAGGGCCGCGCGATGTTCGCTCCGGAACTGCTCGAACGCGCCGCCAAGGCCCTCGATCTCGCCAAGGCCAAGGACATCCGCATCGCCACGGCGGAAACCTGCACGGCCGGTCTGGTCTCGAGCTGTCTTACCTCGGTGCCGGGCGCATCGAAGATCTTCGAGCGCGGCTTCGTGCTCTATCACGATTCCGCGAAAGCTACCGGACTGGGCGTGCCCGAGGCGGTGTCGAAGCGGCACGGCGCGGTAAGCGCGGAAGTGACCCAAGGCCTCGCCGAGGGTGCGCTTTCGCATTCAACCGCGCGCGCCGCGGTCGCGGTGACCGGCTATGCCGGCCCCGGCGGCGGCAACGACAAGAATCCCGTGGGCACCATCTATGTGGCGGCCGCCCGCAAGGGCGCGCAAACGTTGGTCGAGTGCTTTGCCTGCTGGGCGCCGCCTTGCGCATCACCCTCTTGGCGGTGCCGCCGGTCATTCCCGTCATCCAGGCCGACCTGCATCTTTCGGGGACCGAAATCGGGCTGCTGACCGGCCTGCCGGTGATCCTGTTCGCGCTTGCGGCGCTGCCCGGATCGATTCTCATCGCCCGGTTCGGCGCCTTGCGCACGCTGCTGTTCGGACTGTTGCTCACCGCGGCGGGCGGCGGCCTGCGCGGCGTGGCCGCAACCGCCGGGGCGCTTTACGCCGCCACCGTCGCGATGGCGGCCGGCGTCGCAGTCATGCAGCCGGCCATGCCGGCGATCGTGCGGCAATGGCTGCCGCATCGGATCGGATTCGGCACGGCCCTGTACACGTTCGGTTTGATCGTGGGCGAGATCGTGCCGGTCGCGCTGATGATCCCGTTGGTGCTTCCACCGGTGCAGAACAGCTGGCGGCTGGGTCTCGCCGCCTGGTCGCTGCCTGTCCTGGCCATCGCGGTGTTGACCGCGATGCTGGCGCCGTGGCCGCGACAGGGCGGCAACGACTCGCTCGCTGGCGTCACCCAATGGTGGCCGGACTGGAAAAATCCGTTGGTTTGGCGCGTGGGATTCGTCTTTGCCAGCGTGAACAGCGTTTATTTCGGCGCCAACGCGTTTCTGCCCGGCCTGCTGGGCGGTGCCGGCCGCTCCGATTTGATCAGCGGCGCATTGACGGCTCTCAATTTCGGCCAGCTCCCCGCCTCGGTTCTCATGGTCGTGGCCGTGCACCGTATCGAGCGCCGGGTGTGGCCCTATGTCGCCACCGGCTGTTTGATCTTGCTGAGTTTGCTCGGCGTGGTCTCGACCGCCGGCGCATGGACGTTGTTCTGGGCGGGGGCGGTAGGCTTCTGCTGCGGCCTGGCGCTTCCGCTCGGCCTGGCGCTGCCGCCGCTGCTGATGGCGCCGCCGGACGTGGCGCGCACGTCGGCCGCCATGTTCACCATCAGCTATACGCTCGCGATGGGGATTTCGGTCGCCGCCGGCGCGGCGTGGGATCTCACCGGGCGTCCGGTATTCGCGTTTGTGCCGATCGGACTGGCCGTTCTGCCGCTCGTTCTGCTCACCCCGGCGATTCGGTTTCACCGCAGCTAGTGCGGCGCGACATTCTCGCCGGCTCACCGGCGCAGGAATTCCATCGGGTGCGCACGATCCGCAACAAATCCGCGGCGCTCGAGAGATTCTGGACCGACCGGCGCACGGTGTCTTGCTACGGATCAAAACCCGAGAATGCGCGCCGGGGTTCCGCATCCCGGGCGCCCCGCCACGGGCGAAACGAGCGCTCACGGCTTCGAGCCGGCTTTGGTTGGGCGAACGAAGCAGGCGTCCGCGCGTTACCCGCCTGCGCGAACATCGATGCGAGCGGGTTGCATGTCGTTGCTGTGCGCTGCCGGTCGAGCAAACCGCGCAGGGAGGCGCCGTCAATGAGCACCGAAAAGCTGGAAAGCAGCACCCGAAAGCTCGAGCGCAGCACGAGAAAAATGCAGCGCAGCACCGAGGGCATGGAAGACAGCGCCGACCGGCGCACCCAGCTCGCGGCCGATCGCACCGTATTTGCCGCCGAACGGACCTATGCGGCCTGGGTGCGCACCGGACTGGTATCGCTTGCGAGCGGCATCGGGGCCAAAAAGCTGCTCGCCGGAATCATTCCCGAATGGATGATCGTCGCCACCGGAAGCCTGCTGGTGTTGTTCAGTGCGTTTTGTTTCGTCGCCGCGGTTTGGCGTCAGTTCCATCCCGGAGTTCCCCCTCCTGATCCCGACACCCCGCACATCGAGCCGTGGCTATTGCTGCTCGTCAACGGCTTCCTGGCTCTGGTCGCGATCGCGGCCTTGATCGGCATTTGGTTCGGACGCACCGGCGGCGAATAAATAACCATGCCGTCGCGGCACCGACGACCTTGAGCTTCTCGGAGCGGCTCGAATCAAAAAAAGAACGGGCGGCTCCTTGGCCGCCCGCCTGTCTTGGCCGAGCTTCAGGTACCCGGCTCAGTACCTGTCATCCCAGCGATTCGAGCGATGCCAGCGATGCGAACGCCAGCCGCCGCCCCACCCATCGCGGTCCCATCCGTAGCCGCCGCCATAATGACGTCCGCAGAAGGGGTACCATCCCCATCCGTGCCAGCCGTGCCGATAGCAACCGGCTTGCTCGACCGGGTTGACGGTATCGACCGCGCCGCGGATGCCGTCGGTGCCGCCGATGGTCACGGCGCCGGCGCGATCGGAGATCATCACTCCGCCGGCGAGCATTGCCGCGGCGGCAGTCATGGTGAGAACACTCTTGCGCATGTGTCTCCTCCAATGGTTTACCTGTTCTTGCAACTCGATTCCGGACAGCTTGGTTCCGAGCAAAAAGCCGGAGATCCTGAGACAAACTGCGCGGTTCCGCCGCATCTGAACGGGCGTTCAGAGTGCTGCACTTGGCAATCTCCGGTTCGCTCCGTCCGTCCGTCGCCGATCTTTACTAGCCACCCGCGTTTGCAAGTGCGTTGCCGAATTGGCCTGCGGGTTTATGGTGGAGGCGGATGGAGGAGCCGATGTCGCATTCGAGCTATCGCACGGCATTGATCGTGGGCGCGGGTTCGGGGCTGAGTGCCTCGATCGCGCGCGTGTTCGCGAATGCGAATATGACGGTGGCGCTTGCGGCGCGCGGCATCGAGGATCTTGCGCCGCTGGCGGCGGAAACCGGCGCCAAGCTGTTTGCGTGCGATGCAACCGACCGCGATCAAGTAATGAAGCTGTTCGCCGACGTGAGCGCAGCGATCGGTGCGCCCGAGGCCGTGGTCTACAACGCGAGCCATCGCGTCCGCGCCCCGATCATCGATCTCGATCCCGCGGAGGTGGAAAAGTCGATGGCCGTTTCCGCGTTCGGCGGCTTCCTGGTCGCCCAGGAGGCGGTGCGGCGCATGCTGCCGCGCGCGCACGGCGCGATCCTGCTCACCGGCGCCTCGGCGAGCGTGAAGGGCTATGCGCAATCGGCTGCGTTCGCCATGGGCAAGTTCGCGCTGCGCGGGTTGGCGCAGAGCATGGCCCGCGAGCTCGCGCCTAAAGGTATCCACGTCGCGCATTTCGTCATCGACGGCGGCATCCGCAGCGCGCGGCGGGCGCAGCCGGGGGAAGCGCCGGATTCCCTGCTCGACCCCGATGCGATCGCGGCGAGCTATCTTCATATCCTGCAACAGCCGAGGAGCGCCTGGACCTGGGAGATGGAGCTGCGGCCCTGGGTGGAGAAATTCTAGCAGCGGGCCGTCGCGCGAGCCGCCGGTTTTGCATTTGCAAGGCGATTCACCCCAGCCGATCTCGCCTCGCCAGATCGAGCAGCAGCCCGCGGCCGATTTCGCCGGGAAACTGATTGCCGCGGTTGCTGAGAATCACGACGCCGATTTTCGCGCTCGGGATCATTCCGATGTACGTCGAACTGTTGTTGAGCCCGCCGTGTTTTTCCACGATCCTCGTGCCGGCCTCGTAGGCGATCTCCCACGCCAGCGCCTGCGCGTTGCGAGGATCGATCGGGAACCGGTCGCGATGCGCGAATTCCATCGCGCCGAGCAGCGGGCGATGCTGCGGCGCCTCGCCGAGATTGGCGGACAGAAAGGCCGCCATGTCGCGGGGCGTCGAGAACATCTGGGCCGTGCCGGGCCACAAATAGTAGCCTTGCACGTCGCCGGGGTCGCCGACGGGCGCGCCGTCCTCGCCATAACCCTGGACAGCGCGGCTCTTGAGTGCGGGATCGAGACCGCCACGCGGATTGCCGCGATCCGCCGGCACGATGGTTGACGCGAGGCCGAGCGGGCGGAGCACGCGCGCCTCGATCAATTCCCGCAGGCTCGTGCCGAACCTGCGCTCCAAGGCAAGCTGCAGCAGGATGAAGCCGGCGTGGGTGTAAATGCGCTGCCGGCCCGGCTCGTGTTCCGCGTCGGCGTTCCATTGATTCAGGACCCGGAGAAATTCCGGCAAGGTGTAATGTTCATCCGGCCATGGTGGATGGTCCTGGGGCAGCAGCAGTCCCGAGGTGTGGGTCGCGAGCTGACCGATCGTGACGCGGCGGATGTCGCCGCCTTGCTCGAGCTCGGTGACGTACCCTGCAACCCGGTCTTCGAGCCTGAGCTCGCCCCGCTCGATTGCGTGCGCCAGCATCGTCGCGACAAAGAGCTTGCTCAGCGAAGCAAGATTGAACAGCGTGTCGGACGTGATCGGCCGCTGGCTCGCAACCTCGGCATGGCCGTAGTTGAAAAAGAAGGTCCGGCCGTCGATCCGGACCGCGACGGCGGTCCCGCCGGCGCCATCGCCGGGCAGCATCGGCTCGATGCCCCGGGCAACGAGGTCGCGCACCCGTTGCTCCGGCTGCGCCCGCGAACCGGCGCCCGTAGAGGCAATCAGCATCAGGACCAGGATCCCCGCCAGCAGCCGCATGACATTTACCCATCGACAGACCGAGAAATTCCTTGCCGATGGGAGTGTTCCCGCCGATCGCGGTCTATTGCGTGCGGCAATCGCATGCTATTGACATGCCGGCGTGCCGGAGCTGGAAAGCGCGGCTGGACATATGCGGCTGGACATATAAGGACGAGCGTGCATGTCGCCAAATTCCGCGACGATTATCGGCAGCCCGGTCTCGCCTTACGTCCGCAAGGTCCTCGCGGTGTGCGAGCTGAAGGAAGTTGCCTATCGACTCGATCCGATCGTGCCCTTCTTCGGGGACGACAGGTTCAGTGAGCTCAGTCCGCTGCGCCGCGTTCCGGTTTTCGTCGACGACAAGGTATCGCTGTGCGACAGCACCGTGATCTGCGAGTATCTCGAGGAGCGATATCCCACGCCACGCGTGTTGCCGGTCGAATTGGCGCAGCGCGCCCGCGACGGATTTATCTTAGGTGGGCTATCGATGGCGGATCTCGTGGTCGCCATTCCGTTCAGCAACCTCAAGTGGGCGCGCGTGGAGCCGGAGCCTAGCCGTTGGCCGAAAGCATGCGCCTGGGTCGAGCGCACACAAGCCACGGCGGCTCTGGCGAAGGCGACCCGGATCGCCGACAAGCTGATGCAGATGTCGCCGAATTTGCATCGGGCAGCATTGGCGGATCTCGGCATCGAGCTCACGGATGCGACGATAGCTGCGGACCGGGCCCGCCCCAGCATGATGCTCGACGCTACCTGAGAGCCCGGCCCATAAGGCGCCCTTTGCGCTCTGGCTATCGATGATCGCCGTGGGCGGGGCTCTTGGTTCCGGAGGAATCGATCTTTGATCTTGGAGGGTCACGTGGAGGCAAAGAAAGCAGCCAAATCCTTTCGGTACAAGAACAGTTTGGTCTGGAATAGGGGTCGCCGCGGCAGGACGTCCGCACCCGGCAAGCCCGAAATGGATGTCGGCAGTCCTCCTGAATTCAAGGGAGATCCCGGCATCTGGAGCCCCGAAGAGCTGTTGGTTGGCGCGCTGAATACCTGCTTGATGCTGACGTTCGTGTCGTTGTCCCAAAACAAAGGGATACAGTTCGCGGCTTATGAAAGCACCGCGGAAGGCTTGCTGGAAAACGTCGACGGCAAGTATCGGATCGTCGAAGTCGGCGTTCAGCCGAGCGTCGTCTTGAAATCTCAGGCTGACCTTGAGGCCGCCCGGGCGATCATGGATGAGGTCGAGAAAAACTGCTTCATTTCCAACTCCATTACGGCCAAGGTGAAATTGGCTCCGCAATTTCGGTTGGGGTCCGAAACCGTCAGCTAGAATTCAGCAACTTCCCGGCTCGGCTCCAGGGTCCCGGAAGCCCTGATCAGGTCATGTCCGCTCCTTCGGCTCAGGCGAACGTACTCAGCATATGCGCCGGAAGGCCGCAATTTCCCATACCGGAGATGGACGCCGAATCGGCACATCGCCGCGCCGGTGAAGGCCTGGTTTGTCACGCGGCAGCGGCCAGCTCCAGCGGCTTGAGTTCGCCGAGCATCGTAGGAAGCAGCTCGGAGACGGTCGGGTGAATGTGCATCGCCCGCTGCATCACCGTGTACGGCACGCCGGCGTACATGAGATCGAGAATGGAGTGAATCACTTCATCTCCGCTGGTTCCGAGCAGCGCTGCGCCCAGGATGCGTCGGTCCTCCGCGTCGACCAGGATCTTCATGAAGCCCTGGGTCTCGCCCTTTTCAACCGCGCGGCCGACCCTCGTCATGGGCCGCTTCGCGATCAGCGCCGGCCTGTTCCGCTGCCGGACCTCGCGCTCGGTCATGCCTGCGCGTCCGAGCGGCGG
>WNFX01002912.1_pt1 | contig 19078 bp, 21 predicted proteins | sample 5400111 | NCBI WGS metagenome assembly WNFX01 (sample SAMN13153363, study PRJNA577476) | soil metagenome | isolation source: 40 cm soil or saprolite under grassland replicate 1 | place: USA:California | collected 2016-06-15 | reverse complement strand
CGGTCAGGGACGAATGGGTCAGGACGTTCGTGATCATCACGGTCCCCGCCAATGAACTGGTCGGCGAGATACATGACCGCATGCCGGCGATCCTGCGACGCGAGGACTTCGAGGGATGGCTCGGGCCAGATCCAGACCCTCACCACCTGCTCCGGACATTCCCATCAGAGCCAATGCGCATGTGGCCGATTTCGACCCGGGTGAACTCGCCGATGAACAACGATGAGGCTTTGCTGGAAAGATGCTGAAAATCGGACACGGATGCGCATTTGCTTTCCTGATATACGTGCTAGGCAGCACTGGATTTGCGGCGGGCAAGTTGTCCTGGCCGTCAACGCTGCCGGTCATCCACGACGAAGGCACCGTCGTCGGCTTCACCCCGGTCTCCCCCGAGGCGAGGTCGTTCTTTCAGGAGAACGTCGCATCGGAGCCATACCAATGGATGGATGGGGCCAACCCTGTGGGCGGAGCATCGCCTCGCCCCGGACCTGATCGAGGCACTGCAGGAATACGGGTTCGTCGTGCGGCGGCCGGTGGGCACCCAGAGCCACAGCAGCGATTCCCAGATCAGACGCAACCAGACCCGGATCGGCATGCGGAAGAGCGAGGCGCGACGTGAAGACGCCAAGGCCCGACCGCTCCCGCCTGCTGGTCGAGATCAAGGCGCGCAACCGGCTTCGGGCCGAGGCGCACCTTCCCCTGCTCGATGTCGCGGCCGAGCTCGCCAAGGCCGAGCGCCTCGAGCAGAAGCGCCTGCGATGGCGGCGGCGGTTCGGCGGCCCCGTGAAGATCGACCCGCCCGACCGCGAGGCCATTCGCGCGGACTTGCTGGCCCGGAACGCCCTGCGCCGCGAATCCCATCTCCCGCTGATCGATCTCGACGTCGACGCCGAGGCGGACCGCCTGGTCAAGGCCCAGGTCCAGGCCGCGTTCGAGCGGTTCCTCAATGGCCGCTATGTCTCGCGGGTGATCCGGCGCGCCGTGTCGCGATACAGGTCACGGCCAGGGTGGAACTTCAACTCGATAACGGGGATGATGCTTCAATCGTGTGTGTTCCGGCTGATGTGGAAAAGATTCAACGAAATGCAGAACGCGGCCAGGCCGCCAGCGGAGAGCGCGGCCGCGAGTTGACATAGCCATGTCCCCGTCCCATATCGCCTCCGCCGAAAGGGCCAACAGCACTACCATGCGCACACAGACATGCACATGGCGGGACACCCGCCAGCCAGAACCGGCGCGCTATGCCGCCGGGGAGATGTTGCATGTCGCGGTCCCCTCTGCTCACCCCTGCCGAAGCCGCCGCCCGGCTTCGCGTCTCCACTAAGCAACTTAAGGCCTTCGTCCGGGACGGGGAGCTGCGCTACATCAACGTCGGCCGCGGGCCGAAGAAACCGCGAATGCGATTCGCCGACGTCGACCTGGACGAATTCATCGCCGCGCAACGCCGAAGGGACACGCCATGTCCGTCTACAAGCCGAAGAACTCGCCGCACTACCACTACGACTTCGTCTGGCGAGGTCATAGGGTTCACCGCGCGACTCAATGCACGTCGCGGCGCGAAGCGGAAGCAGTAGAGAAGGCCGAAAAAGAGCGCCTGAAGAAGCGGATCATCGAGCAGCAGGCGGCCTCGGTCTCGCTGGTTCTCGACCACGTTGCCGACAGATACTGGAACGAGATCGGCCAACATCATGCCGGGGCCGACGACACCTTCCGAGATCTGGCGCGCCTGGTCGAGCATTTCGGCAAGGACAAGCTGCTGACCGAGATCACCAATGCCGACGTGGCGCGCCTGGTGGCATGGCGGCGGGGGCATCGGAATAAGCATACCCATGCCCTGATCAGCCCCCTCACCGTCAATCATTCCACGACCGAGGCGCTCAAGAAATTGTTCACTTACGCCAAGTCCCGAAACGCGAGATTTGACCATGAGCCTCGATGGCGAAACCACATGCTGAAGGAGCCGGAGGAGCGGGTGCGCGAACTGGCCGGGGATGAAGAGGAGCGCCTGGCGGCCGTGACCCGCGATGATTACCGGCCGTTCTTCGATTTCGTGGTGGAGTCGGGATTTCGGAAAAGGGAGTGCGTGTTCCTGCGGTGGGGCGAGGTCAACTGGTCGACCGGTCAGATCGTCAAGCTCGGGAAAGGCGGTCGTCGTATCACCAAGCCCCTGACACCAACACTACGGGCCATTCTCGAACCGCTGCAAGGCCATCATCCGGACTTCGTGTTCACCTATGTCTCAGCCTACACCCGAGGCGGTCAGATCAAGGGACGACGCTATCCGCTAACGATCACGGGCGTCAACAATGCATGGGGACGGTTGCGGAAAAAAGCTGGGGTTGTCGATTTTCGTCTGCATGATTTTCGGCATACTTTTGCTACGCGATTGCTCCGGAAAACTGGCAATATCAAGCTGGTGCAGAAGGCATTGAATCATAGCGACATCCGGACCACGACGAAATATGCGCATGTGCTTGACGATGATGTGTATGAGGCAATGGAATCAGCGGCTCAGGACCGGCGACAAAACTCTGAGAGAAAATCCCCCACGATGTTCCCCACAGTCAGGCGCAAGGTGAGTTAACCTCTGCGGCACAGCATCAACTTGAAACATGGGTTACGTTCCCGACCATTGGAAGCCGTCACGGCCAACTCCGATGCCGTAGCGCAGCGCCCGGTTATTGCCCTGCACGAGATAGAGAAAGCGTTCGGATGTGCTGATGATGATGGTTCCGGGCGGCTCCGCGGTGCGGAAGAACACCAGCTGTCGCTGGTACGCCGCGGGCAGCCGCTCCTCGTCCGGATCCGGCACGACGCCGGGCTGCTCCGGTAGCGGCAATTCATCGGCCTCCAGGCCCATGGGACGATGCGGCTGCGCCTGCGCGCCGGGAATCCCGGTCGCCAGCAGCCCCCAGGCACAGAGCCATACCGTAAGTCTTCGAGGAACCCGCGTCATCCCTTCCCCATTCGGTCGGCTTTATATCGGCCAATTCACCCGCAGGCTATCCGCCCAGCGGGAAAAATTGGCGCATGTTCGAACCAAGCTGAATCGCGAACCCTGGAAGGAACCGCTCGCTTCAAGCTGCGCGCTGCGGCTCGAGCCCGAAATCGCTCAGGATTCGCTCGCCGGAGCGCCGCAGCGCGGATTTTTTCTGTTCGACGTTGGAATACAGCAGCTTTCCCGCCCGCTTCACGATACGGCCGGCAATCAGGACAGTGTCGACATTGGCCACGCCGCCCTGCATCACCGCGGAAGCAACGGGGTCGTGGACCGGAAACAGGTTGAGATCTCCGGCGCGCAATAGGATCACGTCGGCCTGCTTGCCGGGCGCAAGCGAACCGATGCGGTCATCGAGACCGAGCATTTTGGCGCCGTTGATGGTGGCCCACTCCAGCGCTTGGCGACAGGTGACCGGGATCGCTTCCGGCCGGCTCCCCGCCTGCGCAAGGATTTCCATCGTGCGGCGGTTGCGCTCGTGCTGCAGCGTGATGCGCATCGCCGCGAACAGATCGCCGCGCGTCGCCGGTTCGACGTCGGAGCCGATCGAGACCGGCGAGTCCAACGCGATGAGCTGGCCGGTGAGCGGATCGCCGTAGCCCATCTGCAGCTCGATCTCGGCCGTGACGGTGAACATGCCGCCGCGATCGGTGACGACGCGGATCACCTGCGCCGACAAATCATTGCCATGCACGACGTTGAACTTGCCGCGAATCAAGCCTTCCCGCGCGAGGCGCTCGAATCCGCCGGCAGCAATCGGCACGCCGCCGCCGACGTGCATGCTGGCCAAGAGGTCGAACTCGCGAGCAAGCTCGACATCCTGCCGCGTCACCTCGTAAATCGAGTAATACGGGCCGAGGATGGCAAGCCCGAAGGTGAGCAGCCCATCGCGGCTCGCGAAGCGGCCTTTGCACAGGCGCTCGACCTCGGAACGCGGCATCGGAATTTCGCTGAAGGGCTTTTGTCCGGGCTTCGGGTCCGGCTTGGGCGAGCCGTGCAGGAATGCGGCGCGGATGCCGGATTCCGCCAAGCCGTCGATGGCCGCATCGGTATACTCCGGGGTCGGATTGTTGTGGCACCAGTCGGCCAGTGTGGTCGAGCCGCAATGAATCTGGTTCAGCGCGCCCATCAGGTTGGCGATATAGAGGTCCTCGGGGCGGAACAGAGTTGCCAGGCCGCGATGCATGGTGGCCATGTATTTCGCCACCGTCCAATCGCCGGCGATGCCGCGCAGCGCGCTCTGCCAGGTGTGGACATGGGCGTTGATCAGTCCCGGCAATACGATGCAATCGGCAGCGTCGATGATTTGCGCACCGTCCGGCGCCGGAATCTGCGGGGCGATCGCCGCGATGCGATCGTTATCGATCAGTACGTCGCCAGCCGGAAGGTCCGCGATCCGGCGATCCATGGTCACGACGGCGCCGCCCTTGATGAGAGTCCGGCCCATCTTCATTTCCTCCCGCGGTTCCCGCCGGTTGTCGCAAGCGCGGCTGGTCCGGCCCGAACGCTACGACATCCATGGTCCTGATGCGAGGGACGAGCGTTCGCAGATGATCAGCGATCGACCGATCGCGCGCCGCGGGGGTCTTGCAGCGGACCGGGCAGCGCGAGTTCCGCGGCCTGGGCCAGATGCGCCTCCCGGCGGCGCAGCAGGATTGCCCCGCCCACGATGATGACCAGCACCACCGCTGCCAAACCGACCTCGAACGGTGCCGCCCATCGGCTCGCCTCCTGGCCGAGATAATACGCTCCCAGGCCGTACACGCAGGTCCACAGGATGCTGCCCGCCGTATTGAACAGTAGGAAGCGCGGCCACGACATGCGATTGGCCCCGGCGAGCAGGGCGGCAAGCATGCGAAGCAGCGGGACAAACCGGCCGAAGAACACGATCTTGCCGCCGTGACGCCAAAACAGATATTGCCCGATCCTGATCTTGCGTTCGGTCAGGCGGACGTAGTGGCCGTAGCGGAGCAACATCGGATAGCCGATCTCCCGGCCGATCCAGAACGCGACGACGCTGCCGACGACGGAGCCGGCCGCGGCGGCCGCGATGACCAACCTTATGTCGAGTTGATGGGTCGAGCCCGCATAGATGGCGGCGAGGATCAGGGTGGTCTCGCCCGGAATCGGCATGCCGAGGCCTTCGAGCCCGACGATTCCGGCAATCGCCCAATAGCCGTAGTCCGAGAGCAGGTGGGGCGGCGCGGCGGCGTGGAACAAACCGACCTCTTAATCCTGCTCAAGGTTCGATCGGCGATCGAGGCGACCAAGGCGCAGCAGTCTATCCCGAATCCGTTTCGCGCAAATGCGGTTGCGGCAGCGAGAATATGGCCGGGGACCAGCGGCCGTGCGGGGGATGAAGCCAACCGCGGCCGCGCGGCTCAAGCCTCGTAGGATTCGCACGACCTGCCGAACAGCGACAGGGCTTCCTCGAGATGGTCCGCCAACAACGGCAGCCCCAGCAGGTACCGCGCCGTTCGGCGGTTGTGCTCGCTCGCTGCCTGGGCGCGCAGCTCGGGCCAATCCTCGATCGTGCCGTCGCCACGGCCGAGCCAGGCCAAGGCGACGAGATCGACCTGCTCGTCCTCGCTCAAGGCGCCGATGAAAGCCGCGACCTCGCGGTACACGAGATCGTCCTTGTGATCCTCGAGAATGGCGATCATGCGATCGTCGGTGGGATTCGAGCCGGGATCCGGTTCGGTCACCAGATCCTTGGCGTCGAACTCGCGCGCCTTGACGACGATGAAACACACTTTGTCGGTGGCGATCGACAAATCGGGTCCGGGGTCCGCCGGTCGATCGGATTGGCTCATGCGTAAACGTCCGTACCAACGGCCCCCACGGGCCTGCGTGCTTTCACCCGCGCCTGCCGCACGGGAACGAAATCTAACACTCGTTCATGAGCACCGCGCGCATGGTCTGATCGGGTCCGAGGTCATCGACGCTTTCGATCGACAACAGCTCCGCCAGCCTTCCTCGCGCGCGATTGACGCGGCTTTTGATCGTTCCGATCGGGCAGCCGCAGATCTGCGCCGCCTCCTCATAGGAAAGGCCCGAAGCTCCAACCAGGATCAAGGCTTCGCGCTGATCCGGGGGCAGCTTGGCGAGTGCGCCGGGAAGCTCCTCGAACTCCAGGCGGCCGGCCTGCTCGGGCTGCGATTTGAGGGTCTCCGCATAAGAGCCGTCGTCGTCCTCGACCTCGCGGCGGCGCTTGCGATAGTCGGATCGAAACAGGTTGCGGAGAATCGTGAAGAGCCATGCCGGCATGTTGGTGCCAGGCTCGAACTGGTCGATGTGGGAAAGCGCGCGCAGCAGTGTCTCCTGCACGAGGTCGTCGGCTTTGTCGACGCTTCCGCACAGAGAGATGGCGAAAGCACGCAGGCGCGGGACCGCGCCGAGCATGGCTTCCCGCATCGCGTCGTCGAGCTGGTCGCCCCGGGGCGGGGCCGTCCGGAGTTGAGCCATTCGGCCGGCCTGCACGCGCGGATCGCGCGACGACGGCCTGAGATGCGCGTCCCGCGCGGCCCCACGCTGCTCGCGCGCGTCCCCGGCGTGGAATGCCGCGCGGTGCTTTTTGCCGTTACTCATCGGCGATTCCGAGACCTGGTTGCTGGATTCGCATCGCGCTGTTGGAGGCGGATCACCGAAGTTTGCGGGCAGCTGACGGTCGACGGATCGGTGCGGTCGCTTGCCGCACCCGGCGGGCCAATCCTCCGCGGCGAGACCACGAGGCTTGCTTCGGTTCCGCCGGCGCGAGCCCGAGGCGACCGCGCGAACACTCCTCGGCAAACGCCAAAGCCGGCACCAAGTTCCGGGGAAATCCGTCGCATGCTCCGCATTCCGTTCCGTCCGGTCGCGGCGCGATCGGGCAACCGACCTCGCCCGCCCGGCGTTGTGCGGCAGGATCGCGCCGGAACAGGAGAATTCGATGCCGGATCTGAAGATCGCAAGCGGCGAATGGGTCGTGGTCTGCGACGGGGGCAAGGCGCTCATCCTGGAGAATGCCGGAGACGCTCGGTTCCCCAACCTGCGAACCCGAGAGACCTACGAGCAGAAGCATGCCGCAACCCACGAGCAGGGCAGCGACGTGCCCGGCCGGGCCTTCGCCTCCGTGGGCGGCATGCGCAGCGCGATAGAACAGACCGATTGGCACGATCAATCGGAACGAAATTTTCTCAAAACTCTCGCGAGCCGGCTCGATACCGCCGTTACCGCCGGCGAGGTCGAGAGCCTCATCATGGTGGCGCCGCCCCGGGCGCTGGGAATGATCCGGCAGGCGTATTCGCCGCATCTGCGCGAAGCGATCCGGGCCGAGCTCGAGAAGGACTACGTGAAACTTCCGATCTCCGAGATCGAGACGCACCTGTGCGGGCACGAGCGAAAGCAATGAAGCGCGCCGCTTGACCGCGCTGGCGAGGAGCGTGGCGACAGATCGGAGGAGCCGATGCTCAAGGAGTTCCGGGAATTTGCGTTGCGCGGCAACGTCGTGGACTTGGCGGTCGGTGTCATCATCGGCGCCGCATTCGGCAAGATCGTGGAATCCCTCGTCGGCGATCTCTTCATGCCGGTCGTCGGTGCGGTTTCCGGCGGCCTCGACTTCTCCAATTATTTCGCCGCCCTCTCCGGCCGCGTGAGCGCAACCACACTTGCCGAAGCCAAAAAGCAAGGCGCAGTTCTGGCCTGGGGAAATTTCTTCACCATTGTGATCAACTTCGTGATCATCGCCTGGGTGATGTTCCTGGTCGCGCGGCTGATGAACCGCTTGAAGCGGCTCGAAACGGTCGAGCCGGCCGCCGCGCCGCCTCCATCGCGTCAGGAAGTGCTGCTGACGGAAATTCGCGATCTGCTCAAGAACAGGTCGACCCAATAACCGCCGGCGCCGGCCCGTTCGCCTTCCTGCTCAGCCGACCGGGACGGTGACGAACCGGATATTCTGCCCGGTTTTGACGCGCAGCAGCACCGTGTGCTTCGAGCGACCGCGGGCCTCATTGACTGCGTTGCGCACGTCGCTCGGCGTGTTCACCACCTTTCCGCCGACGTCCAGGATCACGTCGCCGGCTTCGAGGCCGCTGTCCGCGGCGTTCCCGCCGGGGTCGACCTGGGTCACGACCACTCCCTGGTTGCCGGCGCCCGCGACCTTGCGGGCCGGGGCGAGCGACAGCCCGAGGCCGATCTCTTCGCTCGGAGCATTCGGCCGCTCGCTCGGCTGCTGTTTGGATTCGGCGCGGGCCGGCGTGTTCGGAAGCTCGCCGAGCGTCACCGTCAGGGTCTTGGGTTGGCCGCCGCGCACGGTGCCGAGCTTGATCGAGGTCCCGGGCGGCAAGCCAGCGATCTTTCTGGCGAGATCGCGCGAATCCTTCACCGGCTGATCGTCCAGCGAGGTGATGATGTCGCCCGATTTGATTCCGGCTTTGATCGCCGGCGTGCCGGGCTGCGGCTCGGCCACCAGAGCACCTTCGGCTTTCTTGAGCCCGAGGCTTTCGGCGATCTCGGGCGTGACGGTCTGAATCTGCACGCCGAGCCAGCCGCGGGCGACCGATCCTCTCTCCTTGAGCTGCTCCACCACGATCTTCACGGTATCGGCGGGAATTGCGAAAGCGATGCCGATGAAGCCCCCCGACGGCGAGAAAATCGCGGCATTGACCCCGATCACATCGCCCTGCATGTCGAAAGTCGGGCCGCCGGAATTGCCCTTGTTGACCGGCGCATCGATCTGGATGAAATCGTCGAACGATCCCGCACCGATGTCGCGCCCGCGGGCCGAGACGATGCCGGCGGTGACGGTGCCGCCGAGCCCGAACGGATTGCCGATCGCGAGCACCCAATCGCCGACCCGCGGCTCGGTGCTCGAGAATTGGACGTAGGAGAAATCATTGCGGCCGTCCACCTTGATCAGCGCGACGTCGGTCTTCGAATCCGTGCCGATCACCTTGGCCGAGTAGGTCTTGCCGTCGTCCGTCGTGATCTCGAAATTCCGGCCGTTTTCGACCACGTGGTTGTTGGTCACCGCATAGCCATCGGACGAGATGAAGAAACCGGAGCCCAGAGCGGTGCCGAATCGGCGCTTTTGCGGGTTTTGATCCGGAGTTCCGAAGAATTTGTAGAACGGCGAGCCGGGAGGGAACGGAAGCTCCTGGTCGGGCATCTGCGATTGCGTGCTCTCCACCTTCACGCGCACGCCGATCACCGCCGATTTCACCTTTGCGGCGATATCGGCAAAACCGACCGGGTGCGGCGCGCCATGCGCATTGACTTCGGCGGCAAATGCGGGTCCCGGATAGCCGGGGATCGAAATTGCCGCGACGGCGGCAATCGCGAGGGTCAAAGCCGAGGCGCAGCCGAATCGCCGATTGGCCGCGGGAGCGCGAGCCAGCTCGGCACCGGATTTGACCTGGCGAATCATGGGCTGTTCTCCCTCGGAACCGGCACCCGCGATCCCCGAAAATCTCGCCAGCGGCCGTCGCATGACAAAGCAGGCGCTATGCTCGTCCTGAACGTCAGTCGATCCCGAATGGTTCCCCGGCAGCCAAGCCGCGCGCTTCCTCGGCCAGTTCGCCGACCGATATGACGGCTGCAACGGCCGGTGCGCTGCCGGCTCAGATCCGGTGCAGTAGCGCCAGGATCAGAATGATGACAAGAACGAGCCCGATCAGCCCGCTCGGTCCATAACCGCGCCTGTGGTAACCCCATCGCGGAAGCGCACCAACCAGCAGAAAAATCAGAATGATGAGGAGAATGGTGGAGAGCATCGAGATCTCCCGGTGCCGGAGAATCTAATAAACGCGGCGCGCGCAGGACTGTTCCCTTCGCCTGACGCCAGCCCGCAGCTCTCAATCCCGGCCGTCGTACCAAATTCGCCAGATGCTGCCGTTGCCGTCCTCGGTCACGAGCAGCGAGCCGTCGCGCGCCATCGCGACGCCGACGGGACGGCCCCACACGTTCCTGTCGTTGGCCACGAACCCAGTCATGAAATCGACGTACTCGCCGGTCGGGATTCCGTTCTGCACCGGCGCCCAGATGACCTTGTATCCGGTGCGTCTGCTGCGGTTCCAGGAACCGTGCTCCGCGGCAAAGATATTGCCGCGATATTCGGCTGGGAATTGCCCGCCATCGTAGAACGTCATCTGCATCGAGGCCGAATGCGATTGCAGCAGCACATCGGGTAGGGTCACCTTGTCCTTGAGGTCCGGGCGCGCGCCGCGATGCCGGGGATCTTCGTTGGCGCCGAGGTAGTACCAAGGCCAACCGTAGAAGCCGCCGTCGCGCACGCGCGTGACATAGTCCGGAACGAGGTCGTCTCCGAGGTCATCCCGCTCGTTGGTGGAGCACCACAATTCGCCGCTCGCGGGATCGACCGCAAGCCCGACGCAATTCCTGATGCCGGCGGCGAACACCCGACCGTGCTTGCCGTCGGGATCGAAGACGAGAACCGCGGCCCGGTCGCTCTCGCGACCCCACGCGGCGCCCAATCCATGCCGCGCTTCCCAATTCTTGATCTCGGCTGCACTGAGCCTCGGCATGGCTTCGGCATCGTTGGATGCGGATCCGACCGAGACGAACATCTGCTTGCCGTTGCGCGAAAAGGCGATGTCGCGCGTCGAATGACCGCGCCCGCGTGGCAGATTCGGGACCACCACGTCCGCATCGCCACGCGCGTTCAAGTCGCCGCTGCGGTAAGGAAAGCGCAGCACCGCGTCGGTGTCGGCGACGTAGAGCCATTCCGGGTCGGCACCGGGAGGATAGAACGCCAGCCCGAACGGTTCGTTGAGCCGCGACGCGAAGGTTTCGATCCGATCGGGCCTGGTTGCGCCCTCCGGAGTGCGCAGCACCCGGATCCGTCCGGCCTGCGTCTCCGCTATGAAAATATCCCCGTTCGGAGCGACGCGCACGATGCGCGGCGCGTCGAGTTCCACCGGCAGGCGCTCGACACGAAAGCCCCGCGGAACTCGCGGAGAGGCGGACGGCGGCCGCGGCACGACCCGCGGGCCATTGCCGGCCGATGGCGTGGCGTAGGGTGCCGGCAAGTCGGCCGATGTGATGCGCCGGCGTACCCCGGGAACATCGGAGCGCCAGTCCCCCATCGCGGCCCTGCCGGTCAGGAGCGCTTGCACCTCTGCGGCAGGCTGGGCGGAAGCGGCAACGGGCGCCATCGCCAGCACAGCCATCACCAGCAGCGGCCACGCGCCCATGTTCGCTTTCCTCACCACTGCCGCAAATTGCGGGAGCACTGTAGCAATTGCAGTTCCTCGGTCCGAGCGGCTGCTCACAGTACCGGGCTCGAACCTCGGTCGAGGAACCCTGCGGGCGACCTGCGGTTTTGCTGGACGGCAGCGGGATCGGCGAGGCGACGCGCAACATGGGCCCTTCGAGCATGGAAGCCGCCGAGATCACCTCGTTGCGCAAGCTTCGCGACGCTGAAGCCCAATGCACGCGCTGTCCGCTCTATCGCAATGCCACGCAGGTCGTTCCCGGGGAGGGCCCGACTTCGGCGGCACTGATGCTGGTCGGCGAGCAGCCGGGAACCGACGAGGACATCGCCGGCAAGCCGTTCGTCGGACCGGCAGGCCGTATGCTGGACCGGGCCCTGGCGGACGCGGGACTCGACCGCAACAAGGTGTTCGTCACCAACGCGGTGAAGCATTTCAAGTTCGAGCTGCGCGGCAAGCGCCGGCTGCACAAGCGGCCGAACGCCTACGAGATCGAACGTTGCCGGTGGTGGAACGATCTCGAGCGCGCGATCGTCAAGCCGGAACTCGTGGTCGCCCTGGGGGCCACCGCCGCCCGCAGCCTGCTCGGTCGCACCGTATCGATCACTTCCGTTCGCGGGAAGATTCTTCAGGCCGGGAACGGCATGCGGTTGGCGGTGACCATCCATCCTTCGTATCTGCTGCGCATCATCGAACGCCAGGACAATGAGCAGGAATATAGGCGTTTTGTCGGAGACCTGCGCATGTGCAAGCAGGCGCTCCGGGACGCCGCGTGATCGGCGCGTTGTTCGCTGTTATTTCGGCTTGACGCTCGGGTCGCCGCCCGGACTGCCCGGCGGCGGAATGACCGGCATCTTGCCGGAATCGTCGGGCGGCTTTTTCTGCAACCCGGGATCGACATTCTCGGGCGGCTTGATCACGCCTTCGGATCGCTTCAGCTGTTCGCTGAGATTGCCGGACGGTCCGGAATCGGTAGACGGCTGTTTGCCGCGCTCGGCCGCGGATCCCGGAGGTTCGGCCGCATAGGCCACCGGCGGGATCGGCAGCCAATACACGGCCGCAACCGCAAGCGTCACACACCGCAGGCCCCGGTCCCTTCCTGCTCGAGTACCCGGCGCGGCGGGCGATCTCGCCATGAAGAATCTCCTTAAGAATCTCCTTCGAAGAGTCTCCTTCGGCGCGGATGCACTCATCCGCATATCCAAACGCCGGCGCGCGTATGAAGTTCCACGCCCCGCTTGCGGCCGCGACGACCGCACCGGCTCGTGACCTGATTGTGAGACAGCAGCCGGTATGCCGATCCAGGAACCCCGAGGTAAGTGCCGCGTTGGAACACAGAGGTACTGCCATGACACTGCGGTCGATCGCACTTGTTGGTTCGGTTGGGGCGTTGTTGGCGATCGGTTCGCTCGCATCCGCGCATGATCTTTGGATCAACCGTGGCGGCTTTCGAAACGCCGCGGGCGAATGGTGCTGCGGAGCGGGCGACTGCTTCACCGTACCCGGTGAAAAGGTCTCCATGAACGGCATCGGCTACATACTCAAGGAGTATGACAACGAGCTCGTGCCGTTCAGCGAAACGCAGCCCAGCCCGGACGGGGCGTACTGGCGCTGCAAACGCGCGGATGGAAGCCGCCGCTGCTTTTTCGCGCCGCCGCCCAGTACGTGAGAGAGGTCGTATCGTGCGACGATTCGGCAGGCGGAAGCGAAGCCGAATGAGAGCCGCTTTACCCTAGAGCCTCTGTGTGATCCGCAACGGGCCGCGTTCGCGGCAGGCGATGCGGCGCGGCCCTCGAGCACTGGGATCAGGTGCAGAGCGGATACATCGCCATCAATTCATTGCCGCGAAGAAAAATCATGCGCGGCGTGAGGCCGCCATTCCGTTTGATCCAAGTGCGGATCGTTTGCGGGTAGTTGCGCCAAAGCACGCTGGTCCACGTCGGACTCTCGACTTGATTGCCTTGGCCGTCGAACACCCAAGCCGCATGGAACCCGAGACTTGCGCGCTCGGTCACGCAGATCCGGCTGCGCGGTATGGTTCCCAACAGCAGCGTGCAGGCCGAGTTGCAGGTTCCGTCGACGATGATGCGCTCGCCGGAATTCCGGAGCTTCGCGAATCTTTGGAGATATCTGTCGATCCGACCCCCGGGATCGTCGTGAATTCGAATCGTTGCTGAAGCCGATGTAATGCCCAGCAACATAAGTAGCGCGCCGAGCAAAGCGCCCAACTTCATCGTCAACCCCTTCCCTTCCGGAGCCTGCTGCGCCCCGCTCTTTTGGTGCGCGTCGTGTCCTTTGGCCGACAAGACGAGCAACTTTATGATCGTTGACCAGCAGACCGTGTTGATTTCATGGCCAGATTCTGCCCTTTTGCGCAAGCCGAGCGGCTGCAGATTCCTGTGGTTTTCGTTTCCCCAAGCGCCGCTTGGGTGGCGTTGAGGTATGAAGCAACCACCGTGTGCCCGGGGCGAAAACGAGCGGCGACGCCGGACGCCCTGTCACACTTCGGCGTCGATCCGACCTCCGGCTCAAGCCGGATGGCTATGCGAGCATTCATAGCGGGGTTGCTTTTGCAACGAACGTGCCAATTTCGGGCAGCAACCGGCCATGCGCCGGTCCGGCACGGCGTGCGGCGAATTTTGCTTGCAGATGAACGATTTGGCGCGGCCGGCGTTATCGCTACATCAGTCCTTGCTCTTCAGCGACAGGAACAATCGCGATGCCTCGTGCCCAATATTTCGTCACCAAGCGCAATGGCGAGTGGAAAATACGCGCCGGCTATCGCTACTCGGGTCCGTATCCAACCAAGAGGGAAGCCCTGCAGGTGGCAATCGACTTTGCCGAGCGCGACGGTCAAGCCGGCCGCGAGGCTCAGGTGCTGGTGCAGGGCGAGGATCGTCTGTTTCGCCCGGCCTGGACCTATGGACGTGATGCCTATCCCATCGACGCGCGAGGATCCGGTTCTAAGCTGACGGCCGGCGCCGCGGCGAAGTCCGGGTAGACCGGAGCCGGCTCGGGACGCCGCAATGCCGTCAGCGGCGCGCATTTGCGGCCTGCCGATCCGGCCCAAGAGGCTCGTGGGCGCCCGAGTTTCCCTGCCGGGGCAGGCTCACCCCGAGCAATTGCCGCCCGGCAGTACCCGTTTGGCTCTCCTATTCTCAATTCGGTTTCGTCATGCCGATTATTCCCGGCATGGGAACTCCGGTTTCGGCGCGCAATGCGTTTGGTGCTACACTCGACCGCACCATCGATCAAACGGGGGCATCCATGTCGGCGCTGTCGATCCTGATCGGCGTTCTGATCACGTTCGTCGTGGTCCTTCTCGTGCTTTACCTCGTGAACCTGCTTCCCATCGAGGGCCGGCTCAAGCAGATCCTGCGAGTGATCGTGATCATCCTCGGCATATTGTCGCTGGTGCGCTACCTCGGGGTCGGCTTCTGAAAATCGTTGCATACGGCCATCGACGCCACGGGCCCCCAACGGCTTCGGCCCACGGCAAGTTCGGGCTTCGAGAATTCAGTGAGGTTAAATCGCGGTGAGTTCCGCGCGGCGGCGGGGTGGCGGCTCGACGCTGACATCCGGCGCCAGCCCGAACCGCGACGTCCGCGGCGAGGCGGTGAGCGCCGACACGAAGTTGTTCATCCACACCTTGAGCGAGGAAGACCGCAGCGTATCCATCATGGCGCCCCAGCGTTCCCGGCGCTCGTCGTGCGCCATCGCCAGCCCGCTTGAGATCGCTCGCGCGACCGCGTCGATATCGTGGGGATTGACCAGCAGCGCGGTATCGAGCTGCCTGGCGGCGCCGGCGAATTTCGAAAGCACCAGCACGCCGGGGTCGAGCGGGTTTTGTGCCGCCACGTATTCCTTCGCGACCAGGTTCATGCCGTCGTTCAAGGAGGTCACGAGGCCGACGCGCGCGGTGCGATAGAAGCCCGCCAATTTCGTTTGCGACAGGCCCTTGTTTAAGTATCGGATCGGAATCCAATCGACCTCGGAATGACGCCCGTTGATGTCGCCGACGAGCGCCGCAAGCTCCGACTGGAGCTGTCGATAAGCGTCGATCTGCGCGCGCGAGGGCACCGCGATCTGCAGCAGCGTGACTGCCCGTTTCAGCCCGGGCTGGAACTGGAGCATGCGATCGAAAGCCCGCAAGCGGTTCGGCAAGCCTTTGGAATAATCGACCCGATCGACCCCGATCACCAGCCGGGCGCCCTGCAAGCTGGAGCGCAGCCGCGACACCTCCGGACGTGCCGCGGATTTGACCGCACGCTCGGCGAAGCTCTCGACGTCGATCCCGATCGGGAACGTGCCGAGCCGGGTGACGCCCTGCTGGGTGGTAAATGAATCCGTGCCGGTCAAGCCCAGCTCCTGCTGGAGGTAATCGGCGAAATTCGCCAGGTCCTCCTCGGTCTGGAACCCGATCAGGTCGTAGCAGAGCATGGCCCGCACCAGCTCGCGATGATGCGGAAGGCTCACCATTGTGTTGCGGACAGGGAACGGGGTATGGAGGAAGAAGCCGACCGGCTGATCGATGCCCAGGCGCCGCAATTCGCTGCCGAGCGTCAGGTAATGGTAATCGTGGATCCAGAACATGGCGTCGGGCCGAGCGAAGCGCAGCACGGCGCGCGCCATCAGCGAGTTTATCTCGCGGTATGCGGCGTATTGCTCGACATCGGTGCGGATCAGGTCGGTGCGCGAGTGCAGGACCGGCCACAGCGCCGAATTGGCAAAGCCTTCGTAGAATTTCTGATAAGCCTCGCGCGGCAAGTCGATGGTCGCGACCGCGCCGGTGCCGAGCGCCTCGACCTTCGCGAAGGACTCCTTGTCCGCCGGATCCATGAAGCGGCCGCTCGAGCCGACCCAGATCGCTCCGGAAGTCCTGACTGCGGGGAGTAGCGCGGCTGCCAATCCGCCTTCCATGGGTTCGTCCGCTTTCGGACACGCGACGCGATTGGAGACGATGACCAGCCTCATTGCTAACCTCCCGATCCAGGCGAGGGTAGTAACGCTTCAACCCTGCCCCGGTTCCGGATCTGTACGCGCGCTTTGTGCGCATTCGGGGGCGAATCGGGGACTAAACCCTGCGGGCGGACCGCGGCCGCAATTGCAAGATCGATCTCTCCGGAACCGTCCTTTCGGTTGCGCGTTGTCGCTGCGCACGCTGGCGCGAAAATTCATTCTTCCAGCAAAAACGGCGCGCTTTCTCGGCAATGTCGCTGAAAAAGCCGGCGTTGCGGACCCGGGATGCATCGGATCATGTGGCGAATCGGCCTGGCCCTGGCGGCGTTCCTGGCATTTGCCGTTCCCTCCGCCGAGGCTGCGCATCCCAATCGCGCAAAGTGCGCCGACCGAGATTCCGTGCTCTGCAGCCTTTACCGCGTCAGCCCCGGCTACTCCGGACAGAAGGTCTCCCGGTCGCGCACACATCGGCTCGGCGCGAAATCGCGAATCGCCGCCGATCCGGCAACGAACCCGAGCCCCGGCCAGGCCACCGGCCTGAGCGGAGCAAAGCCGATCGCCGGCGCGGCACCCGTCAAGTTGCTGGCGGCGCGGAACTTCGATCCGCTGGCGAGCGGAACCGACTCCGGCGAACTGACGGCACCGCCGCGGGTAGAAAGCGCGGCAAGTCCATGGCTCAAGCCGCTCCTCATCGCGCTCGCCGGCGGGGGAATCCTATCGCTGTTCCTGGCGAAAGCGGCCGACATATGAGCGGCACGAGCCGTAGTCGGGAGGAACAGCGGGCTCGGAGCGCGCAGGGCGGAATCGTCGAAACCGACATTCCGGCGCGGCTCGATCGGCTTCCATGGGGGCGGTTCCACACCCTCGTCGTCGTGGCGCTCGGCGTCACCTGGATCCTGGATGGGCTGGAAGTCACGCTGACCGGGGCGATCTCCGGCGCGCTCAAGACCAGCCCCGTGCTGCATTTCAGCAATACCGAGGTCGGACTGACGAGCAGCTTCTACCTGGTCGGCGCGGTGCTCGGCGCGGTGTTCTTCGGCTGGCTCACGGACCGACTCGGGCGCAGGAAGCTGTTCTTCATCACGCTCGCCCTCTATCTCACGGCCACGGCGGCGACCGCCCTCTCCTGGGACGTGGCAAGCTTCGCTTTCTTCCGCTTCATGACCGGCGCCGGCATCGGCGGCGAGTATACGGCCATCAACTCCACCATCCAGGAGCTCACTCCCGCCCGGGTCCGCGGATTCACCGATCTGGTCATCAATGGCAGCTTCTGGATCGGAGCGGCCATGGGTGCGGCCGGTTCCATCGTTCTGCTCGACCCCGCCATCATCGACCCCGAGCTCGGCTGGCGCGTCGCGTTTCTCATCGGCGCCTCGCTCGCGTTCGTCATCCTGTTCATGCGCATGTGGATTCCGGAGAGCCCGCGCTGGCTGATGACGCATGGGCAAGCCGACCGCGCCGAGGCCGTGATCGCCGGTATCGAAGAGGGATTCCGCGCGCGGGGTTGCGCGCTGCCGCCGCCGCAGGCGTCCCCGGTGCGGCTGCGCGCCCGGCACCACACGCCGTTGCGCGAGGTCGCCCTGACCTTGTTCCAGCTCCACCGCCAGCGCGCGCTGGTCGGCCTGAGCCTGATGGCCGCCCAGGCGTTTTTCTACAACGCGATCTTCTTCACCTATGCGCTGGTGCTGACCGACTTTTTTGGCATCGCCACCGACGCCGTCGGTTGGTACCTGCTGCCGTTCGCGGCCGGGAATTTCCTGGGTCCGCTGCTGCTCGGCCGCCTGTTCGATACGGTCGGACGCAAGCCAATGATCGGTTTTACCTACGCGCTCTCCGGCATCCTGCTCGCCGCCAGCGGTTATCTGTTCATGCAGGGCGTGCTTTCGGCGCAGATGCAAACGGTAGCCTGGACGGTGATCTTTTTCTTCGCCTCGGCGGCAGCGAGTGCCGCATATCTCACCGTCAGCGAGACCTTTCCGCTCGAAATCCGCGCGCTCGCCATCGCGTGCTTCTATGCACTCGGCACCGCCATCGGCGGCATCGCCGGACCGCTGCTGTTCGGAGCTCTGATCGATACCGGCTCGCGGGCCAGCATTTTCGCCGGCTATCTGTTGGGATCCGCACTGATGATCGCCGCCGCCGTCATCGAGGTGCGCTGGGGCATTGCGGCAGAGCGCAGGCCGCTCGAGACGGTGGCGCGGCCGCTGGCGTTCGTGGAATGAGCGGGTCGTTGGCGGCGGTCCGGCAAGGCGCCGAACCATGGTCCGGCTTGACCGCGGGCACGCCGCACGAGTACATGCCCGCTTTCCGATCGAGCGACGCGCAGGCAATTGCGGCACACAGACCTCGATGTGCCAGGCGCCGGCGCGCTTTGCTGCGAATCCCGCGCTGAGGGAAGCTCCGTTTGTCGCCGAGAGCCAGCAATCCTGCCATGACGGAGATCGTGCCGGGGCTTCCCGCCCCTCCCGCCGAGCTCGCCTTCCTGCTCGACATCGACGGGACGATCCTCGATATCGCCGCCACGCCGCCCCAGGTCCGCGTCCCCAACAGCCTGCGGGAAACCTTGGCGCGGCTCGACCGGCTCAGCGGCGAGGCACTGGCGCTGGTGAGCGGCCGCTCGCTCCAAGATATCGACCGCGTCTTCGCCCCGCTGCGCTTGGCTGCCATCGGCGGTCACGGCGCCGAATTGCGTCCGGCCAAGCGCGAAGCTCCGATCGTGGGCCGTGCCGCTCCGCTTCCCGCCAAGCTCAGGCGCCGGCTCGCCGGCATCGCGGCGCTGGGAACCGGCATCATCGTCGAGGACAAGGGCTATTCGCTGGCGCTGCACTATCGTCTCGCGCCGAAACTCAAGGATGCCGTCGAGAATGCGGTTGCGGAGATCTGCGCAAATGGGCCGGTCGGCACGCTCGACGTG
>WNFX01008173.1_pt1 | contig 19088 bp, 18 predicted proteins | sample 5400111 | NCBI WGS metagenome assembly WNFX01 (sample SAMN13153363, study PRJNA577476) | soil metagenome | isolation source: 40 cm soil or saprolite under grassland replicate 1 | place: USA:California | collected 2016-06-15 | reverse complement strand
GGCCGCGCATTGAGGCGCGCTGCTTGTTGCGCCCGGTGGCTTCGATCTCCCGCGGCGTATCCGGCGGGCTCTCGGTCAAGAGGCAATGCAGCAGGAACACGTCGAGAAAGCGCACCGTGTCCGCGGTGATGCCGATCGGCGAGAAGGGATCGAGGTCCATCGCGCGCACTTCGACGTACTCGACGCCGCGCTCGCGCAGCGCGTGCAGCGGCCGCTCTCCCGGGTGGATGACGCGCTTGGGGCGGACGGTGCTGTAGAACTCGTTCTCGATCTGCAGGAGGCTCGTGGCGAGCTGCTTGTAGCTGTCCACGCCTCCGCCGGCGGCGCGGCCGTCGCGGATGCCGATCGCCTGGTAGGGCGGGTAGGGTTTGGTGAGCACGTCGTCGAGGCAGGCGGCGTAGCTCTCCAGGCTGTTGTAGCTCACGAGGAGCTTGTCCTGGGCGTCGCTGAGATACCCCAGGCGCCCCATGCGCAGCGAGGTCGCGTGCGGCAGGCACAGCGTCCCGGGCGCGAGCTCGCGCAGCTCGTGCTTGCGGCCCGCGACGAAGCTCGCGCACACCGCGGGCGATGCGCCGAATAGGTAGAGCAGCAGCCACGCGTGCCGCCTGAAATTGCGGAGGAGCGCGAAGTAGCCTTCGTTCGGGCCGCGAAGGCCCGGCAGCGGCCAGGCGGACTCGGGGAGCGACCAGTTGTAGTGCAGGCCCGCGATCATCTGCATGCGACGGCCGTAGCGGTGCGAGAGCCCGATGCGGTACACAGTCTGCATGCTCGCGCCCCACAGCACTTCGTCGCCGATGTTGCGGTAGACGAACCCGTGGATGCGCTTCAGCTCCTCCAGGCATGCGTCCACGCTCGTATGAACGCCGGTGATCAGCTCGAGCAGCGACTCGCTGAAGTCGGTCGTGATGTGCGGGTGCTTGAGCGCCGAGCCGAGCGCCTTCGGGTGCGGCGTGAGCGCGAGCGCGCCGTCGGGCCGCACGCGCAGGGATTCCTTTTCGATGCCGCGCTGCAGGCCCGTCAGGACCGCGGGCGCGAGCGCGCGCAGGCGTTCCTTGAAATTGCCCGGGGCGTTCATCGAGGGAGCCGCCGGCTAATCGGGTCGAACGCGCTTGCGCCGGCTCACGATGCCGGCGAGGAGGACCGCGATCAGCCCGGTGACGAATATCCCGTCGAAGGTTCCCGCGCCGCCGATCGACATGACCGGCGCGCCGAGGCCCCGTATGTTGCCGAGGTTCATCAGGTCCGCTCCGATCAGGGTGCCCAGGCTTCCGCACGCGTAGGCGAGCGGCGCGGCGTACTGGCGCGACAGGAGCAACGCGACGATCGCGGCGATGACGGGCGGGTAGAAAACCGGGATGGCGATCCCCAGGCCCTGGACCGGCTCGGCGAGCACATAGCAGGCGAGGGAGACGATCGCGATACCCCAGGCCGCCATCCGATACAGGCCGTTCTTCACGATCAGGATCAGCGACACGAGGACCGGAATGATCGCTCCGCCGACGTTCACCGCCAGGATGGTTCCAGGCCAGGTTTCCACGGTCGGGATCACGTAGGGAACGCCGTAGAACGGGATCTCCTGGAGCTGGGTCATCTGCTCCGGGGAGAACCGCATGATCGGCAGGTTGATGTAGCTCCCGGCGAGCGAGGCGAAGAGCCAGGTGAAAAAGTACCTCGGCGCGATGCCGAGCTGGGCGTAGGCGAATTGCAGCACCCGGAGTACGACGAGGAACGACAGGGCCGTCAGAACCCCCAGCCATGCGAGCAAAAACGGCAGCGTGAGCGGGTAGTAGTGGATTCCGAGAGGGTGCATTGCGGCAGGAAGAGCGACGGCCGGGGGGGTTGGGTTCCGACCCGGATTATCGCATCCAAAAGGCCGCGCGGGCGCTACTTGCCCCTGCCGTGTCCCGACACTTCCGCGCCCGCATCGGCGGGGAGCGCGGCGTGGAAGAAGAGCGACACCGCGGAAAGCAGCGCGATCGCGATGAACGCCGGCGGAAAATCGGCGACCACGACGTCGGCGTGCCCCTGCGCGAGGCCGGCGACCTGCAGCGCGTAGGCGCCGATCGCCACGCCCAGACTCTGCGCGAGGCGCTGCGCCATGCTGGCGATGCTGGACGCCTGGCTCATGGTCTCTCGCGTCACCTCGGCGAACGAGATCGCCTGCAGCGAAGTGAACTGCAGCGAGCGCAGGCAGCCGGAGGCGAGCAGCACCAGGAAGATCACGAGATGCGGCGTCGCCGCGGTGAACAGGCCGTATGCGCCCACGGCGGCGGAGGCGACGAGGGCGTTGACCGTGAGCACCTTGCGGAATCCGAATCGCCTGAGGATGATCGTGGTCAGCGTCTTCATGAACATCGCGCCGACGGCGGTCGCGCAGGTGAGCAGTCCCGATTGCAGCGGATTCATCCCGAAGCCGAGCTGCAGCAGGAGCGGCAGCAGGAACGGCGTCGCGCCGACGCCGATGCGGAACAGGCTCCCGGCGAGGACGCCCGTGTGGAAGGTCGGCAGCTTCAGGAGCGACAGGTCGATCACCGGATGCGCCGTGCGCCGCGCGTGCCAGGGATAGGCAGCGAGCGCGAGCGCGCCCAGGACGATGCAGGCTGCGGTGATTTTTCCGGGCAGGAGATGGCCGCCGAGGGAGGACAGTCCCAGCATCAGCACCGACAGCCCGACCCCCGTGAGCGCGAAGCCGGCGAGGTCGAGCGCCGGCATTTCGGGCTCCTTCACGTTCGGGATATGGCGCAGCACGAGGCAGAGCCCCAGCACGCCGATCGGCAGGTTGATCAGGAAGATCCAGCGCCAGTGAAAGTAGAGCGTGATCGCGCCGCCCAGCGCCGGCCCGGTCACGGGCCCCAGCAACGCGGGAATGGTGAGGTAGTTGAGCGCGGCGAGGAGCTCGTCCTTGGGCACGGCGCGCAGCAGGACGAGGCGCCCCACCGGCACCATCATCGCCCCGCCGATTCCCTGCAGGAAGCGCGCGGCGACGAACGCCGCGAGCGTGCTCGACGCGGCGCACGACAGCGACCCGGTGACGAACACGACGATGGCGCTCGCGAACACGGTGCGCGAGCCGATACGGTCGGCCACCCAGCCGCTGATCGGGATGAAGACCGCCAGGCCGACGAGATAGGAAGTCAGCGCGAGCTTGAGCGCGAGCGGGCTCTCGCCGATGTCGAGCGCGATGGCCGGGAGCGAAGTCGCGATCACCGTCGAGTCCATGTTCTCCATGAACAGGGCGCAGGCGACGATGAGGGGAATGAGGACGGCGCGCTGCACAGCGCGTATTTTGAGGCAAGTGCGCGGCCCGGGAGCGGTTCCGGGGTCACGGCGGCCTTCCGACTCGCGTAGAATCCGCGCTGACGTGGACTCCACCGGGCCTTACGACCTGCTGATCGTCGGCGGCGGCATCAACGGCGCGGGCATCGCGCGCGACGCCGCGGGGCGCGGCCTGAAGGTGCTGCTCGCCGAGCAGGACGATCTCGCCTCGGGGACTTCGTCGGCCTCGACCAAGCTTATCCACGGCGGCCTGCGGTATCTCGAGTACTTCGAATTCCGGCTCGTCGCCGAGGCGCTCGCCGAGCGCGAGACGCTGCTCCGGATCGCGCCGCACATCGTCTGGCCGATGGAGTTCGTGCTCCCCCACGAGTCGCACCTGCGGCCGGCGTGGATGATCCGCGCCGGGCTGTTCCTCTACGATCATCTCGGGCACCGCCTGCTCGGCTTCGGCACGAGGAGCTCGCTGCCGGGATCGAAGAGCGTGCGGCTCGCGCTGCACGGCTACGGGGCGGGCCTGAAGCCCGAGTTCGAGCGCGGCTTTTCCTATTACGACTGCTGGGTGGACGATGCGCGCCTGGTGGCGCTCAACGCGCGCTCGGCGGCGGCGCACGGCGCGACCATCCTCACGCGCACCCGGCTCGCTTCGGCGCGGCGCGAAAACGACCACTGGATCGCAACGCTGGAGGGCAGGCCCGGCGGAAGGCGCGAGGTGCGCGCGGGCGCGATCGTGAACGCCGCCGGCCCCTGGGTGAGGCAGGTGCTCGACGAGGCGCTCAGGATCAGGCTTTCCGCGTCGGTGCGCCTGGTGAAGGGCAGCCACATCGTGGTGCCGCGCATCCACGAGGAGCACCACGCCTTCATCCTGCAGAACCCGGACCGGCGCGTGATCTTCCTCATTCCCTACGAGCGGCAGTTCACGCTCGTCGGCACCACCGAAGTCCCGGTCCAGCGCGACGAGTACCAGGCGCGGATCTCGCGCAAGGAGATCGGCTACCTCTGCGAGGCGGCGAGCCGCTACGCCGCGAAGCCCATCACTCCCGGCATGGTGGTGTGGAGCTACTCGGGCGTGCGCCCGCTCTACGACGACGGCAGCGAAAACCCGAGCGCGGTGACGCGCGACTACCATCTGATGCTCGACACGGGAGCGCAGGCGGGCGCAGCGCCGGTGCTCTCGGTGTTCGGCGGGAAAATCACGACTTACCGCAGGCTCGCCGAGCACGCGATGGAAAAGCTCTCGGCGCGTTTCCCCGCGAAGCCCGCCTGGACGCACAGGGAACCGCTCCCCGGCGGGGATCTGGGCGGGAAGAGCTTCCGGGGGCTGCTCCTCGAATACCGCAGGCGCTTTCCGCGCCTGCCCAAGCTCTGGGTCGCGCGGCTGCTGCGCCGGCACGGCGCGCTCGCCGCGGAGATCATCGGGGACGCGCGCGAGGAGCGCGGGCTCGGCCGCAATTTCGGCGGCGGCCTCTACGAGCGCGAGCTCGAATACCTTGTGAAGAACGAGTGGGTGCGCGAGGCCGAGGACGCCCTGTGGCGGCGCACGAAGTGCGGACTGCACATGAACGCGGCGCAGCAGGCGCGGGTGCGCGACTGGCTGGAAAAGCGGGTGTGAGGCCTTACGCGACGTACCAGAAGTAGTAGGTGGTGAAACCGAGAAGCGCGGTGGCCCAGTATCCCGCGAGCGTCGCGCGCATCAGGTTCTTCCACCAGGGGACGTGCAGGCTGCGCGGCAGGACGTCGTTCATCTGCAGCACGATCCACAGGCCGGCGAGCGCGGTCAGCGTTCCGACCGCCGCGTGCAGCCAGGTCACGCCGGCGCGCCAGCTCGCGAGATCGCGCGCGCTCGACACGTTCACCTCGTGCAGGGAGCCCGCCATGACGAGCGCGATGAGCCCGATGTTGAGTATCACCCAGGTCGTCTGGTTCACCTGGTGCGCCTCGATGTTGCCGCGCCGCGCGAGCAGGAATCCGTAGCTCAGGCCGGCGACGAGGAAGATCTCGAGGATCAGGTTCGCGTCTGCGATCAGCGGCCCCAGGCCGAGGAAGCCGCGCGCGCCTTCCAGACCCGTCATGGAGATCCCGGCGACCCACGCGAGCGAGCCCGCGACCATGACGACGGCAGTGATGGTTGCGGAACGTCTCTTGCCCGGTGCGGCCACGGCTCCTCTCCCTCGAGGCGCGCTCAGATTACGCCATCCGCGCGAAGCTTTGCTATCTCGGCGTCGCCGAGCTCGAGCACCCCGCGCAGGATCTCGTCGGTGTGCTGGCCGAGCGTCGGCGGCGGAAGCTCGTGCTCGGCCGGCGTCCCGGAAAAGCGCATCGGGCTGCGCACCAGCGACACCTTGCCCGCGGTCGGGTGCGGCAGCTCGATTTTCAGTCCGCGCGCGATCGCCTGCGGCTCCCGGAAAACCTGGTCGATCGCGTTGATCGGGCCGTTCGGCACGCCCGCCGCCTCGAGCGCCTCGACCCAGTGGCGCGTGGGGCGCTTCGCGACGATCGCGGCGAGCATCTCCGTCAGCTCGTCGCGGTTCTCGACGCGCTTGCCGTTGGTGGCGAAGCGCGGGTCGTCCGCGAGATGCGCGCAGTTTGCGACCTCGCAGAGCTTGCGGAACTGGCCGTCGTTGCCGCAGGCGACGATCATGTCGCCGTCGGCGGTCTTGAAAGTCTGGTAGGGCACGATGTTCGGATGCGCGTTGCCCAGGCGCCCGGGGGCTGCGCCGGTCGCGAGATAGTTCGCGCCCTGATTGGCGAGTATGGCCACGGTCGAATCGAGCAACGCGAGATCGAGGTGCTGGCCGCGGCCGGTTTCGGCGCGGTGCGCGAGCGCGGCGCACACGGCGACCGCCGCGTACATCCCGGTGATGATGTCGGAGATCGGGATTCCCGCCTTCTGCGGGCCGCCGCCGGGAAGATCGTCGCGCTCCCCGGTGATGCTCATCATGCCGCTCATGCCCTGGATCATGAAATCGTACCCGGGCCGCCCGCGCCAGGGGCCGGTCTGGCCGAACCCGGTCACCGAGCAGTAGATGAGCCGCGGATTGATTTTCCCGAGGTCGTCGTAGCCGAGCCCGTAGCGGGCGAGATCGCCGAACTTGTAGTTCTCGAGCAGCACGTCGCTCTTTGCCGCGAGCCCGCGCACGATCCTCTGGCCCTCGGGCTTCGAGAGATCGACCGTGATCGATTTCTTGCCGCGATTGGCGCAGGCGAAATAAGCGGATTCGGCCGTGTCCCTGCCGCCCGCGTCCTTCAGCCACGGCGGGCCGAAGGCGCGCGAGTCGTCGCCCGTCTTCGGGCGCTCGACCTTCAAGACCTCGGCGCCGAGGTCGGCGAGGACCTGCCCGGCCCACGGCCCGGCGAGCACGCGAGAGAGATCGAGGACGCGGATATGCGACAGCGGTCCCGCCATGAATGAAAATCCCAAAGGCCGAAGAAGAATGGAGCGGCGTATTTTATCCGAAAGCCCCGCGCCGGCTGCCCGGGACGCTACAATGGCGGCGGAAATCACGGAACACCCGATGCGATTTCTCTCGTGGAAAACGGCTTGCGCCGCCGCGCTGTCGGCGCCGCTCCTCGCGCTCGCGCAGCAGCCCTCCGACTACGCGAGGGAGAAGCGCTGGGCCGGCGAGGTCGTTCCGTCGATCGTCGTCGGTGAAGCGGTGTGGCTCGAGGCGCCGAGAACGGAAAAATTCCTCGGCATCTACACCGAGGCGAAAAACGCGAAGGGCGCGATCGTGCTCGCGCACGGCCTGGGCGTGCATCCCGATTACGGCCTGATCGGCGAGCTGCGCGCGCGGCTGGCGGACGCGGGCTACACGACGCTCTCGATCCAGATGCCGGTTCTCGCCGCGGATGCTCCCGCGGCGCGCTACCCGGTGCTGTTCTGGGAGGCGGACGCCCGGTTCGCGGGCGCCGTGTCCTATCTGTGGCGCAAGGGCCAGCGCAGGGTCGTGCTCCTGTCGCACAGCATGGGCTCGCGCATGGCGAACCACTACATTTCCTCGCATCCCCAGGTTCCGCTCGCGGGCTGGATCTCGCTCTCGATCTCGAGCGGCGAGTTCGCGCCTTTGAAGCGGGTGAAATTTCCGGTGTACGACGTGTACGCCGAAAAAGACTACGACGTCGTGCTCCAGGGCGCGCAGAAACGCGCGGCGCTGCTCAAGCGCGTTCGCGGCTCGAGCCAGACCATGATGTTCGCGACCGACCACTTTTTCGCGAAGCGCGAAAAAGAGCTCGTGGCGCTGATCCGGCTGCTGCTCGAGGGCGAGAAGAGATGAAAAGCCCCGGGCTGCCCGCGCGCGCCCCGCGGGGGCGCTCCGCGCCAAAAGCCTGCGGCAGGATGCCCTAGCCGGCCCTTTTGCGCGCCTGCATGCTGCGTTGCATCCAACACGGTGGAAAAACTCTTTCGCCAAGCCGCCCGTGCAAGGCCCAAAACCTGACCCGGGTCAATTGCGATTCCCCGGGGTAAGCGGCTAAACTCATCGGCCGAGCAAGACTCCTGCTGGCGGGGGCGTCGGGGCATCGCGTCGGATGGCTAATCCTGGAGGAGGCACGCATGATGAAATCCAAGTGTATGGACGTGATGGCGGGGCTTGCGGCGGCTGCGCTCGCCGGGTCCGCCCTGGCTGCGCCGACCGTATTGCGCGCCTCGCACCAGTTCCCCGGCGGACGGGGCGACGTGCGCGACGAGATGGTGCAGATCATCGCGCGCGACGCCAAGGCGGCGGGGGTGGACCTGGAAGTGCAGGTCTATCCGGGCGCGTCGCTGTTCAAGCCGAACGAGCAGTGGAACGCGCTCGTCAACGGCCAGCTCGACATCTCGTCCTTCCCGCTCGATTACGCGAGCGGCAAGGTGCGCGCCTTCGGCGCGACGCTGATGCCGGGCCTGGTGCGCAGCCACGAGCGCGCGGCGCGGCTGAACAATTCGCGGTTCATGAAGGACATCAAGGCGCAGATCGAGAAGGCGGGCGTCATCGTGCTCGCTGACGCGTGGCTCGCGGGCGCCATCGCTTCGAAGAGAGCCTGCATCCGCAGGCCCGCAGACATCAAGGGCCTCAAGGTGCGCTCGGCCGGCCCGACTTTCGCCGCCATGTGGCAGGCGGCGGGCGCCTCGATCGTCTCGATTCCGTCGAACGAGGTCTACAACGCGCTGCAGACCGGCGTCGCCGATGCGACCGACACCAGCTCGGGGAGCTTCGTTTCCTTCCGCATCTACGAGCAGGTGAAGTGCCTTACCGCGCCGGGGGACAACGCGCTGTGGTTCATGTACGAGCCGGTGCTCATGTCGAAGAAGAGCTTCTCGCGGTTGAACAAGGGCCAGCAAAAAGTGCTCCGCGCCGCAGGCAAGAAATCGGAAGCCTACTTCGCCAGGGAAGCGAAGGGGCTGGACGACGAGATGGTCAGGACCTTCAGGGACCACAAGGTCGAAGTCGTGACGCTGACCCGGGCGGAGTACGACCAGTGGATCAAGGTCGCGCGGCAAAGCTCCTATGAAGAGTTCGCCAAGGAAGTCCCGAACGGCAAGAAGCTGATCGACGCGGCGCTGAGCGTCAAGTAGTGCGCACGTCTCTCGGGCGGGCGCGGCGCGCGGCCCGCCCCCTCTCAAGCGGAGGAGACCGGCCCTGAGCCGGCACCGATGCAGCGTTTCGTCCGCGCCGTCCGCCTGATCTCGCAGCTGTGCGGCTTCGTCGCCGCCGGCCTGATCGCCGCCGGCGTCCTCGTCGTGTGCCACATGGTGTTCGTGCGCTACGTGCTCAACCACAATACCATCTGGCAGACCGATTTCACGACGTATTGCCTGATCGCCGCCACGTTCATCGGCAGCCCCTACGTCCTCATGACGCGCGGGCACGTGAACGTCGACGTGCTGCCGCACTACCTTCCACTTCTGGCAGGAAGCCTGGAACAACAAGTGGGTCTCGGACACGATGTGGCGCGCGCGGCTGTGGATTCCGTATTCGTCGATGCCGATCGGGTTGGGGCTCCTGGCGCTGCAGTCGATCGCCGACCTGATCGGCTTGATTTCCGGGCGCGAGCCGCCCTTCGGCATCATTGCGGAGCGAAAGAAGGCATGAGCCCGACCACTCAAGGGCTGCTGGTCCTCGTCGTCACGCTCGCGATGCTGCTCTCGGGCGTTCCGGTGGCGTTCGGGCTGGGCGTGATGTCGATCGGGTTCATCGTCTTTTTCCAGGGCTTCGACGCGCTGCGCGTGGTGGCGGAGACCTTCTACGCGGGGCTGAACGACTTCACCCTGGTGTCGATCCCGATGTTCGTGATGATGGGCGCGGCGATCGGATCCTCGCCCGCGGGGAAGGACCTGTACGAGGCGCTCGACCGCTGGCTCTACCGGCTGCCGGGGGGCCTCGCCATTTCCAATCTCGGCGCCTGCGCGATCTTCGCGGCGCTCACCGGATCGTCGCCGGCGTGCTGCGCGGCGATCGGCAAGATGGGCATTCCCGAGATGCGCCGGCGCGGCTATCCCGACGACGTCGCGACCGGCTCGATCTGCGCGGGCGGCACGCTCGGCATCCTTATCCCGCCTTCGATCACTTTCATTCTCTACGGTATCGCCACCGAGACCTCGATCGGGCGGCTCTTCCTCGCGGGAGTGGTTCCCGGGCTGATGCTGACGAGCCTTTTCATCCTGTGGACGCTGTTCATCATCTGGAAGCGCGGGTTCCGCTCGCACGCCGTCGATTTCCGCTACAGCTGGAAGGAGAAGTTCGGCTCGATCCCGAAGATCGCGCCTTTCATCGCCATCATCGTCGGCGTGATGTACGTGCTCTACGGCGGCGTGGCGACGCCCTCGGAGGCCGCCGGCGTCGGCGCGGCGCTGTGCGTCGTCTTTGCCGTGGTGATCTACCGGATGTGGGACGCGAAGAGCTGGTGGCGGATCCTGCGCGACACCACGCGCGAGTCGGTGATGATCCTGATGATCATCGCCGCGGCGGTGTTGTTCGGTTACATGCTGACCTCGCTCTACCTCACGCAGATGCTCGCGCAGGCGATCGCCGACATGCACGTGAACCGCTGGGTGCTGATGCTGATGATCAACCTGTTCCTGCTGGTGTGCGGGTTTTTTATCCCGCCCGCGGCGATCATCCTGATGACCAGTCCGATCCTCCTGCCGATCATCACCGCGGCGGGCTTCGACCCGGTGTGGTTCGGCGTGATCATGACGATCAACATGGAAGTCGGACTGATCCACCCGCCGGTGGGCCTGAACATCTACATCGTGAACGCCATCGCTCCCGATGTCCCGGTGACGCGGGTCATGTGGGGCACGATCCCGTACGTGCTCTGCATGTTCCTCGCGATCGTGATCCTGTGCTTTGTCCCCGAGATCGCGACCTGGCTGCCCGATGCCCTTATGGGCCCGGTGCACAAGCGCTAGAGCGCGCGCGGTCGCCCGCCTACCTTCGCTTTTTGCGAGTGCGCTCGCGCTGCGTTCCAGCCGGGCGCCGCGCGGCGGGGCCGGCCGGGGGGACGGCAAGCCGGGCGAGAGTCGAAGCCCGCGCTGCGGCATCGAGCGACCAGACCGCGTCGATCAGGCGAGAGGCATCGACCCCGGGCGCGCCGAGCGCCGCGAGATCGCGAAACTTGGCCTCGAGATCCGCATCGCTCATCGGACGCTCGATGCTGCCGAGCGCGTGCTGCACGTGCGAAACGCGGATCATCGAGTCCTTCATGCGCAAGGTGACGAAGGCCTCGTCCCTCGCCACCGCGGAGTCCTGCTCGATCTCTATACGGTTGCGCAGCGCCGCGACGGCGGGCTCCGCCACGCAGGCGTCGGCGAATTGCGCGACCCCCGCGCGTCCGTGGATAAGCGCCACCGCGGCGCCGTGCTGCAAGCTCAGCTTCGCTTCCCGGCCGTCGCGCGGGGCCTTGCGGTCGGCGCGCTCGACCGCGAGCGGGTTGACCTTGATCATCACGCGCCCGGTCGCTTCCGGCGAGTAATGCCGGCGCAACTCGAGGCAGGCGTCGATCACCGGGTGCACGACCACGCCGCAGGGATAAGGCTTGTAGGCGTTGCGGCTGAGCTCCCAGCTTTCGCCGAGCCCGCCCGTGATCGCCGAGAGATTCGGCTTTTCGCCCAGCACGCGCGCGAATCCGCGCTCGCCTTCGATCGCCCGCCCGGAGGCGGTGAAATTATTTTCGGCGAGGAGCGCGGCGGCGAGGCCGTTGCGCGCGGCCGCTCCGAGGTGGAAACTTTTCGCCATGCTGCCCAGCATCTCGACCAGTCCCGCGCCCTGCGTGGCCGCGAGCCCGAGCGCCCAGGTCATGCGCAGCGCGTCGAGGCCGAGGAGCTTGCCCGCGGCGGCGGCGGCGCCGAACACCCCGCAGGTGCCGCTGATGTGCCAGCCGCGCTCGTAATGCCCCGGCGAAACGGCGCTGCCGACGCGGCATTCGGCCTCGACGCCGAGAATGAATGCGTGCAGCAGGTGCTCGCCCGATGCCGGCCGCTGCTCGGCGAGGGCGAGCAGCGCCGCCGCGACCGGTGCGCTCGGGTGGATCACGGTGGCGAGGTGCGTGTCGTCGAAGTCGAGGACGTTGGCGCTCATCGCGTTGATGAGCGCGGCGTGCAGCGCGTCCACGCGCTCGGGCCGGCCGATAAGCGCCGCTTGAGGCGCTCCGGCGTAAGGCGAGAGCGCGGCGAGCGCGCGCTCGATCGGCTCCTCGCGGCAGCCGCCGAGCGCGCAGCCCAGGTAGTTGAGCAGCGCGCGCTGCGCCTCGTGCCGCACGCCTTGAGGAAGGTCGCCCGGGCGCGAGTCGACGAGGAAGCGCGCGAGCCGGGCGGTAACGCCGTCTTCTGCCACGAGGCTCGGGGATCAGTCGGCTTTGACCCCGGCCTTCTTCACCACCGGCGCCCACTTGGCGAGCTCCCGGCGCATGAATTGCGCGAACTGCTCGGGCGTGGTGGGCGTGGCCTCTGCGCCTTGAGCGGCGAAGCGCTCGCGGATCTCGGGGAGCGCGAGGACCTTGCCGACCTCGCGGTTGAGCCGGTCGATGACCGGTTTGGGCGTGCCGGCGGGCACCATCACTCCGTACCAGAGCGACACGTCGATTTGCGGATAGCCGATTTCGGCGAAGGTCGGCGCGTCCGGCGCGAGCGGATTGCGCTTCCTGCCCGCGGCGGCAAGCACGCGCAGCTTGCCCGACTTGACGTGCGCGAGGAGCGAGGGCGCGCCGTCGAACATCACCTGCACCCGGCCCGCGATGAGGTCGGTCACCGCCGGCCCGCTGCCCTTGTATGGAACGTGCACGAGGTCCGCTCCCGTCTCGCTCTTGAACAACTCGCCGGTCAGGTGCGGCGCGCCGCCCGATCCCGAGGAGCAGAAGCTGAACGCGCCGGGCTTGGACTTGGCGAGGGCGATGAACTCCTCGGCCGATTTCGCCGGCACTTCGGCGTTCACCGCCATGATGAGCGGGATCTGGGTGAGCAGCGTGACCGGGGCCAGGTCCCTGAAGGAATCGTACGGCAGCTTTGAATAGATGAGCGGGGCGACGCCGTGCGTGGTGAAGGAATTCTGCAGCAGCGTGTAGCCGTCGGGCGGGGCCTTTGCCACCGCGTCGGCGGCGATGGTGCCGCTCGCCCCGGCGCGGTTCTCGACGAGCACCGGCTGTCCGACCGCCTCGGACAGCTTCGCGCCGACGGTGCGCGCGATGAAATCCGCGGCTCCGCCCGGCGGAACGGTGACCATGATCCGGATCGGCCGGTTCGGATAAGCGTCGGTCTGCGCGGCGACCGGGTGCGCGAGGCCGAGGAACAGCAAGGCAAATAAAACTCTCACGATGGCTTCCTTTCGATTTGCGAAGATCACTCCTTGCGGCCGAGCACGCCGCCGGAGACCGAGCGCGGATCGCGCTCGCCCCAGCGGCCCTGCTCGACCAAGGTCAGGAACTCGAGCACGGCGCGGTTGAAAGCCTCCGGCTCCTCCAGATTGATCGTGTGCCCGGTGCGCGGCGCGATCCACAGGCCGGCCGCGGGGATCGCGCGCTTCATGAGGAGCGCGGGCTCCAGGCACGGCTCGTCCTCGTCGCCGGCGACGATGAGCGAGGGGACGCGCATCGTCTTCATCTCGCCGACGAGGTCCCACAGCGACGGGCGCTTCATCTGCACCCCGCGCATGGTGAGCGCGTGGCCCTTGGCCGAGTGCTCGCTCATCTGCTTGACGAACTCGGCGTAGCCGCGCGGATCCTTGTCCTGGTACTGCACCCGCGCGGGCCCCGCAGTGTATTTCTTCGTCGCCGCGGCGATGCCTTCCCTCTCGAACATGTCGGCCGTCGCGGCGCAGTCGGCGATGAATTTCTCGCGCGCGTCCGGCGCCGCCCCGTAGCCGCAGCCCGCGATCACGAGCGAGCGCGCCCGCTTCGGATAGGCGAGACCCGCGTGCAGCGTCGCGAAGCCGCCCATCGAGAGGCCCACGATATGCGCGCGATCGATCTTGAGATGGTCGAGTACCGCGATGATGTCGTCGCGCGCGCTCGCCTGGGAGTACTTGCCCTGGTCGTCGGGCGCGTCGGAGAGCGCATAGCCGCGGGCGTCATACGTGATGCAGCGGTAGCGGCGCGCGAAAAACCTTATCTGCGGCTCCCAGCTGCGGTGGTCCCCCGCGAACTCGTGCACGAAGATCAAGGGGGCGCCGCCGCCCGTCTCCTCGTAATAGAGCCTGACACCGTCGTTCGCGGTCGCGTAAGGCATTCTTCAATACGAGCGCGGCAGCTGCAGCACGTGCTCGGCAAGATAGCAGAGCACGAGGTTGGTCGAGATCGGCGCGATCTGGTATAGGCGCGTCTCGCGGAACTTGCGCTCGACGTCGTACTCCTCGGCGAAACCGAAGCCGCCGTGGGTCTGCAGGCACATGTCGGCGGCCTGCCAGGAGGCCTCGGCGGCGAGCTGCTTGGCCATGTTCGACTCCGGTCCGCATGGCTTGCCGCTCTCGTAGAGCAGCGTCGCGCGCTCGACCATAAGCGCGGCGGCCTCGGTCGCCATGTAGGCGCGCGCGATCGGGAATTGCACGCCCTGATTTTGCCCGATCGGGCGGCCGAACACCTTGCGTTCGTTGGCGTACGCGGTCGCCTTGGCGATGAACCAGCGCGCATCGCCGATGCATTCGGCGCCGATCAGGATGCGCTCGGCGTTCATGCCGTCGAGGATGCAGCGGAAGCCCTTGCCTTCCTCGCCGACCAGGTTCTCGGCGGGCACCTCGAGGTTGTCGAAGAAGACCTCGGTCGTCGCGTGGTTGATCATGGTGCGGATCGGACGGACGGTGAGGCCCTTGCCCAGCGCCGCTTTCATGTCGACGAGAAACACCGACATGCCGTCGGTTTTCTTCTGCACCTGCTCGCGCGGCGTGGTGCGCGCGAACAGCAGCATCAGGTCGGAGTGCTCGGCGCGCGAGGTCCAGACCTTCTGGCCGTTGACGACGTAGCGCTCGCCTTTCCGCACCGCGGTGGTGCGGATCGAGGAAGTGTCGCTGCCCGCCGAGGGCTCGGTGATGCCGAAAGCCTGCAGCCTCAGCTCGCCCTTGGCGATCTTCGGCAGGTATTTCTTCTTCTGCGCCTCGCTGCAGTGGCGCAGCACCGTGCCCATGGTGTACATCTGCGCGTGGCAGGCCGCGCCGTTCGCCCCGCTCCGCTGGATTTCCTCCAGGATCGCCGCGGCGGCCGAGAGTCCCAGGCCCGCGCCGCCGTATTCCTCGGGAATGAGGCAGGAGAGATAACCGCTTTCGGTGAGCGCGCGCACGAACCCGGTCGGGTAGCGCCGCTCGCGGTCGAGCTCGCGCCAGTATTCCATCGGGAAGCTCGCGCAGAGCTTCGCCACGGCGTCGCGGATTTCGCTCAAGCTCTGTTCGCGAGCGGTCATTTCGTCTCCGTCCGTACAGGTTATCATAGCGGTCACATCGATCTGCAATCCGGTCTTCCGCCATGCCCCACGTGCCGGCTTCGACTGCTCTTTCGCGTTTCCGCATTCTTGATCTCTCGCGCGTGCGCGCCGGGCCGACCTGCGTGCGCCAGTTCGCCGACTTCGGCGCGGACGTGATCAAGATCGAGTCGCCGCCGGGGCTGGAGGCCCCGATGGGCGGACCGAGAGAAGGCCCGGACTTCCAGAACCTGCATCGCAACAAGCGCTCGATCACGCTCAACCTCAAGGACGGAGAAGGCGTGCAGATCTTCATGAAGCTCGCGAAGACCGCCGACGTCGTGGTCGAGAACTACCGGCCCGACGTGAAGGTTCGCCTGGGCATCGATTACGAGTCGTTGAAAAAAGCGAACCCCCGTATCGTGCTCGCGAGCATATCCGGGTTCGGCCAGGACGGGCCCTATCGCGACCGGCCGGGATTCGACCAGATCGCGCAAGGCATGGGCGGCTTTATGTCGATTACAGGACTCCCTGGACAGGGGCCGGTGCGCGCCGGCACCGCGATCGCCGACGTCTCGGCGGGCCTGTTCGCCGCGCTGGGAATCATGACCGCGCTCCTCGAGCGCGAAGTGTCGGGCCGAGGGCAGTGGGTGCAGTCCTCGCTCCTCATGTCGCAGATCGCGCTGCTCGACTTCCAGGCGGCGCGCTACCTGATGAAGGGCGAGGTCCCGGGCCAGGCGGGAAACGATCATCCGACCAGCATGCCGACCTCGGCGTACAAGACGAAAGACGGCTACATGAATATCGCCGCGACCGGGGAAGCGATGTGGCGGCGCGTCTGCGAGGGCATCGGGCGCAAGGACCTCCTCGAGCGCGAAGATTTCAAGGGCGAGGTCAACCGCTCGAAGAACCGCGCCGCGCTGAATGCGGAGATCAACAAGGCGCTCGCGGCCCGCACGACCGCCGAGTGGATCGAAATCCTCGCCGCCGCGGAAGTGCCCTGCGGGCCGATCTACGCCATCGACCAGATGTTCGCCGATCCGCAGGTGCGGCACATCGAGGCGGCGGTGAAGGTGAAGAGCCCGAAGCTCGGAGAATTTCGCATCGTCAATCAGGCGCTGAAGCTTTCGCGCACGCCGGCGACGATCGCCGCCGCGCCGCCCGAGCTCGGCGAGCACACCGCCGAAGTGCTCGCCGAGCTGGGATACGACGAGGCGGCGATCGAGGCGCTGCGGCAGAGGAAGGTGATATAGGATGGAATCATGGCCGATCTGATCATTCGCCGCGAGGGCGCAACCGGATTCATCGTATTTTCCAATCCTTCGAAGCGCAACGCGCTCACCTACGACATGTGGAAGCGCGTGCCGGAGGCGGTGGCGCAGCTGGAACGCGACGGCGATGTGCGCATCATCGTGGTGCGGGGGGACGGCGACACCGCGTTCGCCGCCGGCGCCGACATCTCGGAATTCGACCGGATGCGCAATTCGGTCGGGGCGACCGCGAGCTACAACGAGGCGGTCGACGACGCCAACGCGTCGCTCCTCATCTGCTCGAAGCCGACGCTTGCCAGCATCTGGGGGCCCTGCATCGGCGGGGGCCTGGAGATCGCCGCGCATTGCGACGTGCGTTTCTGCGCGGACGACGCCATCTTTTCGCTGCCCGCTGCGCGCCTCGGCATGGGCTATGCGTATGCGAGCATCGTGCGCATCGAGCAGTTGATCGGCCCCGCCTACTGCGCCGAGATGGTGTTCTGCGGGCTACGCTACTCGGCGCAGGAAGCGCTGCACATGCGACTGGTGAACCGCGTCGCGCCCGTGGCCGAGCTCGACCGCGTGGTCGCCGAATATTGCCTGGCGGTCGCCGAGAACGCGCCGCTCACCGTCGCCGCCATGAAACGCGCCCTGGTCGAGAGTTACAAAGACCGGACCGAGCGCGACATGCGCACGGTGCGCACGATGATCGACAACTGCTTCAGCAGCGACGATTACCGGGAAGGGCGCAGGGCGTATGAGGAAAAGCGCAAGCCGGTGTTCAGGGGAAGGTAGCCCGCATATTTCTGCCGGCCTCGACGAATCATTCACCGCTCCACTTCGGCGGGCGCTTGTTCAGGAACGCGTCCATGCCTTCCCGAAAATCCCGGCTCATGTAGCACATGAGAATGAGGTCCTCGCCTTGCTCGCGTGACAGGCGCTCCTGCAGGCGCCGCAGCGCTTCTTTCGTCGAGCGCAGCGTCAGGGGCGCATTGCCCGCGATAAGCCGGCCGAGCTCGCCCGCCCGGCGCTCCAGCTCCGGCGAGTCTTCCACGACCTCGTTCAGCAAACCGAACTTGAAGGCTTCGTCGGCATCCAGCAGCCGCGCGGTGAAAATGAGGTCCTTTACGCGCGCCGGACCGATGAGCGCCGCCAACCGGCCGAGACTGGACATGGACAGGCAGTTGCCGAGCGTCCGCGCGATCGGAAATCCGAACCTCGCCGTCCTCGTCGCAATCCGCAGATCGCAGCAGGCCGCGATCGCCGCGCCGCCGCCGGTGCACGCGCCGGCGATGGCTGCAATGGTCGGAACGCGGCATCGCTCGAGCGCGGAGAGGATCCGATCGATTTGCGATTCGTAGTCGAGCGCGTCCTGCGGCGCCTTGAAGGCGCGAAACTGATTGATGTCCGTGCCCGAGGCAAACGCCTTGTCGCCCTGGCCGGTCAGAACCAGGGCCCTGAGCGACCGATCGGTGTCGGCGGCGTCGCAGATTTCCTTGAGACGCTCGTACATCGCAAAGGTGAGCGCGTTTCTCGCCTGGGGTCGATTGAAGGTCACGCGGCCGATTCCATCGTGCACCTCGTACAGAAGGTCGTCTCCGGCGGCCGCGTCCCTTCGGACGGTTTTCGAGTCGGTCACACAGTGCCTTTCCAGTCGTCGCCGATGATCTTGCCATACTTTTGGCCGCCGGTTGCGCGCGCGGCGCGCAAAGCCTTGCGCGTGTATTCGCTCATACTGCGGACTTGACGAGCGGTTTCCTCAGCCGCGCGAAGCCGCCGGCGATCAGCGGCCAGAAGAGCAGAACGAGCGCGAGCGTCGTGATGGATCCGACCAGGCCGTTCGACCAGAACACCCGCAGATCGCCCTGCGCCCCGATCATCGAGAGGCGAAACGAGTCCTCGGCGCGGTTGCCGAGCACGAGAGCGAGCGTGAACGGGGCGAGCGGGATCCCGATCTTCTTGAAGACATAGCCGACGACGCCGAAGACGAGCATCAGCCAGATGTCGAACATGGCGTTCTGGATGGCGAAAGCGCCGATCGCGCAGGATACCACGATCATCGGCGCGATCGCCGCGAACGGCACGCGCAGGACGGCGGCGAACAGCGGCACGGTGCTGAGAACGAGGACAAGGCCCACCACGTTGCCGAGATACATCGACGCGATCAGGCCCCAGACGAAGCCCTTGGCCCTTGCCGAACGACTCCTTGTCCTTGGAGAAGCGCTTGGCGAGGTTGTAGCTCATGAAGGAGGCGGCGATCGCTCCGCCCGGCGTGATGCCGAGCCAGCAGCCGATGGCGGAGGAGCGCAGCAGCGTCACCCAATACTGCGGCAGCTCTTTCCATACCTTCAGCACTACGCGCAGGCTGATCTTGGCGGCGTGGCCGCGCAGCGCGAGCCGCTCTTCCATTGTGAGGAGAATCTCACTGATGCCAAAGAGGCCGATAACCGCCACCAGGAAGTTGATGCCGCGCAGCAGCTCGTCGAAACCGAAGGTCATGCGCAGCTGGCCGGAAACCGTGTCCATGCCGACGCCCGCGAGCAGCAGGCCAAGCGTCATGGAAATGATGGTCTTGTGCTTCTCCTCGCGCCCCAGGCCGACGAACGAGCAGAAGGTGAGCAGGTAGACCGCGAAAAATTCCGGCGGCCCGAACCGCAATGCAAAGGAGGCGATTCCGGGCGCGAGGAAGGTGATCAGCAGCACCG
>WNFX01006813.1_pt1 | contig 19134 bp, 21 predicted proteins | sample 5400111 | NCBI WGS metagenome assembly WNFX01 (sample SAMN13153363, study PRJNA577476) | soil metagenome | isolation source: 40 cm soil or saprolite under grassland replicate 1 | place: USA:California | collected 2016-06-15 | reverse complement strand
ATACACGGACGGCTCGTTTCTCTGGGGTTGGATTCGACACCCAAATCCTTTCGAGAGACGAGCCTCTTTTCACGTAGGCGCACCGAGCCGTGCACATTTAAATCAACTATTCCCCAGCCCCTGTGAATAACCCTCACGGTATGTTACTTTTACCGACATTCCCGTGATCACTACAGGGCGTCCGTCTGTGCCTGAGATATTCAAGCTGAGATCCCAGGATGTCACGGGCGGTCCCAGTGTGCGACGTCGAAGGTCAACCACTTTCGGGAGGTTCTTTATTGAGATATTCCCTGGAAGAAAGAATTCTACATCGTAACGTGTGAGGTCCATGGCGGCATGAAATTTCGGCGTGGTGCCTGCCGGACTTACCGAGGCAGGGGACACAAGTAAGGGATTATTACCATTCAGAAAATGATAAACTGCATTTGCCCCATTGGTCGCGATCACAACCAAAAATGTCGCAGACGTGGCAGCTAAGACGCCAGTGCTCCATGCCAGGAACTTCTTCCTGCGGGACCCTGGCGTCCCCTGCCCACGTGTGCCTTTCGTGCGCCCTTTACCGCCAGCATTCTCGGGCTGTGCGGAACCCGTGTTCTCTCGGTCCGCCATGGCGTCAGCTTCCCGTTGACTTCACTAGCTAGCCTAACCTCATCACAGGGCAGCACCTGTGTGCTACTCATCAGCCCTGGCTTGGCGTTTGCGTGTTCGAACAGGGGAGACGACTGCCGACTGCCAGCCGCACGGGTGCTTTAGGATCGTGTTGACCAAGGTCCGCCAGGGACCGAGTTCTATCCCCCGTCCTCCTGATAGGCGCGGGGATCTTGCCGGGGAAGATCAATGTCCAGGGTCTGCGCTTGCGCCAACAAGCGACGCGAGCGTAGCGAGCGCCCTTGACAGTGATCTTTGTCCCGGTGACAGGATGGCTGGCGCGAGGAGGACGGCCCGGTCATCCCTTGCAGGCGCAGTCACCAGGCACTGCGGCCTGCACTGGCAGCGGCCAGATGCGGGAAGACCGCGCGAGGCAGCCGCCGCGACGCAGGGCGACCGCCCGGAGGAAGCGGCGACGCTGCCGCCGCCAGTGGCGGCGAACCCCGCGACACGAGCCGCTGACCGCGGATGCTGCGCCGGATCGGCTGCCTGGTGTCTCGCGTCCTGCGCCGTGAGGGTGGCGATGGCCGTCCCGGCTGGCGCGCAGAAGGCGTGCCCTTGAAAAACCGTGAAGAAAGTACTCACACCCCACACGGCTAGGCACGAAAACGCCCGAAAGCGAGCGTATGCGTCGAAAGCTGTCTATCAGGTCGGAATGGTGTACTGGAGCACAAGCGTGTCACCTGGGATGATCGAGATCATTACCCGACTGGCTTTGCGCTGTGGCGGCCTCCCCGGCCGTGTACAGCAGTGGAGTACAGCAACACCGGACCCGTTTACGTGGCCTGACCTGGCCTGATCTGGGATGACGCTTGCCTTGCCGGTATCTGGGGGTCAAGGGGTCGCGGGTTCAAATCCCGCCGTCCCGACCAGAAGTTGCAGGTCAGAAGGGGTTTCGGGAGTTTTCCGGGACTCCTTTTTGATCTTCGGGAGCCAAACGGGGAGCCACTCAGGTGGCCGATGCGCTGGTCAAGCGGACTTCGCCCGCTTCTTCTTGCTGAGAATCTTGTCCATGGCCGTCGCGCCCTTGGTGAGCGCTGGCCTGATCTCGTGTCGGTAGACGGTCTCGGTGACGGTCGTGCCGCTGTGGCCCATCAGGTCGCTGATGTCCTCGATGCGGACGCCGCTGGCGCTGAGGATGGATACAAAGGAGTGCCGCAGCTCGCGCGGTGCCCACTCCTCCCCCAGCCCGGCAGCCCTGGTGATGGCGGCGAACTCGCGGCGGACCTGCCAGCGGTCCAGCGGCGCGCCGTCCTCGCGGCAGAACACCAGATCATGATCCTGCCAGGCGTCGCCCGCGCGGAGCCGTTCGGCGGCCTGCCGCCTGCGGTGCTCCCTGAGTGCTTCCACTACCCGCTTGGGCAGCTTGAGGACGCGGCGGCTCTTGCGGGTCTTGGTGTCGCCCTTGGCCCGCACGGACCGGTAAACGGCCACCGTGCCAGCGTCGAGGTCGACCTCGGCCCAGGTCAGCGCGCGGGCTTCCTCGGTGCGGACGCCTGCCAGCAAGGACACGACCACGTACGCGGCGAGGCGGTGCTCGCTGCCCGGCGCTGCCTCGTCCAGGAGCTTGACCGCCTGGTCCAGGGTCATCGCCTGCGACGGACGGCCTTCCCGGCCCTCGGGCAGGATGACCAGGCTCGCGACGTTGCGCCGTACCTTGTCGCGGGCCTGAGCGTGCCGGATCGCACGCTCCAGGATCTGGTGGACCAGCCGGAGCGTGCGAGTGGACAGTTCCGCTGCCCGCTCGTCCAGCCAGATGTCCAGCTGGCCGACCGTCAGCTTCTTGAGCCGGGCGGCTCCGAGGTACGGGATCAGGTGGTGGTCGGCGATCGACCGGTAGTTGTCGATCGTCCCCCGGGCCTTGCCCTTCATTCCCTGGTCAAGGAAGTCCTCCACCGCGTCTTGCACCGTGTAGTTCTCGGCAGCGGTGACACCCGCTTCTAAGTCGTCGGCGACTTCGCGGAGCTTGTTCTTCACCTGGGCCTTGGTCCGGCCCTTGCGCTTGACCCGCTGGCGCCTGCCAGCCGCGTCGAAGCCAAGGCTGATCGCGCCGGTGTAGCCGTCTCCTTCCGGGTAGATGGTCGCCTCGTACTTCCCGATGATGATCTTCATCCGCTTTCCTCCTTTCTCGTTTCGGTTGCTTTCTCCTGTCGTACCTGGAGCCCGATGCCGTGATGCCCGTCAGGCGTCGGGCGGATCGTCCTGGTGGCGCTCGATGTACTCATCGATGGCCTTGCGGATCACGTAGGACAGGTCACGGTCCTTGCGCTGCGCGATCTCTTCGAGCTTGCCTCTCCGGTCTGCGTCAAGGCGCAAGCTGTAGTTCTGCGTCGTTGGCAATGTGCTCCGTCCTGCGCCTGGCTTGGATGCCTTCCGAACAGAGCGTACCACACTGCAATGCAGTGCCATGCACTATGCGGCGGGGTCATCGAGGGAGGCGATGAACTCAGCTAACTGTCGGTCGGTGATCCGGCGCAGCTTGCCGATCTTGATGCTGCGTAGCTGGCCTGTCCGCAGCAGGCAATACACCTTGTCACGGCCCACTTGCAGCATCTCCGCCACCTGCTCGACTGTGTACGCTTCCACTTCGCCTGACCTCTTCTCCATCCTCGCTGCTGGTCGTGGGCACGTGCTGGCAAGCGGCTGACGCCGCCTCCCGTGGTCACGCTGCGCAATTCGTTCTCCTTGGCCGTCGCCGGGCTGATGCGGGCGGGATTACCGCGTGGGGCCGCGCGGCCTGGGCGGCCCGGGACCGCGCCTGGGCTGCGGGCGCGGCCGGACGGGGCCGTTCCGGCCCGGGCCGCGCGGCGCGGACGGGTGCAGCGGCCCGGGCGCCGGGAAGCCGAGCGCAGCCAGCCGTGCCGCAGTCCGCGTCCGAGGGCGCGCGGGCTGGGTCTGACAAGCGCCCGCGGCGGCGTGCAGGTGCCCGGCGGCGCGGCGGGCGGCTGCGGCCTGCGCTGCTCGCTGCTGTATCTCGCGCAGCTCGGCAACTGCCTCGGCGAGTGCGGCGAGGCGGCCGATCAGCGCGATCTGGGCGAGGACTGGATCGTGGCCGGCGAACGCGGCGGCCGACAGCAGCCGGGCGGCCCGGCGCAGGCCGTTGCCTGCCGGGGTGGGGCGCGGGATGCGTGCGTAAGGAACCCGGGCGGCACGGGCGTAGGAGTCCGCTGCCTGGCGCACCACCCGGCTGCCCAAAGCCGACGCGGCAGCGTGCAGGGTGTCGGACGCGGCCCAGGCAGCGTCGCTGACCACGGCAGGGTCGCCCGCCGTGCAGCGGATCTGGTAGCAGGCTTCTTGCGCGGCGCGGGCGGCATGCTCCCAGATCGCGTTCCGCTCAGCGGCAGTAAGCCGGCCTTCAGACTGCGGGGCGGCCGGGGCGCCGTCCCACCGGCCGCGCAGCTTCGGTAGGCTCAGGTCGGCGGCGAGTTTCCCGCCGCCGAACCAGACCGGTCCCCCGGCGCGTGCGGTGTCGCCCGCGAGGGCGACCGCGTATCCGGTGACCTGGCCCGGGTCGCGGAGGCTGAGCCGGGTACGCACGAACACGCCAGCCTCCCGCAGCCGGGCGAAGAACTCTTCCTCGCTGGCCGCCCCGGCGGCCGCGGTGCTGACAGCACGGCGCAGCGTGACGCGGGGAGCTTCGGCCCGGCCGCGGCGGCGGGCCTTCTCGTGCTCCGCCCGGGTCGGGCGGCGTCCCGCGGTGCGATCCGCGGGCGCGGTGCGCCGCAGCCCGTAGCGTTCCTCGGCTGCCCGGCAGGCTTCCCGGACGCGGAAGTAGTCGTTCCAGAACCGGGGCGGCGTTCCGTCCTGGCGGGCGAGCATTCCGACGATGTGGATGTGATCATTGGCATGGCGGATCGCGACCCAGCGGACTGCCTCGTCGTCCTGGCCGTGCGGCGCGAGCCCGGTGCGGTGCATGATGTCCCGCGCCAGCCGTCCCCACTCGTCGTCGGACAGCATCCGGTCTGCCGGTGCCGCGCGGACTGCGCAGTGCCACACCGGCTTGCTGAGACCCCGCGGTCCCAGTGCCGCGTTCGGCTGACTGAGCAGCCCGTTCAGCCGGCGAAAGTCCTTGCGGCCATCGGGGCGCAGCCGCGGTTCCAGCTCGGCCGGTTGCCGCAAGGCCGCCACGATGTGCGGATCGAGGTGCTCCTCACGCTTCCCGGGCCCGTACAGGTAGCGGATCAGCCCTGAGGGGCGCTCTCCGCGGAGCACCTTCCCGATCACCGAAGACGCCTCCGCACGGCTTCCGCCGCGGCGTCCAAGCGTTCCGCTCTCCGCAAGCTCTCCGCCGCGTACGGAACGAGATCCGCGGAACGCTGACCGGTGGCGTTCAGCTTCGCGACCGCCTGATTCAGGTTCACCCCGATCCGCCGGACCAATCCGGCAGCGCGGATCAGCTCGGTCAGCGCCTGGCGGAACGGCGAATCCGCCGGATTCATCCTGCCCCGGGCCGCGGCTAGCGTCGCCTGGGCCGCGTACGCGCCCTTCGCCAGCCCCGCCTCAGCTGCAGCGGCGCCGACCTCGTCGAACTCCTCCTCGGTCAGCCCGAACCGCACGCTGCGTACCCGCCCCACCGCCTGCCGAGACCGCCGCCGTGACCGCACACTCGCCACCCCCGGCCCGCCATGTGCGCTGACCATGACCCTTCCCCTTTCCAGGCGCCCTTACAGCCCATCCATTGCCAGCTGGTCACATTCAATGTCGGCTCGTCATTTCCGTTGCCGCCCCGTGCCATTCGCTGCTTTGCCAACTCGTTGAACCGGCGCCATTATGCATCTGCGGACCGCGCACGGTCCACAGATAAGGGAACGATAGTCAATATCTTGCTCTCAGCCATGTTGCGGCCGGCCGTGCGTTCCACCAAGTAGCCCTCGACCTGCATGTTTATTCAGGCGACGATCTTTGCCGCCGACAATAGTGCCTCCGGCTCACCAAGCCCAGACACGCCTGACTACGCCCCACCGTGCCTTTCCCGAGGCGCCGTCTCGACACGATACGGAACCGAATAGAGTCCGCCAAAGTTCAGGACAGTTCCTTCACGTTCACCACGCCTCTAAATTCTCATCAGTACCGTGGTTAGTCCAATTCCGCCAATGCATATCGTCGAGCGCAGGATGTAGGCTCCTCGTTGCCGCAGCTGGCAGCAGCGCTGGAACAGCGGCCGGGCCTATAGCCTTCCGGGACGAACGCGTTCATCAGCCAAACTGCTGGCGGTGCTGGATGGCGGTCGTAGTCTGTACCATCAGCTATGCGGGTGGGGGTCCAATGGGGTTGTTCAGGCGGCGCGGCCAGGTTCAGGCACAGGATGTGATCCGGCAGTCGGCTGGACCCGTTCAGGATCGGCTGGCATGGTTGCCGGGAAGCGTTCAGGTGCCGGTGGCCGGTGAGTCCTTCCACACAGAAGCCATCCATGCGGCGTACCGGGACAGTGCTGGCGGGACCCCGCTGGTGGGGGTGCTCATTCCCGAGCCGGACAACCCGCATGACGCGGGCGCCGTAGCCGTTCACGTCAATGGTCATCATGTGGGCTACCTGCCCCACGAGGTGTCCAGCCGGGTACAGCCGATGCTCGTCAGGTTCGCCCAATCCCGAGGAGGGCGCCTGGTTTCGTGCCCTGCTGAGATCCGGATGCATGACGTTGGTCCGCAGGTCCTCCTCCTGCTCGACCCTGGGCCTTTGGGGATACCGGCCGAAGCGTTCCGGATCGCCCCTCATCTTGATGTCGTCCTCGGGCGCCTGATTGACAGGCTCGATCAGCCGGTCCCGATGCTTAGCGGAGTAAGCGAGCGCGCCAGGGCCGCTTTAGCAGCAGCGGAAAGCGCGCGGGTCCGCACCGAAGCCGACTACGACCGCGGACCCCGGGCCTGGCAGCGGGTAGAGCATGAGTTCCGCCGGGCGGCCGGGCAGCTCGCCGATGGCCGGGATCCCCTGGTGTCTGCCGCATGGCTAGGAGTTGGCCGGTCGACCCGCTACCAGAAGGGCCGCCGTGATGACACGCTCCAGGCGTTTATTGAGGCGCTCTACTGGAACCGCAGCAACGCCGATGCGTGGGCTGAGCTCGTGGACTATACCTCCGCCGCACCACACCTGCCCACCCTGATCGGGATCTACGCACGGATCCCGTTCTCGATCCGGCCGAGGGTCCTGCCTGTCCTTCTCACGATGTCCCACGGCCACGACCAGCTCGGCAGGATGGACCCTGTTACCGGCGCCAGGCTGCGCACCGAACTGCTAACGCTAGGCGAGTCCGAGCAAGACCGGGGAACGGTGGCGCAACTAGCGGGCCAAGCGGGCCTGGCCGCGGAGAAAGCCGGTGACCTCGACACCGCCGTCGCCTGGTGGCGACGCGCTGTCGCCGCCGGAAGCACCGATGAGAAAGTCGCCGACAGGCTCAGCACCTGGCTAGTTAAACAGCACGAGTTCCGGGAAGCCCGGGCAGTCCTGCGACAAGCCATGGCAACGTCGCCGCAGTCCCCCACCGTGGCCGAGCGGATGCAACGGCGGCTGGAACGCTGCGAACGGAGCCTCACGGACTAGCCGGAGTGCGTCAGCCACCGGCAGAGATGCGAGTTCGGATATGAGTGCCTGCAGGGGCCATTACACCACCGATGCCCACACTACTTTGCCGCCCATATCCTCCGTCCGATACCAGTTCCATTGGTCACTGATTGCTTCAACCAGGAGCAGGCCCCGGCCATTCTCCGCTTCCTCGTCCTTCTCGATACGGGCCGGCTCCTTCCGGCTTGCATCCCACACCAGAATTAAGACCCGCGCCTTGTCTGACAGCAGCCATAGCCGTACCGGGAAGTTCTGTTTCAGCGATAGGGACGCTGTGACGCCGTTAGTGATTAGCTCCGAAACGACGAGTTCGACGCTCTCGCTCAGCCCGGTGAGTCGCCATTCCCACATCAGTTGCCGGGCATGCAGGCGGGCACATGGCACTGCGCCTGGTAAGGCACCCAGTTCGATGTAATCCCGGAGCTGCCACGCGCCCGTCATCCAGTTTCCTCGGTGCCGGAGGGGTGGAACCGGCACCGGAGCGCCTCTGCTGCCGAGATTACTGGTGCCTGCAAGCCTGCCGATCCCGTGCGCAGCGCCGGTTCGTTCTCCAAGTGCACGCGCATCACGGATGGCCAAGCGACTATTGCGGTCAAGAGCATTAAGCATCAGGGCCTTCTTCTGTCTGGTGATATGCACTGGAGCTCCCGCTACAGGATCCGCTGCCTCTTGGTCTTCCTGAATAGCGAGCGCCTGCGCTGCATCGGCGGCGGCACGAAACTGCTCCGCAACGCGATCGCGGGAAGTGACGTTGCGCATCGGCGTTCTCCCTTCAGGCAGGGAGGAAACCGTAATCCGCCCGCACCTCGCAAGACGTGCGGTCATGGGCATGGGCGTGCGTAAGGGGGCGTGCAAGACATGGCGATTCTGGAAAGCCTGCGAGCTGCGTGAAACACTGGACTGTCAACCGAGATCAGGAAGCAAAGGGAAGGCCATGCGCGATGGCTGGACGGCCGAAGAAGCCCAACCGGCAGCTCGCTGCGCTCATCGCTGAGGCAGGATTCTCCAACAAGGGCCTCGCGAGGCGCGTGGTCGACCTCGGGCAGATGCGTGGATACCGGGATTTGAAGTACAACCACAGCTCCGTGGAGCGCTGGCTGCGCGGCGAGCAGCCACATGGCGCGTAAGCCGTTTTCCGGCGAATCGGCGCTGCACATGTCGCCAACACCCGCAGACGTCGCCCGCGTTGTCCGCGGCCTCTCGGAGGGCGACCTTGAGCAGCGGCGGGTACTCGTCAGATCAGACTTTGACCTTGTCGCCTACTCCTCGGCGGCGCTTCGCTGGATCATCGCGCCCCGGACCGCCCTGACGCCCGGCAGGGGCGCTCGCCGCATCGGAATGGCCGACGTTCGCGAGATCCGCGAGGCGACCGGCGCGTTCCGGGTGCTGGACAACCGGCTCGGCGGCGGACGCATCCGCCCGACTGTTGTCGAGTACCTTCACACCGACATCACACCGCTGCTGAGAGATGGCCGATGCGCCGAAGACGTGCGACGGCAGCTCTTCTCCGCCACTGCCGAACTCGCCCAGCTGGCCGGATGGCAGGCTTACGACCTGGAGATGCAAGGACTCGCCCAGCGGTATCTCGTCCAAGCGCTCACGATGGCCCGCTTCGCGGGTGATGAAGGGCTCGGCGGAGAGATCCTTGCCGCGATGAGCCATCAGGCCGTCTACGTCGCGCGGCCGGATCAGGCCATCGACATGGCCCAGGCCGCGCAGTTGGCCGGGCGGCGCGCCGGACTGCCCATCCTGCAGACCGAAAGCATCGTCATGGAAGCCCACGGCCACGCCTTGCGTAAGGACGCCGGGTCCTGCTCCAGGGCGCTCAGACGCGCCGAGACGACATTCAGCCAGACGACTGGACGTGACCTGCCAGCGTGGCTCAGCTACTTCGACGAAGCCTATTTCGCCGCCAAGATCGCCCACTGCTTCCATGCCCTTGAGCAGGGCCAGCAGACCGAGAAATATGCGCTGAGATCTCTCGACATGGACCCGCGCTACATTCGCGGCAAGGCGTTCAACCTCGCGTTACTCGCCATCGGGTACGCACTTCAAGGTGAACTCGATCAAGCATGTCTCCGCGGGCGGGACGCGGTCGACCTGGTCGGCAGCCTGGACTCTGCACGGGCGATCACCTACATCCGCAGGCTGCTCAGAGAACTAGTGCCACACGCTCATGAAGGTCAGGTCCGCGAGTTCAGGTCGTACGCCGAGGCGGCCCTGCCCGCTCTGCGACAGCGTGCATCACGCCGATGACCGTGGCCGCCCCCAGGATCTCACCGCGCCGGATCATCTCCTGGGCCTCATCGATCGGCACCCAGCGCACAACCTCGGCCTCGTCGATCTCAGGTTCCCCGACAAGATCCGCGCCGTGCGCCACGTAGACATCCTGCGGCGCATCCGCTGATCCGATCACGGGCTGGAACGTGAGCAAGAACTCGACGCCCCTCGGTCGCCAGCCCGTCTCTTCCTCAACCTCCCGTGCCGCTGCAGCAGCGCCGTCCTCGCCGGGATCGACATAGCCGCCCGGCACCTCCCAGTCCCACTGGTCAACGATGAACCGATGCCGCCAGATAAGCAGGAGACGTTCGCCCAGCTCGTCGAGAACCACGGTCATCACACAACGCCGCATCCGGAACACGTACTGCTCGAAGTGCTTCCCGTTAGGAAGCTCGACACTGGCGACCGACAGCCGGACGTGCGGATTCTCATCCACCAGCCGCTCGCCGTGGATCGTCCATCGCGTCCGTGCGGATGAGGAAGGCTCATTGGTCACGAACGGACGCTACCCGCCGCGCGTCCCTGACGTGCGTGATCCCTTCCTGACTTGACGGGCACACGACATAACGCGCCGCGCCCCGACTGACCGTCGATCACGGAACGCGCTACACCAGAGGCGCTGACCCAAGCGCGGCGCAGCCGCCCGTCACCAGATGGCTTTCCGTGGAACGTTGCGCGGCCTGTACGCCGCCTGCCGCTCATCGTGATGACCCAGGTCAATGCACATACTGGATCACCGCGATGAGAGCCGACACAATAGCGGCGAGGCCGACCAGGCCGGCACCGATCTTGCGGCCACGGGTCCAAAATCCCGATCGCTCAGGCAGCGGCGGGAGTATGGTGATCGTACTTGTGGCTTCACCAGCTGCTTGAGATGTTGTAACAGTGACCTGCGACCTCCGACCGTGCACTGCCACCTGCACTGCCTGGTGAGCCTGCTCAGGTGTCGGGACCTCCTGACCTCTCGGCATCGTTCCGACGTAAGTATTCGGAAGTCCTGTGGGCGGGCGTGCCTGCAGCCGGCGTGACCGGTTGGTAGCGGCGGCGCCGTGGTGAGCGTGATCGTGCCGGCGTCAGCCGGGCGGGGGTGGGTGTGCCCAGGCGTGCAGGTCGGCGGGTGCGGCGTTCCAGGGGAGGAACCGTTCCAGGCCGGGGCCTGTGAGGGGCTTGCCGCCGTTGCGACCGCAGGCGCCGAGGTAGGCAGTGAGGTAGGTCAGGACGTTCAGCCCGGCCATCTCGGCGGTGGCGGTGACGGTCCATACCCGGGCGGCGTCCTCGTTCCGGGAGCCGTAGGCGTTCTTCCTGGTCATGACCGGGCGGCGGAGCGCGCGCTCGGCGGCGTTGTTGTCCAGGCTGATCATCGGGTAATCGCGGTGCGCGGCCAGCCCGTCCCATTCCCGGTCCAGCGTGGCGAGCGCCTTCTTCGCGGGTTCTTGCAGGCCGGGGGCGGTCATTTGCTTCGTGCGGGCGGCGTCGATCACGCCGATCGCATCGTCCCAGGCGGCATGGGCTTCTTCCAGCCGGGCGGCGGCGCCCGCGGCCTGCCGCGGCGCGGGCGCGGCCGCTTCGGCCCAGGCGGCCATCAGCTGCTCGTGCGCCGCATAGAGTGCCTTGATCCGGTCCAGCCACGCGGCGGTCCAGTACGTCAGCTGGGCGGGATTCGCGTCCCCGGCCCGCACGAAGTAGCGGCGGATGTGCGCCCAGCAGTACAGGTTCACCAGGCCATCAGCCTTCTTCCCGGCCGAGGCGTAAACAGCGTAGAAGTCGCTGGAGATCACCAGCTGCCGCGGCCCGTCCCCGTCTGCGGTCAGCTGCCCGGTCTTCTCGTTGATGCCGGCGTGGCGGGCCAGCACGGCCCCGGCGCGGGTGGGGTCCATCACGAAGCATGTGGTGTCCGGGCCGAGGAACACCCACAGCCACCAGCGGGCCGGGCCGTCCCCCTCGCGCGGGGCGAACACGTGCCAGGATGTCTCGTCAGCGTGCAGGTGCCACGAGGCGCGGGACCTCGCGGTGATGGCCTCCTCCAGCGGGGCCAGCAGCGCCCCGGCGGCCGCGCAGGTCCCGGTCAGCGTCGCCGGCGAGATCTCCGCCCCGTGCCGGGCCAGCCCGGTGACCAGCGAGTTCTGGCTCCGCCCGGCCACGTACCGCTCGGTCAGCAGCATCGCGATGAACCCGTTGGACAAAAGGCCCTTGCCGACCGCCTTCGGCGGCCCCGGCGCCGTCACCGTCGCCGGGATCCGGCAACCGCAGGCCCGCCGGTACCGGCGGCGGCAATGCGCCGCCAGCCGCACCGTCACCTGCCAGTCCAGCTGCTCAACGACATGATCACCCAGCAGCGTGAACGGCACCCCGCACTCCGGGCAACAGTACCCGCCACCGGGAAAGTCCCAGATCACCTCGACCCGGGGCAGATGCGAGTAATCCCGCCGCCCCGCCCGCGCCCCCGGCCCGCGCGGCCTGCCACCCTTACCGCCGCCCGCCCGATCCTGGTTCCTGGCCCCGCCGCGGTCCTCATCCCGGGCCGCCGCCTCCGGCCGCGCCCGCTCCGACGACCGGCCGAACACCAGCCGCTGCAGCACCGCCAGCTCAGCGTTCACCCGCTCAAGCTCAGCATCCCGCCGCGCCAGCTCCTCGCGCAGCCGCGCGTTCTCCTCCCGCAGCACATCCGCCAGCCGCGCCAGCCGCTCGTTCGCCTCCAGCGCCGCCGCCAGCACATCCCGCAGCGACGCGTCAGCATCCGCCTCCGCGACCGCGCCAGCCGCAACCACCACGCAGCACAGCAAACACCCCCGCAAGACCGAAATTACGCAACCCGGCCAGCGTGTCACCCGTTCCCGGCGGCACCTGGCGCCCCAGCCGCCCCAACTCGGCGACCACGAGATCTCCGAATACTTACGTTCCGACTAGCTCGCTGATCAGCTCAGTAAGGATGGTCCGAATATTGTCCAGCACCCCGTGAATGGCGGCCGGGATGACCGACCAGTATAGCGCATTGATGTGCTGCCAGTGATTACCTGACGCCCTGTCAATTAGTCCAGCCACCTCGGCCGTCATCGGGAGAGAAACTGGATTCCCTTATCCGGATCTCTGTCCTTAACCAAAGCCCCCAGTTCACCTACTCCTTGCCGAAGTGGAAACTCTTCACTGATGTTCTCTTGGACAAAATCGGGAAATCCTGACAATGGCATGCGCTGACCCGTGACGATTGCACTACCTGTGACGGTATCGGCGAGAATGGGGGCACCAACCGTCCGGTAAGCGGGCAGTTCATCTCCGACGTCGTAGCCGCGTAGTTCTTTGCTGGCCCAGTCCCGCAGCTCAACCGAACCAGATCTCCCTCCAAGCATGACGCACTTGCGAAGCAGGTCAGCAAGCGGCTTGCCATCGAGCAGATCACGCTCGATCTCACTGAGTAGCGTTTCGTCCCGTCTTCCATGAGTCAATGATCTCAGCAGACGGCGTTGTGCCTAGTGCCATCTGATCGTTGACGGTTTGGCTTCAGGTGATGCTTGACGGTTTCTAGGGCCTGGGTGCGGTAGCGAGGCCGGTTGTTGTGCTGGCTTCGGACAGGTGCCAGTCAACGTCGGCCTCGGCGGGGGGTCAACTTGGATCCCGCCGCGCGCCCACGCGAGGACGGAAACGACGCCGAGACGCGCGGGGCTCTGGCGTGGCATCGGCTGGCCGGGGTGTGACCGGCTGTCACCCGGATCTGCACCGGATGGATGGCGTAAGCCTTGCAGGCAAGATGGTTCGGGATAAGGGGGAAAGCAGACTTTCCTCGTGTTCCGTCTTCCTTGACGCTCAGCATGGAGGCTGAGTCCGCCAACGGCGCGGGGTATCTTCGCCAGGCTCCAGAACCTTCCGCTCGATCACAGACCCATCGGCTTCGAGGAGTTCCACCGATTTAATCGCTGTCCCTTCGTAGTCGCCGCACCGTTGCACGATCACCAGCCACATCGCGTCATGCGGCTGGACCGTCATCTGAGAATTGTTCGCCAGCTCCACGCGTATCTGAACGTCTTCTGGGGGCAGTACCCGGCCACCGATCACGGAGAAGAGTGCCCCGTTACCGCCCAGCATGCCCCTGGCACCGATCGAGAGGTGAGGTGCCCAGGGGCAGCCTGCGCTTCCGAGGCCCCCGCCTCCGGGGCTGCCGCCCTGAGGAATCACGAGCCAGGTGTAGTCAACCGAGCAAGAGTCGCCGTCCAGGGTCCAGCGGATTATTCCAGGTGGAGCTTGAAGGATCAGCTTCGAAGAAGACGAGGAAATCACAATCTCGGGAACAAAGCCAGGCGGCATGTCGGTGTCCCCAATGGCCAGCCGGGGCTGCTTTGGAGCCATATGGAATCACCGCCGATCCGACGTTGACGCTACTTGACGCGGGATGGTTCGGCGTAAGGTGATGCTTGGCATGCCCTGGCCGTTTGGGCTGCCTCCGTTTGCAAGGCGCCGCTTCCCTGCCCGGGTTTCCCGGATAGGTGCCAGTCAACGCCGGGTGCCGCGGCGGGTCAACGTGGAGCGCCCGCAGCGCGCAGCGCGAGGACGAACGACGTTGACGCCCGCTAGGCCCGGCGTAGGCTCGGCTGGCCGGGGATGCCTGGTCATGGGCCGGACAGGGGCTCGCCGTCGCTGCCGCTGAGCAGGAAGACGAAGCGCTCCAGGTCGTCGCGCAGCTGGCCGGTGCCGTAGGCGGGGTGGCCGACGAACTCTTCCAGGGAGGCGCCGAGACGGCCGGGGTCCCGGGCCAGCCATTCGCTGAGGAATTGCAGCATTTCGGCAAGCTCGGCTGCGTCGGCGACGTCGAGGGTCACAGCGGGCATGGGTCACCGCCTTTCGGGGTGGGTCGCGTAGGCCTTGTAACGGTCGATCTCGTGGCTGGTGGTGCGGGGCACGACCCCGGCGGTCTCCCCGTCGATGACCAGCCGGAAGCAGTCATCTTCGGGGATGACGGTGACGATCTTGCCTGCGTGGGTCATGCCGACGTGGATGCGCTGATGGGCGACCTGGATGCCGCCGCGGCTGGAGACCCGCCGCTGCACGCTGGGAGAAGCAGGCGGAAGCGGGGCGGGACCGGCGAGGCGAACCCCTTGCAGCCGGTGCCGCTGCCCGGGCGGGATCGGGCAGGGCAGGGTGCGCCACAGCACGCCGTCTTGGGTCAAGACGGGAATCAGCTGGCCGTCGAGGCGGAGGCGGGCACGCTGCCCGGCCAGCGGGGAGCCAACCAGGATCAGCCGGCTGAGCAGGGTGACGCCGCCGATGCCGTTGACCAGCCGGTCGACTTCCACGCATCTAGTCGCGGCGAGCGCGCCGGGAGAGGGTCCTGCGGGTGGCGGCCCGGCAGGGCGCCCATCGGCGCGGCGCAGCCGGGCCAGGTCCACTTCAGTCAGCCGGGAGGGCACGGTCTTGATCCACCACCCGCCGCTGCTCAGATGCACGGTGGTGGTGTCGATCCACAGGGTGACCCTCTGCCCGGCGCGTGCCGTGCCCAGCCAGAACTGCTGCGGCCCCACCATCATGTTCCCCGACGCCGGGACGATGCGGTCGACCTCGATCGCGTCCGGCCAGCTGGCAGGCTCGATGACCGCGGTCAAGTCACGGGGGACAGGCGCCGGGCCGATGACCGGTTCCAGGTCCGCAGGCGCCCACAGGCACAGCTCATCTCCCGTCTCGGGTAGTGAGGGGCGGAACCGGCTGGCGGGGTGGGCCATGTCCAGCGACTGGTGCGGCCGGTCATGGTTGTATTCCTGGCGCCAGGCATCCACCGCGGCCTGGGCGGCCTCAATGGACGCAAACGGCCCGGCGTCGTTGAGGAAGTCGGTTTGCAGGGTCTGGTGCCAGCGTTCCACCTTGCCGATAGTGGTCGGTGGGGGGCGAGTACGGCTTGGTCAGCAGCTGTTTAATGCCGTTCTTGCGGCAGATCCGCTCGAACAGCACCTCGGCAGGGCGGGGCTTGCCGAACCGGCCGGTGAACACCTTCCCGTTATCGGTCAGCACCTCATCGGGAATGCCATAGACGGCCATCGCGGCCACAAACGCCCGGCAGACCGCCCGGCCGGTGGCGCGGCGCACCACCTTAGCGATCACACAGAACCGGGAGCAGTCATCCAGGCCGGAGATCAGTTTCAGCTCGGTGCCATCGGCCAAAACACCGAGCCGGTGACATCCAGCTGCCACAGCTGCATCGGCTCCTCGCGCTGCCAGCGCTTGTAATCCTGGCGGCGGCGCCTGCGCTTGCGTGCTGGCACCAGGCCGTGGCGGACCAGCGTCCGGTAGATAGTGGAGCGGGACGGCAGCGGGCTCACCCTCGCCTTGCCCAGTTCATACAGCAGCCTGCGCGGCCCCCACTGCGGATGCGCCCCACGCAGCTGGCAGATCCGCGCCTCCACCTCAGTGTCCAGCTGCCGGGGCTGAAAACGAGGCCGGTGGGAGTGATCGGCCAGGCCGGTTAGCCCGTCGTGCTCATAGCGGCCAAGCCAGCCGTGCACCGCCTGGCGGGATACCCCATACCGGCGGGCCACCTCGGTGACTGGCGCACCGGAGATGACCTCCATGACGGCGTGATAGCGCTGCTCCATAACGCTCAACTCCACAAGCATGGCCCGGCCACCCCCTACCGCGATCAACCTCATGGCGGGGCATGCCCGGGCGGGCGGTGTCAAGCATCAGGTGAAGCCAATGTGTCAACCATCAGTCGGAGTCGGACACAGCAGACGGCGTTGGCTGGTGAGAATTTCCCCTACGTCTTCAAGGGCGCTGAGCGCGCCGGGCGCCGTCCGGCGCGTAATCCCGCGCGAGTAACGCGCCACGGCAGACGAAGTCATGGACGGCGCGCTCGGCGAGGCGGGCGCGATGCGCCCGCCGGGCACTCTTTGCGATCGGACTGGCAGCTTCGCCTTGGCACCCTGCGGCGCACGGCGGGCTGCCGCCCGAGCGCTACCCCGGCGCCGCCCGTCACCGGCTCGCCGCCGTCACGCCCGCCGAGCGCGCACCACGCGGGGGACGGCCATCCTCCCGGCGCTTCAGTCTTGAGCCGACCAAGATCACCGTCAAGAGCGCTCCGGCCTGCGGCCTCCGCGTCCTTCGTATGGCGCTTCGCGCCACTCTGGACTGTGATCTTGGTCGGCACATGATCGCGCCTATCGGAAGGATGGCCAGGAGCGGAGAACTAACGTCGAGCGTCTCTCCCTGGCGTAAATGCGCTGTTTCGAGTCCTATATGACGTGGACCTCGCCATCTGGAACGAGGAGGCATGTGCCGCCCTCGAAGGTGATCGAGAGCTGGATGTTCCGAACCAGACCCGCGATAATCTGTGGTGCCGCCTCTGATGTCATATCAGACGGCAGTGGCAACATATCGTTATCAACTCGTTACTATTAGATACTTGACAGCCCGCGCCTACGGGCAGGGCGTCAGACCGACATGGAACCGACCCGTGTCAGCATCCGTCGAACCCTCAGAAGTTTCAGCGAACGGGCTTCCCCTGCCGCAGCTGGTCGGGTTCTGGCCCCATCAGAAGCTCTGCGCAGACGGGACAGGTGATCTTGTGCCTGTGTGGGTGCGGACGAGAGGGGGAGCGTGGATGACAAAGGAACATTACGGCAGCGTCCGGCGCCTCGCTTCCTTAGTCGCGCTTGGCTGCCTGCTGGGCGCGGCCACGGTGGGCGCAACGACCTTCGTATCGGGTGCTCCTGCATCGGCCTCCTGCACATCCGCACACCAGAATGTTGTGGCAGATGACGTGAGCAGCGGTCACTACGGCAACAGGGGTAATATCTACGTCAACACGAGTAGTGTGATTAATAGCCTCCACAACGCGCTCTACCGCAGTCTATTCATCCAGTACGATGGCAAAAACTGGGTCGAGGTTGGATGGGGCGCGGGCCCCAATAATATTACTGGCAACAGCGGTCCGACCGTGTACGCGTATTGGGTCAACAAGGGGACCCCAGGTCAGCACATCTACAAGTCCCTCAGCGAAGATACGAACCGCACGTTCACCGTTGAGAATGCCGGGCATATCGAGATCTGGAGATTCTATTTCGACAGCGAGTCATCGCCCTTCGCGTACAGCCCGACGATGATATTCAACTCATCCACGGCGTTGGCTAATTCGGAGCACTACAACACCTGCGACAGCCTGTGGACCCACATGTATGGTCTCAACTACTTCTCATCGGGTGGCGTTTGGCGCTCCTGGGGCGACCTGGAATGCAGCTACAACGATTCCACAGGCTGGTATTTGTATAAGAACAGCAACACCGAGTTGCATGTTTACTCGTCCAGCAACGGCAAGCTGTGCTGAGGCCCGGTGATGAGAAGATGATGGGCCACTGGCGTCGACCGCGGTGGGTGCATGGGTTCTTGGTGGTGGTGGCGGCTTGGGCGATTACGGCCGTTTTGGGCCTAGTGATTGTCGGCAAGGTGACCGGATCCGGCCCCACGTCCACCGGTTCCGCCCGGCAGTCGGGTGCCCTGCCTGGCATAGGTTGGAACACGAACCGGTACCCCCTAGGACCGCCAGGACCAGCGGCCGAGACGACGACGGTCGCGGGCGCTCGGGCAGCAGCCGGCTTCCCGGTCCCGGTGCCCAGCGACGCGGCGGCGAGCCGGACTAACCTGACCCAGGCGTGGGTAAACAAATACAACGGTGAGGTGGCACTTGTCTTTGATAAGGGGAAGGTCGATATTACCATGGCCCGCGCCACCCAGCAAAAGGATCTGCGCTACTTCCGGGCCTTCGTCGCCCAGAAGAACAAAAACAGGGTGACCGACGCGATCGGGCAGGTGAACGGGCGGCCCGCATTGGTCATCACGCCGAACACCAGCGCCATCTGCCATTGCAACCCCGCAGTTGTCGAATTCGACCAGAACGGCATCGATGTCAGCATATATAGCAACACTTACGGGATAGGTACTCTGCTGGCCATTGCCAACAGCATGCAGTAACGTACTCCCGTCCCTGTGGTCGGCTGGCAGCGGCGCTACACGACCGACCCCAGCGCGACATGCAGGATGCGGTAGCCGTCACAGGTCTGGCCCGTAACGAGGGATCCATGATGAGAAACCGGGTTACGATAGTAGTGGGCTCTCTTATTGTTGCCGGGTCGATCGTGCTCGCCGTGGTCATTCAGTCTCCTCGCGTGAACTGCAGCTATCCCCCAGGCCCACCGCCACCATGCCCTACGAAGGATCTCACCGCCTTGCGGATCGGGATAGTCGCAGCCGGTTTCATAATTGCCCTGCTCATCCTGATAGGCGGCCGTGTATGGTCGCACCGGAGGCGCCAATGACTATTCCGCCTGCCGCGACCAGTGACCTGCATTAATGACTCGCGTTGACCGTGCCGCCCGTAGTTTGCAAGCGGAGGGCCAGCTGGCCGGAAACGGTCCGACCCCTGGGGACGACCTGGGGACCACACGCCATGCATCCGACCGGACAACCCGCACGTCGGATCACCTAACACTCCCCCACCATTACCTGGTTGACCAGCGCAAATGCCTAGCCCCACGTCCTGGGGGTCAAGGGGTCGCGGGTTCAAATCCCGCCGTCCCGACAGTTTTTCGAACACTTATGCCCCTCACTGGGAACGAATCCAGCCATGATCATTCCCACCTATCCCCGGCAGGACGGGCACAGCATCCCAGGCAG
>WNFX01003801.1_pt1 | contig 19134 bp, 20 predicted proteins | sample 5400111 | NCBI WGS metagenome assembly WNFX01 (sample SAMN13153363, study PRJNA577476) | soil metagenome | isolation source: 40 cm soil or saprolite under grassland replicate 1 | place: USA:California | collected 2016-06-15 | reverse complement strand
TCAGGCGCCTAGAATTGCGTTTCGGGGAATGACGAAGCCAGTCCCAGCTTGACCAAAAGGATGATGTCCTCAGCGACGGGCCGACCCCAAAACATATCGCGACTTCGAAACGTGGCCGCGAGAAAGGTTTTAGTACGCAATCGCCCGTCTCACCGCGATTTCAGCTAGGTGCAATAGTTTGTCTATGTTTGCAGTTCCCGGAGCTTACGACCGAGCCATAACCGTGTTCTCTCCAGATGGGAGACTATTCCAAGTTGAATACGCGAGCGAAACAGTGAAGCGAGGTGCAACAGTCCTAGGCATCGCCTCGCCTGAAGGAGTTATTCTCGCCGCCGAAGAGCGAGCGGGTTCAAAACTTCAGGATCTGTCCTTCATGTGGAAGATCTTCCAGATTGATGATCACGTCGGAACTGCTGTCGCTGGTCTGAGCTGCGATGCCCACATTCTAGTCGACCAGGCGAGGATTTACGCACAAAGTAACAAGCTGATGTATGACGAGCCGATTGACATTGAGATACTGACTCGGCGCATAGGCGAAATAAAGCAGCTTTACACACAACACGCGGGGGTCCGGCCGTTCGGGATCTCGATGCTCTTCGGAGGAGTCGACAAGAAGGGTAGCAGATTATTCTGGACTGATCCCAGCGGGGCGTTCTTCGCTTACAGGGCTTGGGCAATCGGGGCTGGTGGAGATGCGGCTAATGAGATACTTGAGGCAGAATACCGAGACAATCTGACTATGGATGAGGCACTATTGCTGGGAATGAAATGCATGACGAAGGTCTTGGAGGGGAAGGCTGAACCTCAGAAAATACGAGTCGCGATTATCCCGAGGGAGACGGGCAAATTCCAGAAACTCCCCGTTGAAGAGGTCGACAAGTACCTCCGAAAGCTGGATGCTGGTAAAAAGGCACCGGCTGGCAAATGAGTGACAAGTTCACAACTGCACGCCTATCTAGGGGCCAGGACCGTTTTGAGATCCTAGTAAAGCCTCAGCCGGCTCTCGATTACAAACTCGGAAAGCCCATCCCCATTTCTCAGGTTCTAATGATTGAGGAAGTATACTCGGACTCAGGCAAGGGAACGAGGGCTTCAGAAGAGAAGTTGCAGAAACATTTCGGTACCATAGACGCGGTGAAAGTGGCGGAAGAAATCATGAAGTCCGGTGAGCTTCAGCTCACCACCGACCAGCGTCGCCAGCTGATTGACGAGAAGAGACGTCAAATCATATCGATAATCTCACGGAATGCTATTGACCCGCGAAGCGGAGCACCCCACCCACCTCTAAGGATAGAGCAGGCTCTTGAACAGATTCGCATCTCGATTGATCCCTACAAGAGCGCTGAAGAACAGGCGAAACAGGTCATAGAAGATCTTAGGCCGGTGCTTCCCATCAAGATGGAGCAAATGCGAATAGCCGTGAAGGTCTTTCCGGAGCATGCCGCAAGGGCTTACAACGCATTCAAGAGCTTCGGCACGGTTACCCGTGAAGAATGGCAGGCGGACGGTGCCCTAGTAGCAGTTATAGAGATGCCCGCAGGGATGTATGGCTCGTTCACGGATAGAGTCAGCAAGATGACACAGGGAACCATTCAGATGAAGGTCCTGACGTAGAGGAAAAACAGAAATGGTAATTGTAGCAGAACCAAAGCAAGTAGTCGCACCGGGCGAACTCCTCGCCGAAGGAGACCATCTGCTCGGCGACAACTCGTTCAAGGTGGGAACCCGGATATATTCAGCCTGCATCGGAATCTTCGAGGTCGATGGCAACAGAGTCACTGTCGTCCCCCTCAAGGGCGGATATTTTCCGAGGGTTGGAGACCTCGTCGGCGGCAGAATCGTCGATGTAGGGCTCTCGGGCTGGACAGTCGACATACGCGCCCCGTACGAGGCCATGCTTCCCGCGTCCGAGACCCCGGGTCCGAGGGGACCCCGGCGAAGAGATCTATCTGAGTCATTTGACGTTGGAGACATGGTGTTGTCTCAAGTCCTCGCCTTCGATAGGACGAGAGACCCTCTTCTCACCGTGAAGGGCCCTGGACTGGGCAAGATCTCCAATGGGAGAGTAGTAGAGATATCTGCGGCCAAGATACCACGTCTGATAGGGAGGAAAGGTTCAATGATCAGCATGCTGAAGAGAGAAACGGGTTGTCAGATAACCGTGGGACAAAATGGCGTGGTTATGGTCTGGGGCAAGTCTCCCGAGAACGAAAGGGTCGCAGTAGAAGCCATATACATGGTCGAACGTGAAGCCCATACAAGAGGATTAACTGACCGGATAAGAGAAATGATTGCAAAATCAAACGTGGTAGGAGAAATTGCCAGAACCCAAACAGCCTGAAAAACTGATAGACGATAAGGGAATCAGAATAGATGGTCGTCGTCTTAGAGAAGCACACCCGAAACACATCGCACTTCCAGATCGTGCAGTCCTGAGGTGCAGATACCGCATGGCCCCGTTCTCCGTGGATGAACGAAAGAACCCGGCGCCCTCGAGAAGAGAGATGGAGCTCTCCAAGGTAATTCGAGAATCACTGGAGTCCGTAGTTCTGACAGATCTCTACCCTAGAACAACTATCGACGTCTTCATCGAAGTTCTGCAGTCCGACGGTGGGTCTCGCTGCGCTGGAATTACAGCGGCGTCCTTGGCATTAGCTGATGCAGGAATACCGATGAGAGAACTGGTCGCCGCGTGCGCTGTTGGCAAGATTCAGGGACATATGGCACTGGACCTATCCGATGCGGAAGACAAGTACGGTGAAGCTGACCTTCCAGTTGCATGGGTCCCCAACGCAAACATGGTCACCCTCCTCCAAATGGACGGAATACTCACAACCAACGAGTTCGAGAAAGGACTGACCATGGCGCTAGACGCGTGCAAGACCATCCATGGCATGCAACAAGAAGCACTGAAGAAGAAATATTTAGTGATAAAGGAAGTCGCTGAGGAAAGAGAAGAAACCGAGGTAGTAGCCTAGTGTCATTCACGCCCCAGCTTCCACCTGTCGCGAAGCTTGAACAAAAAACCGTGGTCGATCTTGTCGCAAACGGAAAGAGAATAGACGATAGAACCGCAGATAGCTACAGGCCATTGCACATACAAGTGGGTCTCATAGAGAAAGCCAACGGCTCAGCGCAAGTATCTCTTGGCAAGTCAAAAGTCCTTGTCGGAGTCAAAGTAGAAACAGGAACACCTTTCCCCGACACACCAGACGAAGGAGTACTAACTGTAAACGCCGAACTAGGTCCCCTCGCATCTCCACTGTTCGAAACAGGACCCCCTAGCGAACAAGCCATCGAACTGGCACGGGTCATCGACAGAGGAATCAGAGAGTCGAAGGCAGTGGACATGAAATCGCTCGTCTTACTGAAAGGCAAAAAAGTCCAGGTAGTCTTCGTCGACATCTACATTCTGGATCACGACGGCAATCTGATTGACGCAGCATCCATAGCGGCTCTAGCGGCACTAGCGAGCGCCAAGATGCTGAAAGCGGAGCTCAAGGGCGACGAAGTCGTATACAAGCCTGGGCTTCACCCACTGCCTCTCAATAACCATCCTGTTGCCGTCACCTTCGCCAAGGTTGGCAAGACAATTGTTGTAGATCCCGTGCTCGAGGAAGAGCAAGTCATGAACGCGAGACTGACAGTCACAATCGAGAAGAACGGCAACATTTGCGCCATGCAAAAAGGAGGTCTATCGGGCTTCACGCAAGACGAACTGAAAACGATAGTGCACTTGGCTGTACAGAAGGCTGCTGAGAATAGGGCGAAGATATTGGCAGCGGCGAAGGGCTGATGGGAAAGAAGATAGGGCTTGCCGGGGGGTTCAGCGCCCGGTACGGAACAGTTACCCGTCGACAGTACGTAGAGATAGTTACAGGACTTCGAGGAAAACATGAGTGTCCGAGATGCATGTTTAGGACCGTCAAGAGATGGAGCGTTGGCGTTTGGCACTGCAGAAAGTGCGGATACAAGTTTGCCGGAGGAGCTTATACGCCCCGGACGAAGCTCGGCGAGATCGCGGCACGAGCAACAAGGGGTCTCATGAGTCCCTCAACACTGTCAACCGAGCTCGACAGCCTTCGCGCAGGTGCCAAAGTAGCAGTTACAGTGGTACCCCAGATCAAAAAGACGAGGACTCGAAGAAAGAAGGTAGTAGCACCTGAGCCCGAAAAGAAATCCGATGAAGGGCAGATTGAGGACCCGCAGCCGGCCCCAATTGCAGACACTGAGGCAACGGATCAGCCCGTCGACGACGCGTAAAGAATCAGAAATCCTAGTATCCATAGATTTTCCCTCACCAAAGATTGCACGAACGATCTTATCATCAGTGGCCCCTGAGACTCAACAAGCCCCAGGCTATCGATCGACCACCAACCTAGAGGCTAACGGACGCGCGCTGACAATGCGCATTCAGGCGCAGGATCTGGTTGCTTTGCGAGCTGCGTCTAATTCCTTCCTGCGTTTCATCGCGGCTAGCTTTAGGGCGATCGAAGTCGTTGCACCCTTTTATAGGACGCGCCAAGTTCCCGTTCGCCCGGCGCACAAACTTGAGCGAAGAAGTCGAACTTCCACCGCAGCTGCAAGAACAGCTAGCCCGACTGCAACAGCTTCAACAGACGCTACAGGCGGTAACGTCACAGAAACAGCAGCTCGAGATAGAACTTTCAGAGACGGATAGAGCTCTCGCCGAGCTCGACAAGATCACTGATCAGACCCCCGTTTACAAGAGCGTGGGCAGCCTCCTGTTGAAGTCCGAGAGACAGACGGTCCTTTCGGAACTGAAGGAGAGGAAAGAATTGCTAGGAACGCGAATCACAGTTTTGGGAAGACAGGAAGAGCGCACGAAAGAAAGGATGAAAGAGCTTCAAACCAAGCTCCAGGAGAAGCTCCGACCTGCAAGTGCCACGGCTAGCTGAAAGCCCGCCCGTGCCGACGACCCCCGTTAAGACAAAGACGACTTGGAAAGGATTTCTCCGGTCTCTGTTAACCTCCGCTCGTATAGCAGACCATATCGTTCTCTTGTGTCATCAAAACGCAGACCCAGATGCGGTCTGCTCGGCTTTCGCTCTAGAGACGCTTCTGCATAAGCTTTCACCGGGAACTAAGGCCACGATATCGTGTCCTGAAGGAATCAGCGCTCCGACAAGGCAGTTAATGGAAAACCTCGGCATCCCAATACCTGATCAGAAGATCCCAGTTGATGCTGATTTGGCAGTGCTTGTTGATACGAATTCGCTTGATCAGCTTGGGAGAGCATCTGGCGCTCTACTGAAAATGGAACACGGTCTGATCGTTGTCGACCATCACCATCCGCATCCTGATACTGTGAAGCTTGCAAGTCAGATGATTGTTGACGAGTCGGCAGCTGCCGCGGCCGAGGTTGTCTTCCAGTTGTTTGAGGCATCTAATGAAGAACTGGAAAGAGTGGAGGCGACTGCTTTGATGGCGGCGATTTTTGTGGAAACGAAGCATTTCCTGCTTGCAAGAGAGTCCACTTTTGAGGTTGCGGCAAAGCTTGTGAGAGCTGGGGCTGATCCGCGACGTCTGTCTGGAATGTTGAGTTCGCCGATGAATCGTTCGGAGAGAGTTGCTCGCCTACGGGCTGCAGAGCGAGCGAGTGTTGCCATGGTCGGGGTGTGGATCGTCGTTACATCGCAACTTGGCTCGTATCAGTCTTCAGCCGCGCGGGCATTTCTGGGATTGGGTGCGCACGTGGCGTTTGTTGGGGGAGAAGTGAAAGAGAAGGTGCGGGTCAACATGCGGGCAACGGAAGATTTCTATGAAAAAACAGGTGCGCATTTGGCAAGAGATGTGGCGATTCCCTTGGGGAAGTTGTTGGGTGGGGTTGGTGGGGGGCATCCAACTGCCGCAGGATTGACCGCCTCGGGAGCAGTCGAAGATGTGTTGATCGCATGTGTGAGTCGTCTCAGAGAGTCTGTCGGTCCGCTTCAGACCTAAAATAGCGCGGACGCTCATCGTACCATTATAGAGTACTAACTCAGGAGTGAGTAGGAGACTTTGGCTGGAACTCAGGGGGAGATCGTTGCCGCTCATAGCCTCGGGTTCCAATATGCCGGTTCTACTTCCAAAGCTCTGGACGATGTCAGCATTGTTATTCGTCAGGGAGAGTTCCTGCTTCTCACGGGTCCGAGTGGTTGTGGGAAGACTACTCTCTGCAGATGTCTCAACGGTCTTATTCCTAACTTCCATCCTGGAGAGATGTCCGGGGAACTCCTGGTCGATGGGGTCAGCGTCGCTGCCGAGACGACTAGTGAGCTGTCGCGCAAGGTTGGCTATGTTTTCCAGAATCCAGAGAACCAGCTCTTCGCATTGACGGTGGAAAAGGATGTAGCTTTTGGTCCTGAGAACCTGGGCTTGACAAGGGAGGAGATTAGGGGTCGGGTTGACTGGGCTATGGATGCGGCTGGGACGGTTGCGTTGAAGGATCTCGCGCCGTACGAGCTGTCGGGGGGACAGCAGCAGCGCGTTGCCTTGGCGGGGGTTTTAGCGATGAAGCCGAGCGTGATCGTTCTTGACGAGCCAACGTCGTTCCTGGATCCGCGGACCGCTGAGGAGGTAATGGGGGCTGTGGACGGTCTCCGGAGAGAGAATGGAATCACGGTTATCGTCGTGGAGCACCGGTTGGATCTGGTGGGGAGGTATGCGGAGCGGATCGTGGTTATGGATCACGGAAGGATTGTGGCGGATGGAAAGTTCGAGGATGTCATCGATTCGGAATTTGACCGGTTGAGCGGGTTGGGGATTGGTCTTCCGAAGGTGAGCCTTCTCTGGTCACTGCTCAAGAGAGACGGGCTGGTCTCCGAACGTCTGCCAACCCACGTCGAATCTGCTGCTAAGATGCTATCCGAGAGGCTCCGCAACTGATCCTCGTCGAGAAGGTCTCCTTCACGTATCCCTCTGGTCAACTGGCTCTAAACTCCGTCGATTTGAAGATCGACAGCGGCGATTTTCTCGCGATCATGGGAGAGAACGGTGCTGGGAAGACAACGCTGGCGAAGCAGTTGAATGGGTTGCTGAAGCCGACTCTAGGAAGGGTTACGGTCGATGGAGATGACACCACGAAGAAGAGTGTTGCTCAACTTTCTAGAAAGGTTGGGATCGTGTTTCAGAATCCTGATCATCTGCTCTTCTCAGAAACCGTCAGGGAGGAGGTTGGATTTGCGTTGAAGAACTTCGGCTTCGAGCCCGGCGTAGTCGTGAAACAGGTGGAGCGGACCCTTGAAGCTCTTGATCTGGCTCATTATGGGGACACGTCTCCTTTCTTGCTGAGTGGCGGAGAGAGAAAGAGGGTGGCCTTGGCCGCGGTCTTGGCGTGGGAGCCGGACTATCTGATCCTGGACGAGCCGACGATAGGGCAGGATTACCAGCAGAAAGAGCGCCTGCGCAACTTCATCCTGCAACTCAACTCGCAGGGAAAGGCCGTGGTGATGGTGACTCATGATGTGGAGTTTGTGGCAGAGTGCAACCCGAAGGTTGTCCTCATGTCCAGAGGACAGATTGTCGCGCAGGGACAGGCGGATGAGGTCTTGTCTGATGATGGTCTGGTCGAGAAGGCCTCGCTGGTTAAGCCTCAGATGGCCAAGCTGTTCAGCCAGTTAGGCGGTTTTGGTTTTCCGAGGGACGTGGTTGACGTGCACAGGGCGAAGATGCTGTTGCAGGAGAGGTTGTCGGAGGTGAGGGTTCGTGTCGCTCAGAGTTCTTAATGGGTTCAAGTTCTCAAGCCTCAAGACCCCGGTTCACCGTCTCGACCCAAGGGCAAAGTTCCTGCTGGTAATCGGGATCATCGTTCCCTCGCTCTTGTTCACCAACATCTACCTGCTGGCAGGATTGTTGCTCTTGCAGGTCCCGCTGTTCATGGTCGGTCGTGTTACAAGGCGGTGGGTTCAATCTCTCAGAGCAGGCGTGTTCCTCTCAGCCTTGATCTTTGTCGTGAACTTCTTCACAGGACCCCTGGTGAACGCTGTGGCGTTGACACTTCGGTTTCTCTTATTGATGACGACTTTCAGCTTCTTCTTCATGACCACTTCCCCTGACGATCTCGGGTTGGCGATTGACAAGGTCGGGTTCATCCGATGGCTCTCACGTCGCTGGCTAGGCTATCCAAACGCCCTGTCCTTCACATTCACGACCGCCGTACGGCTTGTGCCCACCATGGCGGTGGACGCGCAGACAGTGGTGGATGCGCAGCGGTCAAGGGGCCTTGAACTGGACAAGGGAAACCTGTTGAAGCGGGTCCGGAACTATATTCCAATATTGATTCCACTCCTGCTGATCGCAATCAGGCGAAGTCTCGAGCTGGCGGAAGCGCTTGAGGCGCGTGGGTTCCCCGGAAAAGAGGGCCGAACCTCGCTGTTCGAACTCCGATTCAAGCTAGTCGACTATGTCCTGTTAGGAATATCACTCGCAGGAATTATCCTCTCCTTCTGGGTCTTCTTCCACTACAGGGTCCCAACAATATAGAAAACAGAGGTGCAGCAAGAAATGGAAGCGGTGGCTCGGGCCAAGATGGGCGGGGCACGGGAAAACCAGCTACCCTCGAGGGTCATAGATTCGCTAGCAGAAAGAATAGCTACAGAAAAAGGGTTAAAAAAATAGTCGCGGAAGAGATGACATGAATAGTGTCCTTGGGAACGATGGTTGTGAATGATACGGTGGGGAAACCAAGGGTTGGACTTTTGTTAGCTGCGGTGTTCCTCCTTGTTTTAGTGACCGTAGTAAGTGCGTCTTTGTTTGGCCCCTATGGGCCTACCGCGAGTCAAGCCAGTTGCGCGACAGTTCCGCCGTCCTCGACGTTATTCGCGGACTGGGCCTATACATACAGCAACCTTACCGAGGTGAGAAATGCCGCAGACAGAATTGTTGAGGGAGTCATAGTGGATTCGAGCACCTCCGGTTGCGAATTAATCGTCACATACTACACCGTGAAAATCATCGTGACAGTCAAAGGTAATAGTGATAGTTCTCTCATTACGGTCGCGCAAACCGGGGGAGTAATCGGAAACTCCAAGCAGGAAGTTCGAGACGATCCTTTAATGCAAATTGGGGAACGAGTTATCATGTTCCTCAATTTCGACCCGCAGAATGGAATCTACGGGACACTGGGCGGCCCGCAGGGACGACTCATAGTGACGAACCATCTTGTCTACTCGCTAAACGTTCTCTATCCGGATCGCAACATTGACATCATCAATTGGAGGATCAGCGGTCTACCGGAAACTGCACTTTGGGATCAGCTTCGGTAGAGCGCCCAGCTCGAGACTCGCGGTTTCACAATTAGACGCGCCAGCCAGTGGGGAACCTTCGGACAGCCCTTGGCGATAGGCAATATTGTTCAGACCGCCGTCTTCACAAAACAAGTCTAAACGATCTAAATGAAGTCTCTTCAGCATCGTTCACGCTCATCAGCAACTGCTCGAAGACCTGAGGCGGTCACCCATCAATGGAGGCTCGAGCGTTCCTGACCAGATGTTGTTGAAGAACAAGGAACTCAGATGCTGTGTCAGTTTACGCAGGCGTCAGTAGTATCCGGATAATCAGTAATGCTCATATGCTCACCGTTTGACGCTTAGTCTCGAAAATATCTTGACACAACCATCTACGACTGCTCCAACAAAGAAAATGCTGTCCAGGAACATGATCCTAGCTATCGTTGTTATCGTCATTCTGGCAGTAGGCGTTGGTGCCGCTGTCGTCCTTCTACGCCCCGCCGCCGCACCTTCGATCACCCTCTGGTACAACAGCACCGGTCACTACGGGGACACAGAGCCAGCGGTTGCACAGCTGATCAAGGCTCAGATTGAAGCTACGGGCAAAGTGACTGTCAATCTTCAATCAGAAGACTGGGCGAGCTATCGAGCAGACTTTGCAAAGGGCAACCTTCCTTTCTTCCTGCTCGGCTGGTACCCAGACTACTTCGACACAGATGATTACGTGTCACCATTCTATTCAACTGCCGGTGCCCAGAGCGAAGGGTCCTTCTACACTAACGCTACCATGGACAAGTGGGTCACCAATGAGACAGCATCAGTTGACCCGACAGTGAGAGGCACCTACTTCCAGCAAATCCAGACCCAATCTGCAAAGGATGTTCCATACATTCCTCTATGGATGACCAACGCTCACGTGGTCTATGACTCTGACATCACAGGGGTGTTCCTTCATCCTGTCGTGTTCAAGTATTTCATAATGAACAAACCTGGCTTCGATCACATCACAGTCGGAACAACGGATTCTCCCACTTCCTTCGACCCGGCTCTCGCCTACGATTACTTCTCCGGGGAAATCATCAACCAAGTCTTCGACACTCTCCTGGTCTATGAACCTACTAACGGAACACTACTCCCAGGACTTGCAACCCAAGTGCCAACCGTAGGAAACGGCGGCATATCCGCCGACGGGAAGACCTACACATTTCAATTACGCACAGGATTAACCTTCACTGACGGTAGCTCCTTGAACGCCACCACAGTAAAACGCGCCATTCAACGGGTCATCACCATGAACTTAGAGGGCAGCGCCGAATTCCTCCTTGAGCAAGTAGCACAGCTTGGAAAGACCCCAACCATAGACACTCCAAACTGCCCCGGTCCCTGTACGACGATCGTATTTCACCTATTGCAGCCGGTAGGCTTGTTCAATCAGATCATGGCTTTCTCAGTCGCCGCCCCCGTGCCTTGGTGGTACAACCAAACAGGAGCACAGCAAGACGTGGTCAATGGCAACGTAAAGGTCACAGGCGACGGTCCGTATTCACTGACCTCAATCACTTCGAACCAACAATACGTCCTCCAAAAGAACACCAACTACTACAACCCTGGACTATACTCAGCGTTCGGAATACCGACGATTCCCATCCTAAACAAGATCATCATCAACCGGTACAGCGACTCCTCATCATTGAAACTAGCAATTCAGACCCACCAGATCAACATGGCGTACCGAACACTGAACCCGACGGATTTGACTGCGCTTCAAGGGTCTGCGGCATCTCTGAATCTCAAAGTAGACATCGGAACCAGTCCTCAAATACGGTTCCTCGTATTCAACGTGAACAAGGTACCATTCAACGACGTGAGAGTGCGGCAGGCAATAGCCTATGCGGTCGACCGAAGCGCTATAGTCAGCAACGTTTTCCACGGATTCGCTGTAACCCTCTACTCAATGGTACCGCCCGGATTCTTCGGGCCTGACTATTCCAGTCCCGTGTTCCAGACAGTGTACGGCTCTTCGCCAGACATTGCAAAGGCTACGAGCCTTTTCTCGGCTGCCCCTCTTGCAATTAGCCTCAGCATATTCCAGACGGACGTGCTGGAAAGAAACTGGCTGTGACAAGGACCCCTCCAACTCCCTTTCCCTTTTTTAGTATCCCACGGCACATTCCACTCTAGGTGCCCGATGCCCAAACAGGGGTCCCTGCTCGCCTACACAGTCTCCCGACTCATACTCGCTCTGCCGACACTGCTGATTTTGCTCACGGTGCTTTTTCTGGTATTGAGGATTCTCCCGGGCGATCCAATAAGCGCGCTTGAAGCAGGGAGAAGGTCTACCCGGGACATAGATGCAGACAAAGCTCGGCTCGGGCTGAACCTGCCCTGGTGGGTGCAATACCCTGTCTACCTCAGCCAGGTCTTCTCTGGAAACTTCGGGACCTCGCTCGGCCAGATCTACTTGGGACAGCCGGTCCTTCAAGTGTTCCTGCAAAAGCTCCCTGCGACCATCGAGCTTGCAATTGGGGCGATGCTGGTCGCCACTGTCATTGGAGTAGGGACCGGAATAATAGCCGGTTCAAGACGCGACAAGCCTCCAGACATCGTAATTCGACTCTATGGTAGCATAATCTGGGTCATCCCAGTCTTCTGGCTAGGCTTGATGCTTCAGCTCGTCTTTGCCGTAGGATTGCACTGGTTCCCCCCTAACCTACGTTACGAACCTGATCCAGTGTTCTTCCCGCCACCAACGCGCATTACAGGACTATTTGCCCTAGATTCCTTGCTCGAGGGCCGGATTGACAAGTTCGCAATCTCCCTCGCCCATCTCGCGTTGCCGTCCCTAACTCTCGGGCTCGTGCTGAGCGGATTCTTCACAAGAACGGTCCGAGCGAATCTTCTTCGCACCATAAGTTCTGATTATGTAGAGGCAGCAAGGGCTCGCGGGATCCGCGAACGAATCATCATTTATCGCTACGCATTCAGAAATGCGTTGATTCCTGTTGTGACTATCCTCGGACTCCAGTTTGCAATTCTTTTTGCAGGTGCAGTCCTCACCGAAAGAACATTCTCCTGGGATGGAATGGGGACCTTACTTCTCACCTCTATAGACAGCCGAGACTATCCGATGATTCAAGGGACAGTTATCGTCTACGCATTAATCATAGTGGCCATCTCAGTTATCATCGACATGATTAACGGTCTCATCGATCCACGGGTGAGATACTAGTTGACAATCAAAGAGCCTCCTCGAGCGGAAGAGCGTGAGACTCTAGTTCGGTCAAGTTCCTCCATCGGAACGCTTGTTGATCTTCTGCTCCGAAATAGGCGGACCCTTGCTGGCGCCCTGTCATGGGTGGGCATTGGGGTGCTTGGAGCCTTCGTGTTTGTCGCTATTTTCGCATTTTTCCTAGCACCCTATGATCCCCAGCGAATCTTCCTCACCCCCCCAAACCAGCCTCCAAGCCTGCAACATCTAATGGGAACTGATGATCTTGGCCGGGACCTCTTTAGCCGAATGCTCTATGGTGCTCGCACCTCGCTCGAGATAATGGCCATTGGCGTCTTTCTTGCCCTTGTGATCGGTTTTCCGATCGGCCTCGTCTCTGGTTACCTAGGGGGGAAACTCGATCGTGTGCTGGTTCTAATCATGGATTCTGTCTACGCGTTTCCAGGTCTGCTTTTGGCCGCGATGGTTGCGCTCTTCCTTGGCAAGGGAGTGTTCAACGTCGGGATTGCGATCACGGTCATTTACGTCCCCACATACTTCAGAGTCACGAGGAACCAGACCCTCTCTGTTCGAGAGGAAACCTACGTAGACGCGGCTCGAGCGTTAGGCGCCGGAAGCTGGACGGTCATATGGTCGTACATAGCCTACAACGTCCTCATATCGATACCTGTTGTATTCTCTCTAAGTGCTGCGGACGCCATACTGACAGCCGCAGGTCTGAGCTTTCTAGGGTTGGGGCTAGAAAGGCCAACGCCAGATTGGGGTTTGGATCTAAGCGACGCGCAAAAATTCCTTACGTCAGGAGTCTGGTGGTCTTCGTTCTTCCCCGGTGTAATGATCATTATACTCACCGTAGGCTTGAGCTTTCTCGGGGAGGGTCTCAACGACATCGTGAATCCACTTCTGCGAAAGGAGAGAGCCTAGACGGAACCCATGCTTCAGGTGCAGGACCTTTCGGTTCACTACAAAACCCGCCGTGGTTTCGTCAGGGCCCTTGAGGAATTCAGACTGGATGCCATGCCGGGTGAGACTCTGGGCGTCGTAGGAGAAACTGGCTGCGGGAAGTCGACATTGGGAAAGGCTATTCTCGGAATCCTACCACCAGGAACCCACGTTGAGGGAAAAATTCTGTTCCGTGGCAGAGACCTTACGCAGCTAGGCAACCACATGTATCGGCGACTCAGAGGCGAAGAGATCGGGTTGATCTTCCAAGACCCAATGACCCGGCTAAACCCCCTAATGACTATCATAGACCACTTTGTGGAAGAGATTCGAGATCATGAATCTGTATCTTCTGCTGAAGCTCGGAGAAGGGCAAAGGAAGCCCTCGTCTCGATGGGAATTCACGAGTCTCGAATCAAGAACTATCCTCACGAGTTTTCTGGTGGAATGCGTCAACGAATCATGATTGCGTTGGCGATAGTGCTGAAACCATCGCTATTGATTGCAGACGAGCCGACAACCTCTCTCGATGTGATCGTCGAGTCCCAAATCCTGGGAATCCTTCAAGATCTCAAACGGGCTTACCACATGTCCCTGCTACTCATTACCCACAATCTCGGGATAGTTGCGGAGGCCTGCGATAGAGTGGCCGTTCTTTACGCTGGAAAGCTAGTTGAACTCGGCCCTGTCCGGAACATTTTTCACAAACCGCTCCATCCTTACACCCAAGGCCTTCTGGCATCCATCATCCATTTGGAAACGAAGGAGTTGCACTCGATTGAGGGAGGTCCTCCCGACCTGATCGCGCCACCCTCAGGATGCCGCTTTCACCCTCGTTGTCCGTATGCTCAGCCGATCTGCGTTGAGACGATTCCGCCCCTAGTCGAGTTTGAGCCCGGCCATTTTGCAGCTTGCCATTTCGGAAACAAATTTCTATGACCAGTCTCGGGGACACAGCTCGGCCGGAACTAAGTGATGAAATTCTCAGGCTTGACAATGTGATTGTCCATTTTCCAGTGAAGATGTCTCCCATCCAGCGCCTCTTGCAGAGGGAGGAGCTTGTCGTCCACGCGGTTGATGGAGTGTCCTTCAGTGTTCGCGGAGGGGAGATCCTGGGCCTTGTCGGTGAGAGTGGCTGCGGGAAAACCACGGTGGGCAGGGCCAGCGTCAGGCTGATCAAACCGACATCGGGTCGAATCTTCTTCGCAGGTCAGGACATCTCTAAGTTTGGAGGTGGAAAACTCAGGACCCTGAGAAGGAGGATGCAGATCATATTCCAGGATCCTCACGCCTCACTCAATCCGGCGATGACTATTGGGCGAGCCATCGGGCATCCGTTGTGGATCCATGGGCTCGCATTTGGCCTCCAGAAATTGGGGTCTGACGCGTTCGGGAAGTGGGTTCAGCAGAGAGTCTTGAGCACCATGAGGGAAGTTGGTCTTACGCCAGAGGAGCAGCTCTACGAGAAATTTCCTGGAGATCTTAGTGGAGGGCAGAAGCAGCGGGCTGTGATCGCGCGAGCACTGATTCTGGAACCGAACCTGTTGGTTGTCGATGAGGGAGTTTCGATGCTCGACATGTCAATTAGAGCAAAGGTGCTGGAGCTGATGCTTGATCTCAAACACCGGCATGGGCTAACGTATCTATTCATTACGCATGACCTGGCTGCTGCAAAGTTCATCTGCGATCGGATTGCCATCATGTATCTGGGCCGAATTGTCGAGATAGGCTCGGCGAGGGACATTTACGCTGATCCTAAGCATCCGTATACCAAGGCATTGCTCCAAGTCATCCCAATACCGGACCCGGACAAGAGAAAGGAGAAGTTATTGCCTCGGGGTGAGGTGCCTGATGCTGTTCATCCTCCAGCAGGATGCCGGTTTCATCCGAGATGTCCAGCTGTTCTCGCCACTTGTGGCTGGGAGGGCCGCGACTTTGTTGACTTTCTAGATGAGCACCTGTCGGACCCGAAAAGAGCGGGCGAGGATGAGAGTACTTTGGGACCTATCGAGCACTGGCGGGCAGAAGGTCTTGTCGCCCGCCTAGAAACAAACTCGTTGAGCGTTGAGAAAGCAGTTGAAAGAGTCAAGACTGTCCTCGCGACGGCCCCGGTTGCGATGACGCGGGCTGTCGAATCCGTATCGTCGCTGAACAGAACGGTGACAGTCCGGTTCCGCCCGCCAGACCTGTTGCTCCAGACGAGTATTAAGAACAGGCTCGTGGAGTGCCTTCTCTACCAATAGCGAACGTTGACAGTCTCAGGCGTCCCCTCATTGTGACCTCTACGTCAAGGCAAGAAACACGAGAACCAATCCACGACGAGTCCTCACCTAGTGAAGCAAAGTGAAATATCGAGATCGAAATCCTCTCAGATCCGGTCCATAGGCAGTGTCATCCCAATTCAGTTCTGGAGAGATCCTTTCCATCATCGTGGCTTGGATAGTGCTCTCAGTCGCAATTACATACCAGAGTCTTATCGGGTCCCTTATCGGAACGGGTAGCCTTGACGTTGTAATAGCTGGTTTCGTCGCCACCGCGACCGGATTCATCCTTCACGAGATGGGACACAAGTTTGTGGCTATAAGACGAGGATATCTCGCCCATTTCCGCCTCTGGGTTTGGGGACTCGTGCTCACCATTTCTATCGTAACTCTCTCGGGTGGAGGACTTGTCTTCGGTGCTCCAGGGGCTGTTTACATTTCCCCTTCTGCGGCAGGGTTCTACGGGTACGATTCAAGCCGAGGAAGGGTTGATCCGGAAGAGGACAATATGATTATCTCAGCTGCGGGACCCGGCATCAATCTCGCATTCGCGTGTGGTTTCCTAGCCCTGCTGTTTTCTGTGCCTTCCGGTTTCCTTCATGCTGTCGCCCTTTTCGGACTCTTCCTCAATGTGGGGCTGGGTCCTTCAACATGCTCCCCGTCCCTCCGCTAGACGGCTCCAAGATATTCCGCAAGAGCATTCCAATCGCGCTTGCAATAGCCCTTCCATTGTGGGCGATGTTCATAATGTTCAATTTTATCATATAGAAGAGAATCAGCACTCGCTGCAAAGTCTTCCTCATCGGATTACGTCGTCTTTTCCGCAGATTGAAGGGTCTCGATAGCCTGTCGTACTTCATCCACAGAGGCGTCATCCTCGAGTGTCGAAAGATCTCCAATCGGACCGCCCGCGGCGACGGCCTTGATGACTCGTCGCATTATCTTGCCGCTCCTCGTCTTTGGGAGAAGCCGAGCGAAATAGATGGATTCAGGGGTCGCGATAGGACCTATCATCCTCCGGACATGTTGCTTCAATTCCTCAGAGAGATGATTGGAGGGTTTAGCCACTTTTCTTAACGTCACAAAGGCAACGATAGATTCGCCTTTCACCGGATCGGGTTTGCCTGCGACCGCAGCCTCGGCTACGGATGGATGGCTGACGAGCGCGTCTTCCACCTCCTTTGTTCCAAGTCGATGACCCGCCACCTTGATTACCTCGTCCGCTCGTCCAAGGAGCCAGAAGTAACCATCTGAGTCGCGCATGGCATAGTCCCCTGGATAGTAGAGACCTGGAAATCGGGTCCAGTAGACCTGACGATATCGCTCCGGGTCATTGTAAAGGGTCATGAACATGCCAGGCCAAGGTCTTTTGATGACTAGGAATCCCTTCTCGCCTGGTGGGAGGGGGTTACCCTTCTCGTCGACAACATCAGCCTCTACACCAGGCAGAGGAAATGTAGCAGAGCCAGCCTTCAACGGGACCAGACCCAAAGGAGGGCTCGGCGAAATCATGATTCCACCAGTCTCGGTCTGCCACCAAGTATCAACTATCGGACATCGAGTATAGAGAATCGTAACGCCATAACGCTCCACCAACTCCCACCATCTATCAGGCTCCGGATAATCCAGTGCCCCCTCGTACATTACTGAAGTGAGCCCGTGCATCAACGGAGCAAAAACAACATACGTGTGTCCTGTGACCCATCCAATGTCTGCAGTGCACCAATAAACATCATCATCTCTCGCGTCGAACACCCATTCCTGAGTTGCATAGGCGAACGCGAGATAGCCGCCGGTGCCATGAGCAACGCCCTTCGGTTTACCCGTAGTGCCTGACGTGTAGAGAATGTAGAGAAGATGGGTCGACTCGACAGGCACAGGCGCGACGTAGCTGGCCGCCTTCGCCATCAGATCATGCCACCAGTAATCCCGGCCCTCCATCATCGGGACGACATGTCCAGTCCGACGAAAAACCACCACATGCTTCACACTGGGACACTCTCTCGCCGCGTCATCGACGACCGTCTTCAACTCCAAGATCTTTCCCCTGCGATAACCACCATCCGCAGTCACAACGATCTTTGCCTCGCAATCCTGTATACGTTCCCCGAGTGCCTTCGCGCTGAACCCCGAGAACACTACGGTGAACGGCAGTCCAAGTCTTGCGCAAGCGAGCATCGTGATCGGGAACTCGGGGACCAAGGGCATGTAGATCGCCACCGTGTCGCCCTTCCGTAGGCCGAGGTTGGTAAGAACACTCGCGAGTCTATTCACCTCACGATGGAGTTCTCCATAGGTAATTGTCCGACGCTCTCCATTTTCACCCTCCCAGAGATATGCCGCTTTGTTCTTACGCCAAGATTTCACATGCCTGTCCGCAGCGTTCTCTGACGCGTTCAGCATTCCTCCTACAAACCATTGAGCAAACGGTGGCTCCCACTGCAGCACCTTGTTCCATTTCTCGTGCCAGACAAGTTGACGGGCAATGTTGGCCCAGAAAGACTCTGGGTCTCGGAGAGAATCCTTCTGGATGGAGAGATACTGTTCCTTCGGCTGGTATGCCTTCTCTGCGGGTGGTTTGCGAGAGTCCGACATTTACAAACGTAGAGTTCACCATAACTTAAAAACGGGTCGCTTGGAAATTGGCCGTAGACATCGGTATGTCCAAACTGATTCAATCGAGGCCGACCCGAAGCCTTGAGGAGCGCTATGAGATGCTGAGGAAAACGCTGGCTCACTACCTTCTCCTCCAAGTAGGCACCTTCGTTGGGCTCGCAGGCTTTGACGCTGTTGGGCCTGCGATGAATATGCTGACGAACATGAAGGCGAATCTCAAAGTTGAGGAGATCAAGGCGAAGAACCAAGGGAGTAGGGTGGAGGCTCTTTCCCAGAACTTGGCTGAAAGCATGGGCGAGACATTTGCCAGCGACTATGATATTGAGACGGGCGACGGGTTCCGAACGGTGAAACTGGACAGGTGCGGGTGCATAGAATCCGTGCTCGCACAAGCCGAATCATACGGGCTCACAAAGCCCCAGGCTAGATCGATATTCTGTAGCACATGCATTGGCAGCTACAAGAAGGCCGCGGAAACTCTAGAGCTTGGATTCCAAGGAAAGCTTCGCGGCGAACATGGCTGCTCAATGAGCTTCTCCAAGAAATAGTCGCCCCTACTCAGGACGGATGACCGTGTCTTTCCCCGAGCCCATGAAACACTAACGGAGAATCCAAACCGTTTGTCCTGATAATGCAACCTCCTGATTCCATCGAAAGTCACAGAAGGTTGGGGTTTTACGGGGATTTCTTTCTACTTGATCATAGCTATCCTAGCTGGATGTCGGAGAAACAGACCCGTGTGAGGAGTGGGGGTCATCTCGTGGCTGGCTAGGCGGATTATTCTCGCCCTTAAACGATTTGAACCAGACCGGGAAGAAGCTCTGGACTGCCAACGCCAGTAGGACAAGGAACAACA
>WNFX01002362.1_pt1 | contig 19136 bp, 10 predicted proteins | sample 5400111 | NCBI WGS metagenome assembly WNFX01 (sample SAMN13153363, study PRJNA577476) | soil metagenome | isolation source: 40 cm soil or saprolite under grassland replicate 1 | place: USA:California | collected 2016-06-15 | reverse complement strand
GAACAAGTTTACGGAGAAAGCTCCTTCGAACACGCCGGCGGAATCGAGTGCAAATTTGCATGTGTAAGTGGATCGTATGCGCTTTACGATAATACAAATTGGATTAGAGCAGACGAAAATAATGGTAAAGCTGCCATAGTAATTGTGAGCGATATTGCTAAATATGATATTGGTTCTGCTGGGGAATATACACAAGGTGCAGGCGCAGTTGCTATGTTAATAAAGGAGAATCCCAGATTACTCGCATTTGATCAAAAAGTTACTTCCACAATTATCAAAAATGAATATGATTTTTACAGACCATGTGGAAAGGAAACCCCTGTGGTTAATGGAAACTATTCTAATTTATTATATTTAATTCAAGTCAGGAAGGCCTTCGATAGTTATAAAGAAAAAGCTATCAGGACAGGTTTGATTCAACTGAAAGATGGGGAATCCATAACAGATCACATCGATTTGTTCAGTGTTCATCTTCCTTATAGACGAATGGGTGAAAAGGCGCTGGCATATTTGTTAAGACATGAGTGGAGGTATCTCCCACGGTGGAATCAGGTCATAAAAGAAGTGGGATTGCAAGAAACAGTCCCCAAAGACCCCAGAGGTACCATTGAATCAATTTTGGCTGATACCGAATTTATGAAAGCCGACGAAAAATTCAGGAGAGCATTTATGCAAACATCTTTCTACAATGAGGTTTTTGAAAAGAAAATGGCGAGCTCACTTGAAGCGTCGACCATAATTGGCAATCTGTATACTGCATCAATGTATATGGGATTTAGAAGCCTATTGGAATTTGAATACAGGAAGGGCACGGACCTTGAAAGTAAGAGAGTAGGATTTGGATCATACGGCAGTGGTAGTAGCGCAATGGTATTTACTGGTCTGATTCAGTCTGAATACAAGGAAATCGTAGAGGGAATGAACCTCGAGAAAGAAATAGGACCTAGAAAAAAGATTTCAATTGACGAATATGAAAGACTTCGCGGAAATGAAACAAATTTTGATACCTCACTTTTACCGGTTCACAAAGAGTTCGTCCTAGTAAAAATAGGTGGGACTACTGCTGATAAAGCAGGGTTTAGAGAGTATAACTTTACCAACTAAATGTATTATCATCCGGTTAGTATATGCTGTCGTAACATATAGCGCACATGCAAGTTCCCTAAATACTTAACATTTGCTTTCTGCGAGATTGGTGTTAGGAATTGTGTCAAGTAACTATTCTGAATTCTACTCCTTTTGCCTCCAGGAAGTCAATTAAACGTTCTGCATGTTTAGCATTTTCTAGTTCAAGACTTAAGTATACACCTGCGGTTCCAGCAGAAATATTGGGACTCAGTCTATCATGGTCGACTTCGACAATATTAACACTTAGTTCTGCAATACTATCGACGATGGACTTCAACGCTCCGGGTCGGTCTGGTAACTGTATAAAAATTTTAAGCATCCTTCCCATATGCATAAGACCCTTTGCTACTACTTGTCCAAGCAGATACATATCCACGTTACCTCCGGATAGCAACGCTACAACATTCTTATTTTTGTGTGGGTGACCGTTTGAAATTAAATAAGCGAGGCTTGCTGCCCCTGCAGGTTCTACAGCCAATTTTGCTCTTTCCATGAGCAAAAACATCGTTTCGACTATCGATGAATCATTGACTAATCTTAAGTCGTCTAGGTATTTGCTTGCTATTTCATAAGTGAGTCTGCCAGGTGATTTTACGGAGATGCCATCCGCAATTGTGTATCCTGCTTTTACATGTCGCAAAGTGCCTTTGGCTAGAGATTCTTTCATGGCGGGAAATGCTTTCGATTCTATCCCAACAATCTTTACATTGGGTTTTTTTGCCTTTATTGCGATTGCGACACCTGCAGCCAACCCTCCCCCACCCACAGGCAAATAAACCTCGTCAATTTCACGGAGATCCTCCAACAATTCCAGACCTATTGTTCCCTGACCAGAAATTATTTGAGGGTCATCAAAAGCATGAATAACTGTTCGACCCTCCTCCTTTGCTATTTCTTGCGCGGCGAGCCAAGATTCCTCATAATCTAACCCGCATAGAGTTACCTTCGCTCCATATGATTTTGTAGCAGCTACTTTGGCCGGAGACGCATTCCTCGGCATCACTATAGTACATGAAATATTCTTTTTTAGTGCAGCATATGCCACTCCTTGGGCATGATTGCCTGCTGAAGCAGCAATGACGCCATATTTACGTTCTTCCTTCGATAGCGTGTCGAGTTTAAAGAATGCGCCACGCACCTTAAACGAACCCGTTTTTTGCAATGATTCAAGTTTAAGAAAGATGTTTGTACCTGTTAATTTAGAAAACGTGTCAGATTTTTGCAATGGTGTTTTTCTAACAACTTTATTTAACAAGTCTCTTGCTTTGAATATATGTTCAATAGTAGGGAATTCATGCTTCACACTAGTACCACGTTTATGCACGGTCTTCATCTAGGATCTGACTATGGGATCCACTTGGGCGCCATAATTATAATTTTGTGATTCATTCAACTGACAAAAATGATATTAGTGTTTTAGTTGTGAAAGTAGGTACATATACATTGTCATCATCTTCGAAGAGGAAAACTCAGATGCCCGCGACGGCTCGAGCAGGATTATCCTTGTTAATAGTAGGAGCGATATTTGTTGGCGTAGGAAGCTATACGCATAGAGGCGGATTTTCGCTTTATGGACTCCCCATGGTCATGGTAGGGTTTGCGTTATACATGGTTTCATCAATTACTATGGCAAGGAGGAAAAAACAAACGACCAAGTAATAACGGATAATGAGGTTAGTGATAAGGATGAGGATCAATAATATTTGTTATTGATCGATCAAATAAATTGCCGGTTTGAAGGGCCTAGCAAATTTTCCTTTGGACTTGAGATCGTGTTTTGACTGATCAGTATCATCTTCTAAATATACCAATATCTCAGCATGCTCGGTTCCACTTTCTAAAGATAATAAGTTTCTAGCATCCTCTATTGGAAGTCTTTCATCGAAGTTCTCGAGAAGTAATCGCCTGTTTCTTGTTTCAATGGGATCTGAGAGAATATCTTCGATCATTTTTCGCACCAAATTGGGATCGTTTTTTGCCTTTGTTGTTTCAGGATCTTTAATCAGCTGTTTCATAATATCTCCAAAATTAGACTTGCTTTCTAAAAATACACTTGAGAGGATCTTATTATAAACCTTTAATTTCCAACGTGCCGCAACATAAAAAATTATTTTTTTTGGATCAATCCGAGTTACTTTGACAATCTTCTGAAGATCAAAAATCAGATTCATAATTAGCTGCTCTGATTCCTCTGCAATAATATCTATCTTATCTTCGTCCGCTGTTGGCCAACTGGCAAAAATGATAGAAGTAGATGAATTATCAATTTTCTCCCAGACTTCTTCACTTAAAAAAGGGGCAAACGGTGCAAGCATCCTGATACGAGTATTAAGAAACGTAAAGAGAGTATATTGAACTGAAGAACTTTCGCGATTCTTGGCTTTTGCTCTCTTTTCAAACCATTGTAGATCGTGATCCAAAGAGTATAGTATGTTATGGGCTGCTTCTCTCACACGTAACTTGTCCATTGAGACAGTAGTATCTGCAATGCTGCGCTGTAGCCTGCTTAGAAGCCACCGGTCTTCTAGTTCTTCAATTATTTTTGCACTTTTTATTTGTAATTGTGAGGAGTTTGTAGAAGATTCTTTTCCCATGTCATATATATCTTGCAACTTGGACCGAATTCCTTTTACGGTATCAAATGAAAAAACGGCATCTTGTAAGAGTTCTGCAGAAATAAGCATTGCTAAACGGATTGCATCTGCAGTATGTTCTTTGATGGCATCACGAAGTGGAATAATATTTCCAAGCGATTTTGACATCTTCTTGCCTTCCATCAAAACTGAGCCATTTACAACAATCTGCTTTGGCCAATTCTTTCTGTCAAAAATTGCTACATGGCTAAAAATAAAAAATGACAAATGGTTTGGAACTAGATCCCTTCCAGAATGTCTTGAATCCACAGGATAAAAGTAGGAAAATTCTTCCCTTATTTGCTCAAGTAGTGCAGTAGAGATATTGCACTCTGAAGCGACCTGCACAAGGTTGCCTCTCCCTAGGAAAATATAATCAAACACCGAATCTTTTAAATTATCAGGATCGATAATTGATTTATCATTAACATACTTTGCAAGTATGTAGTATATCATATAGATAGTAGAATCGGAGAGGCTTTCAATAATCCAGTCTTGATCCCAGGGCAACTTAGTACCCAACCCGGTTTTTCTCGCACAAGCCCTCTCCCTTAACCAATCTATTACGTAGTTAAACTCCTGCCTAATCTCTTCTGGAACTATTTCCATATTATTAACGCATTCGTGTGCTAAATACTTCCATTTTGTATTCCCATAATTCAGAAACCATTGATCATTTAACAGTTTAACAACACACTGCGTACCGCATCTGCAATTGACGGGCTTATTTATCAACTCAAACATTGTATCAGCATCACCACTCATGAGAATTTCACTTTTTACCTTGTCCTTTGCCTCAGAGACAGGCATACCACTATACTTCCCTGTATTCTGAAGCATCTTTCCTTTGTAAAATTCATGTGAGTATAGTTCGTTAGTGGCTTTTTCAATTTCAGGATCTGTTTGATCCTGTATGTTGAGTTTATTTATGATCTGCTTCGAAGGAATTACGTCTATGCCAGAGTAACCATCTGATTCAATTACCGTAATAGGTTTTACTTCAATAAACTTTAATCCAAATTCCTTTTGAATTGAATCATTATTTTTCAGATCTTCTAGTGCCTGATAATCGTATGGTGCATGAGCTGGAACAGACATTACGAATCCTGTACCGCTATCGGCTTGAACAAATGAGGCAGGATAGAGAGGTAACCAAACGTGAGTAATTGGGTTTTTAGCCAATGTCCCAACTATTTCTTTTCCTAACACGTAAGACTCGATCGTAACTTTATGATCTAGAAATTCTAGTTTTATAGCCGCTTCCTTGCTAACAATCCATCTTTCGTCCTTGTCTCTGAGATATATTTTGACGTATTCTATATTGGGGTTAACCCATAGATTAGTAGCACCATACACAGTTTCTGGTCTCAAAGTTGCCGTCGGAATAATGTACCCATCACTTATCCTGAACTTAATTAGAGTATATTCATTGAAGGCAGGTTCGACATCGCCTATGGTATCGTGTTGACTAACAGGATTTTGATCGTTTGGGCACCAGCCGACCGGATGCGAGCCTTGTACTATTAGTCCTTTTTTCCGCAAAGTCCTAAACTGCCAAGAGATAAACTTTGAATATATAATGTCCACCGTACTAAATTCGCGCCTCCAATCTATAGAAAATCCTAACTCTTTCATTCCGAGCCGGATCTCATTGTGAAAGTACCTCGCGATTTTTAGAGGGTCGACAAAACTTGTATATACGTCTTTGGGAACGTGATAAATCTTTTCAAAGGTTTCCAATAGATCTTTATCCCGAGCTGCAACTCTACGCGACATGGCAAGAATAGGCGTACCTGTGTAATGGAATCCCATTGGGAACAAGACGTTATAACCTTTCATCCTCATGTAACGGGCATGTACGTCAGCAAGAGTGTACGTCCTTCCATGCCCGATGTGTTGAGGAGAGTTTGGATACGGGTATGCTACGGTTATGAAATATTTCTTCCTTGCAAAATCCGGATCTGCTTGGAAGATCCGTTGCTCTTCCCATCTGTCCCGCCACTTTTCTTCAATTGAATTCCAATCTATTCTGTTCTTCTCCCCCCTGTTCTTAGCGTCCCCATTATTTTTATTATTGATACTGGTCATGGATCGATTACTTTTGTTATTATCCTAGGGACTACTCTTCAGGATTAATTCTTCTACTGAAAGCAATGCACCGCTTATCTTGTCCTTAAATTTACCTCCGCCCTGTCCAAATCTACCATCTCCGCCACCCGAACCTCCTAATTGAACCGAAATTTGTTTTGCGATAGTGGCAGCTTTTATTTTTTTCTGTGCTTTTTCACCAACAAATACAACCACACGTATCCCTTCACCTTTTGATATCAGCGCTACATAGATCAGAGATGGATCACTTTCAATACATTTCTCCCCTATAGAAATATGATACTCCTCATCCAGTTCATTATCATATACATGATAAAACTTAATATCATCAGAAGCTAATTGCTTTGCCTCCTCAGAGATTGATTTTGCTATTGAGGGAGTGATTTTTCGAAGAATAGTTTTTACCTTCTTTTTTGCTGCTTCAGCTTCGTCTATGCTCTTCTGAAGAGATTCGACAACCTTTTCCTTACCAGACCCTAAAGTCTGAGCGATCATCGTAAGCTGGTTTTCTTGCTTTTGGATATAGTTAATAGCGGCCTCCCCAGCAACAAACTCTAATCTGACAACTCCATCCTGAATCCTCTCAGATTTAGTTATTTTAATGAGTCCTATTTCACCTGTTGTGCTGACATGCGTTCCACCACAGGCTTCGATATCCCAATTTTCTATATTTACAATTCTGATATTGCTAGTTGGGACAACACCCCCCTGATAGATTCTAAAACTGTAGTCCTGCTCAGCATCAACACGGTCATAGATCTTGATCTTAACTGGTAAATTTTGTCTAATTACATTGTTTGCGGTCTTTTCAATTCTTTCAACCTCCTCCCTGTTGAGAGAGGAATGGTGAGTAACATCAAGTCTGGCATAATTTTCCTCTTTGAATGCAGAATTCTGCCATACCCATGATCCAAGGTTAAATCTTGCCGAGGTATTAAGCACATGAGTTGCAGTATGGTGTTTAGTGATTAATTCGCGCCGCCGGTCATTTACTGTTCCATGCACGGTTTTGCCGTCTATGAAATCTAGGGGACCTTGTAGTTTATGAACTATGATATCTGCTTGTTTTATAACTTCAAGTACTTTCACGCCGTCAATCTCTCCCGTGTCTGGTTCTTGTCCACCACCCCGCGGATAGAACGCAGTCTGGTCTAGTATGATAAATTTTTTATCGATCACCTTAAGAACCTTGGCGGTAAATTCACGGATTGACTTGTCCTCATAGTATAATGGCCTGGTCGGTGCAACACCATCTAAGCCGTAGATTGGTTTTTGAGCTTGAGCTGCTGCTTGGCTAGTATGAAGTTCAGCGAGCTTTGTGTAAAAAGTAGGCGGGATACTGTCTATTGCTCCCAAATCGACTAAAAAGTCTGGAGTAACACCGTCAGATTCGTACATTCTTATTAGATCATCCACCATCAGCTTCTTCTCAGTACTTTTAATTGAATTAGCAATTGCTTCCATCCTTTCCCTAGATCCTATATATCTACCAGATTCAATCTGAAGTATCGTCCTGACATCTTCTCTATGTTCCTCAAGTTCTGGATACATCTGCTTGATATAATCAATATGCATATCAGCAATATCTTCGAGTTTCATGCTCCAACCTAATCTTTCCAAAATCGAAAGTGCCCTACGTAGAATCACTCTTAGATTATAGCCTCCTCCCACGTTTGATGGGAGTGCGCCATCAGAGATGGCGAACACCAGTGTACGAGTGTGATCTGCAATGGTATAAATTGCCTCGTAGGGGGCAGTCATTTTTGTAAGAAGGTCATCGGAGATTTTTAGTTCCTTAGCAATGAGTGACTTTACCGCTTGAATGTCTCCACTCATATAATCAAGTTTAGTAGAAACTGCTGTAAAATATTTGGATAGAATTTCTGGACTTTCAGAGGTTCCAGAATTGTCAACTAATTTTCGTACCACCGGGCCAAAAGAACAATCGTAACTTGTCGGTGTTCCCATTGTTATCCATGAAAGTCGCTCAAGTCCAGCTCCCATATCAATAATCTTGTTGGTCATTACTCTATAGTCGTTCTCGTTCCCTTCAAATTCAGTAAAAACAGCATTGCCTAGTTCAAGTCCACTCACAAAATATTCCAGAGAATAACCAAATGCACCCGCACCCATCCATACATCTTCTACAAAAGTGATCTCCTCTTTTCTTATTCCCAGCGCGTTTGTAAGCATTCTATAATCAAGCTCAATGCACCTATCTTTCCAATAGCCACCATGTGCGTCTGCATTGCAAACCTGGCCGATCATACAGAAGCTTGTGTAATGTCTGCCACTCAAACCCACATTTTCTATATCGTTAAAGCGCAAACACATTTGCGGGACTAGAAGTGGATTTGTAGGCAGCTCAAAAATTACCTTGTTCCCGATTACTCTTTGAAAATCAACAATCGATGCTATAGTAAAATAGAGATCATCACGCCACCTGCAGACTACCGGATATCTTCTGATTATCGAGTGTGCGTTGGATTGAAAGTATTCTTCTATTTTTTTCCAAGCGTTCACGTAATCAAGCCTTTTATTTGTAGGAGGCTCACCTATAAAACCGTAGTACTGGTGGTCTGGACAAAACTGCTTCTCATCCAGGGACCAAAAAAATTTACCGCAATTATTGCATCGTTGACGCTTGAAGCCTAATCTATCAAATAACGAAACCTTGTAATATCTATCTGGGTCTGATGAAAAGATAGCAGTAAGTTCTTTTTTTCCCAATGCTTGCTACCCCTAGCGAAATATACTATTAATGCTTTTATAATAGCTTATATCATAATAAAAGTTTTGACCTTGCCACTAGTCGTAACGCTAGCATTGGGGATGTTAACATTTTCGCACATTTTTGTAAATAAAGAATATCTGAAAATAATTAGCATGCCGGAATTAACCACAAAAAAGGACCAATTTTATTAGGAGCTATATTTAGCGCCTTAAATCCCTTTTTTCTAATATGGTGGCTCACAGTGGGTTTAAAGCTGATTTCTGATTCAATTCATTTCTACGGTTTTGTCATCGAATTCTTTTTTTGTTCTCATTTCACATTTGGAGGGACTATGCTTGGTTGGCAATAGCATCTTTTATGATATAAAGAGGCATTTCGGTATTAAAAACCAAATTCTATCCTGCAATTCTTATTTCAATAAGTACCATTCTTGCTTGTTATGGAGTCTATATCATTCTAAACATTTTTTGATGCGACCTGAGAAGATAACAGGCAGACGACCCAGCACTATACACTATTCGTAGTTGTATTTAATGTTGCTTGCAAACTGTCGAGGTTCGGTTGCAACGAGTAACAGTTGTTTAAACTAGCAGATAGAGTTAAGATCTAGGAAGGTGTAGTAGATAGATGACAAACCATAAAACAATAACCATAGCTGCAGCAATTTTTGTTGCAGTACTAGCGACTGTAAGCACACAATCAATGGCTTTTGCTCTTGCGGGTCCACCGCCTGTGCCTAAACATGTTTCGGTTCATGACCAACTAGCGATTCACATATGGAGTTCACTTTGCTCACAACTAGGTTTCCTGGTTCATGGAAATTCGCATTGCAGAGTATAGCCTCATTACGCTTCAGAATGGATCTAATCTATCTGTGTATTTTGTTTCACTATTCGATACTGTCTTGGGTTGTGATATACTTGTTTAGATAATGAGGATTTAAGAAGACTAGTATTTCGATTTGGATGTTATTCAACACTTTTTCGAATTTTGCGCGGATAGATTTTGTGCCTTCCCAATCGTCACCAGGTCGATGATTTTTGTCGGCCTAGTATCGTTCATGTATATCATAAAGTTCTCTCAATGCTTTCTTACCGCCGTTCTCCCATTTTTGGTGACAACTCGCATACAACATTGAACAGTTACTCATCTCATATTATAGTTCATCTAATGGTCGTCGCTTTGTGACCATATTAGCGATTCTATCTGCTTTGTGACCTGTATATTCTTCACCCAAATGATGAAAAATCAATTTCGTGGATCTCGTAGGCCACATAGTAAGAAATAGAGATTTGTATCGATAAAGCTAATTTTTGTTTGCAAACTGTCCCCAAAATGTCCCAGCCTAGTAAATGCTAATCCACTATTTGGTTTTCTGTAAATCCTTCACAGGTTCACGTGTTCCCATGGTTATCAGGTTTTTGCCAATGTGAATAGAAATAGTTGTGTAGAACTGTTATCACAGGTGTTTTAACATACATCCCTGACTTTATCAAAGGGAGTTTGTATCTGTAAGTAGAACTCATTCTTGTAGTAGTTGATATATCAATATCTGGTTTGAAACATAAAACCTCAAAGGGGAGTTCATATTTCAGGTAGAAGTCTCCCCAAATTAACGGATAGCACGCTTACATAATCAACTATAAGCGATGATTTAATGTCTCGTTAAATTGGGTTGATAGTGTTGATACTTTTGAATAGATAATTTAATTTTGTCTTGTTATCACCGCCTTTGAACAACATAAAGAAGGCACTACACTCCAGAAGTTCATGTAAATCTGTTCAAATTGTTCCTTTTATTTAATAAATTACACTTACTGCTTGCAACGCCATATGCGTTACTAGAACATAATTCACTTTTCAGTCTTCTTGGGTAGTTTGTGATGAGGACAATAATATCGTCGTCATTGTCCTCACTGTGAAAGACTTAAAACACTTACCTTAGAATAAAGGATAAATTGAAAGTATCAGTCTTGGGCGCTGCCAAAGAAGTCGGCCGATCAGCGTTCCTTGTAAATGTGAATAGTACAGGCATTTTGATGGATTATGGTGTACTCTTGAAAAGAGAACCAATCTTCCCTATGCATGTCAGGCCAAAAGATGTTGATGCTGTGGTGATTTCTCATGCTCATCTAGATCATTCCGGATTTGTCCCATCCCTGTTCTTGTCTGAATCAGCATCAGTACAAGCACTGGGTACGCCTCCCACATTTGAGCTAGCAAGATTATTGATCGAGGACATGATAAAAATATCAGGGTTCTACCTACCCTTTGAATATATTGACATAATAACAATGATGAAAAATTCCAAGAATTTGCAATACAAGGAAACATATATGGTAAACGATGTCAAAGTAACTCTGCATGAGTCTGGCCATGTGTTGGGCGGTGCTTCGGTTATTTTAGAACATGATGGTAAACGGATATTCTATACTGGAGATATTAATACAAGAGGCTCAAAGTTACTCAGACCTGCCGATTTGGACTTTGGTGAGATTGATTTAATGATCATAGAGAGTACTTATTCTCAGAGTGAACAGATGCCACGAGATCAGGCTGAAAAAGAGTTACTGGAGTTCGCGTACGATGTACTTGAGAGAGGTGGAACACTGTTTATCCCCGCGTTTTCCGTAGAAAGAGCTCAGGAAATTGCAACGGTTCTAAAATCTAACAATTTTCGACACAAAGTTGTAATGGATGGAATGGCTCTTAAAGCAAATCAAATTATGATGAAACATCCAACCTTCCTCAAGGATGCCGAAATATTCAAGCGAGCAATCAATGAAGCAGAATGGATAAGCGGGTGGAATAGAAGAAGGAGTGTTGTTAAGGAGCCCTGCGTCATCATTTCTCCTGCTGGGATGTTGGTTGGAGGCTCTGCAGTATTCTATCTGCAAGAAATCGCTAAGAGTGATAAAAATGGTGTTGCAATGGTATCATATCAGGGCGAAGGCACACCTGGTCGAACACTTCTCGATAGGAGAGTGGTAAGTTTTGATGGCAGAGAAAGAAAATGTCTTGCTGATGTGAAACGGTTCGAATTTTCCGGACATAATAGTAGGAGCGAATTATTCGAAATTCTTGAACATATAAAAGGTAACCCAAAGGTGCTTACCGTCCATGGCGATGGACCTTCATGTACTAAATTTGCAGAAGAGATTAAAATCAAATACGGTTTTGAATCAAAAGCTCCGGATGCAGGAGAATTAATTGAAATATGAGTTGATTCTATGACTCAAATGGTGCAGCATTTCATTACTCGGCTTTTTTAACATCTCGGTGTAATGAAGAAACTCTCCATTCCCAGCTGTGCTGAATTATTCTCCCGAAAGTTTTCTTCCCATTTTGAGAGCACTAATATTATTATCATTCTTTCCGTAATGAAGTGGTAATGCATTAGAACCGATTCTTCCGACTCAACTATCTGGCTTTATTGTCTTGCTGTCAGCGAAATGCTACTTAATAAGCATATTTTGGGGATTATATTTATAAAAATACCCGATTTTTGTACATAATGAAGAAATGCGTAGCATGTAAGAATGCCATCCCACTAAATCAAAAGTGCTTCACGGATTCCCTATCTTCACAACTGAACTGTATTTTCTGTGCTGAGAAAGAGATCCCAAAACAATTGAAATCCTACTGAACGACTTAAGAAAAATAAAAGACAAAGAAAATAAAAAAGTTCAATAAGGTTGACAATACATTTTAGTTTGGACCAATGTGGTTACACCCTTCTTCATTTTATTGCCAACCCGTCATTAACCCAGAGGTCAGCATTAACAGCGGCCAAATGTTTCTTTGGGAGCAGATAGGTAATTCTTGGTATGGCATATATGGAAATCACATCATAAAATTTTCTGCATCATCGACAAACAAAAGTTTCTGTATTGATAATAACAAAAATAACGATATCCAATTCTATTCCTATCCTGAGGTCAAGGGATGGGAGAGAAAAGTCTTTAGACTTGACGATGACATTAAAAAAATATTATCGACTCTATCAAATGATACTTTGGTCTATAAGATAATTAGAAAATACCCTGGTCTCCGTTTGATGCGACAAGAACCGTATCAATGCATTTTTTCCTTCGTGTGTGCCAGTAATACTAACATATTGATGATCCGTAAAATGCTCAAGAACATCTCAAAAAAATTTGGCTGCAAAGTAATATTTGACGGAAAAGAATTTTACACATTTCCTTCTGTCCACAGTCTGAACAAAGCAACGATTAACGAGTTGAGCTCGTGTGGTGTGGGATATAGAGCCAAGGCAATTCAAGCTGTTGCAAAGCATATCGTTTCAGGCAATCTTGATATAGATCACTTGATTCGTATTAAGTATCATGACGCAAAAGAAGAGCTCTTGAAGGTATATGGTATCGGCAATAAAATTGCTGATTGCATCCTATTATTCTCGTTGGAGAAACTCGATGCCTTCCCTATCGACGTCTGGATTTTAAGGGCACTTTCACGATACTATAGGTGGCTCTTCACTGAAAATGAAGATAAGTTCAAAATGATTGATAGAATAACTATAAATCAATACAAAGTCCTCTCAGAGACTATCAGGAATTATTTTGGTAAATATTCTGGATATGCACAGCAATATATCTTCTACTATATACGTGAAACTGCAGGTAAAAAATGGTAAGAATCGCGTTACATACATCACTTGAGATCATTTTATTTCCTTTGCAAAGGTTCTGTAAATAAATAATGCATCCTCTTCGTCTTTCGCACCGACTATTGTTGCAGCACCGCTTGTGAGAAAACTGATTGATAATTTGCTGGCATTTGTACTTATTGCAGTAATCCCCAAATTACCTCTCATTTTAATATCATAACCCAGCGATTCTGCATTCTTCATTATTCCGGTCAGATTGATTGATGCAGGTACTGTTGACGATGGAGTAACAGTATATGTTCTCTTGCCTCTATCTCTTCCGCAAAGCTCTTCAATTATCAGTTCTTCCGCTTGTAAAACAAGTTCTTCTTTCATACTCTCTTTTTTTGGCCCGCATGAAGAGCATTCCTCATTTCTAAACATCTGGATCTTGTCAAACGACAGCTCATTCAGGTCTATATAGAGCAACTTGTTTACAAGCGTAGGATGTTGCCCTGTAAGAATCTTTACTGCCTCCGACACTTGAACACCGGCCACCAAATACAGTACTGATGGATGTACTCCTTCTGTACTACATGTAGGCATGTCCTCGTCAGCCAATGCGGGGAATATACACCGTAAACATGCGGATTTATTTGGTAAAATAGTACACACTGAGCCTAACATTCCCAGTGCCCCACCGTAGATAAACGGGATATTGTACCTGATACATGCATCATTAAGAGCATATCTTGCATCAACACTATCAAGTGCATCAATTATAATATCCGCTCCTTTGACAATACTTTCGGCGGTGTATTTAGTAATAGAAAGAGGAACTGCCTCGATTTCAACATGAGGATTCATTTCTTTCAGACGCTCTGCGGCCACTTCAACCTTGACTTTACCTATGTCGTCTTCATTGTAAAGATGTTGCCTATGTAAGTTTGAAATTTCAACAACGTCTCGATCAACTATTTTCAGTTTACCAACACCCATTGCTGCTAATTGAGTTACGATCGGGTTTCCGATCCCTCCGACCCCCACCACACAAACTTTAGCATCGCGCAGCTTTTCCATTCCAACGAATCCAATTTCTTCGAGCATTATCTGCCTGGAAAAGCGTTGCATATCTTCGCTTGTCAGCTCCGCACCACCGGCCACTGCTGGCAATATATACAATGAATCCCCGTCTTTGAGTAATGTTGACATTCCATCACTGTTAAAGCGCATATTCTTGCCGTTAATGTAGATATTAATCAGGGCACGTGGCTTACCATTCAGATCAAATACCCGACGTTTGAAATCATCTCCCAGCATATCAGAAACATTGGCAAATGCTTCATGTAGGTCATGAGCTTCTAACGAAATTTTTTTCTCTCCCATCCCTTTATTCAGGACTGATGGAATGACGAATTCGATATTAGCCATTTTGAATGTTTATGTTAACCGCTCCTGATTCACCATGTAATTATCCAATCATTGCTGAAACTGTTTGCACGTCCGGCTTTACAGGCCTAAGTTTTGGAAGCGCAGCTGCTAGCGCTTCTGTAGCTTTTAACCCATTTCCTGTGATATAGCAAACTACTTTTTCATCTTTTTCGATTTTACCTTCTTCAACCATCTTTTGAAGTACCGCTACCGCTACTCCACCAGCAGGTTCTGTAAACACGCCTTCTGTCTTGGCCAGCATTAGTATCCCGTCAATAATTTCGTCATTAGTAGCCTCTTCTGCAATTCCATTATACTGCCTTAATCTTCTGAGTACATACAACCCATCTCCGGGATCGCCTATCGCAAGACTTTTTGCAATGGTGTCAGGTCTTTCGACTGGTATAACTTCATCTCTATTTTTCTTGAAGGCATCGACTATTGGAGCGCAGCCGTGTGGTTGGGCAGCCGTGATCTTTAGATTTGCTATGCTCTCAATTAATCCGAGGTTGTGCAACTCTTCAAATCCCTTGCAAATCGCATTTAACATTGCTCCACTTCCAACGGGAATAATAAGATTATCTGGAACCTGCCAGTTCAGCTGTTCAGCAACTTCGTAGGCAAGAGTCTTTGAACCTTCAACGTAATATGGCCTCATATTTATATTGACTATTCCGATGCCTCTCGAGTCGCCGATTATGGACGCAACCCTGTTAGCATCGTCATAAGTTCCATCCACTGCTACATATTCAGCTCCGTATGATAATGCTTGCGCGATCTTTATGTTTTCAATATCGGAGGGGGCAAAAATGTAGCAGGGCAATGCTGCTTTAGCAGCATGAGCAGCAGTTGCAGAAGCTAGGTTACCAGTAGACGCGCAACCTACTGATTTTAATTTAGTTTCTTTGGCCCTAGAAACGGCTACTCCTGCTGGTCTATCCTTAAATGAAAATGTTGGATTTACAGAATCGTTTTTAATAAATAGATTCTTCATTCCTCCTAGTTGTGTGCCAAGCCTATCGGCATGTTGTAGCGGAGTGAGACCTGCATTTAGACTCACAATATTGTTTTTATCAGCAATAGGAAGGAGTTCGAAATAACGCCAGTAATTTTTCTCTCGTGATTCAAAGGTGTTCTTTCCTATACTAGAAGGAAACCTGTAAATAACATCAAGTGGACCAAAGCACTCTTCACATATATATCTAAACTGAGGTTCATATTCTCTTCTGCACTCCCTACACTGTAGCGACTGTATAATACCCATGTTTTGATTACCAATTATCTAAAAATGCAGTAGATAAGGTTGGCTAATCACAATTTTAGTAATACTGAATTTTTAAAAAAAATAATCATTATCAATAAATTTCCATTTTGTAACTAATAATTGTTAATAGCCGATTTTAAATAAATATTTTAGTAACTTTGTGTAGGTTCAGTCAAATTTTTCCATCTACTAGTATGTTATGAAAGCACGAGCGGTTGCCAGTATGACACACAGAGGTTTCCGAATCTACCACATATAGCAAAGCATCAGAGTCACAATCCACGCGTATTTCCTTAACAGGCTGAATATTTCCAGACTCCTCACCTTTCATCCATAATTTACCGCGGGAGGTGCTCCAAAACCAAGCGTTTCCGGTTTTTAGGGTATTGTCAAGCGCTTCTCTATTAGTATAGGCAAGCATTAGGATATCCTTTGTCTTTCTATCCTGAAGTACCACAGGGATTAGACCATTTCGTCTCGCGAAGTCTATATCTGCTAATGACTTGTTCAAACGCATATAATCTCTAGTCCACAATTAAAAATGATTCGGAATAAACTAATTGTCTAGTAATAGTGTTAGCGCAATTCGAAGGCACTTGGAAGCGGCATTCTCTCCCAACAATCTAACCTACCGTCTAGTACCACTTCTAAGCCAATAAAAACTTCTGACGCCGTTGTGACTCGATTCGCCGTTTAGATCAGGATTGGCCTTGCATGAAAGGCACGCGCACGAGGGCCGAACCGATCCTTAGGTACATCACGAGACAACAGTTATGGATTAATTAGTCTAAATATAGTTATTAATAAGGATACCCGCGCCAGAAGCTGACATTCTTCATTTTCCAATTTATTCCGAATCCTGTTCTGCATCTATCAAACTAGGTTTTTCAAACTAGTCGTTTCTACACGATAAGGAGGTGAACGCAATAAGTTGGCAAATAATGGACAGGTTCTTTTTAAGATATAACCACCTAATGTGGCTTTTTTTATGCAGAATTGTGACTGACAAAAACATAGATACCTTCTTAGAGGCTCTATTTCGTGAATATTTAATTTATCTTCCACCTCTGGTGTAATAGGCTGAAACTTAACAGTTACAATTAATATTTGCACTTTATTTCTTATTTCATGTAGTAACAATATGATCGATATGGCGACGTCCGATCTTTGCGCTATCAACCAGGATGAGATTCTTCATATCGGATTTGATGATACTGACTCACTGTGTGGAAAATGCACTACACATCTCGCATTTAAAATTACTGGATATTTACTAAAGAATTCAGATACAGAGTTCCTCGACTATCCATTATTGGTTAGGTTAAATCCCAATATCCCATTGAAGACCCGTGGTAATGGAGCTGTCTGTTTAAGAGTTAAGGTAAGAAACCACGAGAAAATAATTCAAGATATAACACAACTTATCGAAGAAGAATCAGCCACAGGATTGGGTGCAAATCCTGGAGTCGCATTTTTTAATGGAGGACTAGTCCCGAAAGCACTCAAGGAATTTGGCAGGTTTGCAATGTTTGATATTCTAAGTAAGCAAAAGGCAGAAAAAATAGCAAAAGAAAATCGCGTTCGCCATTTTACATTTGGAAATGGTCAAGGTTTAGTAGGTTCGCTCGCTGCAATTGGTAGTTTGGAAGATGGAGATCACACATTTGAGGCTATAGCATACAGAAGATGCAAGAACTATGGGACAACGAGACAAATAAATGCATCCAGAGTAATCCAGTATGATAAGAGAACTTTTCCGAATACCTTCAATAACTATGATCAAAACCACAGACGCGTGTTGATTGCACCTCACGGTCCAGATCCCGTTTTTTGTGGCATAAGAGGTGAAAGTCCAGAAGTTGTAGTTTCATCGTTACAATGGCTACAGCCCGAAGAGGTCTTGGATGGATATATGGTCTTTCGTTCAAATCAAGGAACAAATTTGCATTTGCAAAATGAATTGAAGTTATCAAAAATCAGAGTTTACATGGCAGGTTATGTACGCGGTCAGGTAATCACAAAACCGCATACCATACAAGGAGGACATGTATTCTTCGAAATTGAAGATTCTGGTGGCGTTACAGCCTCGGCTGCAGTATTTGAACCAACAGGTCTGACAAATATCGCCTCACAATTGGAAATAGGGGATGTGATCGAGATAGGATGTGGTATCCGAAGAGCAACATGTAATCGTCCTCCAATTTTAAATGTGGAGTACATCTATATTTTGAAAATCGTAGAGATATACAATCTGTTTAATCCGCCCTGCAAAAACTGTACCAAGAAAATGAAGTCAGAAGGAAAGGACAAAGGATTCCAATGTGATAGATGTCGTTATAAGGACAGCACTTCCAAGAAAATCCCAATACCTCGGAATAGAAATGTCCTGACAGGACTCTATGTTCCGACACCGAAATCTCATAGACATCTAACTAAACCCTTTCACAGATATGGTATGGAAAAGAAGTCATTCAGCTCTAGTCCAGGAGCGAAATTAATAGCAAGATGGTTTTTTACCTCCTCTCAAAAAATTAGTAGCGGGGGGTTGATTTGAACCTGCGGCCACGTGCTAGATGCAAAAGTGGAAACCGCTCTGCGGGTTATGAGCCCGCCGGGATCACCTAGCCTCACTTTTATAAGGATCTGGCTTCCCCACCCCGCTGACAGACATCCTCTGCAAAGGTATAATATATCTCTGTTTCCTTTTGATGCTTTAAGTTCACTCAGTGATAGATCTTCCTGGGCAGTTGCGATCAAGCGCTATAGATGGATTTGCGGAATTAATCAAATATTGTAGGGTAGATCCCACTAATCGATTAATGCAATAACTTTAATTGATTAAAATGTTAGCTAATATGTGTAATCATTACCAGCAGCACTCGACATGTTCATATTCATATGAATAACTGGTATAGACAATAGCAAAATGTTTCCAATAAGGAGGCTACCGGAATGGGGTATTGAGCCTATTCCGACAAAAGATAGATCCCTTAGAGGGATCGAGTACTTTGTGCTGTGGTCAAGTCTAGGAGTGGGACTGCTAGTTTTCTCTGCGGGATCTCTTCTTACTGCCGCTCGGTTTATTGACGCGGTACCCGCAATTCTAGTTGGTTCTATTGCAGGCTCTTTGCTTCTCGCTCTTGCAGGAAAGATTGGAAGCGATCATGCAGTTCCATCCCTGATAAGCACCAGACCGTCATTTGGTATTCATGGAGCTTCTATTCCAGCCAT
>WNFX01005268.1_pt1 | contig 19145 bp, 20 predicted proteins | sample 5400111 | NCBI WGS metagenome assembly WNFX01 (sample SAMN13153363, study PRJNA577476) | soil metagenome | isolation source: 40 cm soil or saprolite under grassland replicate 1 | place: USA:California | collected 2016-06-15 | reverse complement strand
CGGCCGTCCTCGGTGCAGCAGAACGTGCCGGCCTGGCTCATCTTCGGGATGTTCTTCGTCGTGATGCCGATCTCTTCGCTCTTCGTCGTGGAGCGGCGCGAGGGCACGCTCGCGCGGCTGGTGAGCCTGCGGGTCCCGTTCTCGATGCTGCTCCTCGGCAAGGTGGGGCCGTATTTCGTCGTCAATCTCGCTCAAGCGGCGCTGATGCTGCTCGCTGGACGGACGCTCGTGCCCTGGTTCGGCGGCGAAACGCTCGCGCTCGCCGCGCGCTGGGACCTGCTCGCGGCGGTCACCGCCTGCACGAGCTTCGCCGCGATCGGCTGGGGCCTCTTCGTCGCGGTGTGCTCGCGCACGCTCGAGCAGGCGACCGTGATCGGCGGCGTCGGCAACATCCTCGCCGCGGCCGTTGGCGGCATCATGGTACCGCGCTTCGTGATGCCCGAAGCCATGCAGAAGCTCTCCGAGGTCTCGCCGATGGCCTGGGCCCTGGACGGCTTCCACGCCGTGATCCTGCGCCAGGGCGGCGCAGCCGACATCGCCGCGCCCTGCGTGAAGCTGCTCGCACTCGCGGCCGCGCTGCTTGCCGCCGCGCTGTGGGTGCATCACCGGCGCCGCGTCCTGACTTCCGCGCAATGACGTCTCGCGACGCACTGATCGCGGATCTTACGGCGCTCATCCTCGAGGCGACGAAAAAAGCGCCGATGGCGCCGCCCCTGTCGCCCGACGAAGCGATTTTCGGGACGGGGACCCGGCTCGCGCTCGACTCTCTCGACGCGCTGCAGGTGTCGATGGCCCTGCAGAAGCGCTACGGCGTGCGCCTCACCGACAGCAAGGATACGCGGCGCATCCTCGCCTGCGTCGGCAATCTCGCGGATCACTTGCTGCAGAAACGCGCATGACCGGAGCCTTCGTGCGCGCCGCCGCGCTCGCGAGCGCGCTCGGACCGAATCTCGGTTCGGCCGTAGAGCGACTCTTCGGCGCGCCCGTCGCGCCCGCCCGAAACACGAAACCCGGCGGAGCCTGGCCCTATTTCGCGATTCCGATCTCCGGGGGAGACTGGAGAATGCGCACCGAAGCCATTGCGCGTTCGGTGGCCGAGGACTTGCGGCGCGTAGCCGCGATCGCTCCCGCGCGATGGGCGGAGCTCCCCTGCATCGTCGGCTCGTCCTCCTTCTCCGTGGGGGCCTGGGACGACGGCGGATGGGCGGCGCTCGAGCCCTCGTTCGAGTTTGCCTCGAGGCTCGCAAGAGATTTCGGCGTGCACGGCCCCGTGACGGCGGTCAGCACCACGTGCACCTCGGGCCTGAGCGCGCTCGACATCGCGCTCGGACTCGTCGCCGCAGGCGAATTCCGCGACGTTCTGGTGCTCGGCGCGGAGTTCTCCAATCGCCTGACCGTGGCCGGTTTCGCGGGGCTGGAGCTGCTTTCGGCGACGGCCGCGCGTCCCTGCGACCGCGAGCGGGACGGCCTTGTTCTGGGCGAGGCGCTGGCCGCGGTGCTCGTATCCGCGGCGCCCTCCCCCTGGCGGATCGCCGCGCTCGCCACCGGGATGGACGCGGCGAGCGTCACGGGGCCGGCTGCGGACGGCGCCGTGATCGCAAACGCGATGCGGGCCGCGATGGCCGGCGCGCGCTGGGAGAGCGCGGCGGTGGACCTGATCAAGCTGCAATCGGGCGGCGGGCGCCTGGCCGATTCCGCCGAGGCGAATGCGGTGCGCGAATTGTTCGCGCCGGCGCCGAGGGCGGTGTCGCTGAAGGGCGCGCTCGGCCATACGCTCGGGGCGAGCGGCCCGGCGGAACTCGCGCTCCTTCTCGCGAGCCTCGCGCGCGGGCGCGTGCCCGCAACCTGGGGTTTCGCCGAGCCGGACGGCGAGCTCGGCCTCGCGCCCTCGGGCGGCGACGCGGAAGGCGTGCGCCGCGTGCTGTTCAATCTTTCCGGGTTCGGCGGAAGCGTGATGAGCCTGGCGCTGGAAAAGGCGCCGTGACGGTGTATTTGCTCGCACCCACCGCGCTGCGCGTCGCTCCGGATGATTTTCCGGCGCGGGTGCGCTCGCGCTTCGCCTCCGAGCTGCGCCGCGCCGGCCGCTTCGCGCAGCTTTGCCTGCTCGGCGCGCAGGCCTGTCTCGACGCTGCGGGCGGCGACGGCCCGCTGGCGGTCCTGTGGGCAAGCGAGTTCGGAGCGTTGCAGGCCACGCGCGCCGCGCTCGACGAGGACTTGGCGCGCGGCGAGCCGGCGATGCCGTTCACCTTCATCGCGACTCAACCGCATCTCGCGGGCGCGCTGCTCGCGCAACGCTCGCATCCGGTCACGCGCACGGCCTGCCTGTATCTCCCCGCAGACGCCTGGCCCTCGCTGCCGCGCCTCGCGCAATGCTGGCTCGCGGAGTGCGACAGGGTTCTCGTGGGCTGCGTGGAGGAATCCGGCTCAGGCGGCGTGGCGCATCGCAGCGATTGGTGCCTGTTCCGGAAAAATCCCGCGGCAGGGGCGCTTCGCTGCGAACGCTCGGCGAGGCCCGAAAGCGCGGCCGCCGCGACGGCAGAGGACTGGATTCCCCGCGTCGCCGCCTGGCGCGGCTCGGCGCCGCTCCTTCTGCGCGGGGGCGAAGATGCGTGGAGATTTGCTTACGATGGATGAGAAGACAGCGTCGACAAAAGCCTTCATAGGGCTGGGAGCGAATCTCGGCGACCCCGAAGCCCAGGTGCGCCGCGCCTTTGCGGCGCTCGCCGAGCTGCCTGGAACGCGGCTTCTCGCCGCGTCTTCGCTTTACCGCAGCGCGCCGGTCGGTTACACGGCCCAGCCGGATTTCGTGAATGCGGTCGCGCAGATCGAGACCCGCCTCGGCGCCGAGGCCCTGCTTCGCGAGCTGCTCGCGACCGAAGCCCGTTTCGAGCGCGTGCGGCAATTTCCCAACGCCCCGCGCACGCTCGACCTCGATCTGCTGCTCTACGGCGATCGCGTGATCGCAGACCCGGGCCTCGTCGTTCCCCACCCCCGCATGCACGAGCGCGCCTTTGTGCTCGCTCCCCTCGCCGAGATCGCCCCGGACACCGTGATTCCGGGCAAGGGCCGCGCCGCGGCGCTCCTTGCCGCCTGCACCGAACAGAAAATAGAGAAGATTGGATAGGCTATCATGGGCGCGGTGTATTTCATCTTTCGGAGCTGACCCACGACGGCGCGCAACGATGAAGCTGCCCGCGCTGCTCCTTTGCCTTTTCCTCCTTCCGGGTCCCGCGTCGGGCGCCGCTGCCGCCGGGCCGGTCGCCCTGCCGCCGTGGTTCACCGAGACTTTCCTCGATTTCCGGCAAGACGTGGCCCAGGCCGCGCGCGAGGGCAAGCGGCTCATGATCCTCTTCGAGCAGAACGGCTGCCCCTACTGCAAGGAGCTGATCCTGACCAATTTCAGCCAGAAGGCGATCGCCGACAAGGCGCGAAAGAATTTCCTCGCTGTTTCGCTCAACATCTGGGGCGACCGCGAGCTAACCTGGACGGACGGAAAGAAATTCTCCGAGAAACAGCTCGCGGCTTTCCTGAAAATCCAGTTCACGCCTACGCTCGTCTTTTTCGACGAGCGCGGCGGGATCGTGGCGCGGCTGAACGGCTACTACCCGCCGCACCGCTTCGAGCCGGTGCTCGACTGGGTCGCCCGCCGCAGGGAAAGGAAAATCGCGCTCGCCGAGTACTTGCGCACCGCGGTGCGGGAGCCGGCCGGGGAGCAGCTGCACGACGAGCTCTTCTTTCTCAAACCGCCCTACGATCTGCGCAGGCGCGGCGCAAAACCGCTCGCCGTTTTCTTCGAGACGTCGTCCTGCGCGGCCTGCGACGAGCTGCACCGCGAGGCCTTTCGCCGCGCGGAAATCGTCGAGTCATTGAAGCGCTTCGATGTGGCGCGCTTCGCGCTCGGGGAACGCACTCCGGTGACGACTCCGGCGGGAGACAAGCTCCCGGCCGAGGACTGGGCGCGTTCGCTCGGCCTCTCCTACACGCCTTCGGTGGTTTTGTTCGGCACGGACGGCAAGGAGGCGTTCCGCATCGAAGCCTACCTGCGCCCGTTTCACCTCTGGGGCTCGTTCGAATACGTCGCGAGCGGGGCCTACCTGCGCGAGCCGAATTTCCAGCGCTTCCTGCAGAACCGCGCCCGGGAAATGCGCGAACGCGGCGAGGCCGTCGATCTCTGGCGGTAGGGCCGCACGCGAGCCCTGTCTTGCGGCGCGTGTATGATGGGCGCCCATTTCTGCGAGTCCCAGCCCCGTGCCGCTCTCGAAATATCACTACGTCGTCGTCGAAGGCCCGATCGGCGTCGGCAAGACGAGCCTCGCCAAGCGTCTGGCCGGCCGGCTGAACTCGACCCTGGTCCTGGAGCGTCCGGAGCAGAATCCGTTCCTGCCGCGCTTCTACCAGGACATGTCCCGTTTCGCGCTGCCGACGCAGCTGTTCTTCCTTTTCCAGCGGATTGGGCAGCTGCGGGAGCTCGCGCAGATGGATCTCTTCACCCGGCTCACCGTTTGCGACTTTCTTCTCGAGAAGGACCCGCTGTTCGCGCGCCTGACTCTCTCGGGGGACGAGCTGCATCTATATCAACAGATATACGACTCGCTGAAGCCACAGGCTCCGAAACCCGATCTCGTTATCTACCTCCAGGCGCAGCCGGAGATCCTGTACGAGCGGGTGCGCCGGCGCGCGGTAGAATTCGAGCGGCCCATCACCGGTGAGTATCTCGCGTTGCTCGCGGACAGCTACAACCGTTTTTTCTATCATTTCAACGGGAGCCCCGTCCTCATCGTGAATTCAGAAAGGCTCAACTTCGTGAGCCAGGATCGCGACCTCGAGCTGCTGATCGAGCGCGTCGGCGCGATGCGCGGCAACCGCGAGTTCTTCAACTGGGGAGACTAGGATGACGCGTTTGACCATCAAGGCGCTGCAGAAGCTGCGCGACGATGGCGTGAAGATAGCCGTGCTCACCTGCTACGACGCGAGCTTCGCCGCGATGCTGGACGCCGCGGGTCTCGACAGCCTCCTCATCGGCGACTCGCTCGGCATGGTGCTGCAAGGGCACGACACCACGCTGCCGGTGACGCTCGCCGACATGGCCTACCACACGCGCTGCGTCGCGCGCGGCAGCAAGCGCAGCTTCCTCGTCACCGACATGCCCTTCGGCAGCTATCAGGAATCGCCGCAGCAGGCGTTCCGCAGTGCGGCCGAATTGATGGCGGCCGGCGCGCAGATGGTGAAGCTCGAGGGCGGCGCGGAGTTCGCCGACACGATACGATTTCTCACCCAGCGCGGCGTCCCGGTGTGCGGCCACGTCGGCCTCACGCCGCAATCGGTGCACCAGTTCGGCGGCTACCGCGTGCAAGGCAAGGGCGAGGACGCCGAGCAGAAGCTCATCGGGGACGCCGTGGAGCTCGAGGCGGCGGGCGCGGGCCTCATCGTGCTCGAAGCCATACCGGCCAAGCTCGGGGAGCAGGTCACGCAGCGCCTGCGCATCCCCACCATCGGCATCGGCGCCGGCCCGGGCTGCTCCGGCCAGGTGCTGGTCCTGCACGACATGCTCGACGTGTTTCCGGGAAAGAAGGCGCGCTTCGTCAGGAACTTCATGAAGGGAGCTTCGGGCATAGCGGACGCGGCCGAGCGCTATGTGCGCGCAGTCCGGGACGGCAGCTTCCCCACCGAAGAACACAGCTTCTAGGGCGAGCGGTGGACATCGTCACTTCGGTGAGGGATCTGCGCGAGCGGCTGCAGCGCGAGCCCGACAACGTCTTCGTCCCGACCATGGGCAATCTCCACGCGGGCCACATCCAGCTGATGCGCCTCGCGAAGCATCGCGCGGCGTGCACCGTCGTCAGCATATTCGTCAACCGGATCCAGTTCGGGCCGAAGGAAGATTTCGAGCGCTACCCGCGCACCCTGCACGCCGATGCGGAAATGATGAAAGACGTGGGCGTGGACGTCGTGTTCGCCCCCACCGAGGCGGAGATCTACCCGGAGCCGCAGACCTTCGTAGTCGAGCCTTCCGACCTCCAACACATTCTCGAAGGCGCGTTCCGGCCCGGGCACTTCCGCGGCGTCGCCACCGTGGTGCTGAAGCTCTTCAACATGGTCTCTCCGCACACCGCGATCTTCGGCAAGAAGGACTACCAGCAGTACGTGGTACTGCGGGACATGGTGAAGCAGCTCGCGCTCCCCGTGGAGATCATCCCGGCGGAAACCGTGCGCGCCGGGGACGGGCTCGCGCTCAGCTCGAGGAACGCCTATCTGACGCCGGTGGAACGGACCGAAGCCGCGCGGCTGTACCGGATCCTGCAGGAAGTCCGCGCCGCGCTGCTCGCGGGGCGGCGCGACTACTCGAAGCTCGAAGGGGAGGCACTGGCGAAATTCAACGAGAAGTGGGCGGCGGACTACGTCGCGATCAGGAGGCAATCCGACCTGCAACCGCCGTCACCCTCCGATCGCAACCTCGTTGTCCTCGGCGCCGCGAAGCTCGGGAGGCCCCGACTGATCGATAACGTCGAGGTATCGCTCTAGGACGGATACGGCTCCACCATGAGTTTCTCGACCGGGCAGCCGAGCGCCTTGGCCATTTTCTCCATCGCTTGCTCGTTCACCGAGACCGGCTGGAACTCCTTGCCGCCGCCTTTGCTTTCGATGAACGCCCTAGCTGCGCTTTCCGAGTTCCAGACGACGACCGGGTCGGGCGAGACCCCTGGCATCTGGACGCAGATCGGAACGCCATCCGACTTGTACACGATCGCAAACATGGCCAGCCTCCTGTTGCGGATGAAGCCACCGGGGCGACCCGGGCGGTGCGCCCGGGCCCCGTACTTTAACCCATGTCCTGCGGAGCATCCAGTGGCGAAATCCCCGATCGATCGATTGGTTCATGCAACTCGCAACACATAATCGCGCAGTCGGCGCCTGGCTCCTCGTGTGCTGCGCGTTCGTGTTCGCCATCGTCGTGGTCGGCGGCATCACGCGGCTCACTCACTCGGGCCTGTCCATCGTCGAGTGGCAGCCGATCGTGGGCGCCCTGCCCCCGCTCGACGAGGCCGGATGGCAGGAAACCTTCAGGAAGTACAAGCGGACCCCCGAGTACCGGCTCGTCAATCCCGGCATGACCCTCGACGGTTTCAAGACCATCTTCTGGTGGGAATATGTCCACCGGCTTCTCGGCAGGCTGACCGGCGCGGTCTTTTTTCTGCCGCTTCTATGGTTTGCATTGCGCGGAAAGATTCCGCGCGCGCTGGCGTGGAAGCTCGCCGGGATCCTCGCCCTGGGTGCAGCGCAAGGCGCCCTTGGCTGGTACATGGTGCAGTCGGGCCTGGTCGACAATCCGCGCGTGTCGCAGTTCCGCCTCGCCGCCCACCTCGGCATCGCCTTCCTGATCTACGCGGCCATGCTGTGGATCGCCTTCGATCTGCTCTTTCCCCGCGCGCGCCCGGTTTCCGGGAGGCTGCGCCGCTTTGCCTTCGCGCTCGCTGCGTTGATCTTCGTGATGGTGCTCTCGGGCGGATTGGTAGCGGGAACCCGGGCGGGACTCGCCTATAACACGTTCCCGCTCATGAACGGTCGTCTCGTCCCACCGGAAATTTTCGCGATCGAGCCCTGGTATCTCAACTTCTCGAGCAACATCGCGACCGTGCAGTTCGATCACCGGCTGATCGCGTGGCTGCTCGCGATCCTCGTCCCCTGGTTCTGGGTGCGCATCCGACGAAACGCCGTATCGGAGCGCGCGAAGCTCGGGGCCGATTTGCTGCTCAGCGCGCTTGCGCTGCAGATCGCCCTGGGGATAGCGACCCTGTTGCTCGCCGTCCCGGTTCCCCTTGCCGCCGCGCATCAGGCGGGCGCCCTGCTCGTTTTCAGCGCAGCGCTGTTCGTCCTTCATTCGCTGCGCTGAATAGCCGCTGCGAAGGCACCGTGGTCTTTGGGCGGCGCGCTGCCGGAGTTAGGCCGATCGGCTCACTTCCGCGAGCCACGCTTTGGCGGCAGGCCACAGTATGATAATGAGGCAATGCGGGCCTTAATCTCGACGTTCCTCGCCGTGCTGCTCTCGGTTTCGTTCGCGCCCCTGGCCGGCGCGACACACCCTGAGCCGCCGGTAAAGGTCTTCCCCAGAGACGTGGCGCTGCCGCCGGGGAGCATGTCTTTCTGGATCGGCGACACCGGACCGACCGGTCCGATTTTCACCGGGCCGCAACAGTATCCCTTTATTTGCCAAACCGCCGAGTCGCAGCTTGGGCAGCCGCTCGTCGACAACCGCGACGGAATCGGCAATGCCGTCTACGCGGTCGCGGGCGACAACCGCAGCGGTATCGTCGGCCACAGCAAGAATTGCAGCATCAAGACGCGAGTCGACTATTTCTACTACGACGGCAGCACGTTCCGCCCGTTCGATCCCGCCACCGGTTTCACCGCGCCGCCACCCGGCCTGCGCACTGTGATCGTGGACGGCGTCTCCCGACCGTTCGTGGTGCGCGTCGAAGCGGGCACGCTCGACCGTTTTCTCTACACCATCGCTATGCTCGCGCCCTTCCCGGAGTCGACCGCGAGCCCCGCGGCGCTCGACAACAGCGCGTGGAACGGCAAGCTCATCTACTGGCTGCGCGGCGGGGTCGGCATCGGGCACCAGCAGGGCCGGGCGCTGTGGCACGGCAGCTTGTCCGGGAGCGAACGCTTGATCTTTCCGCCCTTGCTCGGCCAAGGCTACGCCATCGCGGCCTCGAGCGGCAACGAAACCGGTGTTCATTACAACCTGCGCCTCGCGGAAGAGACCGCGCTGATGGTCAAGCGGCATTTTGTCGATACCTACGGCGCGCCGCGCCACACCATCGGCCTCGGCGGCTCGGGCGGCGCGATCCAACAGTACGTCTTCGGACAGAACAACCGCCGCCTGCTGGATGCCGGAATTCCCTTGCTGTCCTACCCCGACATGATCACGCAGACGATCCATATTGGAGACTGCAATCTCCTGGAGCAGTATTTCCGCGAGGAGGTGGCGCTCGATCCCCGCTCGCCGTGGGCGCTGTGGAGCAACCGCCGCTGGATCGAAGGGCTCAATGCGAGCGACACCCAAATCAACCCGCTGACGCGCGCCGCGGGCTCCTCCGAATGCATCAATGGATGGCTGACCGCAGAGCCCGGAGTGATCAATCCAAAATTCACCGCGCCCCAGTACTTCACGGCCTTGCAATTTTATGGATATCCGGCGGCGGTCATCGACGCGATCAAATGGACCCACTGGAACGATCTCGCCAACATCTACGGCACCGATGCCGACGGTTTCGCGCCAATCCCATGGGACAACGTCGGCGTCCAATACGGCCTGCAGGCGCTGCGCGAGGGCCGCATCTCGAGCGCGGAATTTCTGCGCATCAACGCCTGCATCGGCAGTTGGAAGGAACAGCGGGACTACGTGAACTGGAACGCGCTGGCCGATCCCTTCGACAGCGCGAACATGCGCCGCAGCGCGGACTGCCGCACCAATCCCGCGAACCCGGCGCCGCGGCGCTCAGGCGACCTCGGCGCGATGCACGCCGCCTATCGGTCCGGCCACGTCTTCACCGGCCGGCTCGACATGCCCGTGATCGACCTGCGGCAGTACCTGGAGCCCGAGCTCGACATGCACCATAGCCGGCAGTCGTTCTCCGCGCGGGCGCGTCTTCGAAGTGATCGCGGCAAGGACGCCGACGACGGCGACGAGGACAGGCATGCCGGTGACGGCGACAAACAAGTCATCTGGTTCGCCGGCTCCGAAGCCGCCCTGCTGCGAGAGATCTTCAACGCCGTGCAAGTGCTCGACACCTATCTCACGACAGGCACACGCCCCGCCGCCTTCGCCGACCGCTGCGTTGCCGCCGACGGCACGCTGATCGCGGCCGGCGATCATGTGTGGGACGGCATCCTCGACGAGCGCTCGCCGGGTCCCTGCACGAGCGCGTATCCGATTCATTCCAGTTCGCGCATGGTGGCCGGCGATTCCATCCGCGGCGATCTTTTCAAGTGCAAGGTGAAACCGCTTGCGGTGGCATTGCACGATGGCACCTATGGTCGCGCCGCGCCTTTCACCGCGGCCGAGGTCGCGTGGTTGCACAATATCTTTCCGGACGGCGTATGCGACTACCGCAAGGGCGACGCCGGCCGGCCGACAAGACGGTGGTGAAGCCGCCGCCCCTTACCGGTCGAGGTGCTTCGCGCGCTCGGCGATGAGCGCGTAGACCGCGTCGATCATGGGCGTCGCGATTTCGGCCTTGCGGGCGAGCTCCACGACGGCGCCGATGATCGCATCGGTCTCGAGCGGCCGGCGCCTCTCGACGTCCTGGTGCATGGAGATCTTGGCGCCCGCCAGTTGCTTTGCGACGGTGACGCGCTCCTCCACCGTCATCGGTATGCGCACGGCGTAGGCCCCGGCGACGCGCATCGCCTCTTCCATCATCTTGCGTATCAGGGCGAGAAGCGCTTCGTTGCCGTGGATGTCGTTCATGTGGGCGAGCGCGAGCGCTGCGACCGGATTGTAGGAGAGATTTCCGATCAGCTTGACCCAGATCTCCACCCGGATGTCCTCGGCCTGCCGCGCCTCGAAGCCGGCCGCGTTCATCGCCGCCACGAGGTGCTCCGCGCGCGCCGACCTGGTTCGATCGGGCTCGCCCAGGAGAAAGAGCCGTCCGGCGGTGTGGCGCACGACTCCCGGCTCGGGGACCTCCGCGGCGGCGTGCACCACGCAACCCAGGATGTGCCTCGGGGCCAGCGCCTCGAAGAGCGTGCCCGCGGGATCGAGGCAGTCGACGGGCTGGCCGTCGAAGCGCCCGCCTTCCTTGTAGAAATACCACCACGGCAGGCCGTTGATCGCCGGAATGACGGTGGTGTCAGGGCGAACGAGCGTCTTCAGCCGGGGCAGCATCGCCGCGATCGAATGCGTCTTCAAGCAGACGAAGACCGCGTCCTGCGCCCCGAAATCGGCGGGCTCCGAGGACGCGCGCAGCGGATGGACTTCGGGCTTGCCTCCGGAAATCAGGGTCAGTCCCCGTCTGCGGATCGCCTCGAGATGAGCGCCGCGGGCGACGAGCGACACCTCGTGCCCGGCCTTCGCAAACCACGCTCCGATCACACCGCCCACCGCGCCGGCGCCGACGACGCAAATCCTCATGCAGCCCCTTTCCGGGGTTCGGCCGTGAGGATGAATTCCTGTACCGGATCGATCTGAGCCTCGCTCATCAGCCAGGGCGCGTGGCCGACGCCGGGGAATTCGACGAGCGTGACCCGCGGCCCGCGCTCCTGCATCCGCCGGGCGGTGGACGCGGGCAGCAGATCGGACTGCGCCCCGCGCAGGACCAGGGTCGGGCATTGCACCGCGTCCCAGGTTCCCCAGAGATCGATGCCGAAAAGGAAGTCGCTGCCGAATTCGACCCCGGCGTTGCTGCCGCGCATCGTGCCGACGATAGCCGGGTCGTAGGCGAGCGAATACTCTCCGTTCTCTCCGCGCCGCGCGCCGTGCGCGGCGAGGTGCCGCCACTGCCCGTCCCTCAAGGGACCGAAGGAGGCGCAGGTCTCGCGAAGATGGCGCTCGACCTCGGCGAGGCTCGCGAAGCGCGCTCCGGCGCCGGTGGTGGAGAGCTTGAGCCGCACCAGCGCCCCCCAGGGCACCAGCGGGCCGACGTCGTTCAGCACCAGGCGCCGTATCGGAGAATCGGGCTTCGCCGCGAGCATCATCCCGATCAGGCCGCCCATCGAGGTTCCGATCCAGTCGATTCTCTGCCCCACGCTCGCTCCCTGGAGCCGGCGCAGAAGAGAGACCCTGTGAGGCGGCGCGGTCACCCGGGCGAGCAAGGCGGCGGCGTCGGAAAGATACTGCGCGAATCCGTAATCCTCCTTGTGCTCGAACCAGTCGCTGTCGCCGCGGCCGACGACATCCATGCACACGACGCGGCAGCCGCGGGAGGCGAGGTGCTCGGCGAGCTCGTCGAAATCGCGGCTGTTGCGCGTGAGGCCGTGCACGCACAGCACGATGTGCTGTCCCCCGGGATCTCCCCACTCGGTGTACGCGACGCGGTGGAAGCCGTGGGGTCCCAGCGCGAGAAAGCTGTTGAGGCGCGGTTCTGTGGACATGGGATGACGTGGGGTGCCGGGAAGTTTATCTGGTGCCGGGAGAGAGAATCGAACTCTCATGGCCTCGCGGCCGCGGGATTTTGAGTCCCGTGCGTCTACCAATTCCGCCATCCCGGCTGGTTGCCGCGTGAAAGCGCGTGCATTATAACGCCCGCGCGACCATGAATCTTTCCATCGACGATTTCGACTACGAGCTGCCTTCGGACCTGATCGCGCAGCATCCGAGCGAAACGCGCTCGGGCAGCCGCCTGCTGTGCGCCGGCCTCGCCGACCGGCGCTTCCTCGAATTGCCGCAACTGCTCGCGCCCGGCGACCTGCTGGTCTTCAACGACACCCGGGTGATCAAGGCGCGCCTGTTTGGACACAAGGAGACCGGCGGACACATCGAGGTCCTGATCGAGCGCGTGCTTTCGGCGCATGAAGCGCTCGCGCAGGTCCACGCGGGCCGGGCGGCAAAACCCGGCAGCACGCTGCGCCTCGTCGGTGGACTGGACGTGCGCGTGCTCGGTCGCGCGGAAGAGTTCTATCACCTGCGCTTTCCCGAGAAGGGAACGGTCCTCGACCTGCTCGAGCGCCACGGCGGCGTCCCACTCCCGCCTTATATTTCCCACACGCCGCAGACGGAGGACGAGCGACGCTACCAGACGGTGTACGCGCGCTCTTCCGGAGCCGTCGCTGCGCCGACAGCGGGCCTGCACTTCGACGAGCCGCTGCTCGCGGCGCTTGCCGAACGCGGCGTCGAATTCGCCTGGGTGACGCTGCACGTAGGCGCGGGGACGTTCCAGCCGGTCCGCGTGAAGAATCTCGCGAAACATCGCATGCACGGCGAACGCTATGAAATTCCCGCGGCAACCGTGGCGGCGATGGATGCGGCGAAGAGGCGCGGCGGGAAGGTCATCGCCGTCGGCACGACCACCGTGCGCTGCCTGGAAGCCTCCGCTGCAAAACGTGGCGTGCCGACCGCGGAGGAGGCTGAGACCGATCTGTTCATCACGCCGGGCTTCGACTTTCGTGTCGTCGACCGCCTCATCACCAACTTCCACCTGCCGAAATCGACTCTCCTCGTGCTGGTTTCCGCCTTTGCAGGGATTGATCCGATCCGCCGGGCTTACCGGCACGCCATCGGGCAGCGCTACCGCTTCTACTCCTACGGCGACGCGATGCTGCTTGACCGGCAGTAGCACTATGCTTGTCTAGGCCGCGTCGCTGTGATAGCATTTTGCTATCATCCATATTCGAAGGGCATTGCATATGCGCCGCCAAGTCCTGATTCGAGATCTCGACAAGAAAACACTGGACGGCCTGAAGGCCCGCGCCGCGGGCAATAAGCGCTCGCTGCAGGGCGAACTCAAGCAGATTCTCGTCGACGCCGCACGTCCAACAGTCGATCCCAAGCTGCTGGAGAAGATTGACAAGCTTCGGGAAAGCCTGAAAGGCCGAATCCGCGGCAACAGCGTCGATCTGATCCGAGAGGACCGTCGCCGTTGAGCCGCATCGTCATAGATGCTTCGGTGGCAGTAAAGTGGTTTCTACCCGAAGAGGACAGCGACGCTGCGCTTGCCGTCCTGCACGCCGGCCACGAGTTGCTGGCGCCCGAGCTGCTCTATGCCGAAGCAGGCAGCGTGCTGCGCAAGCGAGCCCTGCGTGGCGAGTTCGATTCGACTGGCGGCCTGAACATGCTGAAGTGGCTAATGCAGATTCGGATTGATATTCGATCGCATCGGACGCTAGCCGATTCGGCATGGGCGATCAGCGCTCAATACGGGCAGAGCTTTTACGACAGTCTGTATCTCGCCCTTGCAATCGCAACGGAGACCCAGCTGGTTACAGCGGACAAGCGCTTCTTTAACGCCATCAGGCGCACGCCCCTGGCCGGTCACATCGCCGGGGTTGCGGAGGCGAGTTAGTGCACGTCCGGCCCAAATCGTCGAACAAGAAAGCGCGCGTCGCCGCGAGTCAGGCCATGAGCAGCCGCTACTGCGGCAACAACCTGAAAATCCTCCGCGAGCACGTCGCCGACGCGCCGTTCGATCCGATCGACCTCGGCTGACACTTTCTCCCCTCACCCCAATCCTCTCCCGCAAGCAGGAGAGGGAGAAAATCCACCGACGGTCTCCATGAAGTTTACGGTCCATGCTACCGACGGCGCCGCGCGCGCCGGGATTCTGGAACTGGCTCGCGGAGCCGTCGAAACTCCGGTGTTCATGCCGGTGGGCACCTACGGCGCGGTCAAGGCGGTGAGTCCTGCCGAGCTCGCCGAGAACGGCACGCGCATCGTCCTCGGAAACACCTTTCACCTGTGGCTGCGCCCCGGGCTGGAGGTGATCGCGGCGCACGGCGGGCTGCACCGCTTCATCGGCTGGAGCGGCCCGATACTCACCGACTCCGGCGGCTATCAGGTGTTCAGCCTCGGCGAGCTTCGCAAGATCACCGAAGAAGGCGTGCGCTTTGCGTCGCCCGTGAACGGCGATCGCCTCCTGCTCACCCCGGAGGAGTCGATGCGCATCCAGCGGGTGCTGGACGCGGACATCGCCATGGTGTTCGACGAATGCACTCCCTACCCCGCAAGCGAGCGCGACACCGGAGAGTCGATGCGCCTTTCCTTGCGCTGGGCGGAACGCTCCAAGCGCGCGCACGAGGGCAACCCCAACGCCCTGTTCGGCATCGCGCAGGGCGGGATGGTCGAAGCCCTGCGCGACGAATCCCTCGCGGGGCTCGCGAGCATCGGATTCGACGGGTACGCGATCGGCGGGCTCTCTGTGGGCGAGTCCAAGCGCGAGATGCGCAGGGTCATCGCCTACACCGCGCCGCGGATCCCCGCGGACAAGCCGCGCTATCTCATGGGCGTCGGCACGCCCGAGGACATCGTCGAGGCGGTCGCCGCCGGAATCGACATGTTCGACTGCGTCCTTCCCACGCGAAACGCACGCAACGGCTGGCTCTTCACCCGCTACGGCGACATCAAGATCCGCAACGCCCGCTACCGCGACGACACGCGGGCGCTCGACGGCCGCTGCCCCTGCTACACCTGCGCCCATTTCTCGCGCAGCTACCTGCATCACCTGCAGAAAGTGAACGAGATCCTCGGCGCGCGGCTCAATACCCTGCACAACCTGCACTACTACCAGACGCTCATGCGCGAGCTGCGCGGCGCAATCGCGGAACGAAAACTCGCCGACACCCTAGTCGCGTTTCGCGAGGCGCGCCGAAAATCCGGGGAAATCGGATGAACGGCGAGTTCCCGATGGTATACTTCCCCGCTTTGCCGAAACCGCACTGGAGACGATCGTGTTGATTTCCCCCGCATGGGCGCAGGGCGCCCCGGCCGGCGCGTCCGGCCCCGGCTACGAGCAGTTCTTCATCATCATCGGCATGTTCGCCCTGCTCTATTTCCTCATGATCCGTCCGCAGATGAAGCGCTCCAAGGAGCACAAGCAGATGACCGAGGCGCTGCAGAAAGGCGACGAGGTCGTCACCTCGGGCGGGGTGCTCGGGAAGATCACCAAGATCGGCGAAGCCTACGTGTCGATCGAGATCGCGCCCAGCATCGAGGTGCAGATGCAGAGGAGCGCGATCCAGACGCTCCTGCCCAAGGGCACGATCAAGTCGATCTAGATGAACCGTTATCCCCTCTGGGTCTACGTCACCATCGCGGTGGCGCTCGTGCTCGGGGCTCTGTACACGCTGCCGAACTTCTTCGGCGAGGCGCCGGCAGTGCAGGTGTCTCCGGCCCGCGCGACGCTGAAGGTGGACAGCACCGTTCTCGGACGCGTCGAAGAGGCGCTCAAGAAGGCCGGGATCCAGCCCACGGGGATCTCCCTCGACCTTGCCAGCGTCAAGGTGCGGCTCGCCGACACCGACACCCAGCTCAAGGCGAAAGACTTGATCGAGCGCACGCTCAATCCCGACGCGGCGAACCCCTCCTATACGGTCGCGCTCAACCTCCTCCCGAATTCTCCCCGCTGGCTCGCCGCCCTCAACGCGCAGCCGATGTACCTCGGCCTGGATCTGCGGGGGGGCGTGCATTTTCTGCTGCAGGTGGACATGCGCGCGGCGATCGCCAAGCGGGCGGAAGGCCTCGCGGGCGACATGCGCTCGCAGCTGCGCGACAAGAACGTGCGTCACGCCGGAATCTCGCGCGAAGGCGACAGCGTCGTGATCCGTTTCCGCGACGCCGAGACCCGCGACAAGGCGCGCAAGATCGTCGCCGAGCAGATCCCCGACGTGCAGCTCACCGACTCGAGCTCGGGAAGCGAGCTGCTCCTCCTCGCCGCGATCCGGCCCGAGGCGCAGAAGCGCACGCAGGAGCTCGCGCTCAAGCAGAACATCCAGACGCTGCACAACCGCATCAACGAGCTGGGCGTCGCCGAGCCGGTTATCCAGCAACAGGGCTCTGACCGCGTCGTCGTGCAATTACCGGGTATCCAAGACCCGACTAGGGCCAAAGAGCTCCTCGGGCGCACCGCGACCCTCGAAGTGCGCATGGTGGACGAGGACAACATGAACCCCGGGGCGCTCGCGGCGGCTCAAGGCGGGCAGGTCCCTTTCGGCGACGAGTTCTACATCGAGCGCAACGGCCAGCCGCTTCTCGTCCGCAAGCAGGTCGTGCTGACCGGCGACCGGCTCACCGACGCGCAGCCGGGCTTCGACAACCAGACCCAGGAACCGGCCGTCCACCTCACGCTCGACGCCACCGGCGCGCGAATCTTCAAGGAATACACGCGCGAGAACGTCGGCAAGAGGATGGCGATCCTCCTCATCGAAAAGGGCCGGGGCGAAGTCGTCACCGCGCCGGTGATCCGCAGCGAGATCGGCGGCGGGCGCGTCCAGATCAGCGGCAGGATGACGACCGCCGAGGCGAATGACATCGCCCTCCTGCTGCGCGCGGGAGCGCTCGCCGCGCCCATGGAGATCGTCGAGGAGCGCACGGTGGGTCCCTCGCTCGGGGCCGAGAACATCAACAAGGGCTTCGACTCGACAATCTACGGTTTCGCCGCGCTCTCTCTTTTCATCATCGTCTACTACTCGCTGTTCGGCGTGTTCTCCGCGCTCGCGCTGTGCGCCAATCTGCTGTTCCTAGTCGCGCTGCTGTCGATGCTCCAGGCGACGCTCACCCTCCCGGGCATCGCCGCGATCGCGCTCACGCTCGGCATGGCGATCGACGCCAATGTCCTCATCAACGAGCGCTTGCGCGAGGAGCTGCGCGGCGGCGCGACCCCGCAAGCGGCGATCCACGCCGGCTACGAACGCGCCTTCGGGACCATCCTCGACTCCAACGTCACCACGCTGATCGCCGGGCTGGCGCTCCTCATCTTCGGCTCGGGGCCGGTGCGCGGCTTCGCCGTGGTGCACTGCCTGGGCATCCTCACCTCGATCTTCTCGTCGGTCGTGGTGAGCCGCAGCATGGTCAACCTCGCCTACGGCACGCGCAGGAAACTCGAGCGCGTCGCGATCGGCAACACGGCCTGGAAATAGGCAGATGGAATTCTTCAAGATCCGCAACGACATCCCGTTCATGCGCCATGCGCTGGCGTTCAACGTGGTGTCGCTCCTCACGTTCCTTCTCGCGGTGTTCTTCCTCGCCACCAAGGGCCTGAATTTCTCGATCGAGTTTACCGGCGGCACGGTGATGGAAGTGCGTTACCAGCAAGCCGCAGATGTAGAGAGTGTTCGAAAGGCTCTTGCCGTAGTCGGCTACCAAGACACCCAGGTACAGAACTTTGGCACTTCGCGGGACATACTGATTCGCCTGCCTCTGAAACGCGTTGAAACGGACATCAACAAAAGTACCGCGCGCCAAAGTGAGCAAGTATTCGCCGAACTGACGAAAACGCCATCGCCGGGTGAAGCCCAGGCGTGCGCGCCGATGCACGAACTGTTTCGTGAATTAGTCAAGCTTGACGAACGCGCAAGACCGAAAGACAAGCTTGACCAGCTCGCGAAACAGCGAGACGAACTAAGGGGTAAGTGTACTGAGCTGAGCCGGGTGGAGTTCGTCGGGCCGCAGGTGGGGCGCGAGCTCGCCGAAAACGGCGCGCTCGCTCTGCTCATTACCTCGCTCGGCATCGTCGGCTATCTCGCGATGCGCTTCGAATGGAAATTCGGGGTCGCTGCAATCATCGCCAACCTGCACGACGTGGTGATCATCCTGGGTTTTTTCGCCCTGTTCCAGTGGGAGTTCTCGCTGCCGGTGCTGGCGGCGGTGCTCGCGGTGCTCGGGTATTCGGTGAACGAGTCGGTGGTGATCGCCGACCGGATCCGGGAGAACTTCCGCAAGATGAGAAAGGCGAGTGTCACCGAGATCATCGACAACGCCATCACCCGGACGATCTCACGCACCATCATCACCCACGGCTGCACCCAGACGATGGTGACCTCGATGCTGGTGTTCGGAGGACCGGCCCTGCACTATTTCGCGCTCGCCCTCACGATCGGAATCTGCTTCGGGATCTATTCCTCGGTGCTCGTCATGGCGCCGATCGTGCGCTGGCTGGGCGTGCGACGCGAGGACCTGGTGAAGCCGCTCAAGGATAAGAAGCAGGAGGCGGTGGTATAGGGGCGGCCTTGCGGGTCCTGCGGAAACGGCCGGAATAAACTCGTTGACGAAACTGTTATCGCAGCCATGCGGCAGATGCCGCTACAATGCCGTTTGCATACCCACCCGAACAACTCTGACACGAGGAGAAATCGAATGAAAAAGAGGCTTCTTCTGACCGGTCTTGCCTTCGCGCTGGGCGCGGGGTTCACGCTCACGGCGTTTTCCCAGGTCAAGCCGGAGACCATGGTCAAACAGCGCCAGGCGGCGATGACCCTCCAGGGCAAGTATTACGGCCCGATGGCCGGAATGGCCCAAGGCAAGATCCCGTATAACGGCGATATCGTCGCTCGCAACGCGGGCTACCTCGAGGTACTGAGCAAGATGCCCTGGGACGGCTTCGCGGAAAGCACCAAGGACGTGACCGTAAAGACCGCCGCCCTACCGGCGATCTGGAGCGAGCCTGCCAAGTTCAAGGAAGCGCAGGAAAAGTTCCAGAGCGCGGTCGGCGCAC
>WNFX01002357.1_pt1 | contig 19149 bp, 18 predicted proteins | sample 5400111 | NCBI WGS metagenome assembly WNFX01 (sample SAMN13153363, study PRJNA577476) | soil metagenome | isolation source: 40 cm soil or saprolite under grassland replicate 1 | place: USA:California | collected 2016-06-15 | reverse complement strand
TGGCCCGCGCATCGCAGATGACTTTGTTCAGACCCGCATCGGGGATCGACAAAGCGACCCCGACGACGTTGCTCGCAATGGCCGTTCTGACCTGAGTGACCTCGGTCGTGTCATCGTTACTGGCATACTGGATCTGGAGCTTGAGACCTGCGATAGCGGCCGCTTTCTTCGCTCCGTTGACGACCGGCACAAAGAAGCTGTCGCTGGGACTACTCTGAATCTCGAACAGGATCGTTTTTCCGCTAATGTCGGTACCCCCACTGAGAGTACCGCTGGTTGACCCAGGAGTGGTACTAGTACTGCCGCCACTACAGGCCCCCAGCAACACGATGAGGATGGCGCAGAGCATGCCCATCAGGGCCCCCTGAGGTGTTCGCCCGAGAAATATTGAAAAGTTCCGATGTTTTGCCATCAGTGATCCCTCCTTTTGTTGGATCATGGCTAAATTGTAGCCTTACTAAACTGATTGGTCGAAGTTAAATGATCGCGTGGACACTAGCAGTGAACCGGGGCTGGAACAACCACTGCACACTGTACCTGGTATCTCTTATCTTTTTGTCTCTACTGTATGAGCACCTCCTTTCTCGTTCCGCTCGTGATCAGTCCAGAACTCTGGACTTCTGTTTTGCTGAAGCGGGCGATTATTCTATTTCAAAGTAGGGGGATAGAACTTTGATGGCCGCCTCCCTGGCCTTGACCGTCACTTGCATGGGGTCCCACTCCCAATACTCGGTACGGAACGTTTCGACGGTACAGGGGCCATCAAAGCCAATCCCTTTGAGACGGGCACAGATTTCGTCAAGAGGAATCACACCTAACCCTGGCAGGAGGCGGGTCCCGTCGGTAATTGCCTCTTTGCACGTATCTTCAAGATCGTCCAGGTGAAACATATAGATGGAATTGGGATCGAGGTGCTCGATTTCACTGAGTAAGCCGCCGCCAGCGTAAAAGTGAGCCGCATCGAAGACCATGCCCACATTGTCCCGGTTGGTCTTTTGGATGATTTCCTGGGCACCACGAGGTGTACGCACCGAACACCAGCCGAAGCCCAAAAATTCAAAGGGCAGCTTGATCCCATAGTCATGGGCAATATCACTCAGCTCCTGCAGCGCCGCCACGTGTTCGGCAACAATCGTCTCCCACGTCGTCTCGAAGGTGGGGGTTGGGCTGGCTACCAGCGCAACAGCCGGGCAGCCGATGGCTTGAGCAATCTCACACAACTTGCGGCACTGCTCTTTGATGGCAGCAAACTCTTCACCCCGAAACGCAATAAATGAAATCGCATTGAGGGTCATTGGGGCAACGTGATTATCCTGAAACAGCGCCTTTAAATCTGCCAGGGAATGGTCGGCAAGGAAGCGATCAAGCTTGCTTGGCCTGGCCACCCATACTTCCAGACCCTTAAAACCGGCGTGAGCCGAAGCAGCTACATCGGTTTGTAAATCAGAGGTCATGGTCGTCGCGCCGTGAAAACCTAACTTCATGCTTATCTCCTTGTCCAAAGGACAGTAGTGCAATCTGGTGATCACTCCCATCGTTGGGTCCTTGTAGCGCGTCAGACCACAAACCTCTTCGCGTAAGATGCTGTTTGCGAGGCTGAACCTCAGCAATGGGATTCAGATCGGGCCTCATAGATTCGTAGGTAACTAGTAAATTTGTAACCTTTTCTTAAAAAATTGTCAAAATACATGCTCATGACTTGTTTGCCTCGCCCATTGCCATTGTGAGAGGGCAGTGCCCGATTTTCAACGAGCTACAAACTCACATTGCACAGATCAAAAGCCTGCCTGAGTGCTATCACAGGGTCGCCCCGCGGAATGAACTCCTGCCCCAGATAGCCATCGTAGCCAGTTCCGAGAATAGCGCGAACAATAGGCGGATAGTTAAGTTCCTGCGTATCATCAAGCTCATTACGCCCCGGGTTGCCAGCCGTATGATAGTGGCCAAAATACGCGTGGTGATCGCGAATGGTACGGATGATATCCCCCTCCATAATCTGCATATGGTAGATATCGTAGAGCAGTTTCACACGCGGCGAATTGACCATCCGGCACACCTCTATGCCCCAGGAAGTGTGGTCACACTGGTAATCTGGGTGATCGACCTTGCTATTGAGCAGTTCCATAATCAACGTAACACCAGCATCCTCCGCTACCTTTGCTACACGCCTCAACCCTTCAGCGGTGATCTCAGCCCCCGTCTGGTCATCTAGACCATCACGATTGCCGCTAAAGACAATCACGTTAGGAATGCCCCATTGCTCAGCCAGAACAAGGTTGCTACGAATCTCTCGCTCAAGGCGTTCATGGTGTTCTCGTCGATTGAGACCTTGCTCAATTGACGTTTTCCCCTTGATGGAAGCAATCGCTAATCCATGCTCCTGGACGAGAGGCCAATATTCCTGCTCTACCAGTTCAACCGCCACATAACCAATGTCGGCGGCGGCACGCAATAACTTCTGTGGTGTCATATCACCCCCCACAAAAGACCACCACGAAACAGCTTGCTTGATCACACTCATGTTTTTCTCCTCATATCCTGGGCCTGATAAATCGCGCCCCTACTGTCGTTGCTCTCGCGCTCGCTTCCGTCGCGCTGTGCGCTTGCCACCTGCTCAAAGGGCATTAGGTGGGCGTTCCCACCATGGGCATTCACTTCGGGCCACTCGATAATTTGGCCAGGTTGGTCGGATGCTGCCCCTCCATTCCCATTCAGGTTTTTTGCCACGGTATCTGGATTGGTTACCGCCAGCGTTCTCACCTTGCGCTTGCGCTTGGCCTGGGTGGAGTTACACCAGCCGCGGTTCTTTTGCCAACGGTAGCCAGCCTCGTGTAAGACGCGTTGGATTGTATAGGTGCTCACATGGGGCAAGCCATCGGGGGCCTGGCGAAGCGCTTGTTTGAGCAGCGAGAGCGACCAGGGAGCTGTGCCATCTCCTTGATGCTCTGACAGGCGGCGCACCTCGGCTAAGATCCGTTCTCTTTCGGCCACTCCATAGCTGGTCGGCGTTCCTCCTCCGTGTCGTGGTTCCAAAGCATTGAGCCCATCCACATTGAAGCGGCTTACTAGATGAGCAACCGTATCGCCGACGCGGTAGCCTGCTGCCCTGGCCGCAGCGGTGTAGTTGTGACCATCTGCGACCATCAGGAGCGCTTTCGCCCGCGCTACATGGGCGGCTGGCTGGTTCGACGAACGGCTCAGGCGTTCGAGGCAACGGCGTTCTTCCGCCGTTATGGCACGTAAGGGGTCTTTCTGACGTCGCGACACGGTAAATTCTCCTGGCTCCAGGGAGGAAACTTTCATCTCCTTAGTCGAATCCTTCGCAGATCTAATGGCAATCTTCAAAGCAAACGCTCCATTAATAGCTGAGTTCTAGATTAAAATTCTAAGCAAATTCTAATCTATATTCTAGCGCAATCGGTTGCACAGTTATGCAAAAAAAATACATCAACGTTTACCCGACTGCCGCATGTTTGCCAGGCAATAATTGGGCGGTTGTCTGCCGCACCACTAACTCACCAGGGACGATCTGATTTTCCGACGCCTGGCCATCCAGTAAATTGAGCATCATCTGCATGGCCCTCTGCCCCAGCTCAAAACGAGGCTGGCGTATAGTGGTCAACGGCGGGATAGTGTAGATCGCCATGTCAATATCATCAAAACCGATAATGCTGAGGTTCTCAGGAACAGAGAAGCCGCGTTTGGAACAGGCAGCCAGCAAGCCTATAGCCGTCGTATCGTTGAAGCAAAAAACAGCCGTAGCCCCAGCAGCCAGTAATGGCTCTAAACTAGCCTCGCCGCGTTTGGCATGATCCTCAATGTTATTGGAGGTAAAAATGAGGGCGGGGTCTGAAGCAATGCCGACTGCTTCAAGCGCATCCTGATACCCTTTCAAACGGTACTGGTTTGACCTGGGGCGATTGGTCACACCCACATAGCCAATGCGGCGATGCCCCAAAGCGAGTAAGTGTTCAACGGCCAATTGCGCTCCTTGCCTATCATCAACTGCCACAAAATGCATGTTCTTCCCAGGATTCTGTTCGTTGATAACCACAATAGGAACCCTGCTGCGTTCAAAGAACCGAGGAGAGAGATCGAATAAGTGGGAGGCAATGACGATGATGCCATCCACCCGGCGTTTCTGGAACATTCCAATCACAGCCATCTCTCGCTGCCAATCATTTTGCGAGGTACTGATAAAAACATTGAAGCCTACCTCAATGGCCGCCTGCTCCACGCCCTCGACTACTCGCCCCATGAAGGGATCAGAAATCGTGGCTAAGACCATACCAATAGTCCAGGTCTTCTGAGCCGTCAGACTCTTGGCTACAGTACTGGGGATGTATCCCATTTCTTGAGCTAACTCCTGAATCCGTTTCTTGGTTGTAGTGCCAATGCGAGGATGGTCATCGAGCGCACGAGAAACGGTTGAAGGAGCAACTCCAGCTTTTTTGGCAATATCATAAATTGAGACAGACATGGTCGGCGAACTCCTGTACGAACGGCTACTACTACCTCGAAGGTGCCCTACGGCTACCGTGGGTGTATTGCGCAACCGGTTGTACAAAGTATATACGAAAATTTGAGACTTGTCAAGGGGTTTTGCGTGGGATTTTTGCAAGCCGAAAGCCAGAGTGGTAGAAGCCACAGAAACGCGAAGGTATCCAAAGCCTTAGCAAAGCTGGGTTCCAGCCACCCAAAGCAAGCGGGGGCAACCCGTCGAAGATAACTTTCGTGTGAGTAGCATTGGAAGCCACATGGTTCGCGAGGAGACTTCCAATGCTACTCCAGGCATGCCTCTTTACCTGGCAGCCGCTCGTGTGCGTAACTGATCGAGCAAGACCGCTATAATGATGACGGCTCCCTGAATGATCAACTGATAGAAGAAGGGTACGTTCATCAGGACCAGGCCATTGTTGAGCACCCCAATGATCAGTGCTCCGATCAGGGTGCCGACAATGGAACCCACGCCACCGGTGAAGCTGGTGCCGCCCAGAATCACGGCGGCAATGGCGTAGAGTTCATAGCTTTGACCGCCAGTGGGTTGCGCACTCAGGAGGCGAGCGGCGTAGATCACACCAGCGATCCCCATACACAGACCGCTGATGGTGTAGATCAACAGGAGGATCCGGTCGACATTGATCCCCGTCAAGCGGGCGGCCTGTTCGTTGCCGCCAATGGCGTAGACGCGACGCCCAAAGGTGGTGCGGTTGAGCACGATATAGCCGACGATGTAGACGAGAAGGGCGATGACGACCGGCCAGGGAAGAGGACCGACGAAGCCATTGCCCAGGAAGCCGAAACTGAGATTGGGGACGACGATCGGATAGGCTCCCGTGAAGAGGTAGGCGACGCCACGCAGATATGTCAAGGCTCCCAGCGTGACGATGAAAGGGAGCAGCTTGAACTTGGCGATTAACACGCCATTGAGCCAGCCACACAGACAGCCAATCACAAGACCGGCAAGCACGTCAATGATGCCGGGAACCCCCCTGTATGCCAGCCAAACGGCGGCCACCCCGGCCACGGCCAGGCCAGAGCCCACGCTGAGATCAATGCCGCCGGTCAGAATGACGAAGGTCATGCCGGCGGCCAGAATCGCATTAATCGAAGACTGTTGCGCCACGTTCACCAGATTACTGAAGGTGAGAAAGTAGGGCGCAAACAAGGCCATAAAGATACATAAGAGGACGAGAATCGCCACCATGCCCAGTTCTTGCCACAGTAGATACACGCGTTGTCGTACCGTCACTTGGGCCGCCGCGGCCGCTGCCGCCTGCTCTTGACTCGTGGCGGTCTCGTTGACTGACTCGTCCGTTGGTTTTTTGAGCTCCATCGCAATGTCCTCCTGACTGCATGTAGAAAGCCTTCTCGGCTTGTGTTCCTGCTCGAGCCACCCCACGTCTATGCCGCTAGGCCCGTGGCATAAAGCATAATCTCTTCTTGGGTGGTGGTGTATCCCGGCAGCTCGGCCATGATGCGCCCTTCGTGCATCACCACGATGCGATCACTCATTCCCAGGACCTCGGGCAGATCCGAGGAGATCATCAGAATGCCCATGCCTTCATGGGCGAGTTGATGCATAATGGCATAAATTTCGGCTTTGGCTCCCACATCGACCCCACGCGTCGGCTCATCGAGGATCAGCAGCTTGGGATTGATGGTCAGCCATTTGGCTAAGACGACCTTCTGCTGGTTGCCGCCACTGAGGCCCACCACGCGCTGAGGCAGCGCCGAGAGGCGAATGCGCAGGCGCCTGGCCTCTCTTTCTGCCAGCTCTCTGGCTCTATTGAAATCAATGAGACCGCCAGCCGCCAGCTTGGAGAGGCTATTCATCACAATGTTTTCTTGCACAGACAGCTGCAGAAAGAGCCCTTGCTCCTTGCGGCTTTCAGGCACCAGGCCAATACCTGCACGAATAGCGTCTAAGGGTCGTTGAATCTTCACGGGCTTGCCCTCGATCAGGATTTCCCCCTGCAGACGGCGCTCGGCACCGAAGAGCAGACGCCCCAGCGTGGTCCGACCGGCGCCCACCAGACCCGCGAGGCCCACAATCTCGCCTCGACGCACGCTGAGGGTGGCCGACTTGACAAACGCATTGGACAGATTGCGCACCTCCAGGGCAAACTCTCCGCTGGCCTTGGGCTTGGCCTCGCTTCCACGGCGATCGTAGAAATCTCCGAGAGAACGTCCCACCATCCGCTGAATGATCGCCTCGTCACTGAAGTCGGCACGCTCTAACGTATCGACGTACTGTCCGTCACGCAGGACCGTAATGCGGTCGGAGAGGTCGTAGACTTCGGCCATGCGGTGTGAGATGTAGATAATCGTGATCCCACGACTGCGTAAGGTGCGCACGAGTTCAAAGAGCTTGACGGCCTCGTGCTCGGAAAGGGAGGCCGTGGGCTCGTCCATGACCAGGATGCCTGCGTCCTCGGAGAGCGCCTTGGCAATTTCCACCAGTTGTTGCTGGCCCGTGCTTAAGCGACCGACGAGAACGGTGGGAGGAAAGGTGGCACCCAGTTGGCGGAGCACTCTCTCTGCTTTCTGGTTCATCGTGTTGAAGTCGGTCCAGCCGGGAAAGAGCACTGGTTCGTGTCCCAGAGAGATGTTTTCCGCGGCGCTGATATTGGGGGCCAGGTTGAGTTCCTGGTGGATGATGCCTATCCCCAGGGCCAGAGCCCGCTTGGGGCTGTCGATCTTGACGGGCCGTCCCTCAATTTCGATGGTGCCGCTATCAGGATGGTAGACCCCGGCCAGGATTTTCATCAAGGTCGATTTACCCGCCCCGTTCTCGCCTATCAGGGCGTGAACCTCGCCCTTACGCACCTCGAGATGCACATCCCAGAGTGCTTGGACGCCAGGGAACCCCTTTGAGATATGCGTCATACGGAGAATAGGAGGAGCTCCCTCTGCTGCCTGTGCAGTCTGCTGGGGTGGTGTATTCTCAGCCATAGTAGGTACTTGCCTCACTCTCTATGGATAACTCAGCCATGACAATCTTAGGAGAGCATGCGGCCTGACAAATGCCAGCGGCATATCAGGTCACCTGTGGAAGGACGTAATTGCGCCCCTCCACAGGTGGACATATGATCATACAGTTACTGGTGCACCCACCCTTGATAGCTATTCACGTTATCTTGCGTGACCAGCGTCACAGGCACCAGGATGGTTGTCGAGCTTGGCTTTTGGCCCGCGACAAGCTTCTCACCGAGCTGGACAGCGGTCTCTGCCATTGTAAATGGAGATTGCGCAGAAGTAGCGGCGAAGAGGCCATGGACCTTCAAGGCGGTGACGGCATCAGGGGATCCATCTACCGCGGTAATGAAGAAGTCTTTGCGCTTGGCCTGTTGGGCCGCCAGCATGACACCTAACCCGGTGGGGTCATTGATAGCAAAGACAGCATCCAGGTGTGGGTTGGCCGTTAAGATACCGTTTCCGATTTCGAGTCCTTTGTCGCGGTCACCCGTGCCCACCTGGTGAGATACAACTTTGAGGCCAGGATTCTGCGCCAGAACTTCGTTACAGCCCTTCATACGGTCCTGGACAGAGGTAACAGGAGGACCATCAACGATAGCAACCTTCCCCTGTCCTTTGAGTCGATCCGCGATATATTTACAGGCGAGTCGGCCGGCGTCGACGTTATTTGACTCGACGGTAGCAGCAACGCCTCCCTGGGCTCCCACGTCGAGGGCAATAACCGGAATGCCCGCCTTGACAGCGCGTTGGACGGCGGGAGCAATACCAGCGGAGTCAACAGCATTCAGCAGAATGAGGTCGACGTGCTTCTGGATGAAGTCATCCATCTGGTTGCTTTGTGTCCCGACATCGTGGTTCGCGTCCTCCAGAATGACCTGTGCCCCGATCCTCTTGGCTTCAGCCTGAGCTCCTTGCTGGATGGCAACAAAGAAGGGATTACTGATCGCCTGAACGGTTAAGCCAATCTGCTTAATCGTCTTGGGACCACTGCTACTTCCAGGGTTGAGAGCAGTGCCAGCGGCCCCACAAGCTGCAAAGAAGAAGCTACATGACAAAAGTAGTGTGGTGAGCATGATCAGTGACTTGCGCATTGCAAAATCCTCCATTTGGAGCAGTGTGAAAATAATTACGCCTCATCAATGTAGATTGCTGCTTCTCTGAAAGCCACTCACCTCCCTTCAGGTGATTACCTCCATCTTTGGATCCTTGTAGCGAGTCAGACCGCAAATCTCTTCGTGCAAGATGAGGTTTGCCAGGCTGAACCTCAGCGATGGGATTCAGATCGAACCTCATAGATTTGTAGGTAACCAATAAAATATGTAGCTCTTTCTTAAAGAAATGTCAAGATATATGCTAGGATTGTTTGCCTTGCTCGTTGCCATTGTGAGAGGCCTGTTTGGTGAACCTGGACCAGCAGACGAGTACAAGTGCCATTGCTATACCTGTCCCCCAGACAGAATTCCTAACTCTTGCGACGAAACTTTCAACTCCTCAGTCTAATCCTTCTCCGATCTAAGACAAGATTCAAATGCACTTGACACTTTTATATTCACACGAGGCCAACATTGTCAAGCAGGCTTACCTTTCTTTGAGATCTGCCTAATGGCAATCCTCAGGGCAAACATTCCACTCATAGTTGTGTTTGAGAGCAAATTTCTAAGCAAATTCTAATCTTCTCTAATGTAGAGACTGCAAAAGATAGAGCTCGCCCTCGATTGTTATCGAGCACTAAGCGGGCGGTTGTCTGTCGCAGCACTAACTCACCAGGGACGGTCTGGTTTTCCGACGCTTGACCATCCAGTAAATTGAGCCTCATGTGCATGGCCCTCTGCCCCAGCTCAAAGCGAGGCTGGCGTATAGTGGTCAACGGCGGGGTAGTGTAGGTCGCTATGTCAAACATTGCGAATTGGCTCTGAGAGCCAAATTGCTCCTCAATGAAGTGGTGTTTTTTCGTCACCGTCGTTGCCCAAATTTGTAAGGGATGCGTGGCGAGGTTTGTCCTGACAAATGACATGTACATGTAAGATGCCTTGGATGATTTACGAGCAAAGGGGGAAGAGGTTCGTCCAGAGGATGCCGAGCGACTCTCCCCGTTAGTCCTTCATCACATCAACGTGCAAGGAAAGTATCATTTCACCTTGCCAGAAGGGGTTGCGCAAGGACAGCATCGCCCCCTTCGTGATCCTAACACGGTACAGGAAGAACCGTAAGCCTTCTTCTTGGGAAAAGTAACGATCAGGAGAACACAAACGAGCGTTCTTTTTGCTCGTATTACCTCTTTCGCCTAAACGCAGTTTCGGTTCCATTGCTACTCGCCCCCCTAGGACTGGTGAAGAGTTACAGAAAGTCCATTTTGAGCCCATCTCATCAATGTAAAATCGTATCCTCCGGTGTATCTATTAGCGTAGCAGCGCCTATGAGGGGCGCATCTTCACCCAGCACAGCGATACGCAGTTCCAAACTGGCCCACTTCAACATTGCATTCACCTGTTGTTGCAACTGTGTGAGCAGATGAGGGCGGTTAAGCACAATAGCTCCACCCACCGCTACCCCATCTACTCGCGTCAGCGTTGCCAGATTGACTAACCCTAATGCTAGCTTATTACAGAACGTCTCCCAAAACGCTGGATCAGCAATCTCCGCAGGTGTATGCCCGTAGCGTAACGTGAGCTGCCTACCACCGGTGAAGGTCTCCAGGCAACCTACCTGACCGCACAAGCAGATCCGGGGATTGCCATCCAGGATTTGATGGCCAATCTCAATTGAAGAGGTAAGATGAGTATTACCTTTCGAGAAGTGGATAGCCGCGCCGGTGCCGGTAGAGACCGTCAGATAGGCACACCGCTCAAAGCTTTGCAGCGCGCCAAATTTCTTTTCAGCCAGCAGACCACACACCGGATCGTGAGCAAGGCGTACCGGACAATTTAGAGCATCCGCCAAATCCTGAGCAAACGGCTGATCGACATAGCTAGTCAGGTTGGGAGCAATGATCACAGAACGCCCATCTTTGACAATGCGACCGGCAATAGAAACGCCTACTCCGGCAAGAGAAGGCATACCGAGATTGCCTATGGAGGTGATGAGCGTTTGCAGTTGCTGCTGGTAGCTCTGAGAGGTAGGAAACTTTGTAATCAACTCAAAGCGAGGAGTCTCCAAAGAGGAAAAGAGGCCGATACGGGTGTTAGTGCCACCAATATCGATACCAATGTAATCATAGTGTGTTATCTGATTATCTAGCATAGATGGTCTTCTCCTATCAGAACAAACCCGATATCTTGTAGAATAGCATTGTACAGGCCAGCGATGCTATTCTGCAAGCCCAATTTTTTTAGAGCGTAAGGAGATTCATCATGGACATATCAGCACACAGCACCCTCGCCTTGATTGGATCAGGAGAGTATCTGCCCCCTATCATGGCAGTAGACAAACAGCTACTAGAACGTATCAAGGGCACACCGCGAGTCGTGGTGCTGCCCACAGCGGCGGCGGCGGATGGTGACGGCGTACCCGAACGCTGGGCCGAAATGGGAGTGACGCATTTTACAAAACTGGGAGCAGCGGTTGAACCCGTCATGCTACTCAAGATACCATACCGAATTTTGTGTAACGGTACATAGCAGAAAAGCCCAGAAGCTAGGCCTGGACTGGATTTAGCGCCTTCTCACTTTACGCCATTACACAAAATTCGGTATGGCATCCGTTGAAGAGGGGCTGCGCTTCTCTACCCCGCTGCAGGTGGTCGGCCGCACGACCTCTCGCGAGGTCACGCTGCACGACGTGAGCATCCCCAAGGGAGCGAGAGTGTTTCTGGTCTACGGGGCCGCCAACCGTGACGACCGCGAGTTCCCCGACCCTGATCGCTTCGACGTCACTCGTGGACGCATCCGTCAGCTGGCGTTCGGTGAGGGCCTGCATATGTGCGTGGGTGCCCCCCTGGCTCGCTTGGAGCTGCAGGTGGCCCTCGAAGAAGTGTTGCCCGTTCTGGGGGATTATACCATTGCGGCTCCTCCGGTGCGGTATCGGACCACCCCCAACGCTGACGTGTTAAACAGCCTTCTGCTCGCTTTCACACCCCGCTAGTGGTGATCACCACGGCCGAGCTTGCTCGTGAGCGACAAGATGACCCCAAAACAAGGTCTCCCATGCAGGAGCATCACCTCGATCGGCGAGCAGGCAGGACGAGACGGTGCCGAGAGGAGAGGAGTTCATTTTATGTGTCAAGCATTTATACTGGTAGGACTCCATTAACTGGTGGAAAGAAGTCCTAAAGGGTTGAAAGAAATGCGGGACAAGGTATAGAGCTACTACTGCTGTGGTTGTGCCACTATCTGCTGCTGCGTTTGGTCTCGTTCATCCCCTTCTTCGGTTGAAGGAATCCAGTTGAGCGGCTCCGAGGGAAAATCATCGGTGGGTGCCAACTCTGTAGGAGCTATGCGTACTGAGACGGCTAGCTCGCTTTCAGCTTTTCCCCGAAACACGCCGCGTGTGGGAGGGACGTCGGCATAGTCTCGACCAATCGCCACACGCACATGTCGCTCATCGGTGACGCTATTGTTGGTGGGATCGAAGCCAACCCAGCCGAGATCGGGTAAAAACGCTTCAATCCAGGCGTGCGTAGCCTCACCGGTGAAACGTCCCTCACCCCGATAGAGGTAGCCACTGACGTAGCGACATGGTATGTTCAGCTGGCGGGCCAGCGTAATCATAATATGCGCGAAGTCCTGGCACACTCCCTTGCGTAGGCTCAACGCCTCATCAATTGGTGAATCGACACGAGTTGTTTTAGGTGAGTACTCAAAGGTTCTGTGAATGGCACTGTTCAAATCACGCAATACCGTCAGAGGATCATCGCGCCGTCGCACATCCAATTCATCTGCCAGCTCATACAGGAGATCACTCGGCTCAGTAAAGTGGCTCGGCATCAAGGTATCCCAGTAGTCGCCATCCTCGCTAAGTGCGTCCAGTTCATCCCAGGCCTGTGCTGTCAGAGCCTCTGGTAGCGGCACAGGCGCGTTTATATCGACCAGCGCCTCGGCTATGATGGTAAGCTGATTATGGGAATTGGGGATATCGAAATGATGGACGCGGTTGCCAAATTCTCCCCGGTAGTTCATGATGTTTGAGCGGGGGCTGGTACGCAATTGAAAATCCAGGCAATACTGATTGCCCTCGCTACGTGGCTGGATACGCACTTCCATGATACTTTCGCTGATCGGTGCGCTGTAGCGAAAGCGTGTCGTGTGGCGAATGGTGTAATACATGTGCTCGTCTCCTATCCTGGACACCTACTAAGCTTGAGCCGCTCCACGCGATGTGAGGGCGACTTCAATCGGATAGGCGATATAGGTCTGGTAGATGCCATTATGAATAAGCCCACACTGGTGCTGGATGTTCTCCAGGTACTCGTGTATATCGCCGCTGAGAATCTCCTCGATCTGGTCGTAGTCAAGCATGGCTCGCAGGCGACCAGCGAGACGCTCGGTGCGTCCCGTATTGCGCGAGCCGGTTGATTTGGCGATGGCTTGCAGTGCTCCCTGCATCATCGCGCAGGCAAAACGAATCGAACGCGGAGCTTCAGCATTTAACAGCAAGAACTCGGCGATCTGAGCGGGACGAAGCGCGGCTGTATAGACTTTGCAATATGCTTCAAACGAGGCGCACGAGCGCAGCAGTTCTACCCAACTTAGATAGTCGAGCGGCTCACTCTCATATTCAATTTGTTCGGTCAGGAATATAGAGAAGTGTGTATCCAACAAGGAGGCGGTAGCCATAGTACGTTCGAGAAAGCGCCCAAAGCGAATAAAGTGCCAGCCCTCGCTGTGGCTCATAGTCCCATCGGTGATGCCTTGGAAGAGATAAATTTTCTCTTTCACGCTGTTCAGGAATTTATGTGGCTCTGCGTACCAAATTTGTTCCATGCTGGTCTGCTTCACCTGAAGGAAGAGACGATTGAGCTGCTCCCACATCTCAGAGCTGATCTGTTCACGTGCTTGCCGCGCATTTTCGCGTGCTGAAGCGATACACGATACAATAGAAGATGTATTGGCCTCATCAAAGGTTAGTGCATATGTAACGCTATAGGCATCGACTTCCTCTGGAGGCTGTGGTGTGCGCAGGCTGCGTAGTAGTCGCTGCCAGCGCAGGTTTGTATCCCCACCTGCCTGATCGAGCATCTGCGTCAGATGGACATCGATGAGGCGTGCTGTGTGTTCCGCTCGTTCCAGGTAGCGGCTGATCCAATAGAGGCTATTGGCGACTCTTGAGAGCATGATTGTACCTCACTGATTGTTCTCTGCTGATGTGCCTACCAGCACCCACGTATCCTTGCTTCCTCCTCCTTGCGAGGAGTTTACCACCAACGATCCACGCCGGAGGGCCACACGGGTTAAGCCTCCGGGGACGATAGTGACCTGTTCGCCAAAGAGCACAAAAGGACGCAGATCGACATGGCGCGGTTCAATTTGATCATCAATGACACAAGGCGCACGCGACAAAGCGAGCGTTGGTTGTGCGATGTAGTTGCGCGGGTTGGCAATCACCCGCTGACGATAGACTGCACGCTGAGCTGCTGTGCTATATGGGCCGATCAACATGCCATACCCGCCGGATTCTCCAACTGCCTTGATGACCAGTTCGTCAAGGTGTTCAAGCACATATTTTTGCTGCTTTTCGTCGCTCAGCAGATAGGTCTCGACGTTTGGCAGGATAGGCTCTTCACCGAGGTAGTAGCGAATGATGGCGGGGACATAAGTGTAGATGGCCTTATCGTCGGCTACCCCCGTGCCAATGGCATTAGCCAGTGCAACATTTCCGGCGCGGTACGCATTCAGCAGGCCGGGTACTCCCAGTGTGGAGCGAGGTTCAAAGGTGAGTGGATCAAGGTAGTCATCATCAACGCGCCGGTAGATGACATCAACGCGCCTCAGACCGGCGGTCGTACGCATATAAACAACGTTATCATGCACGAGCAGATCGCGTCCCTCAACCAATTCGATGCCCATCTGGCGTGCGAGGAAGGCATGTTCAAAATACGCGGAATTGTAGACGCCTGGAGTGAGTAGCACGATTACCGGTTCTGGCCGCCCAGCTGGGGTCAGGGACAAGAGTGTGCTGAGCAAGGCTCGTCCATAGTGGTCGATGGGACGGACGTCGTAGCTGCCAAAGAGTGAGGGGAAGGTACGTTTCATGACTTGCCTATTGGCAAGCATGTATGAGACGCCGCTGGGTACGCGCAGATTATCTTCTAAGACGGCGAAACGTCCATCGGGCAAACGTACAAGATCGGTGCCATCAACTGCAACGTAGATGTCGTGTGGGACACGTATGCCGCGCATTTCACGCCGAAAGTGTTTGCAGCTATAGATGAGCCAGCGCGGTACGACACCGTCAGACAGTATGCGCCCGTCATGGTAAACATCCTTAAGGAACAGGTTAAGAGCGGTGATACGCTGAGTTAAACCCTGTTCAATGGTTTGCCACTCTTCGCTAGTAATGATACGCGGCAACAGATCGTAAGGCCAGATGCGCTCGATCCCCTCGTCATCCCCATAAACCGTAAAGGTGATACCTTGATTCAGGAACGCTGTATTCGCTGCTTGCTGCCTCTGGTGGAGTGCCTCGGCAGGCATCTCCAGCAAACGATGAAACATCTCCTGGTAGTGAAGTCGCGGCCTGCCATCAGAGCCTAGCATTTCGTCAAAGGCTGCGTCCAGTATATAATTCGAGAAAGGGGGTGGCAACGTTGGTCGTTCCGCAGTATCAGGCCTATCAGGCACAATCATCGGCAAGCTTCCTATACTTTTCTGGCTGACAACACACTAGCATATAATCACGTGTTCGTGGGCAACAGTGCCGGAGAATCCCCATTGAGCGGGCGATCAGTATATTGTTAATAGTACCTTGCAATTGATGAGGGTGTCAAGTTCAAAAATCCTATACGCATCTAGTCCGCAAGTACGGAAGTCCGGACTACAGGCTAGCTTTATTACCCTCCAGTAACGTATAATGGACGGAGTTGAGCTATCATCGCGGTAAGAAAAGGAACAAAGAAGCAATGCAAATCAAAGTCGGATGTGAATTTCGTTACGAGGCAACCTGGCCAACCCCCACTGTCATGCAGGTGCAGCCGCATCTTGATGCAGAGTTGCGAATTCTAGGTGAGGAATGGCAACTCACTCCGTCGCTGGCTCTCCATGCCTATACTGATCTCTATGGCAATACCTGCCAACGCATGTTGGTACCTGCTGGTGATCAGGTACTTAGCTACGATGCTACGGTTGAAGTATCAGGGCTTGCAGATGAGATTGTACCAGATGCTATACAACATCCCGTGGAAGAACTGCCCGATGAAGTGCTCCTCTACACGTTACCAAGCCGCTTCTGCCTCTCGGATGTACTCTCGGATAAGGCCTGGGAGCTTTTTGGCTCTACGGAGCCTGGCTGGGCACGCGTTCAGTCTATTTGCGATTGGGTCCACACCAATATCCGCTTCCAGTATGGCACAAGTAACTCACTTACTACTGCCGCAGATGTGTGCGCAGCGGGTGTTGGTGTGTGCCGCGATCTGACTCACCTGGGAGTAACATTTTGCCGAGCCATGAACTTTCCCGCTCGTTATGTGTTCGGCTACATACCAGATATCGGAGTTCCACCGTCAGATACTCCTATGGATTTCTGTGCTTGGATGGAGGTATACCTGTCGGGACGCTGGTGGACCTTCGATCCACGCAACAATCAACCGCGCATTGGCCGTGTGCTGGTTGGTCGCGGGCGTGACGCGCTGGATGTGGCAATGGTGACAACCTACGGGTCACCGCGTCTTGTACAAATGACGGTCTGGGCTGATGAGGCGCCTCCCGCTTCTGCGACAGAGGGAGTGGATCGGCAAGCTTCTTTGCTCAGAGGGGATTCGTAAGCATGAAGCAGGAACCAATAGACATTAAAACGCACATTGCTACCCTTGATCTCCTCGACGTCCATGGGATCAACTGGGAACATGTACACCGCACCGCATACCTCATCCACCAGCACTTTCGCTATGACTATCCTGGCCCGGTCCACGACCTCAAGCAGCGCTTATTGATTGTTCCACCTGATACATATGGTGATCAAAAGTGCATTATGCATCACCTGGACATTTCTGCCGATGCTGCTGAGACGAACATTGAAGTTGATGAGTTTGCCAATCATGTGATAAACCTGCACATTCTCTCCATTGAACGCTCCATTGACTTTGAAGCATGGATCGTCGTCGAGCGAGTTGCGGGTCAAGTACCACACTTTTTACCTGGTGCGGTGCTTTCAGATGCACGTTACCTTGAGCCTTCCACCCTTACCCAGCCCGACGACACCCTCCGACAGATCGCAGCTACACTTGGCACGGCGGATCAGGCGCAACAGCAGCCCGCAACTCTCGCCAGACGCATCAACGACTGGGTCTACAGTACACTCAGCTATAAGAATGGTGTGACAAGTATTCATACAACAGCGGCCCGGGCACTCGCGCTGAAGCGCGGGGTCTGCCAGGACTACGCGCATGTCATGCTCACCCTCTGCCGCCTCTGTGGGTTACCGGCTCGCTATATCTCTGGCCACCTGTTGGGTGAAGGGGGTACGCATGCCTGGGTCGAGGTGCTGCTACCCGCCCCCGAACGACCAGGAGAAGCCATTGCGCTGCCCCTAGATCCGACGCATGGCTGCGAGACTGATCTGCACTATATCAGTGTCGCCGTCGGACGAGATTACTATGACGTTGCCCCTACCTCGGGGACATATCGCGCACCCTATAGCGGCCAACTTACCGCACGAAAGCGGGTCGGGCCGATTTCTCTGGAGTATGCCAATGCCAACTCCAGCTTTGACACAGCGAAGGATTGAAGGGCTTTCAGAGTTGACACGTTTTTTAATCAATTAACCTATTGCCTATTACCGTGATGTATTGTATACTCAATGCATAGCTAAATATATTTGGGGGGATTTAAAATTGACAAACGAAGAGCTTAGCCTGATCCGTACCATTATGCGCGAAGAAGTTGGCAATCTTCGCGGTGCTATGCGTGAAGAGATCAACGCTGCTGTTTACGCTAGTGAGCAGCGCATAAATGAACGCTTTGAGCGTATAGACCAACGTTTTGAACTTATAGATCAACGCTTTGAGCGCATAGACCAACGCTTTGAGCGCATAGACCAACGCTTTGAGCGCATAGACCAACGTCTCAATCGTATTGAGGCGATGATCCAGCCTATGCAAGAACACCTTATCTTGCTTAGAGCAGGGCAAAAGCAAATGCAAAGTGACATGATAAAGGTACAGCATGATCTTGAGCAAACCGTTGCCGTTCTCAATGAAGCAACAATAGCTATTAATGATCTGCAAGCCGGTCAGCGGGCCCTAGAAATCAAATTAGACGATCATATTACAATATATAGACGTGATATGCAGAGGCTAACAAAATTGGTTCAGGGCATCGACCAGCGTTTAACTCGCCATGAAAATACCCCTATAGACTTGGCTCACCCACGTACTCATCCTCCGGCTCCAGGCTCAGTTGGATAGGATAGGTCACTTCACAGCACCACTGCTAGATGCCATCTAGCAGTGGTGCTGTGAAGTGACCTATCCTATCCCCTATCGTTACCTGCATGAGCCCCCATCGTTCTATAGAACCAGAGACATGCTCTACCTTAAAGAGTATATTTGAACGCGCCATGCGTACCTATGCCGGACTGAAGGCGTTAAAGGGCCGCTATAAAAATTTCACGCTGGGCATACACAGGGTGATCTCGAAATAATAGCCGCTATAGTGATTTCTCAACCAAAAATTAACCAACTCTAAACCAGTATTTCTCCCCATAAGAGTAATATTAACTCATAGGTAAATACTGCCTGCTTGCCTGAGCTGATTTTGAAAAAGGAGATATTCTTCTATGCTCTTTAAACTAATGTGCTCATTGGCGATGACAACTCACTAGCGGTACCTGGGAACTCATTGACGAGATACATAACGAGAATTCGTAAGTAAAGATACTACATGACCCGGCCAAACTGGATCTTAGCTCAACATATATTGATGGATTTAAGTATGCTGTTGAACGCAGTTATGATGCAGCCTTCGAGATGGATGCCGATTTCTCATATGGGCCCCGTTATCTTTCCGATTTCCTCAAAGCCATCAAAGACGCAGGTCTTGTGATGGCTTCGCTTTACATTCCAGGTGGCAATACACCCTATCAATAGGCCATTCGTCAGGAGCGCTTAGTTTTCTACTCATACCGAAGTAAGGACGAACATGCTAAAAAACTTCTCTTCTCAGACAATCACTATACCAACGACTCCTAACATCGATGTCAAAACCGACAAACAAGTCAAGGTTATGTACTATGCTGCATGGCTGAGCGCCGAAGCCAAGCGCAATACCCACCGCAGCCTCCAAGAGGAAAGCGAAAAGTATGCTGACGAGGCATTAAAAACCGTCACCGTTAAGAACCAGGAATTTCGTCCTTTCGCCCCTTTTCGGCCAGCAACCTCTGCATACAAAACAGTGACGCGAGGACAAGTTGTGGTCCTGGGTGCAATTTTGCTTGGGTGTGGACTCGGGCTGGCCTTGTACGGTTTGGAGGCACTTATGGTGCTTATTGCCATCATTACCTTGCTGTACCTGAGCTCTCTAG
>WNFX01005589.1_pt1 | contig 19151 bp, 12 predicted proteins | sample 5400111 | NCBI WGS metagenome assembly WNFX01 (sample SAMN13153363, study PRJNA577476) | soil metagenome | isolation source: 40 cm soil or saprolite under grassland replicate 1 | place: USA:California | collected 2016-06-15 | reverse complement strand
GTAGATGGCGAGGTCACCCGGGCGGAGCAGCGCCTCATGGCCCTCCTGGGTGAGCCGGCAGGAGCCACGGGTGAGCAGGCCCACCTTGTAGTACGGCGTGTCCCGCATGGCAATCATGCGCCGGGTCCGCGACGCCAGGTGGGGGCCGGCGTCAACCCGCGAGACCAGCATCTCGCCGAGCTCCCAGCTCGCCACCTCGCCGCGGAACGGCTCCCTGCTGACCTGGGCGCACTCCAGCGGGACGAAGGTGGACGAGATCCAGTGGCGCCACTGCGCGAACCGGTCAGCCTCGGCCACGTCCTCGGTCCGGAGGGAATCAGCCATCGCCACCTCTTGGGTTCCTGCCGGGCCCATTACCTCGCACCGCCATGTTCGCGCATAGAACCCTTGTTCGTAAAGCGCACTCACAGCGGCGATATGAACCCGAGATCAATCCGGATCCTGGCCAGGTTGCCACTAGTCCCGGCCGTCGGCCGACGATGGCATCAATTAGCCGACCGCGCGACCGGCCTTCCCGCGGCGTACTGGCCCCGGCTATCGGGTAACGACGACCGGCGCTCAAGCCCTTCGGATCGCTTGGCGATGCGTTCCATCAGCGCAGCATCCTCGCGGATCTCGGCCTCCGTCGGTGCCAGGGTGACGATCGCCGCCACCAGGAAGGTCAGGACGGTGATTCCCAGGATGAGCGGCAGCAGGAAGGCCTCAGCGCTGGCACCGCCGCCCATGGCCGCCATGCCGCCGCCGGGGGCGGCCCGCAGCTGCATGGCCGCCATGCCCGTGTAATGCATCCCGCTCACGGCCACGCCCATGATCAGGGAGGCAAGCAGGGTGTGCCGCAGGCTGCCAAGACGCAGCGCGGCCCACAGCGCGGCGGTTCCCGCGACGATCGCGATCAGCACCGAGGCAGCCAGCAGGCGGGTGTCGTACCCCATCGTGTCGGGCATGCGCATGGCCCACATCCCCATGTAGTGCATGCTCGCGACGCCCAGCCCGATGATCGTGCCACCGAGCAGCAACGGTCCCGGCCCCTCCCCGCCGAAGCCCACGATGAGCAGCCCGACGCCGACCACGGCGACCGCGATCACCATGCTCAGGATGGTGACTGGCACGTTGTAGGTGATCATCTGCCTGGGGATGGTGAACCCGAGCATGGCGATGAAGTGCATGACCCAGATGCCTGTGACCCCGATCGACACGGCCCCCAGCAGCAGCCACCGTGCCCGGGCCGTGCCCTGCATGGCCCGGGCGCGGGCGGTGCACTGCAGACCGAGAAAGCAGCCAAGGCATGACGTCAGATAAGCAAGACCAGGGTTGAGCAGCCCGTACGAGAAATTGTGGACTTCGATCACTGAACCTCCCCTCGCCCGCCAACCCTGGCGGGCGCCCTTTGCGGCCGGCTCTTGCGTGGTACCGGCCGTGCAATCGTTATCATTCCATGGTGAGAAACCGGGTGCGCCAGTTTACGCAGTTATATGGCCGACTCACGCGGCCGCTCCCGTCAATGACGGCAGCCACGCAAGAACAGCCCGCGCGGGTGGCCGGGGCCGGCCGGCGCAGCGTCAGGACAGCCGGTAAACGCGGCGGGCGTTCCCCGCCCCGATCATCTCGGCCACCCGAATCGCGTCGGCCAGCGCCCACTCGCCGGACTCCACCCATGCGCCAAGCACGCCGACGGTGGCCCGGCGCCAGAGCAGCGCACCCAGGTAGTGGAGTTCCGGCGGGCCCCAGGCGTCGGAGGAGAACAGGACCTTGCCGAACGGCGCCAGCTCGAGCGATTCCGCTACGACCGCGGGGGCGCGGGCGCCCACATGGTTGATGGCCAGGCCGACGTCGACGTAGACGTGCGGGTAGGCGTGGGCGAGATAGCCGGCCTGCCGGTGGTAGGGGTAGCAGTGCAGCAGCATCAGCGGGACGGCCCGCTCCTGCGTCAGCTCGCAGAAGCCGCGCAGCAGCAGCGGGTCGGACCGGCGCAGGTCCACATCGGGGTCACCGAAACCGGTGTGGATCTGGACCGGCAGGCCCCGGTCCACCCCGGCCCAGAGCAGGAACCGCAGCAGCACCGGGTCGGTGACCCGGACGGTCCCGGCCGGGCCAGCTGAGCCGGCCCCGTCGGCCCGGCTGGGGCCTGCCTGGCCGGCCGCGTCGATCTGGCGCCGCCACCCGCCCGCGGCGCTGGCCACCTCCGCGGCCGCCGGCGGCCGCGGATCGAGGTCCAGCCCGAACCGGTACGCGGCGATGCTCTTCACCCCGCACGCGGAGCGGGTCAACTCCCCCAGCGCTGCCCGGAACCGCTCCGCGAACCCGGCGGCCGACCCGTCCCCGGCCACGATCGCCTGCTCGGCGACGCTCTCCAGCCGGACCACCTCCGCCACGCCGGCGGCCGCCGCCTCCGCCATCGCCGCCAGGCCGAGCATCCCGTCGCGGAGATAGCCGGTGTCGATCAGCAGCTGGGAGACCCCGGCCGCCCGCAGCAGCCGCCGGGTCACCCCGGCCGCCCCCAGCTCGCGCCGGCGATCGATGTAGGCCTGGGCCGGGGCGGACGCGGGCAGCCCCAGCACCGGGCAGCACCAGCGGCGGATCGCGATGCCGAGCTGGGAGTCGAACCGCGTCGTCCCCGGCGGGACTGGGCGGTCCGACTCCGTGATCAGCTCCTCGAGCTCACCGTGGGACAGCTCGGTGGCCAGCGCCGGATGCACATGGTGGTCCACCAGCGCGATCGCGCCGACCGCCGCATCCAGCTCCGCCGGTGGCCCGTCGTCACCCATCCAGGCCCGCCGGGCGGGTCACGCCCCGGCGGCCTCGCCCGCGTCGGCGGTCCCCCCGGCGCCAGCCCGGACCGGCGCCGGGCGTTCGCCACCCCGGTGGCCGACCAGGTACAAGAGCACGGCGATGGCGAGCGAGACCAGCGTGATGCCGCCCACCCACCAGAACCAGGTGCCGTAGGAGACCTCAGCCCCGAAGATGCTGAACGACCCGGCGCTGTTGCTGATCAGCGGCGTCCACGAGCCCGACAGCGTGGCGATGATCCCCACGAATGAGGCCAGCCCGCCGATGATCGAGCACGCCCAGAACACCGCCGGGTGGGCGATCCGGCGCGCCTGGAACTGGGCCTGGAACCGGCGCAGGATGATCAGGATGTCCACGAATAGCACCACGATCGAGATGCACCAGATGACGGTGACCGCCGCCTGGAGCACGTCGTAGATCTCGGTCTGGACGTTCACCGACGACTTCCCGCCCACCACGCTGGGCACGATCACGAAGGCGACGAGGGTGAACAGCGCGGCGATCACGGTCTGCACCCAGACCGCGGTGTCGGGCACCTTGGCCTTGTTCACGTGCGACATCGCCTTCGGCAGCCGCCGGTCCAGGCCGGAGACGAAGATGAGCCGCGCGAAGGAGTAGTTGTAGACCACGGTGATGAACAGGAAGAAGAGCGCCAGGACCAACGCGGTGATCTTCCCGGCCACGCTGCCGAGGCCGATGCCGACCACGCCCGCCACGGCGGTGATGCTGGCCGCGTCCGAGGCCGGCACGGTGACCATGACGCCCCAGGTGGCCAGCAGGTAGGCGATGACCACGACCAGCGAGCCCCACAGCAGGTACCGGGTGACCGACCGCTGCTCGCGGATCTCGACCCCCATGTTGAGCGGCACTTCCACGCCCAGCAGGGCGAGCACCACCAGCCCGAAGAAGGTCCAGTTGGTGAAGTTCAGCCCGTGCGCCGAGGACGGCGCCCACTGGCTGAAGTTCCACGGGTCGGTCGCCGCGTGGTGGCCGCGGGCCAGGTAGACGACGCCGGCCACGAACATGGCCAGGATGGCCAGCCCGTAGAGCACGAAAACCACGTTGACCACGTTCTGGGTGACCCGGAACCGCAATACCGCCAGCACCGCCGAGAACACGATCATCGCGACGATCACGCCGCCCTGCGCCTGCACCGGCCAGCCGGCCACCGCCGGAAAGGCGAAGCCGAGGAAGGCCAGGACGGCGGTCCCGGTGGCGACCATCACCAGCACCCCCGGCCACCAGGCGCAGAAGCCGGCGAAGAAGCCCCAGAACGGGCCGAAAGCCTTGTTCGTCCACAGGTAGATGGACCCCTCGCCGGGGAACATGGCCCCCAGCTGGCCCGTCGCGATGGCGCAGGGCACCAGGAACACGACGAACCCTATGATCCACCACCCGAACGCCGCGGGGCCGGCCGACTGGATGACGGCCGCGTTGGTGATGAACAGGACGATCGCGACGAAGATCGCGACCATGTCGAACGTGGTGAGCACCTTGGGCAGGATGCCCCCGGCCACCCGCTCGGAGATCAGGGCACTGCGGTCGGTGCCGGTCTCGGTCTCGGCTGCCATGGCCACCCCTCCTGTCGTCGGCGGCTCGACCTTGCTGGTCGCTGGACCTCGGTGAAGTGATCACCCTTAGCGTGGGACTTGTGAGACGAGGGTGCAAGACCGGCCCGGGCCGAACTCGCAAACAAACAGGGACTCAGATCTTGGTGAAGTGCTCGAAGCACTCGTAGGCGGGGTCGGCGCCCGCGAACGCCGCCACCTCGGACCGCTTCACGGCCAGGTAGGCGCGGCGGCGCAGGTCGCCGAGCGATTCCATCAGCAGCTCATCGGCTTCAAGGGCGTCCAGCGCCTCGGCCAGCGACGCGGGCAGGCGGTGCGCCCCCACCGCGCGGCGCTGGTCATCGGTGAGGGTCGCCGGGTCGACGTTGACCGCCTCCCCCGGGTCGAGCTTGCGGCGGATCCCGTCCAGGCCCGCGTGGATGGAGGCGCCGAGCGCGAGGTAGGGGTTGCCGCTGGAATCGGACGGCTTCAGCTCGAGGTTGACCGACCCGGCCGGGTCGTCGCGCATCGGCGAGCAGATCCGGACCGCCGCCTCGCGGTTGTCCATCCCGTAGACGGTGTAGGCGCTGCTCCACATCTGCGGCGCCAGCCTGCGGTAGCTGTTCACGCTCCCGCAGGTCAGTGCCGTCAGGGCGGGCAGGTGCGCGAGCAGGCCGGCGATGAAGTGGTAGCCGGTGGCCGACAGCCGGTAGCGGTCAGCGGCGTCGTAGAACACCGGCTCTCCCGGCTGGCCGTCCGGGCCCACCTCCCGCAGTGACAGGTGCAGGTGGCAGCCGTTGCCCGCCTGGTCGGCGATCGGCTTGGGCGCCAGGCTCGCCCACATCCCGCGGCGGAACGCGATCCCGCGCACGGTCTCCCGGTAGAGCACGTGGTTGTCGGCGGCGCGCAGCGCGCCGGCGTGCCGGACCGACATCTCCTGCTGCCCGTGGCCGAGCTCGGGGTAGTAGTTCTCGACCCGCATGCCCTGCGCCTGCAGGGCGCGCTGCAGCTCGACCGCGTAGTCGTGGGCCTGATGGAAGCCGGTGGCCGAATAGCACAGGCTGTCGTCCACCGGCACCAGCCGGTCGGGCCCGCCGTCCGGGCTGGCCTCCCGGCGGCCGAGGGTGAATTCCGGCTCGAACGCGGCGGCCGCCGCGTAGCCGTGCCCGGCCAGGTCGGCGACGGCCTGCCGGAGGTAGGTGCGTGCGCAGGCGTCCCACGGCTCGCCGTCCGGCTGGACCAGATCGGCCACCATGGCGGCCGCGCCGGGCGCGTACGGCAGCGTCACGAAGGTGGCCGGGTCCGGCCTGATCCGGACCTCACCGACCGGGCCCATGCCCTCCACCGGCTGCAGGTGATCGAGCATCGACATCGCCATCATGGCGACGGTGTGCCCGATCCCGGTGACCATCCGGGCCGGCAGCACCTCGGCCGATGCCGCCTTGCCGCGGATGATCCCGCCGTGGTCGGCGTAGAGGAACCGGATCAGTGAGACCTCATCCGCCTGGGCCTGGGCGGCAACCTTCGCGATGGCCGGATCCCCGGCGGCAGTGACCGGTGTTCCCCCTTGGGGATACTGATTCATGTATAAGGCGTAGCATGATCGGCCGGGATCGGGCTAGAGGGCGGTTTGGGTGCGCGCCCGGCCCCGCGGTGACGGGCAGGCGAGCACACGCAGCTTGGGCCCGTTGACACCCTGATGGCGTTCGCCCTAGATTCGCCATGTTCGTCCTAAGAACTATTGTTCGCCTCCCGCACGAGCGGGCCGACCGAGGGAGGGCTCCTGTGGCGTTCCTGGATGAATCCACCTGGCGGGGCAAGGTCTACTCCGGCGGCTGGAAGCAGGCCGCTGGCGGCGACGCTGCCGTCATCGAGCCCGCGACCGGCGCCGAGCTGGGGCGGACCGGCATCGCCGCCCCCGCCGACATCGCCGCCGCTGCCGCCACCGCCACCGCCGCCCAGCCCGCCTGGGCCGCCCTTGCCTATACCGAGCGGGCGGCGATCCTGCGCCGCGCCGGTGACATCTGGCGGGCGAACGCCGCCGAGATCGAGCAGTGGGACATCCGCGAGAGCGGCAAGATCCCCGGTGCTGTCCAGTTCGAGACCCACGTCGCCACCGAGGAGATCTTCGAGGCGGCGACGCTGCCCACCCGTCCGTCCGGGGAGCTGCTGCCGAGCGAGCAGCCCAACCTCAGCTTCATCGAGCGGGTCCCGGTCGGCGTGGTGGGCGTCATCGCCCCCTTCAACTTCCCGCAGATCCTGGCCATCCGGTCGGTCGCGCCCGCGCTGGCGCTCGGCAACGCGGTCGTGCTCAAGCCCGATCCCCGCACCGCCGTCTGCGGCGGGGTAGCCCTCGCCCGAGTGTTCGAGGAAGCGGGGCTGCCGGAGGGGCTGCTGCATGTGCTGCCGGGCGGCCCGGATGTGGGCGAGGCGCTGGTCGCCGACCCGCTGGTGCGGCTGATCTCGTTCACCGGTTCCACCGCGGCCGGCCGCCGGGTCGGTCAGCTGGCCGCCGGGCATCTCAAGCGCTGTCACCTCGAGCTCGGCGGCAACTCGGCGCTGATCGTGATGGACGACGCCGACCTCGACCGGGCCGCCTCCGCGGGCGCCTGGGGCTCCTTCCTCCACCAGGGCCAGATCTGCATGACGGCCGGGCGGCACCTGGTCCATGAGGCCGTGTACGACGACTACGTGGCGCGCCTGGCGGGCAAGGCCGAGCACCCCCCCGCCATGCCCGCCTACGCGAACGAGGTGTTCGGCCCGGTCGCGCCCGTGGTCCGGTTCTCGACCGCCGACGAGGCGGCCAAGCTCGCTGGCGACACCGAGTACGGGCTGTCCCTGGGCATCCTCACCAGGGACGTGATGCGCGGCCTGGACCTGGCGCGGCGAATCCCCACCGGGATCGTCCACATCAACGACCAGACGGTTGACGACGCACCGAACACGCCGTTCGGCGGGGTCCTCGCCTCGGGCACCGGGGCGCGCTTCGGCGGCACCGCGAACCTGGAAGCGTTCACCGACACCCGCTGGGTCACCATCCGGGGAGAGATCGCTCCCTACCCGTTCTGACCGCCCCGTCATGAGGACCCAGGTAGGCATCGTCGGCGCCGGCCCGGCCGGGCTGCTGCTGTCGCACCTGCTGGCGCTGCGCGGTATCGACTCGCTGGTGGTGGAGGACCGCAGCCGGGCCTACTGCGAGGCGCGGCAGCGGGCCGGGCTGCTGGAGGACGGCACGGTCAAGCTGCTGCGCGAGGCGGACCTCGCGCAGCGGCTCGACGCCGAGGGGCTGGAGCACGGCGGCATCTACCTGCAGTTCGCCGGGGAACGCCACCACCTGGACTTCCGCGACCTCACCGGCGGCCGCACGGTCACCATCTACGCGCAGACCGAGATCGTCAAGGACCTCATCGCCCGGCGGCTCGCCGACGGCGGGGCGCTGGAGTTCGAGATCACCGACACCGCCGTGGCCGGCCTGGACACCGACCGGCCGGTGCTGTCCTACACCACCGCCGGCGGCGAGCGGCGTGAGATCGTCTGCGACGCGATCGCCGGCTGCGACGGCTTCCACGGCATCTGCCGGCCCTCCATCCCGCCCGGCCTGCTCACCGTCCGGGACCGGGACTACCCCTACGCCTGGCTGGGCATCACGGCCGAGGTCCCGCCGTCCACCGACGAGCTGATCTACAACCGCCACCCCGACGGCTTCGCCCTGCACACCATGCGGACGCCCCAGGTCAGCCGGCTCTACCTGCAGGTCCCCCCCGACGACCGGATCGAGGCGTGGCCGGACGAGCGGATCTGGGTGGCGCTCCAGCGCCGGTTCGCGCTGCCCGGCTGGGAACTGAAGGAGGGCCCGATATTCGATAAGGCCATCACCCCCATGCGCAGCTTCGTCAGCTCGCCGATGCGGTACGGCCGGCTGTTCCTGGCCGGTGATGCCGCGCACATCGTGCCGCCGACCGGCGCCAAGGGGCTGAACCTGGCCATGGCCGACGTGACCGTGCTGGCCGACGCACTGGAGGCGCTGCTGCGGGGGGACGGCCGCCTCGCCGAAGACTATTCCGACACCTGCCTGCGCCGGGTCTGGCGTGCCACCCACTTCTCGTGGTGGATGACCACGATGCTGCACGTAACGCCGGACGCCGACCCGATGACCGAGGAGCTGCAGCTGTCCCAGCTGCGCTACGTCACCAGCTCGCGCGCGGCGGCCACCTCACTGGCCGAGAACTACACCGGCTATCCGCCGCTGCGTTAAGCGCGCGCCGGCCCTCCCCCGCCGCGGGCCAGGGCCTCGTTATGGCGTCATGGGTTGGTCACGTTCACCGACGACAGGCTGCCGCTGTCGCGCATCCAGACCGTCACGTGCGTCATGGGCAGGCCGTGGAACACGTAGAACGGCCCGAGCTGCATGCCCCAGATGGTCCTGATCTGCGGGTGGTAGCCGGCCGCGTGCAGCGCGTACGCGAGGCCGAACGTCACCTGCCGCCGGGACGGGTTGCTGGGGGCGACCACCGTGAGCATGATCTTACGGCTCGAGATCTTGTGCTCGATCTGCTGGGAGGCGGCGCCGACCACGCCCATGGACGAGAACTGGGATATGGGCGACCTGACGATCGCCACCCCCGCGAACGCGGCCACGCCGATGAGGACCACGGCCGAGGCCGCGACGATCCGGGTGGCCCACGGCGCGGCGGCGGCCCGGGGTTCGCCGGCCGCGGACGCGGTGGCCGCGGAGGCAGTGGCCTCGTCTGCGCGCGCCCGGGCGGTGCTTTCCGCCTGGCTCCTGACCCGCCGGACCGCCAGCACCACCACCACGCCGGCCGCGAGCCAGAAGAGCACGCCGACGGGGTACATGGGTGCCATCAGGTACCGCAGGTTGTTGATGGACGTGGTGGTCATGATGACGCTGGTCTTGGGGATGTGCGAGTACATGACCATCGTGGTAACGGCGACCGTGAGGCTGACGGCGGCGACCGCCACGGCGCGGCGGGAGCGCAGCCAGTAGGCGGCCGCGGCCAGCACGGCGACCGCCAGCACCAGAATCACCAGCCCGACCGCGGCCGACCTGGTGTCGATCCGGCTCAGCTTCAGGAGCTCCGACTCCGGCGTCCACCAGAACGGGGGCGGCTGGGCCGAGGCGGCCAGCGCCTTCAGGCCGAAGCCCAGGCCGGCCTGGGACCCGGCCGGACCCTGGCCGTGGAGAAGGGCGCTGAGGTTACCGGGCCGACCGGTGACCTGCTGGATGAGGGGCGCGCTCCAGCAGACCAGTCCCACGATGAGGCCGGTAACCGCCCACCCGTAACCGGCCTTGGCCCGGTAGGTCTCGACCAGGCCGACGCCGAGGCCGAGGACAACGAGGGCAACCGCGGTGATGGTGAACATCAGGTGCGCCTGGGCGGCGATGGACCCCGCGACCACCAGGACCGGCCCCCATCGGCGGTGCCCGCACAGGACGGCCAGGCAGGCGGCGATCGCGGCGAGCAGGTACATGATCCCGAACCACGGGTTCCAGCACGGCAGCATGGTGATCTGCGGGATCCAGGCCAGCACCCCGAGGATGGCGGCGGTCGCGAGCAGCCCGCCCGGCATCCCCGCCGCCGACCAGGCGGCCTCGATCGTGAGCGAGGCGGCGACCATGCACCACAGCGCCCCGCCCCACAGCACACCGTGCACCGGGTCGATGTGCACCGGCAGCGTCAGCAGCCAGTACTGCAGGGGCCCGGGGTCATATACGCCGTGCGCCAGTCGGGTCGCCTGCCCGACCAGCGGCCCATGGGCGGTTAGGACGTCCCAGGACCGGAGCGCGATCCCGGCGTTGTCGGAAACGGGACGCCAGCCGTCGTGCAGCGAGCGCGCGAGGCCGATGATGAAGGGGAGCCAGACAAGCACGTGCGCGGCGACACGTACCGCGGAAACCCGGCGCAGCGCCGCGGAAGCTCGGCTGGACACGGCTGATTTCCCCTATCGAAGAAGCGGATGCCTCCCGCCGTGGCTGCCCGCGGCGGACGAAACCCTATCCCTGGTGGTACCCGGTTTGGGCAGGGCCAGGGTAAGCGCCCCCGTGCGGCCGGCACCGATAAGACCGCTGCCCGAACATACCTTAGCCTGCGCTTTGGCCAGGCCGGATAGGGTTCCGCGCCATGATCGGGCAAACATAACGTCCCCGGCTGGTTGCTCAAGGTCACGATCTGCCGCTGGAACTGCACCACCACGGCCGGTGAGGAGTGTGGAAAGGCTGTCGGCGGCTGTCAGTCGGCCATGGCCGGGGCAAAGGCTTGGTAATGAGTTTGCAAGCATGGCTCCGTTGCTTTCCGGCACATCCACCGCTCGCGCTGTTTTCCGGGTCGTTTTCCCCGGTGTTTCCAGCCCGTTTCATGGCACCCGGCCGTAGCCGGCCGGGAGGCTACCTGCCGGGGTGGTTGGAGGTCATGCTGTCCTTCCGCGGGCATGCCCGCGGTACGGTACCGTGCAACAGGTGTGGCGCCCTGCGGGCGGGCTCGGCACGCTAGCGGGATCGGGGCGAGGAGACAGAGTTGGCCACCGTCAAGGAGGGGCCCGGGCCGGAGCCGGAAGGTGGCCGTGAGGTAGACCGGCCAGCGGCCGCGGACCCCGGAGCGGGTGCGGCGCGCGGGCGCTCGGCGCCGGGCGGCGGCCTGCTGGCCCTTGTCCGCGGGCACCTGCTCTTCAGCATCGTGGTGGCGGTGGCAGTCGTGCCCCGGGTGATCGCGATGCTCGGCTTCCAGCCGGCCGTGCTGTTCCGGATGGACAGTTTCGACTACCTGTGGTCGGCCGACCATCTGTCCCCGAACGTGATCAACCCCAGCGGCTACTCGCTGTTCCTGTGGGTGCTGAGGCCGTTTCATTCCCTCACGCTGGTGGCCGCCCTGCAGCATCTGATGGGGCTGGTCATCGCCACCTGCGTTTACGCGGTGCTGAGGCGCTATGGCCTCCCGGCCTGGGGCGCGACCCTGGCGGCGGTGCCGGTCCTCTTCGACCCAGCCCAGATCCTGGTCGAGCAATTCATCATGGCCGACATCCTCGCCACCACGCTGATGGTGGTGGCGTTTGCCGTCCTGCTCACGCGCGAGTCACCATCGCTGTGGCGGTCGGTGACGGCGGCGCTGTTCATGGGCGCCTCGGCGATAGTCCGCCCGACCACCTTGCCGCTCATCATCCTCATCCCAATCTACCTGCTGATCCAGCGCGTCGGCCTACGCCGGGCGGGCGCGGCCCTGGCCGCGGGCGCGCTTCCCGTGGTCGCCTACTTGGGCTGGTTTGATGCGGCGCACGGCTCGTTCAACCTCACCAACAGCAACGGCCTGTTCCTGTGGTCGCGGACGATGTCGTTCGCCAACTGCGCGGTGATCAAGCCACCGCCGGACCTGCGGGCCCTGTGCCCGGAGGCACAGCCCGGCCGGCTCGCCATCCGGGTGCCCGCGGACCGGCCGCTGCCCAAGAACTACCTGTGGAACCGCTCCACCTGGGAATGGCAGCCCCCGTCCCACCGGTTCGTGCCGGACACCGCCGCCTTTACCAGCGCCAACAACGCCCGGGCCCTGCGGTTCGCGGTCAAGGCGATCGCCGCCCAGCCGCAGGCCTACGTCGGCGTCGTCGCGCGGGAGACGGTGCAGCCGTTCACCCACACCAACCTGCTGCGCTTCCCGGTCAACAACAAGCCGGACACGGTCGTCCTGACCCCCGGCAACCTGCAGTACGCCTCGGCCGCGGTCAAGTCCTACAGCGGGGACACCGCGGCAGTGGCCAGGATCGTGCATCACCGCTACGGAACGGAGCTGCGGGCTCCCTTCGTGCGGATCATGAGCGAATACCAGCAGATCGTCTACCTGCCTGGTCCCCTGTTCGGCCTGATCGCGCTCACCGGGCTGGTGGGGATCGTGATCCCGCGGCGCCGCACGTCCGCGGCGGTCCTGCTCTGGGTCTCGGCCATGATCATCATGATTCTGCCGACTGCGGAGCACGAATACACCTACCGGTATGTCATCCCCGCCGTACCGCTGCTGTGCGTGGCGGCCGCGCTCGCCTTCCGTAAGCCGAAGACGGCGGAGGAGGCGGGCGCCCCGGCCGTGCCGGCCGGCTCGGCTGCCCAGCACTGACGGGTGGCCTCAGCACGGACGGATGGCCTCAGCACGGACGGGCTACCTCGCCACTGCTGACGGGCTGCTGGATCAGTAGTGCACCCGCGTCCTGATGCAGTGCAGCACCGGCCCCTTGAGCAGGGGTGAGACCGGGGCTGGGCGCGCCCCTACCACCCGGTAGACGATCACCGCCGGCGTGACCAGGACCCGCTGCAGGAACGGAGCGGAGTTCATCTTCGCAACGTTTGTGACCCCGGTGGGCCCAGGGTAACCGAGCAGGAACGGCACCCGCGACACCACTACGTACGAGATGTTGTGCTGGCGCAGGAACGCCTCGTTGGCCTGCGGGTTCTGGAAGAACTGCCGCGAGTCCAGCAGCAGATTGACGACGTAGGGCAGCTTGTCCACCCGCAGGAACGGCCCCATGGCCTCCAGCAGGGCGTACCGCCCGGTCAGCGACGTGACGGGGCCCTCGGTCCGCTGGTTTACCAGGAAGCGCGCGTTACACGGTGTCTCGGTCCGCATCCAGTTGATCAGCACGGTCCGCTGATGACTGAGGCGGGTGTCCAGCCGCAGGCTGTTGTTGGGCAGCATCCACGCGGCCAGCGCGATGACGACGACCGCCGAGACGGCGACCGCCAGCCGCGCCCGGTGGCGGGCGAGCAGCGCGATCAGGCCCTCGATCACGCCCAGGGCGATGATGATCAGCCCCAGGGACGTCGCCTCCCGCAACCTGCGGACGCCGAACGTCGCCTCGAGATAGATGTGGTAATGAAAATCGAAGGCGAGTGCGATGACCATCACGCCGAGGAAGATGCCGAGCCCGACGACACCGGCGTCCCGGAGCTCATCCCGGGCCAGCAGAAACAGCGCCACGGTGGCGACGACCGCCGCCGAGAAAATCACCCACAGCGCCCACGATGGCCAGTGGAAGTGGCTCCCGGTCATCATGCCGTAAAGCGTCTGGGAGGGCGGGAGATACCAGAGCCCGCTGTTGGCTTTAGCGCGCGGGATGAACCCGCCGTAATAAAGGTAGGCGGTGGGGTCGAAGCTCGTGCGTATGGAGTTGTAGGTGGACGGGCTGCTCGCCCCGCCCAGACCGAACGAGCCACCGGCGAATATCCGGATAATGACCCCGGCGACACCGCCAACGGCGGCCAGGATGATGCCGTACTGAAACGGTGCCAGCCGGTTGCGGGTGCCGTGGCTGCGGAGAAACTCGGCGACGCCGGTGAACAACAGGCCGATCGCGACCACGACGACCGGGACGAGATGGGTGCCGCTGGCCGCCCCGAGCACCAGGCCCGCAATGATGGCCGGCAGCGTTCGTCGTTCCCGGATGGCGAAGATGCCAAGGGCGAGCGCGCAGAAAGCCACCGCGCGCCCGAAATCCTCCGACCGGTAGTCGGTGAAGTCACCGGTCACCACCGCGATGTTGAGGATCAGCGAGTTGCCGAGCAGCAGCAGTGGCAGCAGCCCGCCCACCCGGCGGATGCCGAGTTCCCATGCCGCGGCCCACAGGCCAATAGCGGCGCCAAAGGTGGAAACCCAGAGCAGCACGCCGGGGCCGACGGCGACGTTATTGCTGATGAGCGCCACCACACCGGTGAACGCGTCGAGAAAGATCTTGTCCGTCGCCGGTGCCCATGACTGCCCGTATTCCAGGGTCCTTGATGGGACACCGTGACTGTTGGCGATCTCCAGGCCGTTCAGGTAGTACACGTAGCGCGGCGCGCCGAGCAGGTGCAGGTAGCTGACGTGGGCAATCAGCACCGCCGCGACGACAACCGCCCCTAGCAGCAGCGGGAAGAGATTCTTGTTAACGTCGTCGATTAGTGCTGTGGCCTGGTCGTGGATGGATGCGCGGCGGATGGCCACCACCCACAGCGCGGCGGAAACCACAAGCCACAGCGGAATGTAGAAACTAAGCCGGAAAGCGTGCGTGGCCGCCAGGACGAAAGCACAGCCGCCGGCCGCCGCGAAGCCGAGGCCGAACGCCGCCGCCAAACGGGTGACGATCGCCACCTCGCCGGGCCGGAACGCGGCCAGCGACGCCGCGATGCCGGGAACCGCGATCACGCAGGCAACCACGGCCAACACGATGAGGCTGTGCATGAGCCCGGCTCCCTCTGTCCCGTCGACCGCCCCGCCCGGAGCGGCGTTACTCTACAGCCCGGCGCGCCCGTCTTGTGACGCAATAACTGGTTATTACCTGGGCCTGATCCGCGGAAATGAGACGGGCGGCGGCACCGGACCCGCGCCCTCACTGAGCGGGGGAAACTCGCCGATCCCGGCCGTGCCCGGCCTGCCGCACGCGGGGCCGGGCACGGCCGGGGGTCAGGTGCCGGGTCCCGGGCGCGCCTCCACGATAGTGACGATCTCGGGTGACGGCGCCAGCGCTGCACCAGCGGCCATTGGCCGTTTCACTGCTTCCCGTGCCGGTCGAGGAACTCGTACACGTCGGTCTCGTCCACGCCGGGGAAGCTCCCGGTGGGCAGCGCGGAAAGGATGTGTGAGTGCGCGCGGGCCGACGGCCACGCCATTCCCCCCCATCGCGTGGCCAGCGCGGCCGGCGGGCGCTGGCAGCAGTCGCCGTCGGGGCACCGCGATGACATCCGGGTGACCGCATCCCGGCCGCGGAACCAGCGGGAGTGCTCGTACGTGGTGCCCAGCGTGATGGCGAACCGGCGGTCACGGCCGGGGTCCACGTGGGAGGTGCACCAGTAGGTGCCCGACGGGGTGTCGCTGTACTGGCAGCGGGGCGAGAAGCGGTCGGGCGAGGCGAAGATCTGCCGGCCCGCCCACCTACGGCACATGCGCTGGCCCTCGATCGCCCCCGACTCGTCGGCGGGCAGCACCAGGCCGTCGTTCTCGTAGGCCTTGTAGATGATCCCGCTCTCGTCGCTCTTGACGAAGTGGCACGGCAGCCCCAGGTGATGGGTGGCCAGGTTGGTGAACCGGTGGGCCGCCATCTCGTAGGAGACGGAGAACACGTCCCGCAGGTCCTCCACCGACAGGTCCCTCGCCTGCTTGGCGTCGGCCAGGAAGGCGGCGGCGGTCTGCTCGGGGACAAGCACCGCCGCGGCGAAGTAGTTGGCCTCGACCCGCTGCCGGAGGAAGTCGGCGAAGTCACGCGGGATGTCGTGGCCGAGCACGAAGTGCCCGAGCGCCTGCAGCAGGATGGTCCGCGGCGTGTGCATGCCCACGGCCTCCTGCTTGAGGTGGATGCGGCGGTGCCGCAGGTCGGTGATGGACCGCACCGACCGGGGCAGGTCCCCGGCGTAGTTCACCGTGAACCCGTGGTGGGCGAGGATGGCGAGCAGCGTGCCCTGCGACAGCGCCCTGCCGTGGTAGCCCACCGCCAGCAGGGCGTCGGACGCCAGCCGCTCGATCCCGGCGAAGTAGTTGCCGCGCTCGCGCATGGCCGCCCGCAGCTCCGCGTTGGCCGCCCGCGCCTCCTCCGGGGTGGCGGTCGGCCGGGTGCGCTGCCGGCGCAGCTCGGCGTAGAGGGCGGCCAGATGCTCGAGCACATCGTTGGGCACCCGGGCGCCGACCTTCAGGTAGGGCAGGCCGAGGTCGGCATAGAGCGGGTCGCGCTGCGCCTCCTCCAGCATGATCTCCAGCTGCGCGCGGCGGCTCGGCGGCTGGTGGCGCAGTAGTTCTTCCGGCGCCACCGACAGCGCCCTGGCCAGGGACTCGATCAGCGAGAGCTTCGGTTCCCGGCGCCCGTTCTCCAGCAGCGACAGCGCCGACGGCGCCCGACCGACCCGCCGGCCGAGCTCGGCGAGCGTCAGGCCATGGGAGCGCCGCAGATGGCGCAGGCGCTGCCCGAAGGTAGCGAGGTCTAGACCACTTGATGTCAAGAACTCAGATTCTTGTTCAAGAAAGTCTGTCACATGTTCATTCTAAGTGAAATTTCGAGATTTTTTCCACCACCGATCCTGGCGGCGGCGCTGCGTGGGCAGGCACCCTCGCAGTACCACCCAGGGGACAGGACGTTGGAGGACCCGTGAGCGATCGTCGCCTCGAGGGCATACAGCAGGTCAACGGCAGCAGTGCCGCGGCAGCGCGGCTGAGCGAGGAGTGGGCGGCCAGCCCGCGGTGGCGTTCGGTCAAGCGCGCCTACTCCGCGCAGGACGTGATCCGGCTCCGCGGCACCGTGCGGGAGGAGCACACCCTCGCGCGGCTGGGCGCCGAGCGGCTGTGGCGGCTGCTCCACGAGCGGGATTACGTGCACTCGCTCGGCGCGGTGACCGGCAACCAGGCGGTGCAGCAGGTCCGGGCCGGGCTGCCCGCGATCTACCTGTCCGGCTGGCAGGTCGCGGCCGACGCCAACCTGGCCGGGGAAACCTATCCCGACCAGAGCCTCTACCCCGCCAACTCGGTTCCCCAGGTGGTCCGCCGCATCAACAACGCCTTGCTCCGCGCCGACCAGATCAGCTGGGCCGAGGCGGGGGACGGCCCGCCCGGCGACCAGCCGTACTGGCTGGCCCCGATCGTCGCCGACGCGGAGGCGGGCTTCGGCGGCGTGCTCAACGCCTTCGAGCTGATGAAAGCCATGATCATTGCAGGTGCGGCCGGGGTCCACTGGGAGGACCAGCTCGCGTCCGAGAAGAAGTGCGGTCACCTGGGCGGGAAGGTGCTCATCCCGACCGGCCAGCACGTCAAGACGCTGAATGCCGCCCGCCTGGCCGCCGACGTGCTCGGCGTGCCGACGCTGGTGGTGGCCCGGACCGACGCCCGCGCCGCCACCCTCATCACCAGCGACGTGGACGAGCGCGACCGGCCCTTCCTCACCGGCGAGCGGACCGCCGAGGGCTTCTACCGGGTGCGGAACGGGATGCCGGCCGGCATCGCCCGCGGCCTGGCCTACGCGCCCTACTGTGACCTGCTGTGGATGGAGACGTCCACGCCCGACCTCGATGAGGCCCGCGAGTTCGCCGAGGCGATCAAGGATGAGTACCCGGACCAGATGCTCGCCTACAACTGCTCGCCGTCCTTCAACTGGCACGCCCACCTCGACGACGGCACGATCGAGAAGTTCCAGCGTGAGCTCGGGGAGATGGGCTACAAGTTCCAGTTCATCACGCTGGCCGGGTTCCACGCACTCAACTACTCGATGTTCGACCTGGCCCGCGGCTACGCGGCCGAGGGCATGCCGGCCTACGTCCGGCTGCAGGACGCCGAGTTCGCCGCGGAGCAGGCCGGCTACACCGCCACCCGCCACCAGCGTGAGGTCGGGACCGGGTACTTCGACCTGGTGACATCGGCGATCGCGCCGGGCGCGTCCACGGTGGCGCTGGCCGGTTCCACCGAGAGCGAGCAGTTCACCGCGGCTCACTGAAGTCGGCCGGCCCGGCCGCGTGGAGCGCGGGCGGCGCGGACAGGAGCTCGGTGACCGGCAGCTCGGAATCGTCCTCCTCGATGCCCAGGCTGGGCGCCGCCCGCCAGCGGGAGGGAATGAACAGCGGGACGATCATCGCGGCGCCCAGCAGGGCAAGCACGCCGCTCACCAGCAGCGCGCGGTATCCGGCCCCGAAGGACTGGCCCTGCAGCGGGATCCACCGCAGGGCCTGGTGCTCACGCACGGCCAGCAGCGCGCTCCATGCCAGCAGCACCAGCCCGGGCAGGCCGGGCGCCAGCGGCGAGATGGCCCGCACCGCGATCACGATGCCGAGGAACAGGCCGGTGACGGCGACGGCCGACAGCGCTATCAGGCCGGTCGTTGAGGTCAGGCTGGTGCCCTGCACCGCAAGGCTGGTCAGATGGGTGAAGCCCCAGCCCGCACCGAAGAACAACGCGGCGCCCAGGGCTACGGCCAGGATGAATCCGATGAGGTGACGCATTCCGGTCTCTCCTCCCGCTCTTCCCCCCACTACGGCCTCAGCGACCCTACGTGGCGCCCGGTGATCCCGCAGCGTGCTGGCCGCATGCAGCCCGGCAATTAACCAGTCTTTATTTGCAATTAACCGGGTCTTATCGTTGGGCCGCCGCCGCGCTCCACCCCGGCCGCGCCCGCCCGGCCTGCGTCACGGCGACCCGGGCGCTGTTGAGCGGGCCGAGGACCAGGTAGGCCCGGTAGGCGTCCCGCTCGATCAGGGCGAACTTCATCCCGCGCAGGCCGGACGGGCGGCGGTAGCCGGCCGGCCGGTAGCGGCGGTAATCGGCGGCCATCCGGCGGAAGAACGCCCGCCGCGCCCGGCGCGGCACCAGCCCGCTCGCGAGCACCGTGCTGTAGTGCTCGATCGCCCGGCCGAACAGGGCGGCCCTCACGCCGGGGCCGGCGGCCGGGTCGGCCCCGGCGTCCAGGCGGGCGAAGACCTGCTCGTACGAGGAGAAGATGCTGAAGTGGTCCATGCTGGTCGTGGCCAGGAAGGAACGGCGGCGGCGCCGGTACAGGTAGCAGACCCGGCCCAGCAGCCCGATCCGCTCCGCGCCCACCAGCGCCGCGCAGGACACCGGGACATCCTCGTGGATTCCGGGCGGGAAGCAGACGCCCAGGCCGAGGAGGAACTCCCGCCGGAAGACCTTGCTCCACACGGTCATCGTCCGGTCGATCAGGGCCGGCCGTTCCGCCAGCGTGAGCGTCACCGGCACGACCGCACCGGAGGGCGCGGCCAGCAGCGCGGCGCCCGGGCTCGGCTGCGTGTGGCCCGAGGAGCCCAGGATCAGGTAGTCGATGAGCAGCACATCCGGCTCGCCGCGGGCCAGCCCCGCCGTG
>WNFX01005614.1_pt1 | contig 19164 bp, 16 predicted proteins | sample 5400111 | NCBI WGS metagenome assembly WNFX01 (sample SAMN13153363, study PRJNA577476) | soil metagenome | isolation source: 40 cm soil or saprolite under grassland replicate 1 | place: USA:California | collected 2016-06-15 | reverse complement strand
TTAAACGCGTGGCCGCAGAGATCGCGTCTAATCTGACGCCACCCGGCGCAGGCGATTTCGGATTAGAAGTCATTGATGGCGCTGCCGATAACGCCGATCAGGCAGAAGCGCGGGTGAGATCGGCTATTGAGGCACTGCAAACACTGCCGTTTTTCGGCAGCACAAAAGTGGTTTGGTTAAAGAACGTTAATTTTCTCGGCGACGATCAAAAAGCGCGTTCGGCCGTGGTGCAATCAGCCTTGGAAGAATTGTCCGAGCTAGTCGATAGCGGTTTCGGCCCCGGCGCCACACTCTTGATCAGTGCGATTGATGTGGATAAACGCCGTTCCTTCTACAAAACGCTGCTAAAACGAGCGGAGGCTCAGGTTTTTGACCGGCTTGATTCCAGCCGAGGCGGCTGGGAAGAGGAAGCACTCGAGCTGGTTCAGCAGCGCGCGAAGAAAAGAAAACTCCAATTCGACCAGGATGCGCTCGACCTCTTTGTGTTACTGACCGGTGGCGATACTCGACAGATCGATAACGAACTCGAAAAGATCGACACTTATTGTAGCACGGGCCCCGAGCCCGTTGGGCGGGCGGGCGTCTCGCCTGGTCCGCCTCGATCGGCAGGCCGCATGTCGGCCGGCTCAACAGCGGGGATGGCTGTGCCACAAGTTACCGCTGAACTTGTTCGCGAGTTAGTGCCGCTTTCACGGGCAGGAGTCATTTTTGAGTTGGGTAATGCGCTCGCGGCGCGCGATCTCCAACTATCGCTGAAACTGGTGCGACGTTTATTAGATCAAGGCGAAAGCGCCATCGGTATTTTGCTCGTGGCGATCGTTCCTACGATCCGCAATTTATTACTCGCCAAGGGTTTGATGGAACGTTATCGCCTTCCACGGCCGCACTCGCCGTTCCAGTTCATTTCCGCAATCAACCGCCTGCCCAGCGAGGCAACGGATCATTTGCCTCGCAAGAAAGATGGCTCAGTCAATGCTTACGGACTTGGGATCGTCGCACAACAGGCGGGCCGGTTCGAAACGACCCAATTGATTCAGGCCATGCGAGCGTGTCTCGAAGCAAATGTTCAATTGGTCACCACGCAGCTTGATCACGAACTGATCTTGACTGAAGTGGTGGTAAAGCTGCTTCAAGACCCGTCATCCTAAGCGGAGTCGAAGGATCCCGCGGCACTACTCACCGCGTTTCTCACGGGATTCCTCGACTTCGCTCGGAATGACCGATACTAGCTGGTGCCTTCCACTTGTCTCCGCGCAACCGGACCGATATAGGGAATGTCCCAGCGGACACCGGTAAATGCCTTAACGATGGTAATGATCATGATTACCAGGAACACGAGATGCACCAGCGCGGCGATGATGGCCCAGAAAAATACCAGGATGCCACCAATACCCGGAATCGCCCCGAACACCGCGTGCACGACCGCCGACACAATGTTGAAGAGAAACCACGCGCAACCAAAGATGATGGATTGCATCGCGTAAAAGCGGACGAAACCGTCATGCTTTTCGAGGATATAAAAAATGACGCCGCCGATCAACGGTATGCAGGCGATTGCTGCAGCCACGTTGGAAGGTAAACCGGTCGATGTGGATTTTGCCGCCGTCCCGGGTTCAGGACTCGGAGGTGGAGGTTGAGTGGGCACTTCGTCTGGCATGATCTACATACACGAACTGGAAAGTGTATTGTCAAGCATCTTCCTTCTACGCAATTCTTTTTCGCTTTTGCTCGGGGCTCACGATCAATATCATGCGTTCCTCACCCAGCGAATCAATGACTAGGAACTCCCGTTTCTCACGTGCCTTTACCTTGATCGAGGTAATTGTTGTGCTGGCAATCATCGCCATTCTCATGTCGATGGTGTATCCAATGTACACAAGCATTTCGGAGCGAGCCAGAGCAACAAAGGACATGAGCAATCTCCGCCAGATTGGGATGGCGACACAGACTTACTTGAATGACAGCGATGGAATGCTGTTTTCGCCCACCAGCTCATGGATGTCACAATTAAGCCCTGGCGCGAACAGCAAATACTTCTCAGCTTGGCGAGGTCTTCAATCGCCTTTCGACAAACGGCCCTCGTCTGAAGCTGGCATAGGAACGCCTTTGTCCCCGATCAGCTACGGTGTGAACGCAAATATCGTTTCGGGCGCTGCCGCAATCTCTGCAAGTACAATTAGGAAGCCGACAGCCTTCATTTTGTTCGCGCCGGCGCAGGCTTCGGGCGGAACGGTGACTTTCTCGGGCTGGGCGAATTCTCCGGCTCAAGGAGTCACGGTAGCAGGAACAGGCACGACAGCGACGAGCAGCCCAGGCGGAGTTGCCATAGGAGGTACGCAGAACAACCGGCAACGAATTAACGCCCTTTTCGCTGACCTGCACTGTGAGATCATGCCATGGACGACATTCACGAGGAATGTCGCTGCAACCGACGATCCAGACGCGCTTTTTCGTTGGAATCCTTAGATCCTTGTCCATAAGGTTGTGGAAATTCGTGGCGCCAGATATTGCTATTCGGCGCTCGTGGGTTCCGGCCTGATTCGTCAACTGGGCAAGCAAGTGCACAAACTTCTGCCTGGTTCAACGTGCGCGATCATCTCCGATACGAATGTTGCCGCGCTCTTCGCTCGTCGAGTCAAACGCAGTCTGGAATCGGCCGGTTTAAAACCGACATTAATCACGATTCCAGCGGGCGAAAAATCGAAGATACTCAAGCAAGCTGGCGCAATTTGCGAGCGGATGATCGTCGCCGGATTAGATCGCCAATCCTTCGTTATCGGTCTCGGTGGCGGAGTGATCGGCGACATCTCCGGATTTGTCGCGGCGATTTATCATCGCGGTATTCCTCACATCCAGATTCCGACCACTCTGCTTGCAATGGTGGATAGCTCGATCGGCGGAAAGACCGGAGTCAATACGAACGATGGAAAAAACCTCCTCGGTATCATCCATCAGCCATCGCTTGTGATTGATGATGTCGATGTTTTGAAAACGCTGCCTCGCCGCGAGTTCAATCAGGGATTCGCCGAAGTCATCAAGCACGCAGTGATAGCCGATCCGAAAATGTTTAAGACGTTTCAGTCCTGGAAGGCAAGATCGCCGCGGCGATCGCTTGCCCTGCAATCGTTGATTAAGCGCAATATCAAGATCAAAGCGGCGATTGTCGCTCGCGACGAGCGAGACCGCTCCGGCGAAAGAGCAATTCTCAATTTCGGTCATACTGTGGGTCACGCGATCGAGCGCGCGGGAAATTATCGGAAATTTCTACACGGCGAAGCCCTCAGCCTCGGAATTGTCGCAGCTTGCGCGATCTCAACGAAAAGAGCCGGTCTGCCAGCAGATCAACGTGATGCCGTCGGCGATCTTCTACAGCGATTCGAGTTGCCGACGAGTTTGCCCAAAAATTTTCCACGCGAGAAAATTTTCAACGCGTTGAAGTTCGATAAGAAATTTGAAGGCGGAAAAATCCGTTTCGTTGTAACGCCGAAAATAGGAGCTGCGCATGTGTCACGCAACGTGACAATGGGAGACATTCGCGAGGCAGTGGATGAACTGTAGCGGCGCTCTGTGAGCGCCGACCATGCACAGAACGGCGGTCACAGACCGCCGCTACAGTTGAGAGTCATTTCCGCGCACTTTCGAATAATATTCGACTAATCCATCCGCCACGCTGTCGGCGTACTCGCGGAAAATACTTTTGCGTTCCAAACCGTTGATGTTGCGGGTTCCTTCGTAATCGCCGGCCTGAATTCGGGCGAAGACGTCTTTGCTGTTCATCACATAGGGCTCGCAATAAACCACCGGACAACGATAAAGCCGCGTAGCTAGCAAATTGCGCGCATAGAGGTAACCGCTCGTGCCGACTTTGGTTGTACTGTTTGTCGTAGGATACTGGTATGGGGGTAGTTGAGTTTCCCGCGCCATTGTGCCGGCAATTGTGTCCGCCAGCGGCAATTCCTCGTCGTAAGCGCGGCTGAGAAGTCGCCGAATCATTTCGAAACGTTCGTCATCGAACTCAAGCTCCTGCTGCAAATAGGAACCGTTTAGCAGAAGATGAAGATGGTTGATGTCGGGCAACGTTGGATTATTTGGATCGCCCCAGCCTTCGGCATTGAAATGCAGGCAAAGAACGAGATCGGGATGCAACTTGAAGTTTACCAGCGCCGCACGGCGGCGAATCTCGCTGTAGCGGTAAAATAAGATTTCGCTCTGCCAGCGAATCGTTTGCTCTTTCTCGGGATCATTTGGATCAAGAACGTCAACACGAGGCTGTGGCACGCCGTTTCTAATCAGGATTTTCCTGGCAAGTTCCCGAAAATCATCCGGACGTTTTGCCGTGATCGGTTCGTTGCTATCCCGAACAAAAAAAACTTTTGCCCCTAATTCGCGCAATCGCGGGGCGAGCAGCTGCGCGACTTTCAAAGTCAAATCACCTTCCTGCACCGGTTGAGTGCTGTCGACTTGAAACCAGCGCTCTTCCATCTTGGCCCATTCGCCACCCAGATGCCCCGGGTCGAGCGCAATTCGGACGCCTGCGAGCGGCTTGTGCCCTTTCGTGTGTGGCAAGGATTTCGCGGGATGCCAAAGCCGCGGCACCGGATTGCGCGAGGTGTCGTCCTTCGCGAACCGCAAAGTAAAGAAATTCTGTGACTCGCGGTTGGTCAAAATCCGCGCTGTGTCGGTGTTTACTTCAATTAAATCGGGAGCGATTCCGTGTGTGCAATAAACGTCGTAGATTAAGTGCGCGAATTCGTCGCGGGTGATTGTCTCCTGATAGGATTCCAGCACGCTCCAGCGCGGATGCGCACCGAGAATTCCCAGATTTTCCGCCGCGCGATCGGTAAGAGCCAGGGTGAAAAAGCAAAACGTGAGCAGGGCCGTGCGCTTCATGATCGCGAGCAATAGAGCATTGATGGTCGGATTTTTCCCACTGTCATCCTGAGCGAAGCGAAGGACCTCACAAAGATTGGTTAATCACTCAAGGTCAGACGCGCGATATTTCAGTCTGTGTGAGATCCCTCGTCGTCCTCGCGGCTCGGGATGACAACAGCTTTTGTCGTGGCTACTGTCGCAGAATGTTAACTGTCCTTATCCTGGGCGACATCGTCGGTGAGCCAGGACGCACCGCCGTAATTGCCAGGCTGCCGGAACTGAAAGAAAAGCACGCCTTGGACTTCATCATCGTTAACGGTGAGAATGCGGCCGGCGGTCGCGGCATAACGGGAAGAATCACCATTGACCTCTTGCGCGCCGGCGTCTCAGTCATCACCACAGGCGACCACATATGGGACCAGAAAGAAATTCTTGCGTTCATCGACACCGAACCGCGTTTGTTGCGCCCGGTGAATTATCCCGATGGCGCACCGGGGAACGGGTCGATCGTCTTGGAAACAGCCAAGGGGAAAATCGGTGTCATCAACGTGCAAGCGCGCACATTTATGCAGCCGATTTTGGAAAATCCGTTTCACGCGGTCGATACAGCGGTGACAAAGATGCGCAACGAGACGGCGAACATCATCGTGGACGTACACGGAGAGACTACCAGTGAAAAAATCGCACTGGGCCGGTTTCTCGACGGAAAAGTTTCTGCCGTCATTGGAACTCACACCCACGTTCAGACTGCGGACGAACAAATTTTTCCCGGCGGCACAGCTTTCTTGTGCGACGCGGGCATGTGCGGTCCGGTAAATTCCATCCTGGGGCGCGCCATTGATCCAATCATGAACCGGTTCATCTCGAACCTGCCGGCATCGTTTCCTGTGGCAGGCGGTGAGGTGCGCCTGCATGGAGCGCTAATCGAAATCGACGAGAGCACCGGTCGCGCAGTGCGAATTACACGTGTGGATGAGCCAGCGCTCAGTGTAACTGCTCAATCGGAGCCCGAACCAAAGATCGACATTGAACAGACGCCTTCCCCAGAGCAGACTTAAAGTACCTCGAACTGTTCGCGACCTGAATTTCGAATTGTTTAGGAACATCAACGTCCAAAAGAAATTATGAAAAAAACCTTTGTTTTTATTTTCGTCGCGGCCCTGGCGCTTTGTGCTCCGCAGGTGTCCGAGGCGCAAGCCAGCAAAGATGCCAAAGAAGCAAACAAGCTTGCCCGAGACGGCGCAGAGGCTTCTAAGAATCAAGAGTGGGACAAAGCGATCGACTCGCTTCGCAAGGCAACGGCTCTCGACCACAAATACGCGCCAAATTTGGCCGCCGTTTATCAACAGCGTGCATACGGTGCGGCGACTAACCAGCAATTTCAGGATGCCATCAACGACTACGGCGAAGCAATCAAGATCAGTCCGGAAGACGCACGAATTTACGAACAGCGCGCAGCGGTCGAGATGAAACTGAACGATATGGACAAAGCGCTGGCCGATTATTCCGAGGCGATCAAGCTTAAGCCAGGCGAAGCTCGCTACTACGGCTACCGCAGTTACATTTACGAGGTTAAGGGCGACATCAAAAATTCGATGGCTGACACCGACAAAGTGCTAAAACTTGATCCGAAAAATCAGGAAGCGATCAGCCGCAAAAAACGCTTAGAAACGCTGCAATCCCTGAGAGCAACGCCGGCTCCTCCATCGCCGGCTGCTTCAACTAAGACGTCCCCGGCGGGCGCACATTCGCCGCATAAGCCGTAATCGTTAGTTAGCCCCAGGGACTGTAATTCGTGCCAACGCGTTGAGCCGCCTTCGTATCACTACGGCGTGCCAAGGGACGACACGTTCGACCTGTGCTTTCCAAGGTGGATCGGCTTCTCCGAAAATGCCAGTCCGGCCCGGACCGATGGCGAACAGGTCGCCGAAGGCGCAGGTAATCTTCGATGTTCAGGCGTCCGCCGGTGAAACAACAGCTTCCTGGTTTTCGGCTGGTTTTGTCGGCGCGGTGAATCGCCTCTTTCGCCGGTTGGCCGGCAGAGGCGCCAGGGTCATGGTGATATTGCGGCCGGTGATTTTGGGATTCATTTCCACCTGCGACATCCCCGAGAGATCATCGCGAACTTTCTCTACAAGCTGCATGCCAAATTCCTGGTGTGCCATTTCGCGGCCGCGAAACTGCAGTTGCACCCGCACCTTATTTCCCCGATCCAGGAACTCTTCGCCGTGCCGGATTTTCGTCAGATAATCGTGATCGTCGATGTTAACGCGAAACTTGATTTCCTTCAGCTTCGAGCCGGACGGTCTTTTATCCTTGGTATGCTTGGAGATATCGTACCGGAACTTTCCAAAGTCGATGATCTTGCAGACCGGTGGGGTGGCCGTTGGGGCGATCTCCACCAGATCGAGACCAAGACTTTGAGCTTTGCGCAAGGCGTCAGTTAGCTTGATGACGCCAAGTTGTTCGCCGGTGGACCCCAGAATGACTCGGACTTCCCGGGCGCGGATCCGACCGTTTACACGAATTTGTGGTTGCAGATTCGAACTAGCTCCTAGCCGGCGAAGCGGGAGTGTACCGCACCGCCGTATTTCCATTTATCGCAATCCCCGGCGCCACCCTCGGCAAACGCCCGGACACTCTAACCTCGCCACGGCTGCGATTCACCGCGACGAAGAGCTCGCATTAATATCGCGAGCCGAAGGGAAGTTGTAGGCAACAATCTTGCGCTGGCAAGGTGAATCTCGTGACAATCATGTTTCGCTCCTCCAATTCTCATTTTGTCGGCGGGTCGCCAAAATGCGCCTTGTGCGCCGCGTACGCAGTGGCGTCGTCGAGCATCGAATCAAGCGTGGCTGTCAAGGGCTCCAGCTTTACAACACCGGAAAACACCGCGCGATCGCCAATTTCCGTGTCGATGACGAATGTCGGGCGTTGGGTGACTTGGAGCGCGTGAAATTCCGCGGTGGAAGCGCGAACGCGCTTCTCGATCTCGGGCGAACGCGCGCGCTCGAGCAGCTCTTTTTTGTCAATCTTGCCGGTGCCAGCTCCAATCTCGGCGGCAACTTTCCAATCGCTCACCTTTTTCCCTTCGCGCAGCGCGGCGTGAGACAGCGCAAGGCGAACGCGATCATCGACAAAACCAAAGTCCCTGGCGGCTTCGGCCACGCAATTCGGTGCGAGCCATTCCGGGAGACTGGGATCGTACCAATCGGTGTTGAGCATGAACGGCGAACGCATCATCATTCCGCTGCGCCGATAGAACCATTGCTCCTGCTCGCGCGAAGTTGGCAAACCAATGGGATCCATTAACGCGACCTTCCACTGAAACTCGACGCGGCCGTCATAACGCTTTTTCAATTCCGCCCAGGTAGACTCGGACCAGAAACACCAGGATGAAATAACGTCGAGATAATCGGTAACAGTGATTCGCATGTTTGAATGTTAAAAAGGGTTGAAAAGTTACAAGGTTGAAAAGTTTGATTGTTGAAGCGATGAAGCGGTTGATTCTTGTTGCCGCGTTAACGCTTCAACGCTTTAACGAGTCACTTGGCGCTAGCGGCAACTTTGTCTGTGGACCTGAACCATATTTTTCTTTTCCTGGCAGTAGTTTCATCGCTGCTAGTGCTCGCTCGTGCATGGCGTCCGGGGCAACCTTATCGCGGCTGGCGTATCGCTGCACTAATTGTTCTGGCAATAAGTTGTGTATCTTGGATTTTTTTGCGCAGCGCTGCTGGATACATCGGCGGCATCGCGTGGTTCGCGCTTTTGCTTCTCCCGGCGATTGGATTGCGCAAAATGACGGAGTTCGCCGCTGAGGGAGACTACAAATCGGCGGCAAGATTCGGAACAACTCTTCAAATCTTGCATCCCAGCGCCGAGTTGCGCGATCAGGTTCAATTGTTTCGGCATTTGGAATCTCACCAAAACCGCCCGGTTGCCTTCAGAACCGCTCCAATCGCGGGCCGCGTTCGGCATAGCCAGCTCCGAAGCGCCCCGGCAGTTCTTGTGTTGATTCTGCTCAACGTACTCGCGTTTCTTTTTGAGATTTCCGTTGGCGATCTGAACGACCCGGAAGTGCTGCATCGAGTCGGAGCACTTGAACCTTATGCCGTTGTAGCCCAGGGAGAATACTGGCGCCTTTTTACTGCCCTATTCTTGCACGGGGGTTTTACCCATCTGCTTTTCAATATTTTCGCGCTTTATATTCTTGGCCCGCCGTTAGAACGATCCATAGGCACCCTCCGATTTGCCGTGTGCTATTTGGTTTCGGGACTTGCCTCCAGTGCGGGTGTTGTTGGTTTGACCGTACTCGGCTTCGTGCAAGTCGCCCAGCTCGTCGGCGCGTCCGGTTGTATCATGGGAATCGTCGGCGCGTGGGCGGGATTCTTACTGAGACATCGTCACGCGCCGCAAGCGAAACAACGCCTGGGAAACGTCGTGATGATCATAGTGATTCAAGTCGCCTTCGATCTTTCAACGCCACAGGTCAGCATGGCGGCGCATCTGTGTGGACTAGTCGCCGGTTTCTTTCTCGGGCTCCTCCTCGCGCCGCGGCGGATAGCGTACGCCCCCTAGCGAAGCTGAAGGAGGGTTGGCTCAGAACAAACTTGTCTTTTGGACGCGCCCTCCCTTAAGACAAACGCCGTTCGCAATAGAATCTTCGTCTTTCTTCGCTACCTTCTGTGAAAATTTGTCAGTGACCGGGGCCACCGACCCCCGGCTACAGGAATTCGCATGCCGACATTTCAAACGTATAACGTAACTCCCATCCTGCCGGCGGCGCTTGAGCCGTTGCGCGAGATGAGCTTCAATCTGTGGTGGACGTGGGAACCGGCCGCGCGCCGGCTGTTCCGTCATCTGGATCCGGAGCTCTGGAACCGAACAAATCACAATCCAGTCCGGATGCTCCAGCTTTCGCGGCAATCCAGACTGGAAGAACTCGCACAGGACAAAACTTTTTTGCGCGAGTTGCAGCAGGTCTTTGAGGAATTCGAAAAATATCTCGGGCGACACGATACTTACGGAAAGACCGGTGCTGGAAGCGCGATCAAGAATCCGATCGCCTATTTCTCAGCTGAGTTTGGTTTTCACGAATCGATCCCGAATTATTCCGGCGGCCTTGGTATACTCGCTGGAGACCATTGCAAATCGGCGAGCGATCTGGATTTGAATTTCGTTGCGATCGGTCTGCTCTATCGGCATGGCTATTTCCGGCAGCAGATTGACAAGGACGGCGTTCAGGCAGCGATCAATCTGAACCAAAATTTTTATCACCTTCCAATCCGTGAAGCGCTTCGTGGCAACGGGAAACCGCTGATTTCGGTACCGATTCTGGATCGGCAGGTTTTTGCCAGGCTCTGGGAATTGCGCGTTGGAAGGGTAAGTCTTTATCTCCTGGACACCGATATTCCGGAAAACAACGCCGAGGACCGATTGATTACTGCTGAGCTTTACGGCGGCGACCTCGAGATGCGCATGCGTCAGGAGATCATGCTCGGAATTGGCGGCGTTAAAGCGCTTGCGGCGCTCGGCATTCAGCCGGGCGTGTTTCATATGAACGAGGGACACTCAGCGTTTCTGGCGCTCGAACGCATTCGTCTCAATGTGGTGGAGAAGAAGCTCGATTTCTATTCAGCTCTTCAGCTGGTAGCGGCGGCCAATGTTTTTACGACGCACACTCCGGTGCCCGCCGGAAATGACTCGTTCCCGCGCGAGATGATGCGGAAATATTTCGGTAATCTTGCCAAGGAACTAAACGTTTCGTTCGACGAGCTGTTCTCATTCGGCCACACACGCATCAATCCAGAAGACCCATTCAGTATGACCATCCTGGCGCTGCGTCTTAGCCGGCACGCAAATGGGGTAAGCAAATTGCATGGTGAAGTGACCCGTTCGCTTTGGAAAGATGTCTGGGCAGGCGTTCCCGTCCACGAAGTGCCGATCACCAGCATCACAAACGGAGTCCATACCAAAACCTGGATGGCGCCGGAGTTTGCCGCACTCTATCGCAAGCATCTCGGGGCATGGGAGGAACACCTCACCGAGCCTGAGTTCTGGCGTGGCGTCATCGATATTCCCGATGCGCAACTTTGGGATACGCATCAAAGACTCAAACTCCGACTGATTGAGTTTGTGCGCGACCGGGAACGAAGGCGTCGCGAACGAATGGGGGAAGCGCCCGAGTCCATTCGCAGGGTCAACCGCATTCTTGATCCGGAAATCTTAACGGTCGGTTTTGCGCGCCGTTTCGCGACTTACAAACGCGGCACGCTCCTATTCAGCGACAAGGAACGCTTGAAACGATTGCTGAATGACGCGACGCGTCCGGTGCAGTTCATTTTTGCGGGCAAAGCGCATCCACGTGATGAATCCGGCAAGGCGCTCATTCAGGAAGTTTACAGACTTAGCCACGAAGCTGGCCTGGAAAATCGCATCGTCTTTCTGGAGGACTACGATAGCTACATCGCGCGCCGCCTGGTGCAGGGTGTTGATCTTTGGCTGAACCATCCGTTGCGTCCCATGGAGGCGAGCGGAACCAGCGGAATGAAGGCTGCTCCAAATGGCGGAATCAACCTGAGCGTTCTCGACGGTTGGTGGCGCGAAGGCTACAACGGCAGCAACGGCTGGGCCATTGGCGCGGAGATTAATAATGGCACTACGGAATTTCAGAATGAAGTGGACGCGAGCAGTCTTTACCACCTACTGGAAAACCAAATCGTTCCTCTCTATTACGCGAAACCGGACGGCAAACTTCCTCTCGCGTGGCTGCAACTGATGCGGGAATCGATCCGCAGCGTCACGCCGGTCTTCAACACGCAGCGGATGGTGAAGGAATACACCGAGCAACTTTATGTCCCGGCCGCGAAATCGTACGAGACCGTCGATCCACAACACGTGCGAGTGGAAGCCTACCATGGCGAAGTCGATAATGGTGACATTCGGAATCCTTCGGCGACACTCCTTAATCAAACCGGCAGCGCGGATGGAGATGGCAATTACATTTACCACGGAGCAGTCCCCGCGTCTGAAAGCGGCACATATGGCTTTAGCGTGCGCGTTATGCCCACGCATCCCTGCCTGATGCAAACGCACGAACTGCGGTTGATCACCTGGTCATAGTGAAGTAGCGACGCGCCTGTGACGCGTCATAAATGGCGCGGAGGAGGCGTTACACCTAAACACGCAACAATCGCGACTACCGCAACCCCAAGGCAGATTTCGCAGAACACATTTCGGCGCAGTTGAAGCAGTAAGTCCGGCTCCGCGGGAGCTTTTAGCAGCTTTGCTTTAACGAGGAACCGGTTGCGGGCTCCGAAACCAATGAGGATGGCGAAGAGCGTGAGCTTAAAAAGGAGAAGCTGGCCATAAGGCGTCGTGAAAAGCGCGTAAATCGAACCGACCAGCAGCCAACTATTGGAAATTCCGCTAACGACGAGAAGGCTCACGCAGCACAAACTTAGGGTGGAAAAACGGTGCAGCACCGGAGCGACGGCTTCGCCTGACAAGAACGGAGCACGGACGCGCGCCAGGAAAATCGTCAGCGACGCCAGTCCCCCAATCCACCCACCCGCAGCGCAAAGATGAAGCATGTCGCCGAGGAGGCCAAGTGAATGCACGCTGGCTGCCGCAGCGTGGCTGATCCAGGCCAACGAAACGAGCAAAACAACGCTTACCAGCCAGAGAACCGAGATCACCGCCCTTCGTGCCTCGACCTTTACCAGCGCCGCAGCGACAAGCGCAAACGCCGCCGCGATCAGGCCAAGACGAAGTTGCCAGACTCGGCCGAATTGCGTTTCAAACAAAACCGTCCGCCATGCTGTCGCCGAGAAAGCATACTGGAACGGCAATCCACTCATGCTTGCGACTTCGAGCCAAAACCAGAGCAGGGCAGAAAGAAGTGCTGCGACTAGACTCCAAGCGGCAAGACGGAATAGTCGGTGTTCAATCTCGTGAGAATCGTCGCTTCCAGGCTGACCGACCGGGGCGAATATGACGAGGTCGAAAGTGAAGATTCCCGCTAGCAGGATCGACGCGGTGATGTGCACCGCGCGAGCGATGATGAGTTGTGCCGTGAGCACCGGTTTTCCCTCGCATTAGTGCCTAACGAACGATCCGGAACGTGAAGTTCCCATTCGTCACGTGGGTATCGACAGAAACGACGCGCCAGACGACCTTGTAGACTCCCGCGCCGAGCTGCGGCAGAGAAACGTGCAGCAGCGCGTGGTCGGAGCGATCCAGATGCAGATCGCGTTTGTCCACTTCCTTCCCGGATGCGTCGAAGACCTGAATGTTGCTAAGGGCGGGTTCGATATTCTCCGTAAATCGAATTCGAACCTCGCTCGGCGATGTCTGTATCGTGCTGCCTACCCCCGGGTCCGCATCCTTGAGAAAAGCGTGCGCTTCAAGCCGAGCTGACGCGGCCACAAGAACTAAAAAGAAGATGACGATACGCTTCATTTGTTTCCTCCAAAGAGCGGACGACCCAGGCTGTGCGGGAAAAGATCGTCCACAAAGAAGTGCAGTTGCGCGATCACGCCGACGTTGTTTCCAGTGCGCTCGTTGATCGGAACAACAGCCTCAACTCCAACCTGGAAGTATTTACCCGCCCAGATGATGCCAGGGTTTATCGTGCCAGTCGTTTGTCCCTGTTCTCCGCGGTTCAGAGGAGTTTCCAATGCAAACTCCACCAGCGGGATCAGCCGATCGAGCGGCGCGTGCAAGTGCAAATCCTGCACCTGGGATTGCAGGTAGATCAGGCTGTACTCAAGTGCAAAGCCCCACTCCAGCACATCGGGGTGCCGCTCAACCTCAATATCGCGTTCGCCGGTCTGGGCGTCCACTGTGACACTGCGCGTGCTCGCGCTTGTGGGAATCGCAACGCCGACTTGTCCTGTGATGGCAAACGGCTTCAGGAACCGCACGGCCACGGGTAAATCGCCAAAGCCTTTGCCGAAAAAAATCCCTGGCGCCCAGGTGCTAAATGAATCGGCGCCGACCGAGCGCGAGCCGGTGCCACCGAGCTCCACGCCAAGTCCGATTGAGACAATCGCTTCGTGCTCACCGTTTTTCAGGAGCTGATACTTCCCGCCTAACTCCAGGTTGCCAAATCCATTCGCTGCTGGACCTTCGTGCGGATTCACGGCGGTAAAGGTGTCCCCGATTTCGATCGCAAATTCTGGAGTGATGCGTTTGGAGAGGTCCATGGAGATATCCGTCTCGCGCGTTCCACCGTCGTCCGGCAGTCTTATCGTGCTGACCGTTGGAAGTGAAAGTTCGTCGGAGACAAAGGGATCATCGGTTGAAAGCGTCGCCGGAAAAAACCGCGCTCCGGCAAAACCGTGACCGTAAGCCCGCCCCGTTGCACTGAATTGGTATGCGGCGCAAACAAGCCAGAAAAACAAAGATAAAAATTTCATTTCGATCCTCCGAAAGTCGAAACAACCGCGATTGCTGCGCGGTGGTTCCGGTCGTGCAACGCGCCAGGCTACGACCCGTGCACACGCACGGCGCAGCCGAATCAAACGCGAACTAACTGAGGAGCAAGCGCGGTGGCGGCACAGGCGGAGACTGCCCGATTTGAGACGAATGAAAATCGCCCACCGTGTATTTGAAAGGAGTGAATGGTCGTAAGAAAGAGGCGGTCTGCCACAAGCAAATCATGTCGATCTTTGGCGTGGGCGATTGAAGATCAGATTTCTTTTCTGAATTCTTGCCCGCGTTCACCACATGACAAAGCGAACATGGATGAGCACCATCAAATGTCTGAGCGATTGCCTGGCACAAGGGCGCGCGCTTCGAGTAATCGACGAGCATCGTTGTCCACGCCAGCGATTGGAGCGCGATCCATTGCAAGCCGATCGCGCAGCAAAGGGCGAAAATCGTGACGATCCGGCCTACATGGCGAAGCACGATTGCGAGGCTAGTTTTCGCGATTTTTAGTGTCAATCACTGCTTCCTCCCACTTTCAGAGCAAATGAGCCGTTGCCTTCGTCGAGATAAATTGTGGTACCCACACGCGAAATGCGAAGCGATTGTCGCCAGCTCCCTCCCGGAAAATCTTTCTTAGCTTCGATTGTCTTCGTTTCCATTTTTCCCGCAGACGGGACTTGATTGCCGCCAGCCATTGCTTCGGACAAAACTCTGCCGTCCATTTCTTGCGGCGCTTTGATTCCAAGAATGTGCAAAATTGTCGGCGCAAGATCGACATTGCCTGTGGTTAGATCGTCCGTTTGGCCGCGGCGAAAATCCTGGCCCGCTGCGATCAGGGTATTATGCATGTCGAATCGGCTGAGCGTGGCGTGAGTTCCTTTCCCTGCTTCGCGTTGCCAATCAGCATCGATCATTCCCGGAGCGCCGAACTGATTTTTCGAATCGCTCCAGCGAAAAGCCATGACAACGTCCGCCGCATTGGGGTTGTCGATTTTTGCATCATTCAAATGGAAGGTTCCTGGCAAACCCTGTTTGGTAAAAATCACTCCAGCAAAATCCGACTGCTGCAAAAACTCGACAAGACGGCACGTCACCATCGCGTCGTGTCCGACGACATAAAAAAGAACGCTGCCGCCGTTCCCAGCCAGCATGATGTCTCCAGGTTTCGGCTCGTCATCAAATTCAGTCTTCGCAACGAAGCCAGCGTCGCTCAGGATTTTTCGTAAATCGATCGAGCGTCTGATCGTCGAGAATCCGTGATCGGAAACGACAAAAATGTCAGTCGTCGCTCTTGCGGATGCTTGTCCCGCGGTAGCTTTGGCGGAGGGCCTATCTAATGCCGAAAGAATCGCAGCAAGATTTTCGTCCGACGATTTGATTGCAGCGAGCGCAGGGGGCGCGCCGGGCGCGGATTCGTGCTCGGTTAGATCCGGTTCGCCCAGCCAAATCACCGACAAACCGGGCAGGCCATCTTTCCAAAGAAGATCTGTAACTGCTTTGGTCGTCCAGCCGTCGCGCTGTAAATGTGCAGATGGAAAAGGCCCAAGCGCGGCAACGATCGGCGTAAGAATATCACGGGGAAGCGTCTGACCTGCGAACAGCGTGACACGGTTCTTCGCAGGCCCACTGTCTGCATGTCGATCCAGCAAAAGACCGACAGTCTTTGCGGCGGCAATCACGGTTCGCTCACCTGCGCGTTGAATAAGTTCGGCGATGGTCGGAACGGAGATGAATTTGCCGCCGGAAACTTCATCTCCCCTGCTCACGGCTGCCGGGCTTTCGATATTAATTGATCGGCTACGATCGATTTCCGGGCGGTACTCATAATTTGCAACCACGCCGTTCTTGCCGGGATAAACACCAGTCACCAGTGCTGTTCCGTTTACCATCGTTGCACTGGGATAAACCGCGTGGTGATTGCGAAAGGTGACTCCTTCGCGGGCGAGCTTCCAAAGCGTCGGCGTTGTTTTCTCGCCAACAAAGTCCGGGCGCATTCCATCCCACACCACTACGACGACATGCCGGTCGGGTCTTGCCGTTTCAGCAGCAAGCGGAATAAGGCCTAAAGAAAAAACGAGGACGAGGATCCACATCGCTGTGCAATATTTCCGAAACATGATCGTTCGCAGACTACACAGATTGCGTGATATTGGTAGGGTACGACCGTTGGGCGCGCCGCCATGGAGTTTGGTTCTTGTCCTGATGTTTTTGTCTGCCTCGGCATTCGCCGCTCCGCTCCTTCCCACTAATCCCGGGACGACATGGCGATACAGCATGACGGAAGAACTTGGAAAAGGCCTTACTATTTCGAATTTGAAATCGGATGCTGATGGGAAGGTTCGGCTATCGGTACTCTACCGCCTTGATGGAATGGAGGACGTTGACGGGAAAGAGCTTCTCAAATTCGAAATGCACCGGGCTGGTTCGATCACGAATACAGATCTTGTTACCGTCGATGAACACGGAATAACCTGTTGGGCGCGAATTAATCTGGACGGCGAACTGATCAAGTTTAATCCGCCACAGACAATGGTTGCCGCGCCGCTAAAGCAGGGCGCCGCTTGGAATTTCGATGGTCAGGCCAGCGATTTGAACGTGCATCAGCAGTACAACGTGACCGGAGAAGAAGACATCGAAGTTCCGGCCGGCGAATTTCATGGGTTCCATATTCGGGGAGAGCAAACCTCACCCAGCCGTATGACAATTGATCGCTGGTTCGTGCCGGGTACTGGAATTGTTAAAGATGTTACGACGATGCGTGGCACGGACGGCGATTTGCTCGAGCGAATTTCTCTCGAATTGGCTGAGCGACCCAAAATCGAGAACAGGCCGGAGGTGAAATCGGAGGCAGCGTCGAAGCGGCTGTCCGTGACCTTTGCAAACGATCAATTCGGGAAACCAAGCTCGACGTTTTCATCGGATACACCCCAGATTTACGTGCGTTGGCAGGGACGGCGCTTGCGAAAGGGCGGAAAGGTCAAGGCAGTATGGATCGCGGAGAATATCGGCGAGGATTTTCCACAAGGCTACAAGGTGGACGAAGCTTCAGCGACCGTCGAAAGTCAAAATGCCCGCGGAGCATTCACGCTGGCGCGGCCGGAAGACGGCTGGGCAGTCGGTGATTATCGCGTTGAATTCTATGTCGATGACGTTTTCGTGGACGCGGCGAAGATAAAGATTGTGAAGTAACTTCGTCATGTCCAGCGTAGTCGCCTGCCGAGCCGTAGCTTTATGCGAAGGTCTGGACACATTTCTTATACTTTAACCCTGGAGCAGCCAGAGATTCCTCGGCTTCGCTCGGAATGACAATCGTTACAGCCCAGAATTTCTTGAATCCAAAGCGAGGCGCCGTTGCATCGTAACTAGCAAAGTCATATTTCCCATGAAGAAGACCATTTTCATATTTTTGGCTGTGTGCGTGGTGCTGGCCGCTGGATGCCGATGGGTGGGAATTCGAGGTAATGGGCACATCAAAACAGAAGACCGAACAGTTAACGCCTTCACCGAGATCGACACCGGCGGGGCATTCGAAATCGAATGGCAAAGCGGGTCCCCTGCTCTCCGCATCACGACCGATGAAAACCTTCTTTCTTATGTCGAAAGTGATGTCTCGGGGGACACGCTTCATTTGCGCACGCACGAGCAAATTTGGCCAACGCATGGAATCAAGGTCGTTATCTCCAGCCCAACAAGGACAGGCGCAAGGATCCGAGGCGCGGTTAAGCTCACCGCAAAACAACTCGCCGGACCCAAGTTCGCTCTTGAAGGTAGCGGCGCATCACATGTTTTACTCGACGGAAACATCGCTGAACTCCTTGCCGATATGACCGAACTCCTTGCCGATATGACCGGTGCGAGCGAACTGGACGCAAGCGGTCTCCAAACCAAGACTGCCGAAATCTCCACGACAGGGGCAGGCGACGCGGAAGTCGCAGTTGCTGAGACGTTGAAGGTCGCCATTACCGGCGCAGGAAAAGTTACCTATTCCGGAAATCCGACGATTGAAAAACACATCACCGGCGCTGGCACGGTTCATCGCAAGGATTAGAGGCGTGCGGCGATTGCGCGACTGCCGAATGTTATTTGCGCGCGATTAGCGCCTGATTGTCGCGGGCGTTCGCCGGTGTGATCTGTAGATGCAGCCATGTCGGCGGCTCCGAGGGAATGCGGCCGGCACGCCTGTCGCTACAGTGCCACATCAGGTGATCATCTGATCAACAATCCGCGGCAGAGCTCGCGCGGCCGGCTCCCGCACTAATCGTGTCGCAAATCGCGAGAGCGGCGTTTCCTCGGGGTTTACTTCGATGAGCTCGCCACCGCGGCGGCTCGCACGCAGCGCCCAATCAATGATGTATCCAAACGTTGCCGTCGTTCCAACCACAATCACAACCCCGCAGGGGTCGCGCTGCAAATAATTCTCAACGCGTTCTATTTCACGCGAAGGCAAAGGCTCTCCGAACCAAATCACCCCGGGCCGCATGAGCGCACCGCATTTGGGACATTTCGGAACCCCATCTTGTTCTTGCTCTCGGGCTTGCCGGATAGAGGGGGGAGCTCCCGTGAGCCTACCGGCGCTACAATTTCCAATTCGTTCGCCATCGCAGAGCTCCGCCCTCCAGCCGCATTTTGAACAACGCGTCACGAAAATGTCTCCGTGAATTTGCACCATCTCCGCCTTCGCAAGGCCACCGCGTTCGTGCAGATCGTCCACGTTCTGCGTGACGAGCAGAAATTCATTTGTGCATTGCGCCAGATTGGCAATCGCCTCATGCGCGGCATTTGGTTGTGCATTGCGAATACGGTCGCGCCGCTCGCGATACCATTGCCAAACCAGTTCCGGATCGCGCGCGAAAGCTTCGG
>WNFX01002351.1_pt1 | contig 19166 bp, 17 predicted proteins | sample 5400111 | NCBI WGS metagenome assembly WNFX01 (sample SAMN13153363, study PRJNA577476) | soil metagenome | isolation source: 40 cm soil or saprolite under grassland replicate 1 | place: USA:California | collected 2016-06-15 | reverse complement strand
GTCCAGGACAGCGCGCGGTCGGTGAGCAGCCATCCGGTCCCGGCCCGCACCAGCCGCGCGTCGACCACCTCACCAGGCACCGCCGCCCGGACCTCCGGCGTTGCGGCGCGGGACTGAGGCCGCACGTGGCCGGTACCGCAACCGGCCACCGCGAAGGCCAGGAGTACCGGCGCGCCGCACACCCGCAACACCGCCCGCATGCCCCTTCGACGTTGCGGCGGCTGACCGGGTTGGGGGCACCAGCGGGCAATCCCCAACCGGGTACTCCGCCATCGCACCCACGAGCCAGCCGGACCGGCCGTGGTACCGGCACGCGCACGGACCCTGGGTGTGGAGCGGCGGCAGGTGCCGTCCCGGCGGCCCGGACTACCGGCGGATCAGCACCGGCACGGACTCGGAGAAGCCGAACGGCGGGTCCAGGACCCAGGTCAGCCTCGCCTTCCCGGCGGAGCCCGGCGGCACGGCCATCCGGATGGCGAACGCGGCCGCCACGTCGCCGGGGATCACGCCGACATGGGCGCAGTTCAGCACATGCCGCTCGGCGGCGATGAGTCGCCCTGGCCGGGCCAGCCGTTCCACGTATGCCGGGCATCGACGGGCGAACCGGTAGCTGCCGGCCTGGGCGTTCATCAGAAACACCACGTACAACAGCGACCCGCCGGCCCTGGCGCGCAGCGGCCGGCCGAAGATCATCGGCACCAGCGGCCACTTCGGCGGGGCCTGGGGGGGCTCGACCGGCCCGACCGACAGGCTCGAGCGGGCGGAGCGGAACTCGCAGAGCCCCATCTGCCAGCCGTGCCGGATGACCAGGGCGCCGGTTGCGGGCAGTTGCAGCAGCCAGGCCGCGGGGCGCGGGCCGCACCAGTTGGAGGAGATCACGTTGACCCACGCCTGCCGCCCCGGGCGGACCACGATCCGCGGCCAGGTCAACGGCCTGGGATTCAGGCGCCCGCCGCGGGACTCCGGGGCCGGGATGACCGTCCCGGCCGGGCTCAGCAGCCGCACCACCGGATAGCCGCGCAGCGTGCACGGGCGGCTGCCGGTGTTCGTCAGGTCGATGACCCCGGCCATCTGCCCCATGGTCGCGCCCTGCATGCCCACGCGCACCGGCAGCCGACCGGGCGAGCAGGGATGGATGCCCGGGGCGAGGACCCGCTTGGGCGGCGGCGGGGCCACGGCCGACAGCCAGGGGACCGGCCCGCCGGCCAGCACCCGGAACCGCTTGGCGCCCGCGATGACATGCCAGGACACCCGTGGACGGGAGGGGTGATGAGCCCGTGCCGCGCGCGGCGGGGCAGCCGCGCACGAGGCAGCCGCAACGGCGGTGGCGGCCAGCAACACGAACCCTCGCATCACAACCACGCAGACGACGATCCGCGCCAGCAGGTTGCGCGCAGGCTGCTGCCTGGCAGGCTCCGCGGACCATGGCCGCCAGCCGAGTCGGCCTGGCCAGCAGAACAGCCGTTCGGGTGCGCCTCCGGCGGCCAGCCACCTGATCGCGGTTGCCGCGCATGCGGGGATGCGCACGTGGCGGAACTGGACGCCGATCACACACTGTGGGTCCAAACGGCCGTCCGCCCGGGATCTCGACCTCTTGGCCATTCTCCGCGGCCAGCAGCAGCTGACCGGCCGGGCCGGGCGGGGTGAGATGCTATCCCTGGGGTGCGGCCGGTTCTTGGCCGACTCGCCGTCGGCGGTAGTTCTAGCGCCGGCCCTGGGCAAGCTGTGGGAGGTACCAGGTCCAGGTCCGGCCGCCGTTCGTGGTGGCGTAAATGGGTGGCGCGCCGGAGCTGTTGGGGTTCCAGGCGAAGCCGGTGTCCGGGCTGACGAAGTCCACGGTCGTGCCGGCTTGGAAGCGGATTCCCTGCCGGATTGGCGTCCAGGTGTGGCCGCTATCGGCGGTCAGGTAGAACACCCGGCCCGGGGTGTCATGGGCAGCTGCTGGGATGAGCAACCCTTGCCGTGCGCTGAAGAAGTGAAGCGAGCCGGCCGGGTCGGCGGTTTGCGGGACGGCTGCCGCGTGCCAGGTGGTGCCGGAGTCGTGGGTGACAAGCAGGTAGGCAGCCCGCCCGCCGTGGTCGATCGTGAGGAAGCCGGTGCTGCCGAAGAACTGCGGCGGGGAGGCGAGGCAACTGTCGGGCATGCAGGCGCCGGCGGGCAGCGGGAGTGCCTGGGGCACCCAGTTCACGCCGCCGTCGTGGCTGGCAAGCACCGCGTCAGCCAGCGGGAAGCACGCGCCGGTCAGCCAGCCGTCGCTGGGGGTCGCGAACGCGATCCCGGTCTTGTCACAAGCGCTGGGCAGCATGCCGCGACCGGTCCCGGCCTGGTTCCACCGCGGGCTCGCGGCGATGAGCGACCAGTGCCGCCCGCCGTCGCTGGTGCGGTAGAGCCGCACGGGGTTGTTTCCCATCGCGGCGCCGAGGTCCTGCAGCAGCCAGCCGTGCGCGGAGTCGCTGAAGTCCAGCCAGCGAGCGACGCCAGGGGCGTGCAACGGTGCCGATCTGGTCCAGGTGCGTCCTGCGTCGGAAGTACCGAACACCTCGATCACGGCTGGCTGCGTGCCGCCGAAGCTGGCGGCTGACCGGGCAAGTGTCACTGCGAACCAGGCCCGGCTCGGGGAGATTGCCAGCAGCACCTGGCCACTGCGGAGGGGAACCAACAGCCGCCTGGCCTGGGCGGGTGTCACGGCGGTCCAGGTGCGCCCGCCGTCGGTGGTCTGCACCGGGACCAGCACGGCAGGGGAGGGACTGGCAGGGTTGCGGGTCTAGGCCAGCGCCCAGCCGTCGTGGGCCGAGACCATGTGCAGCGAATCAAGCCACGCCGGCGCCGGGGCTGCCGGAAGCGAGGCCCGTGGGGCCGGCCGGGTGCACTGGCTGTGGGCGCAGGTGACCAGGTCGACCCGGGCCAGGCCCTGCGCGATCACCACCCACAACGTGGCGCCGGACGCGGCAACGGCCTGCGGCTGGCGGCCAATGCGCAGGCCTGCTCCGGTGAGCCGGCCGGTGCGCGGGTCGATGCGCAGCACGCTCGCGTGGTGGGCGTTCCCCGCCCTCGTCACCCAGGCCACTCCCGGCGCGACGGCCAGCAGGCCCGACCCGTTCAGAACCGGCGAGGGGCCGGATGCGGGAAGCGGTGACAGCAGTGGGGCCGTTGCCGTCATCCGGCCGGTTCGTGGGTTGATCCGGGCGACCGCTGCTCCGTCGGACGCCCAGACCGCGCCGTCACCCACCGCAACCTGCCCGAACAAGTGGTCGCCCGAGATGCGCGCGACCACCCGCCCGTTAGCCGGGTCGATCCGCAACACCCCGACCGACGGCGGCATCGCCACCGAGAGCCATACGCCACCCTCGCCCGCCGCCAGGTCCCAGGTCTTGCCCGGCGGCAGGGAAAAGGTCCGCACGGCATCGGTCGCCGGGTCGACCCGGACCAGCGGCCCGCCCCGATCTGCCCCAGCGCCCACAGCGCCCCCTCGCCGAAGGACAGCAGCGAGGCATGCACCCCGATCCTGGCCGTGACCTTTCCGGTGACCGGATCCATCCGCAGCAGGCCAGCGGCGCCTTCGGCCCACAAGCTCCCCGCCCCGAAGGCAATGGCGGTGAGCGACGCACCGGGAGCGGACAGAACCTGGCTGGCCCGGTCGGTGCGCGGGTCGATACGCAGCACGGCATTGCCGGTCGTTACCCACGCCGCGCCGGCACCGGTGGCCAGATCGAGAATCCCAGGAAGCCGGAAGGTCGCCGTGAGGACCGCACGTGCTGGCCCATGATGTGCTCCCCAGCTCCCGGCGCCGAGCGGGTACCACATCCCGCAATCGCTACCGCCAGGGCAGCCGCCCACAACACGGCGGAGGCCACGCCGCTTCTCCGGACGGAGCGCAGCCACGTCCTGGCGCGAGGGCGACGCCATCGTGGCGCCCGCACCCGCGTTATGCCGTTCCTGCTCATCGGGCACCCCGCCCAGCCGACCAGGCGGAGACCACCCGGCACAGTCGGCCTCATACCCCTATGACGGCTGAAAACCCGCGGCGGTTGGTTCCCTTCCCCGAGCACCAGAACGCGGCAAGCGTTCACGTCGCTAAACGGCGGACACGCGAGAAGCAGTCCAGCGATCCCTGCCGTCTCGGCACGTAGGCGCGCAGAATGTCCCCTTATGGACGGCCAGCCTCTTGATCGAAAACCCGCCGATGTCCACGCAGAACAATTGGGCGGTTATCTGAAGCCCTCCCTGTGTATGCCGCACCTGACCAGGACGTCTGCGGCGTGGACATGTAGCTGAACAGCGTTCACGTAGTAGCCGCTTAGTTCTAAAAACAGCAGCGACAAGGGGATTTGCACGGGGGTCTGCGGCGGAGACACTGTTCAGGTAACGTGTCCACCACGCAGCAAAAAGCACACAAAACACCCGCGGCGGCTACAGCGAAGACACCCAAACCCGGGCTGGAGATAACGGCGGCTACGCGCGCGTGTGGGCACTGTGCCTCGGCCACGCTCCGTGACAAGATGGTGGCCTCCGGGCAGACCCTGATGGCCCGTCACTGCGCAGCTCCCATGGGGCCGCCCACACCCTGTAGACCGGCCATCCCACGGGCACGATCGGACGGCTGGGTCCCGCGCCGCAACCGCATACGGATCGCAGCTGGCCGCCTCGCTCGCCGGGCGGGGCTGGAGCGTCATTTCGGCGGTGCCCTCCTCGTGGCCGCCAGCAGGATGCTGGTGGCCGCCCCACACTGGACGGCAGCAAGGGCCGACGCAAGATCGAGCAGCCGAGGAGAGCGGGATGCTCACGGAGCCTTGCCGAGGCGTCTTCATGCAGTCCGGCCGATGGATCTTCATATAACGAAGTCGCTAACACGGTGCAGGTCTGCCGGTTCTCCGTCCAGTCATCAGCCAGCCCGTCCGCTGCCTGAGCCCGATCCGGGCGATGTCGCGTTCGTCGGCGGCGCGGGCGGCCTGCTGGTCTGCGGTGGCCCGCTGGCGGCGTTCCTCGGCCAGGTCCTCGCGGAGGCGGTCCGACTCGGCGGCCAGCCGGGCCCGGACGGCCTGGGAGGCATGAACCCATCCGCGCAGTGATTGGGTAGCTGCTCGGCCATCTCGCCGAAGGCGGATGAGGCGGGCGGGCCCTGTATTCTCCCCAACCCGGGGCGATCGCCGAGGGTTAAGTAGCAGACCTCTGCCGCGGGCCCAGGCCTGCTCCACGCGCAGCGAGTCGACAGGGCGGCAACTGGTAACCCGTCGTATTCGGGTGTGACGAGTTCGCCGACCGCGTTGCGGTCTGCGATGCAGTGATCGCCTACTGCGACGCCTCGTCGTTCGAGTGTGGGCGGCCATCGGAATCTGCCACCCGCTGACGGCCACGAATATGACACGGTGCTCGTCACAGAGAGTGCCCGGATTCCCTGTCACTGCGCTGCCGGTCTCGCCGCATATCGCCGACTCGGTGCAGACGTGGCTGACATGGTGATCTTGGCTAGATCCGCGCCGATCACCCGGATCTGCGCTCACTGGCCGTTGCAGCTGGCGAGTGCGCGCTCCTCGATCGGCCGTCGCGCCGCGATCCGCCGCGGCATGCCGATCCGCTGGCGGATCAGCCGCCCGGCCTCCGCGTCCGGGACGGCGGGATCGGCGAGCACGGCGAGCAGTTCGTCGGGGCGGCGGCCGATCTCGGCGAGCATCCGCTGCCGACCGGCCGGTAGCCGGGACAGGTCCAGGTGGTCCGCGCCGTGCCGGCGCAGGAATTCCAGCTTGTCCAGCTCGGCCTTCAGTGCCTCCGGGGGTCGCCGCGGTCGCGCCGCGGCGCAGCCATGCGAGTCGTGTCGTGCCCAGGCCCCGGGTCGACGTCCAGCAGCTCGTCCAGCGTCCGTGGCCGTGGTGGCGCGAGCAGCGGCGCCAGCCGCTGGCAGGTTTCCGCCCGCGCGCCGTCGCGCACTGTCGCCGCGCGGCCTACTTCGCCACCTGCTCGGGTGCAAGGTCGATGCGTACCGTGAGCGGCGTCGTGGTGATCATGCGGCCAAGGGCGGCATCCCCGCGGTGCGGTAGGGCGCGTGACCGTTGAGCGGGACCGTCGCCGGGCAGCACCGCGGCTGTTCCGGTGCGCCACCGTCGGTGGACTAGCACACGCACGTTGCGGTGGTCGGTTGATGAGCGGGGTTGACCTATGCCGACGGCAACTTCGTCTCGTTGGACCGCCGCAGCCCGTCCTCTCCCGTGCTGGTGCGGCGTAGTTCGGGCGTCCTTGCCGGATGGGACGCGACCAACGGGCGGTCCCGCGCGAAGACTTCTGGCGGCACGCTGTCGATTTCGGGGCTGCTCGTTTGTCTTGGAGTCGACCATCCCCACAGCGAGGAGGATGCACCGTCATGCAGGGTCGAAAGGATTACACAAAACAAGAGCTCGAGAACGCTAGGGCAGCGATCGACCAGCAGCTCGCGGCCTACCGGAAGCTTGCCACCGCCGTGGACGCCGCCGGCGATCCCGAGGTTCAGTCCGCGCTGGGGGCCTTCGAGCCGCTGTTCTTCAACAACATGACCATGGTGCTCGACCGCTACTTCGTCCACCGGCTCCGCCAGGTCACCGGCAAAGACAGCAACCCGCTCAACGAGGTGGAGCTGTTGACCGAGTCGCTGATGAACAACGACGGCGTAGTGCGAGGCAACAAGGTCATCAAGTTCGTGCCGGAAGCGTCGGTGCTCAAGCTCGACACCGGCGAGCGGATCCGGCTGGATGCGTCGGGCTTCGACCGTCTCGCCAAGGCGTTTCTGGCCGACATCGAGCGCAAGTTCTGCTAGCGACGCCCTGAACACAACCGGAGCCGATCCGATGAACACTGCCAATGCCGTTCCGGAGCAGCGTCCCTGCAGCCCCGGAGCCCCAGCGCCGGGTCGCGCCTCCAGCGGCTCCGCGCTCACCTTGCTAACCACGTCACCGCCTGCCCCCACAAGGTGTGGCCAACATGATCACACCGCAGCGAGCGCCCTTCCCCGGCACGCCAGCCAAGAACGCCCTGCGGCGTCCATTGTGGACGCCCACCTTAGAACGAAGAGGACCGCAACCATGAGTACGCAGATAAGCGCCATCACGCTCGGAGTCAGCGACATCGACCGCGCCAGGCGGTTCTACAGCGAGGGCCTTGGCTGCCCGGTCGAGAAAGACCACGGCACGTTCGTCACGCTCAGCCTCGGCGACGGCTCATCCACCCTGTCGCTCTACACCTGGGATGCGCTCGCCGCCGACGCCGGCGTCACCGCGGACAGCAGCGGCTTCCGCGACTTCACGCTGTCCTACATCGCCGGCTCCGCGGCGCAGGTCGATGTCGTGCTGGCCGCCGCCGAACGCGCCGGCGGCGCGATCACCAAGCCGGCGAAGCGCGCATTCTGGGGCGGATACAGCGGCTACTTCACGGATCCGGGCGGCTATCACTGGAAGGTCGCGTCACCGAATGGACCTCCGATAGTCCGGCGGCGGCCGCAGACCCGGCCCCACCCGGATGCGCTGGTGACGCTGAAACCCCAGGAGACCTGTGTAACGATTGGCGCCAAAGACATCAAGCGGGCCAAGCAGTTCTACAGCGAGGGCCTTGGCTGCCACGTAGACAAGAGCTACAGCAAGTTCGTCAGCTTCAACCTCGGGGCCGCCTCGTCCACGCTTGCGCTCTACACGCGGGACGGGCTCGCCGCCGATGCCGGCGTCACCGCGGACGGCCACGGCTTTCATGGCTTCACGCTGTCCTACATCGCCGACTCCGCCGAGGAGGTCGATGAGATGCTGGCCGCCGCCGAACGCGCCGGCGGCGCGATCACCAAGCCCGCGGAAAACGAATCCTGGGGCGGATACGGCGGGTACTTCACCGACCCGGACGGCAACCTGTGGAAGGTCGCATCCGGCGCCTGAGCTGCTCCGATGTCAAGCCGAGGCCGGGCGGTTCGCCTCGCCCGAGCTGGCCGGGATCGGGCCGCGCCGGCGTGCATGGGGGAGCACGCTTCGGAACCGATCGACGCTGGCGGTCTCGCCGACGGGAAAACCGGCAGCCCGCCACGCGAAGATTTCTCGCGGCGCCTTGTCGATTCCGGTGCTGCTCGTTTGTCTTGGAGGCGACCATCCCCGCAGCGAGGAGGACGTCCATGAAGTACATGCTGTTGATCTATCAGGGCGACACGCCGGCGCCGGATGATCCGGAGGCGTGGGCGCGCCTGCCCGCCGAGGAGCAGCAGGCTGTCTTCGCCGACTACCAGGCGCTCAACCAGACGCCTGGCGTGACCGCGGGTGAGCAGATGCAGGCCCCGGAGATGGCCACGACCGTGCGGGTTCAAGGGGGCAAGACGTTGACCACCGATGGCCCGTTCGTCGAGATGAAGGAGGCGCTCGGCGGCTACCTGTTCTTCGAGGCCGATGACCTCGATGCGGCGATCGAGCTGGCGGCGCGGATCCCGGCGGCCCGGCTCGGCGGCGCGGTCGAGGTGCGCCCGCTGGTCTAGCAGTGCAGGTCCTGGATCAGGTCTTCCGCGAGCAGTGGGGACGTGTCCTCGCTGCGCTGATCGGCTTCCTCGGCGACTTCGATCTCGCCGAGGAAGCGGCGCAGGAGGCCTTCGCGATCGCCGCTGCCCGGTGGCCACGCGATGGGACGCCCGCCAGCCCCGGAGCATGGCTGATCACGACGGCGCGTAACCGGGCGATCAACCGCATCCGCCGCGATCAGACGCTGGCCGAGAAGACCCGCCTGCTCGCGGCGCAGCAGGCCGCGGGAGCCGAGATGGACCACACGGATGAGATCGAGATGGACCACACGCATGAGACGTCGTTTCCGGACGAGCGGCTAGAACTCGTGTTCACCTGCTGCCATCCGGCATTGGCCATCCAGGCACAGGTCGCCCTGACCTTGCGGACGCTCGGCGGCCTCACCACGGACGAGATCGCGCACGCGTTCCTCGTCCCGGAGACCACGATGGCGCAGCGGCTGGTCCGGGCCAAGCGGAAGATCAAGGCGTCCGGGATCCCGTTCCGGGTGCCGGCCGATCACCTACTGCCCGACCGGCTCGCCGCCGTGCTCGCCGTCGTCTACCTGATCTTCAACGAAGGCTACGGAGGGCGCGGCGACCTCGCGAACGAGGCAATCCGGCTCGGGCGGGCGCTGGTCGAGCTCATGCCCGACGAGCCGGAGGCGCACGGCCTGCTGGCGCTGATGCTGCTGCACGACTCCCGCCGGGAAGCGCGCTTCCAGGACGACGATCTAGTCCTGCTCGCCGATCAGGACCGCACGCTCTGGAACGCCGCCGAGATCGGCGAAGGTCGCCGGCTGCTGTCCCGGGCGCTGGCTCTGCACGGGCGCGGCCCGTACGTCATCCAGGCGGCGATCGCGTCACTGCACGCCGACGAGCCGCGTGATTGGCCGCAGATCGCTGCGCTGTACGGCGAACTCGCCCGCCTCACCGCCTCGCCGGTGGTCGAGCTGAACCGCGCGATCGCCATCGCCGAGGCCCAGGGCCCCGAGGCTGGACTGGACATCATCGACCGTCTCGCCCTGGACGAGTTCCACTACCTGCACGCAGCCCGTGCTGAACTGCTGCGCCGCGCCGGCCGCCTCCCCCAAGCCCGCGAGGCCTACCAGCGGGCCCTCACCCTCGTCCGCAACGACGCCGAGAGACGCCTGCTGCAACGACGACTGGCCGAGCTTCCGGAGCGATAAGGAACCGGCATGGCAGGCATCAGGATCCACCGCTACACCTCGACCCGCAGACACCGAACAGTGGCTGGCCCGCCGGGCCGCGGTGATCAACGCCGTCCGAGCCGGCCACCCCGCCCTTATCGAGACCCGCCTGATCCGCCTAGAAAACGGCACGTTCCTCGACGCCTGGCGCTGGGCGTCCACCGCGCAGATGCAGGCCGCCCCCGCCGCACCCACCATTCCCGAGGTCGCCGCCGCGATGTCCCTCACCAGGGACCGGCCCGCCGACTCGCCGAGGAATGGACCTACCGCTACCTCGCCGCCGCCCACGCATGGGCCAGCAGCGAACGTGCCCTCGCCGAGCGGATCGGCGGCGACGCGGCCAAGCCGGCGACGTCAATGGCTCCCGGCGCACCGGAGCCGGCAACCAGCGAAGTCCGCGCATGGGCACGCGTCAAAGGGATCACTGTGCCCGATCGTGGCCGGCTGCGCCCCGACATCTGGCAAGCATGGCGCGACGCCCAGCAACCGTGACCATCCGAACGGCACGAGATCACGAAAGCAACCAGATTCGTTCCATTGCTAAGGAGCCGCCCTGCGATAGCCCGCGTCAGCGGAGATGCTGCCCTGGCCAGGTGCGCTCCTTGCTCGTGGGCTCATCGATCAGCACAATGGGGCCGTGTCTGCTCAGGAAATCGACCAGTACCTAGGTGCTCTGGAGGAGCCGAAGCGCACAACGCTGGCCCGGCTGCGCCAGACGATCCTCGATATCCTCCCCGAGGCCGAGCAGGGGATCTCCTACGGCGTCCCGGCCTTCAAGCTCCGGGGAAAGACAATCGCCGGGTTCGCCGCGTTTAAGAACCATCTGAGCTACCTGCCGCACAGCGGCTCCGTCTTCCCCCAACTCAAAGATGAGCTTAGGGGTTACTCAACCTCCTCAGGGGCCCTGCGCTTCAGTACCGACCAGCCCCTACCGGTGTCACTGGTCGAGAAGCTGATCGCGGTGCGGCTCCAGCAAGCCTCATTTCCAGGCTGAGGGGACCGCACCCAACACCGCTGACGGAAGCCGCAAGCCCACCGGCCTGCCGCTCGTAACAGCGGCGAGGCGCGTTGACCGCTCAAGAGGATGGCGCGGGCATTCCGGTGGATCACCGCCCAGCGCCCGGGTTTGCCGGTGGCTCGGGCCGACCCACTGGCATGCCGCGGCCGCGCAGAACCACCAATCCCGCGCTCGGTGGTGGACGGAAGCCGCTTCGGTTTGGGCGCACCTAACGGCGGATCCGGCGCGCCCGCGCCGAACCTGCCGGTCGCGTTCCGTGACGAAGCTGGCCGCCTCCGGGCAGCCGCTCATGGATCCACCAGCGGGGCAGATTCCGATGGCTGCCAACAGGGGAGTAGCCCGTACAAGTAGGAGGGGCCGGCGAACTGGAGAGCGCGAGGGGTCCAGGTAACGATCTGCTCATCATCGCCGCCTACGCGTGGCCCGAGGAGCAGGATGAGGCGATCGAGACCGAGGCGAGGACGCCGGTGCACGCGGCATGACCGATGCAGTCAGGGAGAGGCCCTCCACAACCGTGGGGCTTCATCTCATCGCTCGCCAGTTCGAGTATCCTGGCGCATTCGAACAGTGGTGATCTTGATGCTCTCCCGGGAACCAAACGCGGGAACCAATCAGCGAAGTGTCTGGGAAAGCCTGGGGGGGTCCCGATGGTAAGCGATCTCTATTCACCCAGCTCAGACGTCATGGCGAGACCTTTCTAGACACCCCCAGACTGGTGTCCGATCTGCTTTGGGAGCAGGAGGCCGCCGGTTCGAATCCGGCCATCCCGACCATAAGTGCAGTTCAGGGACGTGTCGTAAGTTGGCGGGATGGCTCTCAAGATCGTCTGACCGTCATTTGACCGTCGACTTGAACACCGACTGGCGGTACTGGTCGGCACGGGCCGGATCTTGCTACCCCGCCGGACGGGGCGTGTGGCGGTTCGCGTTGAACAAGATCGAGGTTCGCAGCGGCCCGGTGTGAAGCAAACTGGGTTGTCTGAAACGGCGGATTCGCTGGTCAGGCTGGACAAATCCCGCCCCTACCGTAAGAACTCCGCCACCGGCAACGTCACCTGACTGACGATCATGTCGCCCGCCTACAGGAACCTATCTGTCGCCCAGGAACCGGAACTTGACGACCGGAACTGGACATGGCGGATGGGACCCCGGAGTGACAGACTCCGGAGTGCGGCATGTTGTGCGGGAGACTTGAACGGATCGGCATCTCAGTCGGTCGCATGGCCAGGCGTGCGCCGTCCGCGAGCTGGGAGCGGCGGGACCGGGCGTAGGACCACGTCCGCTACGCAGCGTGAGCACATTTGTGGCGCTGAATGCTCGTAATCACGCAAGTTGCCGACTCGGGAGCGGGTAGCCGGTCAGCCGGTTTGGTCGTCGGCATGCGGCCAGATCGACCTGTTCCGCTCGGCGGCCTGCCGAATCCCTGGCTTACCGAGCCGGACCGCTGCCATCCGGACCGCGACGGCGGGTTCCCGGGTATGTGAAGGTCGGGCCCTGGGCCGCGCCAGCTTCGCGGCCCGGGACCGTGCCAGGTTCTGCCGCCGCGGCTGCCTTGGCAAAGCCGGGCAGATCGGATGGCAAACTCTTCGTAGTCGTCGGCTTGTGCTCGGGCTGTCCGGGCATTGTCGCGGCATGGCCCGGCTCACTCGGCCGTCGAGACGCGCCTTCCTCGGCGTCGGCGCCGCGGCGGTCGTTGGCGGTGCGATGGCAGCCGCCAGTATCGCCGGTTCTGGCCCGCCCGATGACCGCCCAGCCGGCCCGCCGGGGCGCTGGGACAGTTCGCGGTCGGCCGATAAGCCGGGTGCCGCGGCCCGGTCGCGGCCAGTCGCCGAGAATGACCTGCCCGGCGACCGGCACTGGCGGATCAGGCACCTCGGCGCACCGCATGAGATCGAGGGATACGCCGGGCGGACCAGCGTGCTGCCGGGCGAGGGCGTTCCGCTGTACGTATCCACTACCGCGGCCGGATACCGCGTCGTCGCCTTCCGGATGGGGTGGTACCGCGGCGATCTGGCCCGCCGGATGTGGCAGTCTGGCTTGCTGCGCGGCCACCGCCAGCACAAGCCCGTCCGGGATGTGCGAACCAACACGGTCCGTGCTCGCTGGGAGCCGTCGCTGACCGTGCCGACCGACGACTGGCCGGCCGGGTCATACCTGCTTCGCCTGGACGCGCACTCCGGCGCGCAGCGGTTCGTCCCGCTGACCGTCCGGTCCGCCGGCGCAACAGGCAAGGTCGTGATCAAGAATGCGGTGGCGACCTGGCAGGCGTACAACGGCTGGGGCGGCTATGACCTCTATCACGGCCCCGGCGGGATCGACGACTACGCCAACCGCGCCCTGGCGGTAAGCCTGGACCGGCCGGCCGACGGCGACGGCGCGCCGCTGTTCGGGGTTTATGAGCGGAAGGTGATCGAACTGGCCGAGCGGACGGGCCTGCCGCTCGCGTATGCGACGGGCATGGATATCGCCGCCCGGCCGCACCTGCTGGCCGGGGCAAGTGCGCTGGTCTCGCCCGGGCACGACGAGTACTGGTGCCCGGCGGAACGAGCCAATGTGACCGCCGCCAGGGATGCCGGGGTGAACATTGCCTTCCTGGGCGCCAACGCGATGTTCCGGCGGACCAGGCTCGCCGCGACTGATCTCGGCCCCGACCGGCTCATCATCTGCTACAAGACCAGTTTCCTGCAGGACCCGATGTACGGCAGGCACAATGCGCTGGTAACCAGCGACTGGCGCGAGCCGCCGCACCCCGACCCCGAGTCGTCGCTGACCGGCACCTTGTATGAGTCCAACCCGGCCACCGCGGACTTCGTCGTGGTCAGCCCAGACGCCTGGCTGTTCCGCGGCACCGGGGTGCGGGAGGGGTCACGATTCCGCGGGCTGGTCGGCACCGAGTACGACCGGGTCAACCCCGGCTATCACGTCGAACGGCCCATCCAGGTCCTGTCCCATTCCCGGCTGACCTGCCGCGGCATCCGCAGCTTCGCGGATTCGGCGTACTACACCCATCGCGGCGGAGCCGGCGTCTTCAACACCGGCACGATGCGCTGGGTGGAGTCCTTCCGCGGGCACAGCAACTCCGGCATGGACGCCGCCTGTGGCGCCTTCACCAGGCGGGTGACGGCGAACGTTCTGCGGGCTTTCGCTGACGGCCCCGCTGCCGCAGCCTACCCCGCGCACGACAATCTGCACGCGATCAGGGAATGGCCCGGCGACCCCATTGCCGCCGAACATGACCTCTGGTGAATGGCGCCGACGTTGCGGGGCAGATACCGCTCAACTTCACATCGAGCGGACTGCCACCTGCGCAAGGTGCAGAGGCGGGCCGGAAACCGCAGGCACATGATCGGTGATCATCATGGCCGGGCCGCCAGCACGCAACTCTACTGCTCATAGCCCTGGACGGGGTTCTCGGTACGCACGGGTGCCGGGAGCAGGTCCCGCTCGTAGTTATTGCAGCTATGGTCGGCCAGCACAAGGTTCTCGACGGCATCGATGCCGCAGCGGACCAGCATCTTCTTAACGTCGCGCAGCCTCCCGGCTGACAGACGTTTCATTCGACAGCACATCGGCGTCAGCCAGATCGCACGCCAGGCCGGGATCCAGCACCTTTGACCGTACGCGCCCAACGCCTCGCCGCCGGTAATGCGGGCCAGACTTCTCATTCCACACTCTGGCCGTCCAAAAGGTGTCGGTCGCTCACCGAGCCGCAGGTATCTCCGGGCGTGCCCAGATCAACCGAGGGCCAGCCAGCATGATCGGTTCTGCGAAACACCAAGGATCTAAGCACTCTGTCCCGCTGAAGAGCCATACTAGATATGATCCCCGACCCAGCTGACAACACCGCAGCTGAAGGAAGCAGCACCAAACTCGGAAGAACATATCTCCACGTAAACTCGACAGTCACAGTAGCCCAGAGCACAACAATCACGCCGAGCCCAGTTAACAAAGCCGCAGCCATCTGCCGGTGTGACGCGCGAACCGGACGATAAATGCCCGCCAATGCTATCAACAGACACATCGCCATAACTGGTCCAGGTGTGTACACCCGCCGCTGATAACTGTGCAGCAACCCAGCCAATGTCAAGTTCAATTTTGGCCTCGGGCCGCCATAAAGAGCCATCATCAATTCTGGATTCGGTGAAAATCGATCGCGCGCACCGACACTTGTCGCGAATACCCATGGCTCGACGCTGGGACCACCGGCAACCTGCGAACGTGTTGGTCTGAATTGACTGGCGAAGCTGCCAGTTACAGCCCGGATGTAGTCAAGGGGTTGCGCGACTATGATGCGCCGGGCGAAATCGGACAACTCGCCGGAGGACGCAGCATGGCCTGCGTGAATGAGTCGCGCCGGAGAATCGCGAGAATTCTCAAACCATGATGTGCCCGGCCGCTCTCCTAACGGCTGCGTCGGGCAGAAACGTTGTTCTGGGTATGGAACCTGGGCAATCGAGCAATTAGCAAACGGCGCAACCCTCCCGTAAAGCCAAATACCGCCCATGTCGCCGGTTATTGAAAAACCCTCACCCTCCGAGGCGCGCAGTGAAGCCATTCCGAGCAAGGGAATGGCGGAAATCGTCAGTAGTGCAACCGTTCGCCTCCAGCCCACCCAGCGTGCGACTACAAATCCCGCCACTGGTAGCATCAAGCCTATCGCGTCTAGCCTGACGACCGCGGCCGCTCCCAACAAAATGCCGGTCAAGACTATCCTGCGATTCGTCAAGTAATGGCTCCAGAGCAACGTGGCAATTATGCAAATAATGAAAACTTCAAACAATGCTTCAGACAATATATACTGCTCGATCTGCAATTGATAAGCATCTACTAGCAGCGGTGCGCATGCGAGGCCGGCGAGCTGAGTCCTTACACCCATCCGAATTAACGTCGCGTAAAGTAATATCGAACTTCCCAATACGATCAGATGCTGCATGATAGGGACCGCAGCCAACGTACCGGTAGATAGGACAATCCTAAGAAAAGCTGAATACCCTGGCGGATGCCAATAGCTGAGCGGAAGACGATAAGCATGCTGCAGATAATCGACTGAATCCGAATAAAACAAAGCCGGCCGATAGGCCAGCGTAACAACTGCGCGCAAGACGCTGCCACACACAACAAGGACCACAAAAATCCAATGCCTTCGTAAGCTCGAAGCGACACTTCTTCGGACATCTTCAAGCCGGTCACTAAGACCCTGGCCTTTCGCCATGAAGATAGATTTCCCCTTCCCCGGTCGAGTCATCACAATAATTACTGGCTAAGTGATAGCGTGTATGATTGCGTAACTGTATGACTACTAGCGATGTGAAACTGAGCTGGGACTATTGGATGTGCTTCGCTGCGGCGGTCTCCTCGGGTGCGGCTACGTCCGGTTCGGTGCGGAGCAGCGGTATTCCGCTGCCCAGCTGAACGATCAAGTGCAAATTGATCTTGCGCTCCTGCTGAAGGAGCTGGATGTCTCCACCGGACATTTCCAGCGTCAGGGCACCGGCAACTGAGGCATCGCCAGCCTTAAGCGCGGCCAATTTGCCTTCCTGGACGACAGCGGCGGCGACGTTAACCTCGAAGATCACGGTCAACTGGAAACGGAAAGTATGCACCCGAGCGCCGTCGACCAGCAGGTCGATCGTCGGATGCTTCGTCCATGTGACCTGGTGGGAACCGAGCTGAACGACTTCTTGCCGCCCGGGCACCCGCATGGTTTCTTTTGCGGCGCTAACCAGGCGGTCATGCGTGCGCCAGCCATAGATGAGCACATCACCGAGGTCGATATCGAGCAGCCCAGCGGTAACCGAGGCCAGTGCGTCGTCGGCAGCTTGGCGCGCCTCTGGCGTCAGCCGGGCGAGTTCGCCGCCGCATTGGCTGACGACGCCGTGTTCGGATAGCGCGTGCCGCAGCGCCGCTACGTCATCCTCGGTGCCGCTGCCGAGCAGGAAGGTGCGAACTGTGAGGCCGGTCTGTGTGGTGGCCGACGTCATCGTGCCACCTCCTTAGTTCATTTGGTTCCCGAGATAATCAGCGTGTGGTTCCAGCCCGAGCGATACCGACTTCGCGCCTGGCCGGGGCCGAATCTCTGCCGAGGGCGGGTCGAGCGACGATCCGGCTGCTGCCCGCAGGTGCTCTTTCACCCACCGGACATCGTGGTGACGCTTTCCGGCGGGTGATGCGAGCGCCCACAGCACAAAAAGGGTCGCCAAGCCAAGGCTCCCAACGATTCCGCCAATAAGCGCGATTGGCACCCCTTTGCCGGTGGAGGGTGCCCCGCCCGACGTGCTGTTCGATGTGCCGCCCGACGACGTGCAGCACGACGCGCTGTTCGACCCGACGCCCGACGACGTGCAGCACGACGCGCTGTTCGACCCGACGCCCGACGACGTGCAGCACGACGCGCTGTTCGACCCGCCACCGGACGTCCCGTCCGACGTGCAGCACGACGCGCTGTTCGACCCGCCACCGGACGTCCCGTCCGACGTGCTGCCCGACGTACTGTTCGACGTGCAGCACGCCGTGCTGATCAATGCCCCGTCCAACGTGCTAGTCGATGTCCCGTCCCACGTGCCGGTCGATGTCCCGTTTGGTCCACCGTCTATGGGTGAAGCAGCCAACGTGGGCGCGGCGACAACCGGATGCCCAGCGACCAGAACCGCGAGGATGGCTACTGACACGACGATGAGTCCACCGATGAGACGCTTGAGTGGCTTCATGATCGCCCCCGTGCAGAGGATCGCACTTATAAGGAGCGCCCACCAGCCGCGCTGATACATGACGCTGGCCGCCGCGAGGCCGGTCAACACGACCCGGCAACTGACCGTCGGTGCCAAGCTGTCCTGCCCCAGGTAAAAGAGCCACGGCCACTGCCGGTCCAGGTCGCCAATGCCTACGTAAACCGGGCGCTGACCGCGGCTGAGCCCGACCCCGTAGTGGCTGAGCGGTTCCTCCGAGTCGCCGCCCTCCAGGACCCGCCCGCGCGGATGGCGCGGCCCTCCACGGCGCTTCGCGTCGCTCTTGGCAACCGGCGTCGGCGCCGCGCACCAGCGATCGAGGCTGCCACAGGGGTGCCGGTCATCGCTCCACGCGACTGAGGGAAATCAGACTGTCCAGGACACGGCCTGGAAGCCGCCACATGCCTGAGCGTGGCGCAACACTAGGCCGGGAAGGCCGCCACCTCGGCGTGGTCTGCGATGCATCAGGGCTAGCACCGCGTGCTGCTCACCTCGACCCGGCCGCCGCTCGACGTCCCGCAGCTGCCGCTGCTTTCTCCTTCTTCTACTTCGCCAATCTTGGCGCTGTCGTCCGGGCGCTGGAGACGGCCGGGGTGGAGGCAGACCATATGGGCTGCTCTCCGCACGCACTTGGCGGCGAGGTGCGGATACGCGACCCGGGCGGCAACACCCTCCTGCTCAGCCGGGAAGAACGGTCGGCATCCCCGCCCGCCGGGAGACGAGCCCTCGTCACGGTTCTCCCTGCTGCGCGAGGCCGCGGCCGCCGTCGAGGCGAATGGCGGCACCACCACGGCCGGCCAGGTGGGCGAGCCGCACGGGCTGCCGTGCCGGAGCAGGGCCGAAGTGAAGCTCGCCGATTCCGCTGGAGGCTCGGTAGGGGCGTGCATCACGCACGTCGACGAGATCCTGGTCAAGGTGCCGGGGGCGTTCGTCGCCAGCCAGGCGACGAGGGGATCGCCGGCTTCCGGCCCGCCGCCGCAGTTAACGCGCAACTCCCGGATACGCCGGCCGGGAAACCTCGTATTAAATTGTAAAACGGGTCATAAAGCACGCAAATCATGGCCAATTCGGCGGCCGGTCCGTTACGCTTTGCCCATCATTCGTTGGGGATGCCCGGCGGGAGGGGAACTCGCGGCCCTTGTCACGGCGGGGCATCTCCTATTTACCCACAGGGGGCAACATGCGCAGATTTGTCGCGGCAGCGTGTGCCACCGGGCTGGGGGTCGCCCTCAGCTCGGCTTTCGCGATGTCAGCGTCAGCATCATCGGCAGCACGAACGATCGTGGTACGGCCTGGCCACTCGATCCAGGCCGCGGTCAACCGGGCCAGGCCCGGTGACACGGTCCTGGTCAAGCCGGGCGTGTATCACCAGACCGTGCAGATCCGCAAGAACGGGATCACGCTGCGCGGCTCCGGTGCCGGCCGCGGCGGGACCGTGCTCAGGCCCCCGGCGTCTGTGCCGAAGACGCTGTGCAACCAGGCCTTCGGCCCGACCGGCGTGTGCGTGCTCGCGCGCAAGCTCAACACCAAGACCGGCGCCGTCCTGTCCGCCGTACGCAACGACACAGTGCGCGGCCTGCGCATCGTCGGCTTCCCGTCGAGCGGCGTGTTCGGCTACGGCACCGACGGCCTGCGGGTGACCAGGACCGTGGCGATCAACAACGGCGCCTACGGCATCTCCCGCTTCGAGTCCACCCGCACCCTGTTCGCGCACGACGTCGCGAT
>WNFX01007880.1_pt1 | contig 19171 bp, 8 predicted proteins | sample 5400111 | NCBI WGS metagenome assembly WNFX01 (sample SAMN13153363, study PRJNA577476) | soil metagenome | isolation source: 40 cm soil or saprolite under grassland replicate 1 | place: USA:California | collected 2016-06-15 | reverse complement strand
TCCCAGGCTATCGGGTTCACTCAGGTATCTGCGCTACTGACACATAAAGTTGATGCAGTGGTAGGCTATTCGAATAATGAGCCACTCCAATTGCGTAAGCAAGGCTTGCAGGTTCGCACCTTCGATGTTTCTGATTATCAGCCACTGGTCTCCAATGGTGTTATAACTACCGAGAGTACCTTACAAAACCAGCCAGATGTTGTGCGTGGCTTTGTACAGGCAACCATCAAGGGTTTAAAAGAGGTAATTGCGAATCCGGCAGAGGCGGTGCAGATCAGCAAGAATTATGTCCAGGGTATGGATACTGCTAACGCGATGAGCGTTTTGCAGGCGACTGTCCCTATCTGGCAGGGTGATGGTCAGAAACCGTTGGGGTTTAATGATAACGTGACCTGGCAATCGATGGAGCAGTTCCTGGTCTCTCAGAAGATCATCCCGCCCGTGCAGGACATTTCGCAGGCGTATACGAATGCGAATGTATCGTAGGCATTTTTTGTCTTCCCCAGGCGAGCTCTACGATGGACTCGCCTGGGGTATCGTCGACATAGGCCTTGTAAAGACCGTTACCTGGAATGGATAAAGCCTTTTTGCGTATGCCTTTCATGGTCTCCCTATCGGCCCACTGTGGAAATTCAAACTTGCAGGCGGTTTATTACGCCCTGAATAGAGGGGTGATTAGAATACATGTAAAATCACTATACTCCCTTTCCACCTGGAGATACCGTCTTCCACATGGGCGCGTTGAGCGTCGCCCACAACGCTATCAGTACCAGGCAGACCGCGAACAGCGCAATCGTCCAGAGAGTCCCCACCGACTGCAACAGGTAGCCCGTCAGCATGTTGCCCAGCGCAATCAGGCTGTAGATAATCACCCGGTAAGCGCTATTGACTCGCCCCTGCAGGGCATCCGGGACCTGCGCTCGCCGGTAGCTTATCTGCACCACGTCGTAGATTTCATCGACCAGCCAGAAGCAGGCCAGGATGACCCCAATGACAAACGGCGAGGGAGCCAGAGCGTACAGCGGCCAGATCAGTGCGAAAGCACAGAAAGCCCCAATGATGATCTGTCCGAAACTCAAGCGCCGCTGTACCAGTGCCCCCAGCAGCGCGCCGATTATGCCGCCAATCCCGCCAATGCCAAAAATCAAACCGATCGTCAGGGACGAGGCTCCCTGATGCTGTGCCAGCACAATAATGATCAGCCTCATGCCATCATCGACAAAAACCAGCCCACCCATGAGCAGTGCGATCGTGCGAATCACAGGGTGACGCCACAGCCAGGTCATGCCAGCCGCAATCTCTATGTGCAGCTTGCCGGGTCGGGTGGAACGTATCTCCTGCAGCGGCGTCCTGACAAACACTAACGAACAGACCGAGGCAACATAGGAAATGGCGTCGGCCAGAAAAGGCAGCGACCGTGCAAGGCCGTACAATGCTCCACCCAGTGATGGTCCCAGCAGCGTGACCACTCCTCCGGTGACTTCCTGCTGCGCGATAGCAGCAGGAAATTGCTCCTTGCGCACCAAACGCGGGATACTGGCAGCCTGCGCTAGATCGAAGAACGTCGCCAGCACACCCTCCACTACGGCCACCAGATAAAGCTGCACTGCTGCCAGGTGACCAAACGCGAGCGCAAGAGGAATGCTGACAAGGGCGACCGCTCGCCCCGTATCACACCACGCCATCGTGTACTTGCGGTTCCAGCGATCAACCAGCGCTCCTGCAGGCAGATTCGTCAGCAGAATCGCGACCGTGTGCAGCGCTCCCACCAGGCCTGCCTGCACGGGCGAGTGCGTCAAAGACAGGATCAGCAGCGGCAGGGCAAGCTCAGAGGCATTGCTACCCGTCGTAGAAATCGCCTGCCCGCCCCACACCAGGAGATAATCGCGGTTCTGCCAAAGTCGGCCAGCGCGCCGCTTCGGCGCGACGAATCCTAACTCCCTGTTAGATAACGACATAGATTCCTTCTTTCATGAAACAAAAACATGATAGTATAAACACGACAGTAGAGGGGGAGCAGCCATTCTCCTGCTCTTCTTGCTCATCCGTTGTTCCGCTCTAAGCACGAAGACCTTCTGCTGCTAGTCTACCTGGACACAGACGAAAGCACATCGGGAGAAGAACGTGCTTTCATGACGTAATTCTGGAGGACGATTGGCCCGCATCGAGAGGGTGACTACGTAGAATGACGCAGCTACCGTTCCTTCCTTGCTGTGAGCGGCTTTGTGGGGATGCTCTGGATATGTCGATAGTAGCGTATGGCAGATGCATGCCTGGAGGCTGACGAGAGGATCAACAGGGCAACCACCTGATCAGACCAGGTGGTGCTCAATAGCGTAGCGCGTGGCGGCACTACGTGAGGACACCTGAATCTTGCCGTAGATCGACGTGAGGTGCGTATTGACGGTGCGTGCGCTAATGACAAGCTGCTCGGCCACCTGCTCGTTTGTCAGCCCCTGAGCGACCAATCGCAGGACCTCCACCTCGCGTGCCGAGAGGCCTGCGGGATGAGGTGATGACTTCATCAGAGGAGTTGACGTTGGTTTTGTGGGGAAGGGTGTGGGTATTATCGCCTTTGCAGCAAGGGCTTGCTCCGGGGTCATCAACCGTCCCTGGGTCCACGCCGCGGCAAAGTCTTTCTCGCTGAGCTGGGCGCGAGCGGCAGCCACCGCACGGTCATAGTCAGCGCGATAGACGGGCGGGATAGGTGTACCCATCGTTTCGCGCAGAGCCTCTGTCGCTCCCCAGAGATGAGCTGCCCATGCCGGATCGCCCTGTACTGCGACCACGGCCGCCAATCTCTCCAGGTTGTAGCGTATGCTCAGGTTAGCACCTACTTCTCTCACAATTGCCAGACTCTCCTCGTAGCAGTTACGTGCCGCTGTGTAATCACCCGCTAGAGCCTCCATGTTTCCTAGAACAAAGAGTGATTCGGCTAGACTGTGCCTGTGCCTTATCGCCCTGGAGAGCGCCACACTCTCCTCCAGCAGGAAGCGGGCTTTGACAGTGTCGCCTTGCTGGAGGAACACTTCCCCCAAAAGACTGAGACCCCAGGCAACCCCTGACTTATGCCCTACCTCCCTACAGAGTACAAGCCCCTCATCGAGCAGCATATGCACCTTGGCGAGATCGCCCCGCGAGAGAAAGAGCACATGTGCCAATCCAAAGAGTGACCAGGCGATACCCTCAACGTCTCCCACCTCTCTACTGAGCGTCAGGCTCTCTTCATTGAGTAAGATGGCTCTGGCGTACTCCCCTTGCTGGTTGACGATACCAGCTAAGTTATTAAGTGACCAGGCGATACCCTGCATGTCTCCTACCTCTTTGAAGAGTGCCAGGCTCTCTTCGTTGAGCGAGATGGCTCTGGCATACTCCCCTTGCTGGCTGACGATATCAGCTAAGTTATTAAGCGACCAGGCGATACCTTGCTTGTCCCCCATCGCTCTGAAGAGCACTAAGGCCTCTTCTGTCCGTGTGTATGCCGCCGCAAAGTTGCCCTTACTCCCAGCTATCTCCCCCAACTGACCGAGGGCAAGAGCAATGCCTGCTGTGTCTCCGAGTGTTTGGTACAGTGCCAGGCTTTCCTCGTACAGCGCTTCTGCTCGATCAGTGTCATGTTCGAGGTGAACCAACAAATATGCAGCCGCCATGAGCACCTTCACCTGCGCAGGTGCTGCACCTCCTTCGCTCTCGGCTCTCGCCCATTTGAGGAAACTCCACCCCTCACTCCAGTGTCCACGGACTTCCCAGTACCGCAGCAGTGCTCCTCCCAAGCGCAAAGCCATCTCTCTCCCCTGTGCGGTCCTTTCCTGCTCTGTCAACCACTGCATGGCTGCCCGCAGGTTATCGTGCTCCTGCTCCAACCGTTCCCACCATATCGCTTGCCGTGGGACTGCAAGTTCCGGCTCAGCCTCCTCTGCGAGTTCCAGGTAGTATGCAGCATGCGCGCGCCGGGTCGTCTCCATCTCTCCAGAGGCCTCGAGCACCTCCAGTCCATACTCCCGGATCGTCTCCAGCATCACCAGACGTGACTCCTCTCCTTCCTGCTCCGTCCGTTGCAGCAAGCTCTTGTCAATTAGAGAGGCCACACCATCCAAGACCTCTTTTGCTGCGGAGTCGGTGTCAAGAGTGGTACAGACGGTCTCTACTGCCTCCAGCGTGCAGCCCCCAACGAAGACAGAAAGCAGCTGGAAGAGACGTTGATCATAGGCATCTAGAAGTTGGTAGCTCCAGGCGATCGTGTCGCGCAGGGTCTGCTGTCGTGCGGGTGTATCTCGTGATCCGCTCGTCAGTACAGTCAATCGCTGACCTAACCGGGCGAGGAGCGCCTGTGGCAGGAGCGTTTTGATGCGCGCTGCGGCCAACTCAATCGCCAGCGGCAGCCCATCGAGGCGCATACAGATCTCGACGATGGCTTTAGCGTTGGCGCTAGTCAATTGAAAGTCGGGTTTGACGGCCTGGGCACGCTGGAAGAAGAGCGCCACCGCCGCGTTGTGGGAGAGCACTGTAAGATCGGGCAGGCGTGCGGGATTGGGAAGGTCCAGCGGGGGTACCGGGAACTCATGCTCGGCTTGCACATGCAACACCTCGCGACTCGTCACCAGCACCTTAAGCATGGGACAGGCAGTTAGCAAGTCTACTACCCGTATCCCTGCGGATACCACCTGCTCAAAGTTATCCAGGAGCAGCAACATCTGCTTCGGCTGCAACTCTTCCCGCAGGCGCTCAAGTAAAGGTTGGCCAGTAACTTCCCTGATGTTGAGCATCTCGGCCATGGTAGGCACAACCAACGCCGGGTCGCTAATCGGAGCCAGGTTCACGAAAAAGACGCCATCGGCGAAGCGATCACTCAACTCTGCCGCTACTTGCAAGCCTAAGCGTGTTTTGCCTACGCCTCCAGGGCCTGTCAGGGTGAGCAGGCGCACGTCATCGCGGCGCAGCAGTTGCAGGACGTCCGCCAGTTCCTGTTCACGTCCGATGAACGGTGTGAACAGGACGGGCAGGTTGTTGGGAGAGGTGTCGAGCGTCCTCAGGCGAGGGAAGTCAGCTGGGAGATCCGAGATAATCAACTGGAAGAGGCGCCTGGGGTGTCCCAGGTCTTTGAGGCGGTACTCCCCCAGGTCGCGCAGGCTTACATCCTCTGGCAAGTCCTGTTCCACGAGGTTACAGGTTGTCTGGGAAAGCAGCACCTGCCCGCCGTATCCGGCGCTCATGATGCGGGCGGCCCGATGCACATCCAGGCCAACGTACCCTTCGGAGGTCAGTGTCGGTTCACCGGTGTGCAGGCCCATGCGGATACGCACCGCCACGCCTTCCGGCCAGGGATGGGCTGCCAGAGCGCGCTGCACCTCCACCGCCGCTGACACAGCGTCTGTGGCACGAGCAAACGCTATAAAAAAGGCGTCTCCCTGGGTATCGACCTCGTGGCCATTCCACTCCTGGATCGTCACGCGCAGCAGGTGCCGGCACTCAGACAGAACATCGGTGTAGCGGTCGCCCAATTGCTGGAGCAGGTGCGTCGATCCCTCGATGTCGGTGAACAGCAGGGTGACCGTTCCCGATGGGAGGTTGCTCATGGAGAAGCCCCTTTGCCCGACTTCGGCTGGATGCTCGGGCGATTTTGCTCTACCGGATTCTTCTAAGGCCATAGCAAAGGCCTTCACGTTCGCAAAGCGTTGCTGCGGGTCCTTAGCGAGCGCCCTAAGTACGACCTGTTCAACCCTAGATGGGATCGTTGGCACCTTTGCACGAAGAGATGGTGAAGGAACCGACAGATGCTGGTCTGCTATCTCCTCAATCGTCGCCCCAGGAAAGGGCCAATCTCCACTTAGCCATTCATAGACCACGACAGCCAGGGCATACTGATCGCTAGCAGGGATTGGATGCCCCTGGATCTGCTCAGGTGCCATGTAAGCGAAGGTCCTAACTATCTCTTGGGTCTGCTGAGCGTTTAAGCTCTGGACCATGATAGCAGCGCCAAAATCGGTGAGTAAGACCTCGTCGTTGCGCCCCAGCATGATGTTCGCTGGCTTGACATTGCCATGGATAAGCCCTTGCTCATGGACATACTGCAAGGCGTCAGCCACTTGCTTGACGTAGGAGACAACGATGTTTAGGGGCACCCTTGTCCCTTTCGGGTGGCGCTGTCGTAAGGTGCCATTGGGGGCATACTCCATGACCAGAAAGGGAAAGCCATTCTCCACGTCAAAATCAAGAATGCGTATGATATAAGGATGCATGAGGTAAGCCAACTTTCGCGCCTCTGTACGGAATCCCTCAATGTCTTGATCGGTCAGGTGGATATGCATTCTAACAGGAATCTGTTGCCTGTGAAAGAGTAAAATAATTGGTATTTCATCCAATAGTGCGTTTTTTCTTTGCTGGATAGCTTTTTGCCGTTCATTCCAACGTGCAGCAGCTGAGCAACCTTTGTTTCTGCGTATGCTGTCATGAACGATGTACTTTACAATGACAAGAATTAAAGTAGGGAGGCCTCTAGTTACTCCGGTGGCTCTGTATGAATAACCACAGAACCGAGGTCGGGATATGCCTGGCGCAGGGCGCGCTGAATCTCCTCGGCCTGTAGATGGGCCTGACTGAGGGGGATATGCGGATCGAAGATGACGTGCAGCACAAGGTCAAGCTCCGCGTTTTGTTCCCCATCTGACCTGTACTGGTTGTCCTTGCGTACCGGGTACGACCGGTAAAGATGCACATCATGTGCGCTGCCTGCACCTGCAATTTCATTGGCGATGCGAATGATTTGTTCGGCCATTTTTGGGTATTGCCGGGTCACATCCTTGCGGGAAACTACAGCAGCGTTGGGCGCTTCCAGGTGTGTCGTGACGCGACCAAGTAGATTGTTACACTGTAGTATCGCCTGTTCCAGGCGGGTGGCGACATTGTGAGCCTCCTCGAGATCCAGATCGGATTGGACCTCTAAATCGAAATCGGCTTCTAATTTCCCACTGACCTCACGCACATGGATGTCATGGACATGAACTCCTTGTAACTCTGCCTGGAAGTGAATTTGATCGACAACAGTTTCACTTGGCGTGACCGTTGGTTCGACATGCACTATTACATCGGCTTCAGCTTGAGGAGAGCGCGTATGTACTCCATCTATGGCGGCCTTTTCAACTCGTTCGCTTAACTCATGGGTTTGCACGAAGGTATAGATTCGCGGAGCCGCGATCACTACATCGGCAAAAAGTTTATTGCCTGCTCGCCGCACACGCACCCTGCGCACCTCAGTAATTCCCTCAACGGCGCGAATAGAGTTTTGTATCTGGGTTGCGAATTCCTCGGGGGCACGGTCAAGTAGCGCATCTATCGTTTCTTTGATGAGACGCAGGCTGACCCAGATTACAATGCCAGAGACACCCAATGCTGCAAATGAATCGGCCAGTCCCATCCAGGAGGGAAGCGGGAAGCTCTGCGTCAGCCGAACAAGAAATAGTCCCGCAATCACGACCAACGAACTCCAGATATCTGTATTGAAGTGGAGCGCATCGGCCTCCAAAGCCTGGCTACCTAGTTTACGGGCAACACGCTGTAGGGCACGTGAGCGTGTGTAATCGACCGCAATAGCGATAATCATTACAAGAAAAGCCCAAATGCTGGGATCAACATGCCCTTCTTCTGGGTAGATGATATGGCGCAGAGCCTCATAAATGATCCAGAGTGCTGTGAGAAGCAGCAAACCTGCCTCGAGGAATGCCGAGAGATTCTCAACCTTACCGTGTCCATAGTGATGGGTTGCGTCTGCAGGACGATCTGCTACGCGCACCGCGAAAAAGGTCATCAATGCTGCTACCAGATCCAGGCCTGAGTGCGCTGCCTCCGCGAGTATGCCCAGGCTACCGGTTAGCAAGGCTACGATAATTTTGAGGCTGGTGAGGCCGATGGCTGCCCCTACCGAGGAGAGGGCAACCATTTTCTTTTCGCGCTGGGCATCATTCGCGGATATCATAAAGCTCTATGACTTCTTGATTTGAAAGCGGTTTTCAAGTCAGAGTATGTAGTTCCTACGATCTTCCTAAAACCACTTCAACAGTGTAGTTTTTTAGCTTTTTAAGCTCGTGCGGTGAGATTTGCTCTCGATACGCTTCTCCTGGTGTTGGCGCAACTGGTTGATCTACGCGAATTGACAAACTGTCCGCAAGCGTCTCTGTCCGCAATGTCTCTTCGTGGCGATGCAGTATCGAAGCCAATTCTTCATCTGTGAATAGGGTCAGAGTGATATGGTCCTCAATATTGAATCCGGCCGTTTTGCGCATGTCCTGAACATAGTGTGTCAGATCACGTACGAGACCTTCTTCGCGCAATTCAGGTGTAATTGTGGTTTCCAGGACCACAACATATCCTCGCTCTTCTGTGGCCACATATCCAGAGCGGGCAGTTGCTACTACTTCTATCTCATCAGGAGTAAGCTCGATTTGCTGACCCTCAATTGTGAAGTTCAGCTTGCCAGTCTCGTTGAGTATCTTCGCCGCCTCGTGGGCTCCATGAGCATCGAGAGACTTGAATGCCACCAGGATTTTCTGTACTAACGGGCCATATTTAGGGCCGAGTACCTTCACCTGAGGCTTCAGTGTGTAGGCCAGCATATCGCTGTCATCACTCATCAGGTGCAGTTGCTTAATATTCAGCTCCTCAAGCACCTGTTCTGAGTGGCGAAGCAGGGCCTCTTCCTCGTCTCGATTTAGCACACGTACAAACATAGCGTTCAAGGGTTGGCGTATCTTAATTTGCACCTTCTCACGAGCTGCGCGGCCAAGCCCAACCACGCGCATTACAAGGTGCGTTTCGTTTGTCAGCTTTTCGTCTAGTAGTCCCTCACTCACCTTCGGCCAATCGCAGAGGTGGATACTAAGCGGAGCATCTGCATTGACGCTACGTACCAGGTTCTGATAGATCTCTTCCATCGTGAAAGGCACGATAGGCGCCAGGAGCGTGATAAACGTAGTCAAGCATTCATACAACGTGAGGTACGCCGCCACTTTGTCGTTATCCATGCCTGCCTTCCAGAACCGTTCACGGCTGCGTCGCAGGTACCAGTTTGATAAGTCCTCCAGGAACTCCTGGATTGCTGTTGCCGGCTTCGAGGTGTCATATTGTTCCAGGCCATCTGTAACAACTCGAATAGTTTGCTGCAACTCAGAGAGAATCCAACGATCCAGCTCGCTGCGCTGTGACACTGACAACTGGAATTTTGTGGGGTCAAATGCATCGATATTAGCATAAGTCACAAAGAAACCGTATACGTTCCACAACTTGTCCAGCATCCTGCGCACGAGCATCCATTTTTCGCTTAAGCGGACTGGCAGGCCTGTCTGCATCGACTTCTCCATGTCCTCATCTGTGGGAATGCGCGGGAAGTTAAGATTCTGCTCAGCAATGTGGTTTGCAAAGAGCCAGCGCATGGTATCCGAACCCACTCGTTCAGCAGCATCATCAAAGACGACGAGATTTCCCTTCGACTTATGCATAGGCGAGCCATCTTCACCCATGAGCGTGCCATAGCCGAAGAGTGTTTTGAACGGTGTCCTGTTCTCCAACACGGTGCTCATGACCAGCATGGAGTAAAACCAGTTTTTGAACTGGCCTGGGAATGATTCTGTTACGAAGTCGGCGGGGAACCACTGTTCCCAGTATTTTCGATTTGTGCGATAGTGCAGTGTCGAATATGGTACGATGCCTGCATCCAGCCAGGGGTTGCCAACATCTTTGATACGCGAAACCTCGCTACCGCATTTTTCACATTGTATTTTTACGGCATCTACCCACGGACGGTGCGGGGTATGACCCTCAAACTCTTGCCACCCTGCGATTGCTCGCTCTTTCAGCTCTTGCTCGCTACCGATGACCACGAATGTGCCACATTGCGTACAATCATAGATGGGTAATGCCAATCCATAGTAGCGTTTTTTAGAGATCATCCAGTCATCCATATTGCGCAGCCAATCCAGTTCGCGCTCCAGACCAAACGCTGGGATCCAGGTGACCTGGCGGACGATGTCCATGATCTCGTAGCGCAACTGATCCATGGAGATGTACCATTCATCGACCAGGCGGAAGATGAGCTCGGTCTTGCAACGCCAGCAGATGGGATAGCGGTGCTTATAATTCTGCGGGCGATAAAGCAGGCCTTTTTGAGCAAGATTCTCAGCGATTGACTGGCCCACCTCTGAGGCAGTTTGCCCGGTCAGCCAGTCGTATCCCTCTATGTAGACCCCAAATTCGTCCACAGGCGCGATAACCGCCAGGTTAAATTCTTTCGCAAGGGCAAAGTCTTCGCGACCGCAGCCGGGAGCTATATGCACAATACCGGTACCCTCGGTAGCGCTTACCTCCTTCCATGGGATGACTGTATGCACTACGCCTTGTTGCGCTGGAAGTTCGTCAAATGGCCCCTGGAACTTCCAGCCCACCAGGTCACTGCCTATGAGCGTTTCTACGACATGATAATCTCCCTTGTCGCGACCCTTAAGAGCTTTCAACACCGGTAAAAGCGCCTCGGCAAGGTAATAGTACTCGCCATCCTGTGCAACTTTCACATATGGCAAATCTGGATGCACTGCCGCGGCGACATTGGCTGCCAGCGTCCAAGGAGTGGTTGTCCAGACCAGCAGGTGCTCTCCTGGCCGACCCACCAGGGGGAGGCGGACATACAGGCTCAGGTGGCTGGTTTCTTTATAATCTTCCGATAATGTTTCCATATTAGAGATGCCAGTCGCGCAACGCGGGCACCAGGTCATCACATCGTGCCCTTTGTAGATCAGGCCTCTTTCATGGCACTTCTTGAGGAACGACCAGATGGTATAGTTGTTCTCGTCCGAAAGCGTGTAGTAATCATTACCCCAATCCATCCAGTATCCCAGGCGGATTGATTGCTCAATCATGCGCTTTGCAAATTTGAACACACGCTCTTTGCACAGTTGTACAAATTCAGCAATGCCAAAGGCTTCAATATCGAGCTTGGATTTAAAACCAAGTTCCTTCTCGACCTCTACCTCAACCCACAGGCCCTGGCAGTCGAAACCATTCTGATAACGCTGTTTGTATCCCAGCATGGTTTTGTAGCGCTGGTAGATATCTTTATAGGCTCTTCCCCAGGCATGGTGAACACCCATCGGGTTATTTGCGGTAATAGGACCATCCAGAAACGAAAATTGCTTATCACTCTGGTCATTACGATGGAGGTACTGTTGTAGTACACCTTGTTCGTCCCACCATCGTTGCACGGATCGTTCCAGCGCCGGGTAATCAACCCGATCCGCAGCTGTAACTGATCGGAATACACTTGTTTTCACTGACACGAATGGTCTCCTCTTTGTCAGGTTCTTCCAGGGCGACCGCAAGGGTCGCCCCTACATATGCGATCACGCTTCTGCCTCGCTATCAAGCTCTTCCAGGGCGACCGCAAGGGTCGCCCCTACAATACGCGATCACGCTTCTGCCTTGCTATCAAGAAGAGCCTGGCTATTTTCCTTACTTTACTCTACTAAGCGGATTTCTAGTCGCTTGTTAATCTTGCCTTTATTTTCAGTCTTTGTAATTTTAATGCCACCGACTTCTTTAGTATGATTTACATGAGTCCCGCCGTCGGCTTGCAGATCGAGACCAACTATTTCGACAATACGTACTTCTTCTATCTCAGGGGGTAGCAGGTTTATTTTCGTGCGAATCAGGTCAGGGATTGCAAACGCCTTTTCGCGTGGTAGAGTATAGACACGGATAGGGTAGTCTGCCTCAACCGCCTGATTAATTTTCTCTTCGATATAGGCAATGCGCTCTTTACTCAGATTTTCAATGGCAAAGTCCATTCTGGCTCTGTCTGGATACATCTGTCCACCTGTTACTTGTACGTTAAACTCTCTAAAAATGGTTCCACAAAGTATATGTAAAGCAGTGTGAGTACGCATCATATGGTAACGGAAGTCCCAGTCAATGGTCCCGACCACTTCTGTTCCAACTGACGGAGGTAGGCAATCCAGCGTATGCCAGACAACGTCATCCCGCTTGTTGAGTGCAATAACAGTACCTTCATTCTGGTAATTATTCCACGCGATAGTACCACGGTCAGGCATCTGGCCGCCACCGCCCGGGAAGAATATCGTAGCGTCTAGCGCTATCTCGTCACCTTCGACTGCGACAACTTTCGCGGTGCATTCAAACGTGTAACTGTTTTCGTGGTAGAGCAGCTTCGTCTTCATTGTGTTTGCATGCTCCTTTGATGCATACTCCCATAGTATCAATACAACAATAAAAAACCCCTCGCCGATTGAAGGGGCGAGAGGAACTCCCGTGGTACCACCCTGATTAGCCAGGTATAGTCTTGCTATAAAGGCTCACTCATTTTTGTACTTCTTCATGGTAACGGGAAGGTTCCGGCCTGACCTACTAACTTTGAAATTTTTCGGTAGGCAGCTCAAGAGTGATTTTCAGTGCACGTCTCGTATCCGATTACACCATACCCCGGACTCTCTGTGACAAAGTGACAGCTTGCGCCCATGCGTGACTTACTCGCTCTATCATTGCTTTGATAACGCCATGATACCACAGAAGAACTGTTTAGTCTACCCCGATGTTAGGATTTTTTATCCGCACTCCAGCTCAATCAAGAACACTTTCGGCATCGAGCGTTCTTGAAGCGTTTACGCAGCATTACTTCTTCTCCTCTACCACACATTGCCGAACTTCAACAAGTGTTTCCTGTAAATGATAAAATACAATCAGATATCCATTTAAACCGCTTTACATTTCAATATAAAGGAATATATATGTATGACCTCGAAGCATTCTATGGACCGAATGCTGGCTATGTTCTTGAATTATATGAAAGCTATCGTCAAAACCCGACATCTGTTGACGCCGCCACTCGTGCTATTTTTGATACCTGGTCTCCCGAAAATATATTAGCTGCTGAGCAAGAAACTACCACTGAAATTGCGACAACAGAAGTTTTCAAAATTGTAGCCGCATCCGAGCTTGCGCATTCAATACGTTCACGCGGACACCTCGGCGCCCATCTCGATCCCCTGGGTAGTGAGCCGCTAGGTGATCCCGCTCTTCTGACTGAAACACATGGCATTACGGACGAAGATCTCGCTCAACTTCCTCCAACTGTTGTCGGGGGGCATTCAGCTGAAGGCGCTCGAAACGCGCTCGAAGCCATGAATAATTTGCGTGCTATCTATTCGGGTACGATAAGTTATGAGTTCGATCAGGTGAAAAGCCCACATGAGCGTGGGTGGTTACGTGACGCGGTAGGTTTGCAACTCTATCGTACATCATCGGATCCAGCCTTTCGACGTAATTTATTACAGCGCCTTACACAGGTAGAGGTGTTTGAACGCTATCTTCACCAGACATATCCAGGCCAGAAACGCTTCTCACTTGAAGGGACAGATGCATTGGTGCCGATGCTGGACCAAATAATCCAGGCAGCAATCGATAGCGATACTTACGAGTTGATTATAGGTATGGCCCATCGTGGACGCCTGAATGTACTCGCACACGTGCTTGAGAAACCTTATATTGCTATACTCAGCGAATTTGGACACATGAAACACGAAGAAGGAGTTCCTCTCACCGACAGTTTTGGCTTGGGCTACATAGGCGATGTGAAATATCACCTGGGCGCTGAAACTACCCTGGGAGAAGGAGCCACTGTAGATCTCAAAATCACGCTTTCTCCCAATCCGAGTCACCTGGAGTTTGTTAACCCTGTCGTTGAGGGCATGACACGTGCTTCACAAGAAACACGCGAGCATGCGGGTAGTCCCCAACAAAATGTAGATCAGACACTGCCGATCCTTATTCATGGGGATGCAGCTTTCCCTGGCGAAGGCATAGTTGCCGAGACCTTGAACCTGTGGAATTTGCATGGTTATAAGGTCGGTGGCACCATTCACATCATCGTGAATAATCAACTCGGCTTTACGACTGAACCACAGGATTATCGCTCAACGTATTTTGCAAGTGACCTGGCTAAGGGCTTTGAAGTTCCGATTATTCATGTGAATGCTGATGATCCAGAAGCAGCCCTGATGGCAGTACGCATAGCTTATGCCTACCGCGACAAGTTTCATAAGGATATACTCGTCGACCTGGTTGGCTACCGTCGCTGGGGTCATAATGAGGGTGATGAACCTGCTTTCACTCAGCCACAGATGTACGAGGTCATTCGTACTCATCCAACTGTCCGAGAACTTAATGCACGTTATTTGCAAGAGCGGGGCGTAGTTTCTCAAGAAGAAGTCGACACAATGCAAAAGCAGGCTTTTCAGGTACTGGAAGATGCCAAACGCGGGGCGGAGGCCAGTTTGGAACCATTTGAAATAGAAGATTCGAACGGACTGAATGGACACTCTGAAGAAACGGAACATCCTCCACAAGTTCCTGCTCAAGCATTAATCGAATTCAATGCTGAACTGCTCTCGTGGCCGGAAAACTTTTCGCCCAATCCCAAGCTGTCGCGATTATTACAACGACGCACAACGACCATGGGGCCAGAAGGAGGCATCGACTGGGGACAGGCAGAGGCGCTGGCATTTGCATCGATCCTGGCTGATGGCACTCCAATTCGCCTGACTGGTCAAGATGCTGAACGAGGCACATTCAGCCATCGTCACGCAGTGCTCCATGATCAGCATACTGGAGCACTCTATATTCCGCTGCAACATCTTTCGCAGGCGAAAGCATCATTTTCAATCTTTAACAGCCCCTTGAGTGAAAGCTCTGCACTTGGTTTCGAATATGGCTACAGCGTGCATGCGCCGAACTCCCTTGTGCTATGGGAGGCACAATATGGCGATTTTGCAAACGTTGCTCAGCCCATTATCGACCAGTTTATCGCCTCGGGTCGCTCAAAGTGGAAGCAACAGTCCTCTCTTGTGTTATTGCTGCCTCATGGCTACGAGGGACAAGGCCCAGAACATTCAAGCGCCCGCCTGGAGCGTTACCTGGAACTCGCGACCCTGGACAACTGGCTTGTAGCCAATTGCTCTTCCTCCGCCCAGTACTTCCACCTGTTACGGCTACAGGCGTTCAACCTCTTAACGTATCCACGGCCACTGGTCATTATGACGCCTAAAAGCCTGCTTCGCCACGCGCTATCGACTGCCAGTTTACAAGAGCTGGCACAAGATACCTTCCAGCCTGTTCTCGGTGATCGTTTGGCTCAAACTCATGCTCATGCTGTGCGGCGCGTCGTGTTTTGCACAGGGAAAATAGCTATCGACCTGTTTGCACACGAGCTTCGAGCGCAGGCGCAAGATGTGGCTATCGTGCGTGTAGAGATGCTCTATCCTTTCCCGGCAGAAGCTTTGAAAGAGGCGCTTGCTAACTATCCTGAAGCACGTGAAGTAGTGTGGGTACAAGAAGAGCCGCTTAATATGGGAGCCTGGAGTTACATGTCCCCTCAACTTTCATCACTGCTCGGCTCGGGTATTGAGCTGAATGTGATCGCTCGTCCGGCGAGTTCAAGCCCTGCCACTGGTTTCTCAGATCTCTTCCAGTTCGAGCAGGAACGGATCGTCGAAGGAGCATTACGCTCAACTGTAAAGCAATATGGAGGCAAACATGGCGGTTGAAATACGTGTCCCTGCATTGGGAGAATCAATAGTCGATGCAGTAATTGCAAGATGGCTTAAAAGTGAAGGGGATGAAGTGAAACAGGGTGAGGCGCTTGTGGAACTGGAGACCGAGAAGGTCAATGTCGAGGTCAGTGCCGAGCAGAGTGGCGTGCTGCAGAAGATTCTCAAGCAAGAGGGAGATGTGGTTACCGTGGGAGATGTGCTTGGTAAGATTGGTGAAGGCGCCGAAGTCTCCACGGGTGCTCGTCAAGAAACTCCAGTTCAGGCAAAAACGCCCGCGCAGCAACCATCCAATGGACAACAGCAGCCGGCGCTTCCAGCGGCTGATGGACAGAGATCGGTCTCTCCATTGGCGCGGCGCATCGCTGATGAAAATAGCATCGACCTGTCTCAGGTCAGGAGCCAAAGCCCTCATGGTCGCATAACTAAGGATGATGTGATAAGTTATATGGAGAAGATAACTGAGCGACCGGTAACTGCACCATCACAGCAGGTTAGTGGCGGTGCTCCCGCTACACCAACCGAACCAGGAGGCCGTGAAGAGCGTGTTCGACTTTCACGGCGTCGACAGACCATTGCCCAACGCCTGGTCGAAGCTCAACACACAGCCGCAATGCTCACAACGTTTAACGAGATCGATATGAGCGCGGTTATGGAGGTGCGCACTCGACGTAAAGAGTCCTTCAAGGAGCATCACGGCATCTCGCTTGGCTTCATGTCCTTTTTCACTAAATCGGTTGTGGGAGCGCTCAAAGCTATTCCACGGCTGAATGCCGAGATTCAGGGCAACGAGATGGTCTTAAAATATTATTACGATATAGGTATCGCTGTTGGCGCAGAAGAGGGCCTGGTTGTACCTGTGCTACGAGATGCAGACCGCAAGAGTTTTGCCGAAATCGAGCGCGAGATTGCGGACCTTGCAAAGCGGGCGCGAGAGAATAAACTTACACTTGCTGAGTTACAGGGAGGCACCTTTACCATCACCAACGGAGGTGTATTCGGTTCGCTGCTCTCCACTCCGATCTTGAATGCTCCCCAGGTGGGGATTTTAGGGATGCATAAGATCGAGCAACGACCGGTTGTCCTGAATGGTCAGATAGTCATTCGCCCAATGATGTACGTGGCGCTCTCATATGATCATCGCGTTGTTGACGGTCGAGAAGCTGTGCAGTTTCTGGTCAAAGTGAAGGAACTTGTAGAAGAACCGGAGACATTACTCTTGGAAGGATAAAAAAATCAGTTAGGCTTCTCTCTCGACATTAGCCTGTTCAACCTGTATAATCTAGTGGGATGAAACCCCCCTGAAAAGAGAGCAGGGCGATCCACAAGAGTCTGGTTCTCAAAAGGAATGAGCAGAACCTTGTGCTTTATCGCCCAAAAACTATGTATCCTTTTGCCTCGGTACTGGAACTCTTTGAGAGGCAAGGAAAGGCCCTACCAGTTGGCAAGAACAAAGGAAGTCGGCTTGCAATGGGATTGGATAACAACGACGATATAAATTCTCTGGTTGGCAAATCACTGGGCCAGTTCCGTATAGTCGAGCGCATTGGCGCGGGCGGCATGGCGACGGTCTTTAAAGCCTATCAGCCCACCCTTGATCGCTACGTTGCCGTCAAGGTGTTACCCGCCTATCATGCGCGCGATCCCATTTTCGTGAAGCGGTTCACGCAGGAGGCGCGTTCGGTGGCGAAATTGGCCCATCCCAACATTGTGCAGATTCATGATTTTGGAGAGCAAGAGAACATTACCTATATCGTGATGGAGTATGTGGATGGCGGAACGCTCAAAGATCGGTTGCGAGAGCGTCCTGTGAGCGTTCCCGAAGCGGTGGATTGTGTGATCCAGGCGGCGGAAGGCCTGGGATGTGCGCATAGTCACGGGATTATCCATCGCGATGTGAAACCCGCGAATATGTTGTTGCGCCGAGATGGGCATCTGCTGCTTTCGGACTTCGGGATCGCCAAGATTCTGGAGGGAACCGTGAATCTCACGCGCGTCGGGACGGGTATTGGGACGCCGCAATATATGTCACCAGAGCAGGGAACAGGGCAACCCGTCGACCGGCGCAGTGATATCTACTCGTTGGGCATTGTCCTCTATCACGCGTTGACCGGGCAGGTCCCCTTTACCGCGGAGAGCCCGCTTTCCATCACCGTCAAACATTTGAATGACCCGCTTCCTCTCGAGAAACTGCGGACCAAAGGGGTGCCTCAACCGATTGAGCACGTGGTGCTCAGGATGACCGCCAAAGCTCCCGCGGATCGCTATCAAACGACCGATGCCTTGATCGAGGCCCTGAGCAGAGCGTTGACTGCTGCACAACTGACCCTCCCACGATGGCGCACAGGTTTACAATCCACAGGATCATCTGGGCCAGCGGCAGATCAACTGGCAGCTTTTTCTGGACCGTTATCCAATGCTGGTGCTGGATATGGCCAGGTCTCCCAACCGCTTGCCCCACCCTCTCAGCCATCGATGTCTAGTCTAAGATCACAATTGGTGACAGTGCCGTGTTTTCGTTGTGGAGCAGCCAATCAAAGTGATCGTTTATTCTGTACTTCTTGTGGCTATGAATTGTCGGATAAGTGGGCTTCGGCAGATCGTTATATCGGACCAAATAGTCGACCTATATTGGCTCGGCTTACTCTTCAGAATGGGCAGATGGTTGGCCGCTCGTACCTATTTCACCAGGTTGTCACGACAATTGGCCGCACAAACGGGAACGATCTCATCATCTCAGGCCGAACTGTTTCCAGGCGTCATGCGCGACTCTGGTTTGAGGGCGGTCGCTGGTATCTCGGGGATATGCAAAGCGCGAATGGCACATTGGTCAATAATATGCGGCTTCAACCAAATCAAGCAGTCCCCTTAAATGATGGAGACGTAATCAATTTTGGGGATGAAATCGTAATGTTTAACATCGTCTACTAGCATCTTAACTGGGTCAATGAGGAACGCGATAGTGAAAGAGTTGGGACTAGTATTGGGGATCAATACAGTCTCATTCCTGCATTGATCCCCAATACCTCTTCAATTTCTCCACGTACAATGAACTATCAGTGAATTACCCCCCGCTATAGCCAATGACATCACTGCCACCTTGAGTTCCGGAAGCATTCCAGTACATGGGCCGTTCCACCACAAAGGGGCCATTACTCGATTGGACAGCCATTGAGACTTCATAGCCGTTGTAGCCGTCCCCATTATGGTAGAGATGCTGCAGGACGGTTGCCACCATGTCCACAGTGTAGCGACTATGCCCAAGCACCGTGACGGAGAAGGTGTAGACGGTGCCCACCGCATTGGCGACGGTCGCGGTGATCGTTTCGGGGTTGGCGGTGGGATTCTGGATGGTGAGCCACTCGTCGTAGCCGAGGTTGGTGTAGCCCTCGGCAAAGCTGTAGGCACTGACAGCGGCTGGACCGACCTGCCCCAGCACATCGGTGCCCCCGGTGGCGGTGAGCGTGCGCCCATCGCCCACATGATGGTATCCGAAGTACATCTCCCGCTCCACCACGATCCTGGCCCCCGTCGCTTTGATCTCGGCCGAGACCGACTGCGAGGTCGCC